>Ga0307988_1000364_pt1 | contig 32427 bp, 26 predicted proteins | sample EllFjometagen183_FD_203166 | JGI IMG/M metagenome (GOLD analysis project Ga0307988, IMG submission 203166) | Marine microbial communities from Ellis Fjord, Antarctic Ocean - #183 | ecosystem: Environmental > Aquatic > Marine > Unclassified | place: Southern Ocean | collected 2014-10-08 | reverse complement strand
AAGAAAATCAAGAAAATCAAGAAAATCAAGAAAATCAAGAAAATCAAGAAAATCAAGAAAATCAAGAAAATCAAGAAAATCAAGAAAATCAAGAAAATCAAGAAAATCAAGAAAATCAAGAAAATCAAGAAAATCAGATTATAAGTTTGAAATTGTCTCAGCAACAAATGATTCAATGGGGATTAGGATTGGTTGGAATTCTCCTCCTGATTTTCTCTGGCTTGGTTTATAAGAAAAATGGGGCTATTCGAGCCATCAATACAGAGAACGAAAAATTAATCAATAATCTTAAAGATGAAATTCACCAGCGCAAACAGGTCGAGAAAGAATTAGCAGAATCTGACAGTTTAAGAGAATTACTGCTTGATATTATTACTCATGACCTGAAGAATCCAGCAAGTACCATTTTTTCCATGTCTGACCTGGCTTTAAATGAATTCCCAGGCAATGAGTATCTCGACCTCATTCATTTGAGTAGTACAAATTTGTTAGAGGTTCTCAAGAATACTACCTTGCTCAGTCAAGCCACTTTTGGTGAGCAAATCCCTATAGAAGACCTCAATTTAGAAAAACTTATGACCAAACTCTCAGGCGAATTCAAGAGCTCTCTGAAAGAGGTTGATATGACCTTGAGTATCGATATTCCACATGACCTCATGATCCATGCCAATCCCTTAATCGCTGAGGTTTTTAAAAATTATATCAGCAATGCCTGCAAGTACGCCAGCGCGGGAAAAGAAATTATTATTGATGCAACCCAAGAGGCTGAATGGCTTGTGGTTAGCGTGAGAGATTTTGCAGATACAATTCCTGAAGCTGATAGGGAAGCTATTTTTGACCGACAGATGCAACTTGGTAATGGTGAAAAAAAGGGACGAGGACTTGGTCTTGCAATCGTAAAAAGAATTGCCCGAGCACATGCTGCAGAGGTCTGGGTGGAACCCAATCACCCAACTGGAAATAGATTCTGCATCCGATTTCTCACGTAACAAGTAATACCAATTGGACTTCAGAGGGCGCGTATAGGTTCAAAATATTTTCCTGTTCAGCAAACTTCAAATTTTAAGCATAGCGGTAGCTATGGTTATAATTTTAAGTGTGTCACACTGAGTTCGCTTGTCGGGGCGTAACTCTGAAAGAGTGAAGTCTGATCGAAGTGAAGTGAAAATGGAAATGATGCGGGAGTTATGGCTGAAATGGAACTGAACGTGGTATTAATGGGCTATTGAATAAAATGAGTCGGGACTATCGTTTCGAATTACCCGCCCCAAAGATATTCTTCATGAAAGCACAAAGCCCTCGATATTTTCGAGGGCTTTGTCTTGAGGAATATTACTACTTCACCGACAATTCGGTAGTTGGAATATCACCTTCTAAAATAAATGCATTTAATGGCATAGCTCCAGTCAAATGCAAATAGCTCTGTTGGAGTAACTGAATTGCATAGTCGGGGTTATGGACACCTAAACTTTTATCATCTTCGATAAAGGCGTAGTTATATCCAGCTTCCCTCACAATCATAGTTGATCTCAATGTATCCCCAAGAGATCCCATGAAGTCACTACCAGTCGTATCAAGACCATTATCAATAAAGGCGACTTCCAGCAGATGTAAGAGACCACTTACCTCGCTTTGAACACCTTCAACAGCACCATCACCATCGAAATCTTCCAGGGCCATAATTTCATCAAATGATGTGATTACGCCATGGCAATTTGCACAGGCAGCTACCGTGGGTTCAAAAGTGTGTCCCGTGATAGCACCATCAACAGGATTATACTCAACCATATCGATGTGACAGGTTTTGCAACTATTCTGAACATTTAAGTGACTGGGACCGGCCCAGGCAAAGCTCACATCAGCGACACCATGAAAAGCACTCTTCGCGGCTAAGAAATCAGCCTGCGGATTCGCATGGGGACCAAAATGTGCATAACCATCAGTTATCTGAGATTCTGCTGCTCTACGGGCATGATGACATTGCATACATAATTTACCAACACCACCATCTGTAATGATGGGTGATTCGCCATTTGCCGTAACCAACTGCACATCAGCTACAGTACGAATCTGGCCAGGATTGGTTGCATCGTGTGAATTATGACAAACTTGACAAGTGATCCCAGCAATTGGATAGGCAGCGGTATCTGCTCTAGCAGCTGTACCATAGGCGGCTCCACCAAAAAATACTGAGAGGTCCCCATCAAGACGACGAGCTGAGGCTACACCTTCATGACATCCTTCACAACCGCCATTTACTGGAGCTCCATAAGCCGAACCTGCTTCAAAATTATGTGCAGAAGATTCCCATTCAGACAAATATGGATGATGGGTGCCTTCGTGACAGGTTCCGCAAGATTCAGCGTCATAACTGTATGCAATATCAGCTGGATCCAATGAACTAGCGTGAGCTGATCCAGGACCGTGACAACTTTCACATTGAACATTTACAAATTTGAGGATAGGTGCCTCATCATATCCTGCATTTCCCTCAACTCCATCAAATCCAACGGCATGACAAGGGTTACAATAGGATGCTGAATGGTCACTTTCTTGAAGCGTTGACCAGGCATGGGCATGGGCAGTTTCAGCCCAACCAGTATGGGTGCTGCTGTGACAGGTGGAACAGGTTGCATCACCTACAAAATATGGATCTGCAGTAGCCGCAAAAACCTCTACCCCAAGATTGACTGAACCAATCCCGATATTATCACCATCCGTGGCATGCACAGTCACAGTGTAACTACCAGGATCATCTGGAACTTTCCAGTGAACAGTGTCCCCTTCAACCTCTATGAAATCACCATCCCCAGAGAACCAGTTAAAGGTTATATCGCCCACACTCAAGTCAATGGTTGAATCAACTGCAGACAACGTCACCGTTGTCCCTTGTGGTATGTTATCCACCAAATCGGATGAGACAGTTATGTAGAGTGTCTTGTCGACAATCACTTCTACTTCGACAATTTTCTCCTCTGGCTCACAGGCACTGAATAGCCCGACAAGCACCATGAGGAAAAACACCATCAAGTTGGAACCTCTTTTTGCATCTTTTTTGTTCTTCAATTTGAATCCCCTTCTTGGTTAATTGAAGTTTCTGTTATTACTTATATTTTTGATAATCCTGCTATGCTTCAAATGTCTAGATTGGGTGATATTTCTGTATTAAGAGATTTATTAAAATTCTTTAATGTTAGTGCTAATAGTTAATAATAACATTATACGTGCAATCCTCATATTTTCCAGGAGGTTTCCATGAGCATTTATTTTTGACCATACTGGCGAACAACCCAGCTAAAGCCCATATATACCAACATTGTTTCCAGAATAAGAATTCCACCTAACATTAAGCTATTCTCCATTTCAATTATTGACTGTTACTATTAATTATTTGCAATATTAATACCATAGAATTTCAATCATAACACTGGTTGCCTTAAGCATGAGTTGATTTCTCACGCTTGCTGTCAATTATTTATGAAATTCATTTTATCTGGACTGGATTTAACAGCCGCAAAAATGCTGTCAGATTTCAGTGGTAGACAACCAACTTTACCGGACCATTTGCGTAGCATTTAAGGATGAGGGGCTTCAGCTTTAAACCAAGTTATACCAATTACAGTCCCAAATGCGTGCTTAATACTCTTAAAGTAAGGCCCTTCGAGAGGGGAGACCAGTTATGTGTCTTGCTGTCGAAGTATGACACATAACGTGCAAATGGAACCGAAAATGATATTATACCGCGTTCGATTCAGGTGCGTCCCCGACAAGAACAACCGCGATGAAGCTACTTGTTTAACTCGCAAGAGAGCGACTGAATGAGTTGTTTCAGGTGTAGTTGAAGATTGGAATAATGTGGATGTATTCAGGAGAACCTAAGTTCCCCAGCCAACCTGATATTGAATCATTCCCAGAGATAAAACCAATTGGGGATCGATAACTCTTCTTTACCTTCATTGAGAACGGATGATAATCGATTACTGTAATGACTAAAATAAAGTTTAAAATCTAACTATGGCCAAAGTCTTTTTTGTTTCAGATCTCCATGGTCGTATCGAATGGTATGAAAAGCTGTTCAAGGCTATCAGAGAAGAAAAGCCAGACCTCTTGCTTCTTGGGGGTGATCTTTTTCCTCACGCCTTCAAATCATCCTCTCAATACCCTGATTTTATTCATGATTTTTTAATTCCGAAATTCTCTCACTTAAAAAAGAGCCTTGAGGGTCGTTACCCCAAAGTCATGCTTATCCAAGGCAACGATGATCCTAAGATATTAGTACAGGAATTAATCACGTCTGGCCAGGATAACCTTTGGGAGTACATTCATTCCAAGCATGTGGAGTTTCACCAGCATATCGTGACAGGATACGCTTACGTGCCTCCCACCCCCTTTCAATTGAAAGACTGGGAACGCTATGATGTGTCACGGTTTGTGGACCCTGGTTGCATCTCTCCAGAAGATGGACAGCACACAACACCTACCAATGCAACAGATTTGCGTTATTCAACCATCCAGAAAGATTTAGAACAACTATTTGAAGATGTAGACTTTTCACAAACGATTTGTCTTTTCCATTCACCGCCTTACCAAACAAATCTTGATCGGGCTGCTCTGGATGGAAAAATGGTTGACCATGCCCCTCTTGATGTGCATGTAGGTAGCATTGCCATAAAACGATTTATTGAGCAAAAACAACCAAAGATCACCTTACATGGTCATATACATGAAGCATCCAGATTAACAGGCTATTGGCAGGAAAAGGTAGGTGAGACTTACATGTTCAGTGCTGCGTATGAAGGTCCAGAATTGGCACTTGTTACTTTTGACCTGGATGATCCAGATCTAGCCCAACGAATGTTACTTTAAGCATCTCTCCCGTGTTTAGCCAATGAATACAAAGACCACCCCCTATTTAAACCCTACGACTGTCAGATCTGAATCCCAATTAGGTATATGGGTATACAACCCTTCGACGAGCTCAGGGCGACACTTACATTAGACTGTTTCTACGAGATATCCCATTTCAAGTGGCAAAGCAGCATCAGTGATAGCATTAATTTTCAGTGCAAAACTATTTCTATTTTTAATGTCTCTATCTGTCACAAGATGAATATCTAAAAGAGAGCTGGCTTTCACCCCTGAACATAGATAGTTCATTTCAACAATCCCCAAACTCCATGCCCTTAACCATAAGAAAAGATCAGCTTTCTGTTGCTCTGTCCCCTGAAAATGAATCAAAATATCAATATCACTTTCCGGACCGGCTGTTGCATTTTTAACACTCCCAAACACATAAAATGCTTTCACACCAAATCTATCCGGTTCTAAATACCCGGCAATCTTACTCACCATATCCATACGCCATTTCCAATGGCTAAATGTGTCGACATGCGTAAAATTAGATTTTCTTCTTCTAATGGTCGTATTTTCACTGGTGTCAGGATCACCAATATGTGCTTCAGCTCGGTTTTGAGTGGAATTCATGTATACCGATAGCTCCTGGCCATGAAATGACTTACTTACCTCAATCACTTTGATAGTATCCGAGAGCGATGCGAACTCTGGAAGCAATTTCTCCAGCAAGTTTGTTGATTCCAGGAAGGCTTCCTCATTAAACACATTGCCATGTTCATCAGGGTAGAGGGGGAGGTAACGAATTGATGCCTCAACTAAATCCTGGAAAAAGTGTGTCCCAAATGAGAGGTCAGGCACATAACTACCCTGTTTTCTGGCAACCTCTATTAACATTGCCGTGTTGCTTATATCAGAATATGTAACATTTACGCCAAGCTTAATGTCACCTCGACTACCCCAGCGACCTGGTCCCATAAGAATAAAGCATCTTCGGGGTAATAGTTGATTCAGCTTGCCAACAGCGCGACCCACATTGAGTAGCTCCTCCCGGGAGCCCAACTTGCCATACTGAGCAGGATCTACATATACAATATGGCTAATCCCCTTTACCAACCCATTGGACACGAATCGATTTGCAGAGAACAGGATTTTTTCGGCAGGAATACCAGTAGGGATATCTACCGGTTCTTGCTCGTCTCCATAACTTTGGGGACGACACTGTAGCAGATACAGATCATCACCGTCAGAGGCAAACTCAATATCAACGGGAACCCCAAGGGCATCTTCCAGGACATTAAGGATGGCATGCATCTTCTCAATGAATCGGGTCTGGTTTTTTAGGACGTCAAAAGTAACAACCAAATTTGATTCTTCAAGATTGTCAAACAAAGGCATGATCTTCCGGAAACGATCATTATCCAGAATCGACATAACTTCTGGGATATTGGGGTATTCTGAGGCTATTTCCTTTAAGATTTTGCGCAGGTCAACTGTCTCGAATGAATTTGTCGTAAGATTGATAACATCGATAGATTTGGGAGAATAGCGGACTTGCTCATCCAGGGTAGCATTGACAGATAACTTGGGCTGTCCTGGTGCAATCAGAGCAGGGTAATCATCCCCAACCCGGTCCACAGCACCCGTTCCCAACCCGGGAACAAGCCGAATTAATCCATCTTCAGGTTTTATCCTGGGAGACCAGAGAAAGTCATTTTTACTCAGGGCGACACCTGCATAGGCCGGGAAATAATAATGGCCTACTTTCTTGCCAACAACTTCCTGGATCATAATGCCCATCTCTTCATGGAAATCCAGTAAATTCCGCTCTGCTCGATATTTGATCGGATCGGGTCCAAACATAGATGCATAAACCTCTGCAATAGCATCAACGAGGGCAATCAATCGCTCTTGTTTGCTCCCTTGATTTGCAATAAAAACACTACGGTATTTTCCTGCAAAGGCCGCACCCAATCCATCTTCCAGAAGGCTTGAGCTTCTCACAATGAGGGGTTTGTCTCCAAAATCATCCATCGCTAAAGCCAACCCTTTTACAATCTCGGGCGGCAGGTGGGAGTTCTTGAATACTTGAATTACGTGGGGATATTCAAACTGTACTTGCGTAATTTCTTTATACTTCTGATCAAAAACTTCTTCTAGATTATTATAAACCAGAAAGCTGCGACTACCATCAGAGGTGATATACCAGGTTTTAGGTGTTTTTATTCCCTCTAACAACTCTTTATGTTTGACATTGGATTTTAATATTTTATCAGCAAGAGCTACTCCTGCACTTTTACCGCCAAGTTTTCCACTCCCTTTTGTTGGTGTAATGACCCGGTTTAATAATTCATAAAAGTCATTTACATTGAAATAATTCTTAGCAACATTGATAAAGTGGGTCTGGTCTGATAGCATCCTGCGTACCAGAGACACTCGGAATGCTTTCTGACGAGGAACAGATAGCTCTGTCCCCGTTGGATCTAAATGATGGTAGCGTCCAATTGCATCTGAAATATCGTTAAGGCTACTTTTTGAATCGCCTAAAACATTCACCAGAAACGAGGATTTCTCTTCTCTAATCCATTTTTGGATGGCTTTGAGTGTATGGTTTTTGCCCAGGGTGTCAACGGCTATCTGAAAAACACGTTCACTGATGGGCAAAAGGTCCTGAATTGGAATCCTCTTTCTGGGTTGATTTAAATTTTCAACCAAGCCAGTGTCATCTTCCTTATAAGTCGGACTAAAATGTTCTAGTAGCTCTTTTGCCTCTTCACTACCACCCAGAAACAAGAAGTTGGTCATCTTCCGAGAGAGTCGAGCCAACAGGGGTGAATCTGTGTTCCTGAGAAGTTCAAGGATAGTAACCCACTCATCCTCATGATTGCTAAAGCCATGATTACGATCAAAAAGATCCTTGAGTTGTCTGTGTTGAAGGGTACGACCAATGCGTGATGCGATGGCCTTTATTAAAGTTTGCTCTTCTTTTAAAAAAGGCCCCTGATCCTCTTTGGGACGTTCTTCGCTGTAACGTACATGGACAACGCCCACCTGTTCATCCTGAACAATAATATTTGCTAAAAGTACCCAGGGAGTATCAATACATTCACGACTACAAAAGTCTTGGCCATCATAAGTGATCTTTGCATGGCAAATATCCGAATATTGCCAACCACGGGGAATTGCCTTTACAATTTGACTTAAAAGATTTTCTATGGACACATCTGGTTGACTCAGAATTTCATCAACTTCATAGGCACAGCGTAATTCTTTTTCTCGTTCTCTTAAGGCCTGAAGTAGTTGTTGAGATCGGGTTTTCTTCTTTGTGGTCATTTGCTGATTACTCCTCGGCCGCTTCGTCCATCTACCATAATTGTAAGTGGGTTTGCCAGCCTAACCTGTTTGACAAACTCCGTTTCATTTATACATGTCTGCTGGTCAAGCCACTCCCAATCTAAGCTCTGATCATCAGAATGCCTGATCGAAAAATAACTCACACCAAAACTCGAGATATTGTGAAAGAAGTGAGAGCCCTGGCTAAATTCTTTATCCATATCGGGTAATGTTGATTCTATAATGGTCTTTGCCTGAGATATTTGCCCCCAGCTAACAGGGGTTCCCAACCAGGGGTCAGAACTTCCCCACCGCCCAAAACCGATTAATAAATAGTGTTGATTGCGCTCAATATACTGCTGATTGAGCATTTCGATCTCTTTCGCAATCTGCGGTGTATTCTTTGCATTAAACACCTGGGGTTTGACAAAAATCACCTGATCAATCCAGTCTATCGTCCCATTCCCCAAGACTCTATTTGAGGCAAGTAATGCATCCTTTGAAGTAAACATATCCTCTGAAATGGTAATTTCATCCATAGATGCCAGCAATGGTCTAACTTGTAATAACCCAAATCGAATGGGATTGAGGGTAATAGCAAATTCAATCTCGACTGGAGAATTTGAGGAGGCCTGGCATAGCTCAATAACATGTTTCACCAAATCGTTGAGGGGAAACTGCTTATAGACAAGAATGGGTGCGAAGGTTACGATTCGGGGACCAGTCTCACCCAAGCCAGGATTTATACGATCATTGCCTGGGTCATAAGTAGAAACCAGCGACCGTAGGGTATCATCGTACTCAGCTTCTTTTAGACCGTTCTGGATCAAATACTCCGATTCATTGATCGGATCATAAGTGGGTGGTGGTCCCAAATTAACGGACCAAAATTTATGCTGGGTTTGTTTCAACCATTCACCTACATCCAAAAAAGGTGGGTTTGCCCGAGGTGATTTTGGGGTAAACCACCATGTTGGCTCACCGTCTACTATTGTTTTCCCTAACCCCAGAGCAAGATTTACAATTCCATCTTCTGGTTTTGAATGGCTTGGCGGGTAATAGTTGAATGAGCGGGCCACTCCAGAGATTTCCGGATAGTATCGATCGTAATGTGGTTTTCCGACTACCTCCTGAATGATGACAGCCATCTTTTCATCAAGTAACCCTTTTCCGATGGCTCTACGATAATCTTTAGCTGCTTTAAAAAAGGTTGAGGCATAGACAAACTTTATCGCTTCCGTCAACTTTCGAAAACGGATGTCGGTATCACTTTCATTGTTGGGGATCATTTTTGTTGCATAGATCCCGGCAAAAGGAGATGCCAATGCATCTTCAAGAATACTAGATGATCGGACAGCCAGGGGATAATGAATTTGATCTATAATTGACTTGAGATCACCCAATATTCCAAAGGGTAGATCATGGGCCTGGAAAGCATGGGCTATTCGATCATCAGATTGCTCCAATAGCATTTCAGGGCTGATTCGATTTTGCTCCATAAATGTATCAAAAACATCAGAAAGTATAACCGTCAAAGAGGGGATGTTTAATTCAATATCAGGAAAGTTCTCGGCCTTAAAGATCGCTGCAAGATAGGAACTAATCCCTACAAGTCCCTGGGCTTTCCCGCCTAGAGATCCTGTTCCAATAACGGTGGGTTTCTTCTGATCAGAAAAGAGTTCAACTGAAAATGAATTCAAGTTAATTTCTGAAGGTGCATCTTCCTTTTTTGTCATTTGTGTTCACCTCCACAGTAAAAATCGCTCTTTAAATCCACCCACGATCTTTAGATGCCTGGACAACTCGCCCAACAGCAATCACATAAGCTGCATCACGCATATATAGTTTCTTCTTGCGGGCCAAATTACTTACAGCCACATAAGAAGTTGTCATCTTTGCATCTAGCTTGCTTAGCACTTCATCACGGGGCCAATAATAATTCATATTATTCTGAACCTGTTCAAAATAACTACAAGTTACACCACCTGCATTAGCAATAAGATCAGGAATCATCAATACTCCCCGTTTATGAATGATCTCATCAGCACCTGGTTCAGTTGGACCATTAGCACCTTCAGCGATGATTTTAACGCGGTCACTAATAGTGTCTATATTTTTACTCGTAATCTGGTTCTCCAACGCAGCCGGAATGAGTATATCTACCTCTTGAATCAACCAATCATCACCTGATAGCACTTCATAGCCAAGATCTTTGGCTTTGGCTTTATCAATACCACCGAATGAATTGGTAATATCGCGTAATTCCTGTAGCTCTATGCCATCTTTACGTTTGAAAGAATAGGATTTTTGATCTTCCTGATCCCAGCTTGATACGCAGATAGTTTTACCGCCTAATTGGTGATACAATTCGATAGCGTGTTGGGCTACATTGCCAAACCCTTGAACGCTGGCAGTTGTATCTGAGGGACGGATTTCTAATTCTTTTAGCATCTCTCGTAGCGTGATAATGACACCATAACCGGTAGCTTCTTTACGTCCCAATGAACCACCCACACCAACCGGTTTCCCAGTAATAAAACCAGGATAACGACCTCCAAAGATCACTTCATATTCATCTAACATCCAGAGCATGTGTTGAGCATTTGTCATTACATCTGGTGCTGGAATATCAGTTACAGGACCGACATTGCGAGCGATCTGCCTGACCCAACCACGGCAAAGTTGTTCTTGTTCAAACAGGCTTAGATTGTGGGGGTCACAAATAATACCACCCTTACTTCCCCCCAGAGGAATATCGACAGCAGATGTTTTCCAGGTCATCCACATCGACAAAGCGCGTACGGTATCAATGGTTTCCATGGGATGAAAACGAACGCCACCCTTTCCGGGTCCACGTGCGTCATTGTGCTGAACTCTGAATCCTCTAAAGATTTGCATTTCACCACTATCCATGCGAACAGGGATGTTAAAATGGTATTCTCTCATGGGTGTCCGGAGTAAATCTTTAGATGCTTGATCCAGGTCAAGCATAACTGCTATTTTGTCAAATTGTGATCGTGCCATATCAAAAGCATTGAATGATGGGTCGCTCATAATATTCCTTACCTTCTATTCGATATTGGAGGATTCACATCAGTATCCTCCGTCATGTTATCCTTAATTGTCATCTATCTCGATTTTGCAAATTTCAGTCCAAATATGGCCACTTTGCAATAATCTTCTACCAGATGACTCTCGTTATATCAGCAGTAGCTTAAGAAACTGAACAATTTAGCTGGTTTCTAGTTCCAAACTTCAATTATTGCCAATAAACAAGAAATGTTTTATCCATGCGATTCTATTAAGTCCCTAAATATGAGACAGCACTACCCATAAGGTGCAACCCGCTACTCCCACTGAAACATCACTTTTGAGAACGAAATTAGGTTCGGATGAAGGCCTGGTAATACCTGATACTACTTAGAGACAGAGCTGTCCCAATGGTATAGTAACCAGGGGTTTTAAAAATCATGGGGATCAGACCAGATTGTCTGACATAAATACCCATGGACATCATAATCACAATTAGAACATAGCTATGCCAGGCTTGAAAGGCAAAGACCGATGCCCTGGTTCCCATCTCATCAATACGCTGGATATTTTTATGTACGATTCGAGTAAATCCAAATAAGGCAACCAGTATCCCTGGAATAATTCCCAACACGATAATTAACCAGTGGGGTTGAAACTGGAGGTCCTGTAGCCAGCGCGTGGCCAGAGATATCAGCATGAGGCCCACACCACTCCACATGAGTCCGGAAACAAGTAGCAAATATTTTTTAGGAACGGATAAGAAGGATTTCATAATGATCTAAAGGGGGCATGGCATTGGTTTTATTAAGTTGGGGTGTTTCAAAAAACACCCCAACAAAAAAATACGAATCAATTATTCCGCTTATTTCTCACCACGTTTTAGGCCCCACATATATGCGAAGGCTGTTAAGAATAGTAATGGTGCCAGAATCATGAGCACAAAATCTTTTGAGAAAAATAATAGCTGGTTTCCAGAAGAAAGAAAACCTAAAGCGATCCCACCCAAACCGATCAGGGTTCCACCTACTGTAACCCAGTAAAAGCATTTGCTCATATCGCCATTTTTGACTGCCATTATCGGAACAACAAAGATAGTCAAACCTGCAATACTATGAAATACGGGGTAGATAATCTTTGCAAATGTCCCCATTTCCATGACTCTACTCATACCAATCAAAATGAGTCCCAGTGCCATGACCATCAGATATACTTTTTCTTTTTCAGGATAGAATCGAGCAACCAGGCCTGTTGCAAAAGAGAAGGGGATCAAAGTGGCCACAATCGCCACAAACTTACTCGTTCCACTACCATGACCTAACAGACCAAGAATCTCCCAGCCTAAAAAGATAAGTAATACTCCAGAAACAAAAAGCACTGCGAATGAAACCATATAATAGTAATTGGCAATGTGCTTCGTGGCCTCATCCTTTTGTTTACCCATGAGTATCCAGATCCCATATACCGCAACCAAACCGGTTGCCAATAAAACTGCTTGATCAAACAAATTCATCATTTCTCTCCTCTTCCTTTAAACCCGTTTTTTTATTTGAATTTCTGCGCTCTTCATCATATCGCGCAATTAATATTTAGAGTTTATCGACTACCAATACCTACTGAAAATGCAAACACTGCGAGCAAAAGAACACCTGGGAAAATCAGATATATTTGCTCTTTAGTGAGAATCGGTTTTCCTGATTTTAGAAAGGCCAAAGCCATCCCACCCACTGCGATCAGACCTGTTCCAACGCTGATACCCAAATAGCCGGGGTTAACTTCCCCTTGAATAACCAAGACAAGCGGCATAATGAAAAGGACCAGACCTGTGATGCCATGTAGCAGGATCTGGAATACCATGGCAGACTTTGTTTGCTGACGTAATTTTTGGATCACCAGGCCAGCGTATAAGATTGAAACAAGCACACCATAGCCTAAATGATAATCATGTAAAAAGACGGCAACCATACCCATTGAAAATCCCAGCGGCAAAGTACTGGCCGCTAATGCAGCAAGTGGGTGTTCAATAATATCAACCCCCATGAGTAGCATCAACAGTGCAGAGATTAAGAATATGCCATAAGAGAAGGTATAATAAGTGATGGGAATAGTACCACAATGTTCAATCCCAGATACAATTTGAGTTCCCGCAACAATAGCGACAAGTAGTAGAATTACTCTATTAATATTTACCATAGGTCTAACGTGCTCCTAAAATAACCACAAACATACTGGTCATCATAAATAGTGATGCATATTTAAAAAGTCCGAAATTAATTCGTTCCGATGCCGTGAATATAGTACTCATTGCCAGTCCGAGCAAGCCTACAGCCAATACAGCAATAAGCCTGAGATAACCAGCGCCTAAATCCATCATCACCCCAGATAACAACATGCTAACAGCGGCAATAAAACTGGATATTGAAATAATGATGCGAGTGGTGTTGACCCCATAAGTTGATGGAAAGGTTGGAACGCCAGCAGCAGCATAATCATCGGCGTATTTGATGCTAAAGGTAAGAATGTGGGTCGGAATCCAGAATAAAATACCGAACATGAATAAGACACCCACCATATCCACACTACCCACTCCAAAGGCTCGACCTGCAAGAATTGGCATGCCACCTGAAATACCACCCCATACAATGGACCAAGCAGTCTTACGTTTTAACCAAATGGTGTAAACGACGACGTCAAAGAAGAGACCGCCAAAAATGATTACAGCATACAAGATATCTAACGAGGCAGCCCAAATTAAGCCGATAGCAGAGATCCCAAGACCGACAATCCAGGCCTCTCGCGGTTGGATCAATCCCATAGGGAGAGGACGATGTTTGGTGCGGTTCATCTTTGCATCGATGTCACGATCCCAAACCATATTCAAGATGGTTGAACCACTTACGGCAAGGAACAAGCTGCCAATAACGCTAATGATCGTGGTGATATTGTATACGGGACATCTGGCAGAGACATACCCCGTTATACCTGTCAGAACCAGCAACCCAGTCTGAAGACTTTTTATCAGGGGCCAATAATGTTTAAATTTGGTAAAGATGTTTGTCATATTTCTCTATTCAATTGATCGTTAGTATTCAATTCAATATACATCCCGACCCGAAATAAAAAAGTCTGCATAGATTTTTATTCAAAACCTATGCAGACTTTTAGTTAATGATCTCGTAATTTATTGATTGACCATTCACCTAATATTACAAGTGATTGATCATCATGTATTACGAATTTTCAACAGGTAGCTTACTCTGTTACCACGGAGTCTGCAGGGGCAGTTTCTACTTCCACTACAGGATTCCGCGCACAGCGAAAGCCTAACTTCATACTTGTATGTTCTGGACCGGCACTATCTCTTACCCAGACCCGGAGATACAATTCGTAGCTACCATAATTCCCACCACGCATGTAACGATAATGTACATATTTATGATCGTCACCAACCCATTGTTTCACGTTTCCGGCCATGTCATAGAGACCATAGGGACTGCGATTATCAAGGGTTTTGTATCCGTTATGAGTTTCGCCATTGTAAAAACCAACTGGCGTTGTTTTGACAACATCACCGAACATCTTTTCGAATAGATTATGACTACTGATAAAGTTCGTACGGTTTTTCTCGATGTGATCTCCCCAAGGAAAGGGTCTTGTACCTGTTCCGCGAGCTGCTTTTTCCCACTCAGTTTCAAGAGGAAGACGATACCCGTAGAATTGAGCGTAAGCATTAGCACCAAACCAGCTTACTTCAACCATTGGGTGGTTACCCCAACCCTTGACCGGTGCAAACTTGCCATTGGAATAATTCAACCTAAAACCAGGTTCATCGATCGGGGCGAGAGGGTAATCGCCAGCTGGAATCTCAAACTCATGCAAATACGCATCAAAAGGATCGCCAGGATGGAAACCCCATACCGTATCATTTTTAACATACACTGCTTTCTGCTCTAGAGCAGCATTCAGGAAAGTAGCGTATTGTTCGTTGGTTACATGGGTCGCCATGATCTCGTATTCAGCGGTGGTCTTTACATGTTCGTGTTGACCAAAAAAGAAATCGCCAGCTGGGATAGTAATCCAGGTATCAGGGTTTACACCCGTTTCAACATAGTCTATTTCATTCGCTGTGAAGGCGAAAGAGACAAGCACCAATAACGGAATAAGAACTTTAATGAATCTCATTATAATCCCTCACTTTCCATTTGGGCTCTAATCTTATCGCGACCCTCTTGGGTCATTTCTGCTGTAGGATTAATATCCAACTCTGGGTCTTTAACTTCTTTCTCCCAAAGCGCATTATCCTTCTTAAACAGATCTATCAGTCTCCAACCTAAAAGTCCAGCAATAAGAACCAGAACCGCACCTAGACCAACGTCTGTCGCTATCATAGTCCAATTGACCAGGGGTTGCTCATAGTACTCAGTGACAAAAAGACGTTTCATAGAGAAAATGGTGGCTGCTGCAAAGGCAATATCGGAACCAATAATCAAGGTCCAACCCAACCATTTTCTGGCTTTACCTTTAACACCTGAGATATCAATATAGTACATGATAATAATGGTGGCTACGATGGCTGACAAGATATGCCAGTGTCCCGTTAGGGTTACCCGTTCTTCACGAGCAGGCCAGACACGAAAAATCTGCTCCAACTTAATGGCCATAAAAATACCAACACCACTCACGGTAAAGTTCATAAAGACCATCTGCCAGAAGGGACCAAATTTGATCGGATCATGGAAAAGAGCCGTAAACTTTTGAAGAAATGTCGGATTTTCTATGCCCAGTTCTGCAATTCGATCACGGATCAACTTACCCCAGGAATAGATCACCAGCAGGAGAGCTGAAAACATGACAAAGACTGAACCTACATAAATGAAAGTATGAGCCAGGTGTGTCCAAACCACTGACCAGACACCACCAGAGATTACAGCAATACCGATAATCATCATAGGCATACCCACTTTATGCAGTTTGCCTTTCCAATCCATCCAGCGACCTACGATCAACGTTATTGAAACAGCAATCAGGGTCAACATAATGTGCAAGTGACCAATAATTGATTTCTGGAGAGCTGTTTTACCGGGTTCACGGATCAGATCTTCAGCCAGGAAGGTCTCATGACCGTTAGACCAGAAGGAACCTGTCACAGCACCAAAGCCAGCTGAGATGAGCATAGCGGCAGTCATGACGAATAATGCAATGCGTTCTAAATCATAGCCATTTTTGGTATGAGCATAGTCATTATTCGTGACTAAATATTCCCGTTTCCAAGGATAGATAGCAGCAGCCAGCAGGATACCTGCAAAAAAGATCAAAGACTGACCTACCAGGAAAAGTCCGTGGTAGAAATAATTATGACCGAAATAGCCAAAAGTTAAGCCAAAGACCATCGCAGTAATCCAACCGACGGTTACAGTTGCGTTAATCGTTGATTGTTGATGTTTACGCATGGGTATAATTGAGGTCATCATGTACACCTCAATGGCTACCACTATCATGGCAATCACATGGTAAAGCATGACAATACGACCAGAGCGTTCAACGGAGGTTAAATCCATACCCGTCAAACCAACGACTATATCTCTTACTCCCCATTCAACCATGGGTCCTGAAAGGGTACCCCAGACCGCCGTGATCACAGCAATCGCTGACATTGCCAGCAGGATCAGACCTTTGGTTGACTGAAAGAAATAATGATATAGCTCATTAAATTTTTTCATTTATTAATCCTTTTGTTAATTCCGCTTTCATGTATCTCATATCAGCAATAAGTGAACCAGCGTTACAATGTTTCTGCCAATATTTTTACCGCAAAATACAAATTAAACAAAAGAGTCCCTGCTTAACACAGAGACTCTTTTTAATGTTCATAACGCGTATTTAGAAATCTTCTTTTTTCAAATAGAAAGGTTTGAAGATTGGCAGGTTGAAAATCACTAAAAGAAGCAGTGACATGACACCACCAACGGCCCACTCAAAAGAATCGCGAACGACATAACCATTAAAACCGATTAATGCAGTTGCCAGGGCAGTACCTGTAACCATGTAGTAACCAATTTTTTTCTTCATAGCCAGGAAAGGAATCGCAAGTACCATCAGGTAAGATGCGGTATAATTCATATAGCCACCCAAAAGCAGCAAGAGTGTATTTGGATTATAAACAGCTTCTTTGCTGGCAACCAGCTGTCCAGCGTCAATCTGTCCCTGTGAAACCCTTACCAAATCTATGGCATCATAATGATCCAGGTTGGTAAAAAAGTTACCCAATACGTTGAGTGAACCACCTAGAGGAGAACCAGTTCCCATGACACCATCAGCTCCAGTTTTTAATAACTCTGGAATGAAGATAAAATAACGAACACCGTGCTGGCCATTCATGAAAACCATTCCAGCAACAACACCTAGAGCTGTATATGGAACGAGCTTTAGCAGTTTGTTCTTCATGGTGTCTTCATCAGCAAGTAGGAATACATAATAGAAAGCTAAACCAGCTAACATGGTCATCAAGACGGGTGGCATGATTGATACACCTGCGGGTGGAGGTAATATGCCTGCCACTGGATGTGTCCCAGCAGCGTACATGGCAGCATAATCGGATACGATTAATACCATCCAGGGAATCAGCATGGTCATACCGGCTACGGCAGGAATTGCTGTGAGTCCAAGCATTGTTGCTCTGGCCCATTCTTCACCTTGATAAACTTTTGCGGCAATAACCAGTGCAAAAGCACCTGCCAAATACAGAATCACCATCCAGGCACCGTAGGTTGCCCCTAAAATTGGTACTGCAGGATAGAAATCGGGATCGATATAAAGAATTCTGTTAATGACGCCATCTAGTGCCAGCTTGAGTGTCCGCATACCTTGTTCAGGTGCTACGTACATCATGAACAAACCAGCTACTACGGCAGTGATACCCATAATAAGATTCTGGTTTTTGCTCGTTTTGTTAAACATACCTTACCTCCTCGGTGTTTTTGTGTATGTATTGTTATTAAAAAGCTTCATTACTAAAAGGAACTAAATGAGATAATTGACATGGCTCCCATCATGTATAACGAAGCGTATTTAAAAAGATAAAAATCATGTTTTTCAGAGGGACGTAACACAATAAAAGCAGCCAGGCCTAACAGTCCAACTGATAAAACGCCTAGAACTTTCAAATATCCCCAGGACAGACCTAGTGAATATAGCCCTAGCCCAATCGCTAGTGATGCACCTACACTCGATGCAGCGATGATCCATCGTGTGTTCATAAAGCCAAAACGATCTGCAAAAGTAGGAATTCCAGCCCGACGATAATCAGCATGGTTGCGTATATTAAAAGTGAGGATATGGGTCGGAATCCACAGCAAAACGGAGAGCAGGAAGAGTACCCCAATACCGTCTATCTGACCTACAGCCAAAACACGTCCTGCAAGGATGGGCATTCCCCCAGAAATGCCACCCCATACAATTGACCAGGCGGTTTTCCGCTTGAGCCACATTGTATAGATCCCCACATCAATAAATAAGCCGCCCCCAACAACAAGCGCATAAAGTGGGTCCAGCCAATAGGCGATTCCCACACCAGCCACTGATATTATAATACCGAAAATTAATGCGTTATTTACCTGTAATTGTCCATTCACTAGAGGACGATGTGCTGTTCGAAGCATGCGTGAATCGATATCTCTATCCCAAACCATATTGAGAACAGTGCTCCCGGCAATAGCCAGAAAAAGGCTAATGCTAAGACCCAGAATTTGCGATGATTCGCCCACAGGGCATTGAGCACTGGTATAACCAGCAATACCCGTAAATAAGAGTAAACCCGTCTGCAAACTTTTTATGAGACTCCAATAGTTACGGAAAGTACCCTTCCGTGTCTGATTGAGATTTTCACCGATCATATTGAAGACCTTAAATTACATGCTAACGCATTGTGTATGTTGATGACAACTAACATCATTTTGCCAAAAAAAATCTTTCCTTAGTTAATCAACTGAAGTAAGGTTGACTTCATTGATTTACCTTTAATTCTAATATCACTTTTGAAACCACTCAGGCGCCAGGTTGTTACCAGAAAGCGGAGACTACCCAGAAAAATGTAGGCAATATCATTTGCGCTTAATTCTGGCCTAAATTTGCCTTCATGCTGAGCTGATTCTACAAATTTCGTAATCACTTTTATGCGACGCTCAACCAATCGGTTGATCTTTTGAGCGAGTATAGAGTCATACTGGAATATTTCTTCAGAAAAAATGACAGCAGCTGTTGCTGGATTGGCATGAAAATAATTTAAGTGGCCATCCATAAATGCTTGCATACGATCTTCTACAGCAGAAATCTCTCGGACTGATTCAAACACCGACTCAAAATGGTCATTAAAGTGATTAATGATGGTACACAGGATGTCCTGTTTACTTCTGTAGTGCCTATAAATGGCCTGCTCTGAAATACCAACCTTTTGCGAAATACGCTTCATCGTTAAATTTTGGATGCCACCCTCTTTGATCAAGTTCAATGATGCATCGAGAATTTGTTTTTGTCTGGTCTTGGTATCTAGTTTATTCATCATTTTGTGCGGTTAGTTTATACCTACTAACATACCCTTGCAAGTACTTTCTTATTAATATTAGCAATTATTTATATGTGACACATTGTGTCCTATTTTTATGTCGTGAGGCATTGGACGGAAAGAGAGATTTTTGTGGCTACACAACCCTTTCAGCCAATATTCATAGCCAATGTCTAGCCTATCTATTCTAGAAAAACTCGACAAAACTGTCGATCCAAGAACATTTATGTCGGGAAAAATAACCTTCTAGTTTAGATGTTAATTAACATATATTGCGTTTAATCAGTCACCCACAGGGCTTGGAACCTGTCCACGGAATTTCGCCCTAGACTGGCACAGGCTTTGAAGTTATGTGAGTAGGTAACAACTAACCAGGGAGCTCAACCCATGAAACATTTGACCTTATTACTTAACTTAATCGGTATCTTCATTCTTCAGTCTGTAGCATTTGCCCAAATTGATTTCTCCGGTTTTGCCGATATCCTACTTGTCACCCCACTCAGTGAGGATCAATCAACTACAGAAATTCAATATGGTCAGCTTGAACTCGATCTATCAGCCTCCATTAAACCTGGAATCAATTTTGAAGGCGCCATAGCCTACAATCCTGAAACTGGCAATTTTGAAGCTGGAGCTGGCTTTATTGAAATAGTCCTCAAAGGAGACGATGGAATTCACACAGCCCGCGGAAAGTATTTTGATCACATCGGACTCTCTATTGGACAGTTTGATGTTCCCTTCGGAATTGATTGGCAACATATTGCTTCTCCCGATCGCCACCTGGTTTCAGCACCCTTGCTGAACGAGAAAAGCATTAATGGCTGGAATGATATGGGTCTCAACCTTCACCTATCATCGGGTCAGGCAAATCTAACTGCCTTTATCGTTAACGGTGCCTCCGACGGATTTGCATTGGGTGGCAGAACAGCCTACAGTCCTTTTACTGCGCTTGAAGCTGGCGCATCCTACTTTGCTCAAACGGAAACCAATGAATTCGGTTCAAAGCCTCAAGTTATGGGGGTCGACATCGAAACATTTACAGGACCACTGGCTACCAGAATGGAGTTACACTATACCGAAAATTTATTAGAGGGTGATTTCGAAACCTTGGACTCTATTGAAACACATCATGGGTTTTATTTACAGACTGATCTGGACCTATCAAATATTTTGAATCTCCCTGTAGCCCTCATTGGGCGTTACGATGAATGGTCAACCCTAAGTAATACTAAGGAAGCCAGCCGGGTCACCCTGGGAGCAGCCTACACAGTTACAGATGGTTTTGAACTTCGTGCAGAATATCTGGAAGATACCATTAATGGTGATGCTGGGAATCAACAGTTTGTATTTCAAACCCTGGTCAGTTTTTAAGGTTAGTGAATTATACCAATTGGAGATCCTTCGTTGCACTCAGGAAGACTAAGGGGTAGAGCGTACTAAGGTGATTTGATCATCATACATTCGGCGATCAAACCCGGAATAAGTCTTACCATCCGGCTCCATAATTGGGAATACATAGACCGGTTTTAGAATGGCCTGCCAAGTACCATCACCTTGGGGCTCAATATCAATTTCAAGATGACCATAATGTTTTCCCCCATCGATTAAAACACCAGCTTCCCACTCCTCCGGTACATCATTATGAACCAGGAACTGTTGATACGGATTTTCAAATCCTTCAATAGGAGCTCTCAAACCATCCCCTCCAACACCAACATCATAAAATTGGATGGAATGTTCAAGCTCCCTACCATCAGTTGTTTCTTCTAGCCCAGAAAGTACGGATCGTTCCCACATTTCATCATGACCATTGAGAACGGCATCTACGCCATACCTCATAAAAAGCGGGGTCAGCATACGGGTTGCTCGCCCAGATTGCTTGTCGAACGATTTATCCACACCAGAAGGCAAACCATGGGGACCGCTAGAGTAGGGGGCATGATGAAATACAACAAAGGTAAACAGGCTACTGCGTTGTGCTTTCAAAAGCGCGACCTCCAGCCATCTATATTGACGCGAGTGAGGACCAAAATCCGGCGCGTTGCCACCACCCCGGTCATTTTCACCCAACAGGAAATAGTTTGTGTCATCTTCAGATTTGCTGGGACTATTGTTGCACAGGTCAACCACGATCAATGTGGCTGGTCCATACTTCAGGCTGTAGTAACGCCCATCCTGATTCCGATTAGCAGAAAGGTTTGAAGGGGCTTCAAAGTAGCTTAGATATTTACTCGCTGCCTTTTCAGATCCAGGTTGATTATAGCGGTCAAGCGTGGTCCCTTCAAAATATTCATGATTACCCATCGCGGCTAATACAGGAATTTGACTTGCCAGACTCAGCTTACTGTTACGCTTCGTATTGTGAAGCCAAAATTCATCCCAGTCCCTTTGTTCTCCCCCATGCTGGACAAGATCACCAGCGATGAGAATTAAATCAGGTTTTCGTGATAGGATGACCTCAAGGTTGTTGGCATATCCCTGGGTTTGGTCAATTAAATATTTACGCGGTGTGGAATGCTTCGGGTCAGACCAGATTGCATGCTTACCGGTTGACTCAGGTTCTGTTTCACTATCAGCATACACAATAAATCGGACGGGGACATCGTCTTCAGGGGCTGTCTGGAAAGTCGAGCTAAATTTGTGCTCCCCTTGAATGACCGTGTAGCGATAGCTTGTTTCAGGTTTTAGCCCATCAAGTCTTATCCGGTGACGATATGGAAGACTGGGGGCATTTCCATTAAAAAACGTCGTGTCTTCCCAGGTTGAATACTTCAAGGCTTCAGCCAAAGTAGGTTGTGATTGTAAGACTTTCTTTCGCCTAAAGCCCTTTTCTTTATAACTCACGTTTCCCGATATGTTTGCCTCGGAGAACCAGATGATGGTCATCGCTGTTGGACTTGGACTTTGAAGATATGGATAGACTCGAAACCCATTCTGGGCGTAAATCTCACCCGTATAGATGATCAGAATGACGGAAAACAGTAATCCAATCGAAAAAGATTTTTTACTTAAAAACATGTGTTTCCCTTCATCCAAATATACTCGGTAGTCCAAATGTCATGATAATATAACATTGGACTTATCTAAGCTTATATTTCCTAATCTTCTAAATAAAGTCGCGTAATTATTCGTTATATTTTTTTCCAGGTAAGGGTTTTCCAGAAGAAATACTTTGAGCCCACGACTTCAATTTCGGTCTCTCTGATTTCAGTTACTTTAAGATTAAATATCAATCCTTTTTCAGGACCGTACATACTTCCATCAAGCCATTGATGTTCGGATTTATCATACTCCAGGTCCTTAATGATTATTTTGCTCAGGAGGGGCTCATCTTGGAAGTCCTGATCAGGGTTATTGATATCTCTCTGGTGCTCAAGATCCAAATCACCAAGACCGATAATTTTTCCATAATATTTATGGTTCTGTTTATAGATCTCAACATCCAACTGATTGGGTAATCGATATTCCCCAATAATATCATCAGGTTGCTGGGCCAGGGCAAAGGATAGAGCGAGTGAGAGTATGCTTAAAATAATAATTAGTTTTTTCATGGATTTTTTTAATTTTCTTTTTGGACACGAGCTACACTAATAAAGCCGAAGAACCTGAAATATTGGTCACCAGCAATCTGCAGTTCGTATAAATTTGTTAGAATTAGCGCTATTCGTGTCTATTTGCTTTTAAGTACAACGGCTTTGTTTAGGGTCACCAGAAATTCATTTAGGGGTACTTTATGAATTTTAGCAGCTCGTTCAACGGTCAGGAATTTGGTGATCACACGTCGAATTGAATAACGCCCGACACTTTTAATTCCGAAGGCCATCATTACATCTTCAATATCACCATATTCTTTAAGTATATCTGCAACAATAGTTTCTTTTGTAATTTTCATATTTTATATCCTGATTTCGTTTGAGGTTAATTCTGAGATTCTCTTTATCGAAGTAAACTTAGACAGAGAAAGTTCCCCCCGTAATACCAATTACATTTTACAATACGCGCAAAGTGTGGCACTTCGACAGGTAAATGTCCCGTTTTCAATAAAGTACAATGTGAAGTTAACTTGGTATTACAGTGTGGAAGCGTTGGCTTTAGACATTGAAATTGATTGATAGGCGATAACAATCCAGACGATGCTGCGTACAGCCATAGCTTTAACAGTTTTAATTTTATATATCCCACCCATTGCGATATTTATACCGAATGCAGCGTAGGTCAATAATGTGATACCTGCAATTCCAATGGCGAGATTCTTGGCCCATGGCTTCCCGATAAAGAGACCAATACCAGCAACAATATATGCAAAGCCCAGAATAAAATTGACCCAAAGAACAAATAAGACAATATCTCCAGCAGCCTGGCGCGTCTCTTCAAGAAAGAGTGTAGAACCACCTGATCTAAGCGTCATGAGACCAAAGACAATTGCCACAACAGCAAATATTTTTGATACGATAGAATTATTCATGCTATATATATTCCCCTTAGTTGAATAAGTTATTCTCTAAATAGTATGAGATGTAAATACGGTACAGACTGGTTTTTTGAAGTGTATCTTTTCGATCCACATCCAAGTAACTAACCGTCCTCCCAGCCATCAAGTATTCCAGGCCAAGACCGTATTTATCTTTAATAATTCCTTGACCACCCATGGTCAATAAATTGATATTTTCATACCCATCAACATGATCATCTTCCATGGCATAGATAAAATATCGCTTCAGTCGGATGTAGGCCTGACCTTTATCTTTCCACATTAATCTGCTCATGAATTTTGTGCTAAACCCCTGACCGAAATGATAATCACGGATTTCCAGATCATCGCTAATATCTCCAGCACTTCCCATGAAAATAAACGATCCATTGACATGCGTCCCTAGAATTACTGATGGGGAGAGAGCATAGGTGTAAATAATCCCTGGCCCGACACTTGAGCTTGAAACTTTATAATCATCTTGATTCATAAAGTCATAGTTTTGAAAAATAGCCACTACCAGCTTAGATTTATCGGCGTGTCTTGTATACAGTTTTCCCAGCATACCACTCGCATATATCTCACCCACATAATCCTGTCGACTAAAGTTTAGTATCGTAACAAAACTAAAGTTGTCAAATGGCTTAAAACTCTTTGAATTCGCTAAAGGATTTCCATAAACTAAGTTAAATCTTATAAAGCGTCGCTGTGAACTATTCCCTGTCCCCTGTTCATCATGATAACCAGGTCCACCACCCACAGCAATTCCTGACAGCAATTTGTTTTCCTGAATTTTAAAATTTTCATGAATGGATTCTCCAATCACCAATCGATTAAATCCATACCCCATTGGATTGATCATACTGGTAAGGATTTGGCGTGACAGTGATTTTTCTTTCCCTGGGCCAAGGGTCAAAGTTGACAATCGATGTATAATTTCTCCAAAGGCAACACCACTCATGGGGGTGGTTATCATGTCATTGATGGAAGGACTTTCGTTTTCCATACCCACTTCCCAGATCAGGCTTGCCAAGGTGGGATAGGCTAGAGATTGCCAATAATTAAGCCCCTGTGCTCGTGCTGCGGTATAAACCAATGCTCCCTGGGTAGGGTGTCCAACTTGATTCACATCAAAACCGTCTTCATCCCAGACCCAACCGGTTTCGATATTATTTTGGAGTGTTTTAATACTTATATCAGCCCAGAACTGATCTAATACATACCAGTTAACAGCCCAGATTAAAACGGGTTGTCCAATTGAATGCAGCAGAGCATTCCGATGCGGGTGAGTAACGACCACACTATCAACTGGCTGGAATTGAGCCATTATTGGTAATACACTAACCAGAAGTATTACACTAAGTTTTTTTAAATAGCTCATAAGGTCAATCCTATCTGAGTCCACGATGTCCCATTAAAATTCTCTAGCTCAGAAAATGACCATCCCACACTTAATTTTCCCACAATCGTAAAATAATTTAAGGAGATATCCATCGAAGATAATCCGTCTTTTTCATATTGATCCAGCCCGTCCCAAACGGAGTTTTTAAATCTAGAATGTCCCAGGGTTACCTCTCCCCGTATGTCATCTCGGACGAGAGTATGTGACAGTTCTAACTTCATATTCAAGACTTCATCTGCCCATAAATACATAAAATATTTTTCTGACAAGGCTTTAGGGCTGGCCACTTTACCCATCGTGTATATCGGCAGTATCTTATCACCCTTAAAATAATCAACTGATGCAATAGTGGACCAACCGAAAAGAGCTTTTCCACCAATAGTTGTCCATAGATGGTTTTGCTGAGCTAGAATATCGTCCTGCCAAATCCAATCACTTTGAAACCCATATTTCCAGCCTTCAACGCTGGGAAGATCCCGTTTAACATGATCCTCCTCATAGATCACACGCATAAACGGCATGGGTCCATCATATTGTTCAATAAATTGAAAATCTTGATTCGCTGTAAGAATTTCACCAGGATCATCACTTCGGACCCCTCCATAAAGAACCAACTGCCTATCCCAGCCAGCTATGGCTGCAGAATGAATGCTCAGTTCATGGGAATGAATTCTATCTGATAATGGTTGTGTACCAGGAAGGTCATAATTATGATAATCCGTTTTTATCTCGAATGCAGGCCGAATTGAGAAAGGGAGCCGTGTCCCTGTTTTGTGATAAGAAACAGGATAAACTGCAAGTTGCATTCCACCAGAAACATTTCCAAAGCCTGCGTCAAGCTGAACAAGCCCTCCAAAACGTGACATAGGCATATCTGTGCGGGTAAACAGGGTTAGTCCACCTGTGCTACTTATTTTTACTCTACCACGGGAACGGATATCTGGTTTCTCCTTGAGAGTGAACACGATTTCAGCATTCGTTTGATCTAGGGAGGGAATTACGGCTTGATATATATCCGTAGCATAAACTTCATCAATCAGGTCATCTAGTTCCTGATAATTAAATCGAACCGTTTCCGGGAGTTTAAGTTTTTTTCGGATCATTTCAGGATCAAAATCTGACCCTTCAGCTTTTAAAACGAGTTTTAATTCTTTCCCATCAAGTGAATTACGATATACATCTCTCGACTTGATCTCTCTTTTTTCAAAACCCTTCTGTTCAAGAATTATAGACAATTGTTGGGCTGCCTCAACACCTGCCAGATAACCAGCCTGCATAAGTGCTTCACCAGCGGGGAAATCCAGGACATGATGTCCACCAGTCGGCACTCTGAAAAAGAAATCCCACCCGCGGACGTCTACAGAATCTCCACTGGCCAATATGCTTGAATTAATTTCTTCAAACATCCCCCCGATACCTTGAATTTCGCCACTGTGATCAGGTGCATCCTCTGCACTTACTGCAATAATAAAATCTGGGTTTTCCTGTTTGGCGATTTCAACGGGTAGCTTGACATAAACACCTCCGTCAACCAGGACTTGTCCATTTTGTTGAATGGGTGAATAAATGAGCGGGATTGACATGGAAGGTCTGAGCGCGTTAGCCAATGGTCCAGATGAAAACACGTAGGGCGCCTTTTTCCTCAGGTCAGAAGCAACGGTTCGAAAGGGAACATATAGTGAATCAAAATCCCAATTTGCGTAGTAATCAGAAGCTGCTGTTAACAGGAAAAGTCCTTTCCAAATCAGCTTATCATCCAATAGACCAGCAGAACCAACAATTTGTCGATTGGAAACCCCTAGAGCCAAGTTACCGAGATATAATTCCTCTCGCTTCCAAATGGGGAGATCAGATCGCTTCGGTCTTCCAATGAAGAGATGCTCAATCGTTCCATCACGCACCATTGCTTCCATTTCAGGAACTGTCACACCAGCTGCATAAAGACCACCAACCAAAGCCCCAGCACTGCTGCCGACGATAAGATCAATAGGAATATTGTATTCCTCAAATGCCTTAAAGACTCCTATATGGGACATTCCCTGAGCTCCCCCACCGCTTAAAACGAGGGCAACTTTCTTTTGACCATAAAGTTGACTGCTGAACATATTGAGAATAGCAAATGATAGAATTAAAAAATGTTTTAGCACGACTAACAACCTTAACCCAGAAATTTTTGTCGGAATTTTTGAATCAGCCATTTGCCACTCATTTTTCTTATCCGATTGGGGTTATTGATGTTTTTCCGGACTGAATCGAAGCCAATCATTGGAGTTTTAACAATTTTTTTCATCAGGAAGTAAGCATTGAAGTGATCAAACTTCTTACGCAGGATGACATCCTTGGAGTTACGGTTATTGTAGGGCAGGACTAAAGATTTAAGTTTATCAACACTGGATGATTTGACCAGATAGGCAAAATGACCCGAATTAACGCTTCTTTTTTTTGATTTACGAGGACGCCCGAAATACTGAGTAACGGGTTCACAGTCGAGCCGGTGCCACCCCAACCAAAGCATGTCCCAATCATCAGGAACTTGATCCAATGGTATGGCATCAAATTTAGATTTAAAATCCTTTTTAAAAACTGCATCATCTTCGAAAATCAACCCAATTTCACATCCAGGGTCATCAGCTATCTTTTCCCAAACATGGATATGACTCATCAGGGTTCCCAGACTACCAGCCATTCTCAACTTAAAATCATCAGCAATATATCCCCGCTTGCGATAATCCTCTATATCCACATCTAAACCATAAATAGCGGGGAACCATTCCACGTCAAGGCCAGCCTTTTGGGCCGATTTATAAAACGAGTCTTTGCGCTGGGGACTTCTTTCGAGATTGATCAGATAAGCTTTATCATATCGCATAATTCTTTTAGAAAGTCTCGTCGTTATGAACAACTAAACTTTTTTTCTCCTCTTCCAAAATGCTTCAAGTAATGAATAGTACACAGACTAAGCTACCTCCTCGTCAATAGGGTTCCTACCTTGAATCGTGCCTGATTTGAATTGGGGGAATTTAAATTTTAGCTCCAATGCATCATCGACAGGACATGTTTCAACACATTGCACACAGGTATGACAATCTAGTTCTTGAACATATCTTGTATTCGCAACATCAATATTCATCGGGCAAGTTCGGGAACAAATATTACAATCAATACAGGCTGCTTCATTCCTTGTAATTCGGGTTGGACTAAATTTCGCAGCCAAACCCATCACGGCTCCAACAGGACAGGCGTATCTACACCAGGACCTTTCGACAAATAACCCCAGTACCAGGAAAGCGATCAATAGGTAAAGGACACTCTCAATACCTCTCTCACCACCATTTTTGATACTAGCGATTCCGAGAAAAGCTGATTGCAGAATCCAGAGGAAAAATACATACTTGAAATAGCGAGCGCCACGGTCAAGTTTATCCAGTTTCGCTCTATTCGTCTTTATCCAGCGTTTGTATTTTCGATTAGCAGGCTTTATACCAGGTAATTTTCCGAAGCCTTTCCCTAGTCGTCTGGCCAGATCAAAGATTGTCCCCAACGGACAAATCCAGCCGCAGAATACAGTTCTAAATAAAACTGTGATTAATAATGTGGAGGCCAATCCGATAAGCATATACGGTTTGTGGGGAGCTACATTGAATAGCGCGTAAATCGTCAACAGTAAAACTAAACTTTTTGATATTTTGCGCGAGGTATTGGTGTTTAATCTTAACATTAAATCAATCGATTGCTTTCCAGAAAGTCAGGCGAACATTTCCTTTAAAGAAGAGCTGCTCTTCTGTGAGTTCCCAGCCAGATCTCCCTAAAATTTCTCTGAGCCCACCTCTGTCCATCCACACTTTAAAATTTTCATAATGTTCATCTCCGGCCTGCTGCTCTATCCGCCTTACACCCCATTTACAAAATCCAGCAAGGAATGAGTGGTCATCAGGAAAATCAAAATCGACCACCGAAAAGACACCTTCAGGACGTAATAGGCGTTTTACTTCAGCCAGTTCAAGATCAATTATTTTGGTTTCCTTTTCGTGTAGCGCAAACTGTGACAAAATCAGGCCAAACGTATCATCCTCAAAAGGAAGCTCTGTTGCATCTGCCTTGCGACATTTTCCAGGAGCCTGTTCGGAAGCTCTGGCTAACATTCCATCTGAAAGATCAACGCCAATGGCCTCCATATTGGCTGGCAACATTGATAACTGTCTACCGGTACCACACCCCACGTCGAGAACTCCCTGTGGTTGATGGATTATGGTCCAATCAACAAATGCATTTCGAATCCGATTCAGAAAAGGATTTAGCAGGATATCATACAACTTTGAAGAATTGTCGTAATTGTCGTAATCGTCGTGAGGTGTGTTATCAGTCATTGTTTTACCTAATAAAGGTTAAATACATTTCTTTATGTTGTTACCCATTCTTCAATCAACTTTTTGGTGCCAGGCATAACGAGATATATAATCAAACCTGTTCCAATCAGAGGTGCTGGAAGAAACATTGAAAATCGATGTACTTCAATGATATTTACAATGGCCAGAGGATACCCACCTATCATGGACATCATTCCAGCAAATATGCCCAGGGGAATCGCCCAGGTTTTCTTTCTCATGACTGCCACAGCAAAAACCAACCAAGCGGTAGCCCCAAACCATAAGACCATTTGAGCTTCCATATACATGGCTTTCCAAAAATCGTTATACGTCGTTGTCTGGTATTTAGAAATTGTTGCTACGCCATCCACATAGGTCAGAACGAAAGCCAGACCAGCAACAAACAACAGAGCGATGACTTTTTTAGGCACTTTACTTACCAGGAGCAAACTAATCCATAGGATCAGGGCCAGATAGAATACTGGTAAAGTTGGCGCAGGTAAATCAATACTTTTTGCTGGAATAGCTGGAAAGAATCCACCTAGCATTTGAAGCGAGGCCGCTATGGTTCCTAAAATCCAGGCCCATTTCTCACCTTTAATGAAACCATATAGACTGGCCCCCCAAAGTCCACTGGCAGAAATTCCTAACCAGCCTAACATAGAATAAGTTATGATGACGGCTAAAGCCTCATCTGGTCGACCACCTGCATTTTTACCATGGACAACAGTCATGTAACTGTCCGATAAAAAGTAGAATAACATCAATCCAGTAAAGATACCAATGATCGAAATTAAAATACTTAATTGCTTAGAATTTTTCATCGTTTCCTCTCATTTTTTTTAGTGACTAAACTAACAACTCTTCAAATTTATGTATTCTGATAGAACTTTTGGTTACGCTAAGGTTCCTTCCTGTTTCACTTATGATATATGTCTAAATACTTTGTCATCCTGAGTGTAGCGAAGGATCTCCAAATGATGGAAGTTTATTGCACAGGGATGATTCTTCACTTTGTTTAGAAAGACTAACTGTGTCTCTCTGTTTTAGAAAAGCATTCCCAATCATAAACTTTCACCTAAAAACTGTATTTCACCTTCAGATAAACCATATCATTTTCGTCAAAATAGCCAAACTGACCAGGATCTTCATCCTCAGCCAAGTCACCATCTTTCACGAAAATATTTGCTCCTGTTAGAATTTCAAATCCATCAGCAAAATCATAGGTCAGTGTAGGACGAATCAATGCATCGTTCTGATTCAAACCGACATATCCAAATAATTGTGCGGTAAGCGTTTCGCGTAGAAAGGTTCGATTAGCCAGAAATGTCATGGTGTTAACAGCTTCTTCCTGGACTATTGAATATTCATAATCCATGATGGCCTGTTGGATGAACTGGCCACTAAAGCGAGTGGAACCAATTGAAAAATCAACACCGAGGAGATAATGTATATAGTCTTTCTCTAATAGATCAGATGCAAGACCGAAGGCACTCACGGCAGAAAATTGTTTGCCTTGATAATAGGCACCCTCACCCCGTAGAACCATCCCAGCCAATTCAGTACTAAAGCTTCCTCCGGCCACACTCAATCGATGATGTTGGGGCGTAAGTGTTACACCTGTCATTGTCGGGCTTACATGCATAGTAGGATCATCATCCCACAGGTAGCCTGCCATTACTTCATAATCCATAAATGACACGATACCAGAAAGTTTCATAAACACTTCACTGTTTTCAAGATTGGCTGCAACGGCCTTCTCTGAATAATCATAAGTTACTGGCATGGCAAAAACAGGCGTACGTGACCATATAGAACTTGTCTCTGGAAAAATGGTTGCGGAAAAAGCTGGGATATAAACCAACTCAAACGTTTGATCACCCACATATTGATTCATTTTTAGAGCGGTGATCCCCGTGCGAATTTCATCAAAATCAGGTAGTAGGAATTCATTCAAATCTTTAGGTGAAACGATATCCGTAATAAAGACGCCATCTCCTTTGCCCCAGATGATCTGTTGTTTTCCAATCCTAATATCCGTGTTCGTGAAAAACATATCGAGATAAACTTCACGAAGATCAAAATTTAAATCGCTCCCTGGCGTTTGATAAATATAGGGATTGGCAAAATAGCCCACATTACCACTTCCACCGGTAAATGTCAGGTCAAGTGTATTTTGGATGATCGCATATTCCTGATCACCACCCGTTAAAACTCCGATATAATTACGGGCATAACCGCCAACTTCCACTTGAGCAAACAAACCGCTCATGAGGCTAATGAACACTAATATATTTTTAAACATAGAAACTCCTTCTCTTCTGACCCACCTATCGCAAAAGCGGCAATATGGGTAGTTTAACTTTTAACTTTTAACTTTTAACTTTTAACTTTTAACTTTTAACTTTTAACT
>Ga0307988_1000362_pt1 | contig 32473 bp, 18 predicted proteins | sample EllFjometagen183_FD_203166 | JGI IMG/M metagenome (GOLD analysis project Ga0307988, IMG submission 203166) | Marine microbial communities from Ellis Fjord, Antarctic Ocean - #183 | ecosystem: Environmental > Aquatic > Marine > Unclassified | place: Southern Ocean | collected 2014-10-08 | reverse complement strand
GTGAATTTCCAGAACCTATAAAAGTAACAGAAAATTTATATGCTCTAACTATTGCAACTTTGGTAGATAATCCGGATGATCCAATAATTTGGAGAGGGCCAATAAAAATTGGTGTAATTAAGCAATTCATGCAGGATATAAAATGGCCAGAACTTGATTATCTTATTGTAGATTCACCTCCTGGTACAGGAGATGAGCCTTTGAGTGTTGTTCAAACATTAAAAAAAGTTGATGGCTCGATAATAGTTTCAACTCCGCAAGATATTGCACTTTTAGATGCTAGAAAGACAATAAAATTCTCACAAAAAATGGATGTTCCAGTTTTAGGTATTATTGAAAATATGAGTACATTTGTTTGCCCACATTGTGGTGAGAAAACCGATATATTTTCTGGTCTTGGAATAGAAAAAGCTGCAAGTGATTTCAATATTGATATTTTAGGAAACATTCCAATTGATGTTGATATAGTTAAATCTGGAGACTCTGGTAAAGCATTTCTCAAATATCATAAAACTAAAGCTTCTGCAAAAGAATTTCAGAGTATTGTCTCTAAAATTTCGGAAAAAATGAAATAATCATAATCTGGTAAATCTAAGGCGATGCAGTTGCATCGCCTTTTCTTTTTTGGCAATTAACGTATGATAAATTTATTAAAATTTTTTTGATATTAAAAATTCCATTATCACTTTCTTGACAACGAATATAGACTAATTAATAAAGGAAAACAGAAAAGAGGTAAATAATGATTATTGACTCGCGGTATAAAGTAGAAAAAAAATTAGGTGCTGGTGTTTGGGCAACTGTATATAAAGTAATCGACCTTAGAACTCAAAAGAGATATGTTCTTAAGCTTTTCCAAATGATCGATTCGGATAGCCTTTATGAGAAGTTTTCTGCTGAGAATATGCATCATATTACCAAGCTACATCATCCTAACTTGATACAGGTAAACGATTTTGGTAGTTATGAAAATCATATATATTACCTTTGTGAATATTACGAAGGAAAAACTCTCTCCAACTTTAAATACCGTAAATCTAATGAGGAATTATTCTATGATATAATCGTACAGATTTGTTATGCTTTGAGTGCACTTCATAGTCAGAATATTATTCATCGAGATTTAAAACCCAATAATGTAGTTTACAAAATCAAAAAGAATCTACCTGTGTTGAAATTGATGGATTATGGTTTTACAAAAATTAATATTGAACGAACAAATCAGCGTATTGGAAATATGTTATCTTATGTTGCCCCAGAAATATTTATAGGGAATGATGCTGTAACCCAAAGTGATTTTTATTCGCTTGGTGTAATATTGTATCAAATCACAACAGGTACTTTGCCATACACAATTGAGCAGCTTTCTACCATTCTTGCCGGGGATGAATTCAATCTGTTCCCCAAGTTTCCAACCGAGTTAAATCCAGATATTCCTGATGAACTAGAAAAAATAATCTTAAAATTACTAGAGAAGGACCCAAAAGATAGATTTGATAATGCAGAGAGTATCATTCAGCAGATCAATCAAATTCAACCCAAAAAATACCCTTTCTCCAGAAAAAGATCAATTGTTAATAATATTCAATTTAGTGATTACATTGTTCGGGAAGATTATTCTCACAGGTTACTCGATTATATCCCAATAATCAAAAAAGATAATGGGAAAATTATATCTCTCTCTGCTGGAAAAGGTTTAGGAAAAAACAACGTACTCACACTCTTCCGTTATCATTTATTAACAGAAGAATATAATATATTTGATTACACATGCAGTCCATCTAATCAGGATCCATTTTTTGCATTAATAAAAGAATTTTATCGAGCAGCAAAAACAAACAAGAAGCTTGCTTCCGATCTTTCAAGAATCTCACCCACATTAAGTAAATATTTATTCAATGACGATACATCTACTAAGCAAACAAACAATGACCTTGAATTTGATTATAGAACAGCATCGAACTTTATCTTTCACTTATCTGAAGAAAAGCCATTAATTTATATTATACAACAAGCAGAGTATTTACCTAAAGATGTATTTAGCTTTTTAAATTATATTTCTAAAGAAGTTACAAGGCGTCCTATTCTGATAATTCTCAGTATTAATGATCCTCGAAAACTAGCAGGACTGATGCATCCGGTTCAAATGACAATAGATGCACTTACATATAAGCAAACTGAATTTTATATTTCCAGATTATTAATGGAAACTCCACCAGAAACTTTTGTAAATAAAATTTGGACTCGCTCCAATGGAAATCCAATGTTTATTGAGCAAATACTGCTAGATTTAACTAATAAACGTTTGATCCTAGACACAAATAAATTCAATTTTAATTATGACCTGGATAACTATAAGCTTCCAAATGATATTATTACTGCAATAAAATTGAAAATCGAACATCTTTCTAAATCGAGTTATAAATATTTAAAAAAATTGGCATGTATTGCAACCCCACTTTCGAGTACATTAATTAAATCAATTTTAGACATTGATGATAAAACCCTGTTTTTCTTTCTCTCAGACGGAATAAATAATGAACTTCTAAAGAAAATTGATGAATTTTATTATTTTACCTTTAAAGAAGCTCAAGAACATTTTGTAAAAGAACTTCCTGAAAAGACAAAAAAGACAATTTTAAACAAAGTTCTTAATTACTTCAAAGATCAGCAAATAACACTTTTTCCAGTTCTTGATGGAATTATCAAGCATGCTGAATATGTTAATGATTTTAATGCAGTTCGAAAATACTTGTTACTTTCAGTTGAATTATTTACTAGAAAAGGGCAGCATGAAGTCGCATTTGATCAGGTTGTAAAAGTGATCGATCTCGATTTTTCACAAAATATTCATATTGAAGAAGGTGAGCTTCGTGCAGATCTTAAACTTCTAATCGAGAAATCGGAATGGGCAAATAATAAACAATTATCTGAAAGTCTTATACAAAGAGTAATAAATATGCCTGATATGCCCGAGAAGCATATGATTATTGGTCTGTTTTATTTTGTTATGGAAAAGTTGTCATATTCAAGACGTAGATTTGAAAGAGCCTTAAAAACAGTTATATCAGGAAGCTTGCGAATTGAGATTCTTATTAATTTATGCAGAACTTTGCTTTCTATGAATAAGATAGAGGAGATGGGAAAGTACATTGAAGAATTAGAGAAATGTACTCTACCTGCCGAAAAAGAGATTTGCTATATAACTCATAAAGGGCTTTACTATGGGCTTAATGGGAGCTTGGATGAGGGTATAAATATAATAGAAGAGTACTTGCAGAATATTAAAACTCAGAATAATCCAAATTATTTTATCAGGTTAGGAAGACTCCATAATGCACTGGGTGTTCTTTATAAAAGTAAAAGGCTTTTAGATGAAGCTAATAGAAATTTTGAAATTGCCCAAAATATTTGGGAGCGAGTTGACTATAAGCGTCAGCTTGTTGCAGTTTACAATAATCTTGGAGATGTAGCCCTAACTAAAGGAGATACAAATAAAGCATTTTTAAATTTCAGGAAAGCAAAGGTTATTTCAGAGCAGATTGACTCAAAACGTTATGGAGTACTGGTTCTTTTAAATCAGGGTGAAGCACATATCAAACTGGGAAATTTTACGATTGCAGAAAACTTCTTAAAAAAAGCATATACTGCATCTATAAAACTAGAAACAAAACCATTCTTTAAATCCATAATAAATAATCTGGCAATAGCAAAAAGTAAAATTAAAAACTTTAGTTATTATTACAGATTTATCAAAGAACATGTACCCAGCCTAATTAAAGGTGATATCTACCAAGTAACTCCTTTAACTAAAACGTTCTTCTACTATCTTTATGAAATTGGTGATTATGAGCGAATTGAAAAAATGTTAATTAAATCTGAAGAACTATTTTTTGAAAGCCATGAGCATGAATTTTACTATCAAATGCTTGGGTTTTTGAAGATAATAAAATCAGATTATTCAGCTGGACTTGAAATCATTGATAAAGCGTTTTCCTATTCCAAACAAAATAAAAGTGATTATGCGCAAACAATAATCAGTATACGTCTATCTGAGTGTTATGCAGGTCTTGGAGAATCGGAAAAGGCGATTTCTGCGTGTCAGAAAGCTGATGAACTTTGTGAAAAAAATAATTTTAAATACTGGGAAACAGTTTTAAAGATAAAGAAAATAAAAATTCATTTACTCGACGGAAATCTGAATTTAAGAATTTCATTACGTGATCTTTTTAAACTAATCGGGTACGTTCAAAGGCATGAGCTCTTCTTATTAGAAACAGAAATATTTGGTCTTATTGTTCAAATATATGCATATTTAAACATGAAACGTAAGGCAAAATTATTCTTTGATAGATATAAACAAACGATTTTGAATAACACGAAAAGACTTTGTAAACACGATAAAGAATTGTATTTTAGAAAAACCAAATACTACTTGAATAGTTTTACAGGATTCAAAACTGTGAAGATTGAACCTAGATTTAATGAATCGACTGAAAAATGGCAGGAAGAATTGTACGATATTTTAAAGTTGAGAGATACATCCAGGATGAAGTTCTTCATAGATAGAACAATAAAAAAATTAATAGCACCAGATCATTACGCGATTATTTTGAAAGATGAAATAGAAAAACGTAGGAATCCTTTCTTAAAATTGAATATTGAAAATGATTATTTATACTCAGATAAGTTATTAAAATTCATTCAAGAGTCTTTAACTAAGAATGAAATTATCTCTAAGAAAATTAATAAATCTCACATCCTTTTTGTCCCTTTAAAAATTAAAGCAGCTGAAGTAGGATGTTTGGTTCTCGCGGATAAAGGTGAGTTGATTTATCAAAATAAAGAGATAGAGATTGTAAAGAACTTGAGATTACATCTCACTTCAATTCTTATACGTATTGATGAATTCATTACACTTAACAAAGATATGGGATCAATGTCAAAATTAATTGATATCACACGTAAGTTCTTTGCAATTATTAATTTGGATAAACTGGAGCAAGAAGTTGTAACTTTCACATTAGATTTTACAGGTAGCACACGAGGTTTCCTAATAAAAAAAGATAATTATGAAAATTATACTTACAAAGTTGCAATGGATGATTCTAAACATATTTTGAAAAATTATTTGTATATTAGTAAAAGTATACTCAGTGAAGTTCAACGAATTAAGCAGCCAATACATGTTGCTAATGCGATAGAGGAAAACATATTTGGCAACTATACAGAGTTAAGTAACGAAGTACTTTCAATCTACTGTGCTCCGCTAATTGTTGATGGGAATATTTATGGTTTTCTTTATTTAGATAACCTAAACTCAGAAGAAAGTGAAATGCAGGTAAATCCTTATTTTATGAAATTAATGCTTACTCAAATATCCACTGCAATCAAAAATGCGCAGCAATATGAAGTATTAAATCAAACAAATAGAGAAATAAGTTCGCTGGATAATCTGAAAAAGGATTTCATCAATATTGTTTCACATGAGCTAAAAACACCTCTAGTTGCTATTCAAGGATATTCACAACTTTTAACAAAATCCAAACTTCCCAAAAAAGAAGCTGAGATCGTAAACTCATTATTCAATAGCTCTAATAAATTAGATACTACTATCAACGACATAATCAATTTCAATAAATATCAAATGTTAAATAAACTACAAAAAGAAAAAATTAGTATTCTTGATCTTCTAACAGAACTCAAAGATGAAGGTGAACGAATTTCAGCAAAAAGGAACATGATCTTCCAACTTGAAGTTGAAGCTACATTACCTAAAGCAAATGTAAATTGGAACGCATTCTATCTGATGACGTTCAATGTAATTCATAATGCGATTCGCTTTACAAAAGATTTTGGAACAATCACGATAGGAGCGCGGAAATCAGCTTTTCAGCAAGAAGAAATAGATGGCAAAGAGAGCTTAGTAGTTTATGTAAATGATAACGGAATAGGAATTCCAGAAAAAGAACAAGAGAAGATCTTTCAGAAATTCTATGAACTAACCGATATTATCTCACATAGTTCTGGTGATACTGAATTTCATTCCAGTGGGTTAGGGCTTGGGCTTTCAACAGCCAGACTCATTGCAAATCTTCATAAAGGCAGAATCTGGATTAATAGTAAAGAAAACGAAGGATCTACAGTTTTCGTTATTGTACCTTTCAATTAAATAGGATAAACATGAATATATTAAAAAAAATATTTAGTCGTAGATCTTCATGGGGACAACATAGTTTCACAAAAATAGTAGCTTCAGGCGAGAGAATTGTTGTGTTCTGCTCGGAAAACTCAAATCAAACATCATTAGTTCTTTCTCACATTTTAAATTGGAAAGATCATTTCAAACAGATATCGATAATCCTTCCGAATAATGATTATTCATTCTTTAAAAGAACTGATGTTGATGAGACAATAACGTATTTTAATATTACAAATGATATCAAACCTTTTAATAATTCAGTTATTTTCAATTTTAGTTCATTGAAGAAAATTCGCAAAATTTTAAATCATTGTAAAAATTCTACAATTTTAGATATCAACAATCCTGCAAATCTTCAGTTTCTTCCTGCTCCAACAGATCCCATATTTTTATTAAAGAAATTTGCAGATTTTTTTAATTTTTCATGGAAAAGATATCCGTACAATATTGACATTTCAAATTCCGAACTTGTTGTTGCTCAACATCAATTCATCAAAAACAGATTCAAGAATTTTATATTAGATTTCAGTAGCAATATTTCTGCAAAAAAAATTGAGAAAATAGTTCAGCTTATCAAGCATGAGTTTTCTGCAAATGTGTATTTTACTGGTAAGAGAATTAATGATAAGGATTTTATTAATATCGAAGAAATCCATGTTGTAAATTTATTTGAACTTTATACTCTAGCAAAAGTTAGTGATCTCTTAATAACAGACAGAACAGAAATTGCCGGAGCGTTTGCAGATTTAGGTGTCAGTCAGATCTTTTTGGGATCTAAATTTGATGATAGACAAATACAAATTATTGAAAAAGATAATGTTGCTAATTTGAGTAATAAAATAAAAAGTGTAATAAATAAATAGTTGTCTTTGAGGTATTCATGAAGAAATTTATCATAATAACTTTAATGCTGATTTTTACTGTAGTACTAATTGCAGATCAAACAGATGACTTACAATTTGCAGTTGGACTTTATAGAGACAAAAACTTTGAGCTAGCAAAAGTTGAATTACAAAAATTCCTTACAACTTATCCGCAAAGTGAAGTTAAAGCAGATATTAAATTTCTACTTGGGAATATTCATCTTGCTGAAGAAGATTATATAAATGCTGAAAAGTACTTTAGCGACTTGTATGCAACTTCTTCTCATCCATCAATAAGAGCTGAAGTATCATTGGGATTAGCCCAATGCAAATATTATTTAGATAATTTTAATGACGCTAGAGCAATATTTCAACAATTTGTATCTGATTATTCTGAAAATCGCTTTTTATGGAAAGCATATTATTACCTTGGGATGATGGATTATATTGAGAATAATTTTGATAACTCGTTATTGAATTTAGAAAAAGCACTATCACTAGAGAGTAGAACAATAATTCTTTCTGCAATATTGGAACTCAAGATTAGCCAAAATAAATCTGCTGACATTGATAACATTTCTAATGAAATAATCATGAGACCGGATTCGGAGAATAAATTCAGGGCATTACTGCTATTTCATAAATACAATCTATCTCATAATAGATTAGATAAAATTTTCTCAATTGGTATAGATGCGATCCCATCAACATCTCAATATTATAGTAAATACAACTTAGTATTAGGAACAGCATATTACCAGGCTCGAAGGTTTGATGAGGCACTAAATAGATTAAAAATAATCGATTCGGAGAAGGCACAATACTATTCTGCTTTGTGTTATTATGAGCTTAATGATGAGAAAAAAGCTAAAAGTATTTTGGCTAGATTAGTGAAATCAGTAGATGATAATATCAGCTCTAATAGTACATTCTACCTTGCAAAAATTGAAGATGATGTTGAGCTACTAAATAAGTTCATTAATAATAATCCAAATCATAAATTTGTTCCAGTCGCTTATTACCAATTAGGTTACAATAGTTTTATGAAGGCAGATTACATAAGCTCTCTCACATATTTTACAAATACTAGAAACACAGGTAATGCAGTTGGTAACGAAGCTTATGAGTCCATCAAGGAAAGAACTTTTTATCTAATTGCTGAATCTAATTTTTTAATAAATAAAAAAATAGATGCCCAAAATGCATTTGAACTTTATCTTTCAGTGTTTCCCGATGGGGAGTTTATTGATGAAGCAAATTTCAAGCTTGGTCTCATCAATTTCCAAAGAGATGAATATGACACTGCATTGGTTTATTTCAACAAAGTAATGGAGCAATTTCCTAATTCAGAAAAAATGGGAATGAGTAACTATTACATTGGCGAAATCTATTTTAAAAATGGAAACTATTCTAAAGCTTTAGAATATTTTCAAGATGCACTTGGCGGTATTTGTGATGAAGGTTTTACCTGGGAAAGAATCGGACATATTTATTATAATCAGCAAGATTATAAAAGTGCACTAGAATCACTTGAGAAGATTCCTTCAGATACAAAATATTTGTTCGATAGATTTATTTTGAAAGGAAACATTGAGTTTGCACAAAGAGATTATAACAAGGCCTTAGAGGCATATTCATTTGCATCGGATCATGCTGAAAACTCTCCTCAGAAAGAGGCTGTTCTCTCTAGAAAAGCATGGACTATGTATCAACTAAAAAGATATGAAGAAGCATCACGGTTGTACAGCAGACTTTCTGGAACTGCGACTTCACCTGAGAAATATATCATAAAAGCTGCTACTTCTGCCTTTAGTGCAGAAAATTATTTAAGTGCTATAGACTATTTTAAACAATACACCCAGAACTTTCAATCTGCTTCTGATTACTATTCAGCAATTCTTGGAATTGCAGACTCTTACTATAATCTTGGTGATTTCAATAAAGCTGTTGATAATTATTCAATTCTAATTCAACCTGACATTGATGAGAAAATTCTTAATAATTCAATCAATGGATTACGTTGGGCATCAGAGCAATCAGAGACAATAGAGTTTACTGAAAAAGTTGATGAACTTTTGCAGAATTGTTCAGATAAAAAGATCAGGATAGAGTTGCTTGATAGAAAGATTTACTACCTTTATAAAAAAGAGAATTGGCAAGAAGCAGTAAACACAAGCAAAGAGCTTCAAATTCTTGCTCCGGATCATAAAAACATTTTAGAGATAATGTTAATGAAAGCACTTTGTTATGAGAAGCTTGGAGAATTTAAAAATTCTATTGCCACATATGAAGATCTATATTCTAAAAAACACGATCCGGGGGTTCTAAGACATTGGGCTAAGTTGTTAGCTCAAATGGATGATTATTCTGCTGCAATTGATAAGTTGAGAAAGGCATCAATGCTTACAAGAAGAGAAGATATTTGGTTGGAATTATTGGAGATTGAGTTAGAGCAGAGTAACGAATTTTTTGAGAATGATTTTAACAAATTTATGGAGTTTGCTACTGGTGAGGAGCGAGAATTTGCTGAATTATTAGAGATAGAATGGAAGATAAATCTCAATCTGTTAACAGATTTGGATTCAAAGATAAACGAACTCAATAAAAGTAAATATAAAAGTGTAAAAGCTAGATCTCAGTTTCTAAAAGGGTTGTTGTTAATAACTAATGGTGATAATGAAGCTGCTATTCCAGAACTTCTTAGGATGAGATACTTATATCCTGAATATGAAAAAATCAGGAATCGAGCAGAAGCATTTGCTTGCATTTCCTATATAAAATTAAATAATTTGGATGAAGCAAGAAAACTTTTTGAGGTTATAAAGAATGATATACCTGAGGAAATGAAAGAAAACTTGGAGAATCTTCTGCAAGAGGAGGATAAATGAAGAAGCTAATCATAATCCTGCTCAGTATTCCATTTCTTATGCTTTATGCAGTCGATGGTGACCCGCTTGATCTTGGGAATGTTGTAATTCAAGGTGAAACAGAATCTTTAGAAGATACCTTAAGTTCTGCTAGAAATCTTGAGGAATTTTGCTTAATCTCATCTACTGAGCAGTTTGAATATTCTGCATATTATTCTCCCATTATTATCGAGTCTCCAATTACTTATCCCAATCAAAAGAAAATTGCATTTCAGCTTAAGGGTGGTTTGGATAATTTCACTGTTGTTCGTGGTGTTGTTTCCACAGGTGATATTTGGAACTTTTCAGCAGATCTACAGAATTATGAAAGAACTATAGATTGGAAAGAGAACACTTATAGTTTGCAATGGCAGCCGGAAATTAATGGACACAAGTTAATTATCGATTTCTCTGAACAGGAATATATATCTGAATTACGAGAAACTAAAATTTCCGGTGGATTTGTTTCATATATGAAAAAAGATCTCATTATTCCGCAACTATCTGAATTCTCATGGGATATCGATTTGAAAGGTTCCTATAATGAATTTACACAATTACAAGCTTCTGCCAGTGATTTTGATATAAAATCAAACATCGGTATCAAATATGATAAGTATGATGGGAATATGAGCGTGAACTTACTCATACATCAAGTTTCCGGATATTGTGATATTGGAATTTCGGGATTGAAATTCTTTGATGAAATTGGGTTGTGGTGTGCTTTTGATGATGATGGAGTTTATCCATCGATTAGTTTTAGTTCTAAAGTCCATCTTTCAACTAATCTCGGAATTAGATTTGAGAATAATCCATCAATTTCTAACTTCTCTCGTGCGGACGGTTTTAATGAAAACTTACTCCAAGACATAATACCGGGTGATTCTCAAACTAAGAAAATAGTGAATTCATTTATTACATTAGAAAGTGATTATATTCTTCCATTATCATTGTTTTATAATGTAAGCTTAGAAAGAGACCATTTATTGTATTATGATGTGGCAGATTCAAACGGTTTTTACGAGTTTGAAAATATTGATTGTCTGATACATAAAATTGGCTTGAAAGCAGCTTACGAATATGCTGATTTTACTTTTATCCAAAATATTGAATATAAGACATCAGAAGAACAACTCTATTTTGAATCGCTGCTGGTTACTTCCACAAAACTTGAATATGAAAAGAATTTATATCGCTTTGGAATTGATCTGAGACTTCTTTCAGGTGGGGTAGACGATAAAGAAGGCGATCTGGAAAATGCTTTCATGATAGATGTTTCTGCACTTTATAAGTTAAGAGACAACATATCCATTCTGGCAGAAGCAAGAAATTTGCTGGATCAGGAATATGAAAAATATAATAATTATGTCTCTGAAGAATTACAGATAAATTTTGGTGTAAAATTAACATTTTAAAAGAGCAGGATAGATGAGGTTGTGTAAAATACTAATAATTTCTTAGATTATTTTTATCTTTGCGTGTGAGGCTACAGAACTTGATAAAGGGAAAATTATAGGATGGATTAAGGATTACTCTACAGGAGACTTGATGGAGCTTCTGTAGAAATCCGTTTATTGCAAGCTGATGAAGAATTTATTTTCAATATTGTAGATTGTGATACCAATGGTAATTTCAGTTGTGCAGATTTTATAACTGGTAATTACTATCTTATTGTAAATAGTTTTGGTGTTGTTCCGACTGTTGCAGCTACCACGAATATTTTCTTTCATGATGGAAACGGAGAGGAAGAAGTTGAAGACATTTTGTTAAATTGATATATCAGACTTGACACAATCTCATCAGTTTTTTTATTCAAATAGTAGATTATAGAGTGAAGCTTAATGGTGCGAGAGTAAAAGGGAATCCCGTTAAATTCGGGAGCGGTCTCCGCCACTGTAAGCAGATATTTTTTTAACTGATAATTTCATTTCACTAAATTAGTTTTTGGGAAGGATTGAAATTGAAACAGATCTGCGAGCCAGGAAACCTGCCATAAAGCTTATTTAGCCAATACTCCGGAGCAAGAGTTATTGTTAATTAAGTTTTATATATCCTTTTATTTTAGCAGCTTTTAAGCTTCTGATAAGTAAAAGGATTTTTTTATGAAAAAAATTGTGATGTTTTTAGTTTTTGTTATGATAATTGCAGGATGCATACCTGAAAAAAAACAAACACTAAATCGATATATTGTCACATCTCCGGAAATAGCTGAGATAATTTATTTATTACAGGGTGCAGAAAATATTGTTGGTGTAACTATCGAATGTGATTATCCTGCTAAGTTACTAGAAATAGAAAAAGTTGGGAATTTCGGGAAAGTTGATTTTGAAAAGATAATTTCACTCGATCCAACAATTGTTTTTACATCTGGTTTAGAGCAGGAGCTACTAACGTCTGAACTAAATAAATTACAAATTCCTACAGCTAAATTTTATCCTGAATCAATTGCTGATATGATCTCTTCGATCCGTGAGATCGGAATACTTATTGATGTAGAAGAACGAGCAAATTTTGTAGCAGATAGTTTGCAGATTGAGCTTAATAAGATTACACAAAATAATGGAGACAATTCACCAAAAGTTTATGTAGAAATTTACAATAATCCAATAATGAGTGTTTCGGATAGATCTTTTGTAGGTGAAGTAATACAGAAGTCCGGTGGAGACAATATTTTTGCAGAACTTCCAAGAGATTATTCACGAGTAAGTGCAGAGGACGTTATCAACGCAGATCCAGAGATTATCTTATTAACATGTCCACCAGAGTTTACAGCAGAAAGCATAAAAATGCGAAAAGGATGGGAAGTAATCTCAGCTGTAAAAAATGACCGAATTTATACAGCACTTGATGTTAACCCCGATTTAATAATTCGTGCAACTCCAAGAGTTGTAGACGGCATGAAACAATTACAGAAGATTTTTAATGATGAAAAATAAATTTATTCCATTCTTGCCGCTATTTTTTTTTACAATACTAATCTATCTGTATCTAAATTATAAAGTAGAAAGTTTACACATAATTATGCAAATCCGCCTTCCTAGACTGATGCTGGCATTTCTTGTAGGATTTGTACTATCTGGAGTTGGTTACTCATTTCAGATAATGCTGAATAATCCCCTGGCTGAGCCCTATATTCTCGGAATTTCATCCGGTGCCGCATTTGGAAGCATTTTAGCAAGTGTATTAGGATTTTATCTATTCATGCCATTATTCGGATTTATAGGAGCATTATTAACATTAACGATTGTTTGGTTTCTTGCACATCTTGGTGGATTCTTCAACGGTACTAAATTATTACTCTCAGGCATAATTGTTGGAATGTTCTTCTCAGCGCTAATCTCACTCATTATGTATTTTAATCAGCAGGATATTGGGAACATTATTAATGTATTGATGGGAAACCTAGGTCATATTTTCAGTCGTCAAGAATGGTATTATTTCCTAGCTATTTTTGGAATCTCCATTTTGTTGATGTTTTATCTGTTTTTGCTTTCTAGAAAATTGATGATACTAACGACCGGAGATATTATTGCCGGGAGTCTTGGTATTAATGTTAAGAAACTACGAAGAAAAATATTTATAATAAGTTCACTTCTTACAGGTATTACGGTTGCCTATGCTGGAATTATCGGATTCATTGGCCTTATTGTTCCTCATATTGTTCGAATGATCTCTGGTGGAAATAAGCGAGCCGGAATTATTTATTCTTCTCTATATGGAGCGATGCTTCTTATTTTGTGTGACCTAATTGCTATGCACATTACCACTATCGAAATTCCCGTAGGGATAATTACTGCTTTTCTGGGTTGTCCATTCTTCCTTTTAATAATGGCAAAAAGTAGATGATTGTAAAAATATAATTTATATTATTAAAAAAATAATTTGTTCTTTAAAAGTATATAGAGTGGGATGAAATAAAACCTTCGAGAAATAAACTCGAAGGCTTAAATATAAGAGATTTAAATTGTTACCTTTACTTCCTTGATTTCATCAAATGCTTCTAAATGCTCCTCAATCTCCTCAGCAACATTATCACGGTATTTATCAAATTTAGGAATCTCAACATCAATGGTTGCAATGCCATCTTCAAATCCAACATACTTAACCATTTTTAGTGTAACAATGTCTTCTCCAACTCCTGGATATATTACTTTTTTAAGCTCTTCAACAATTGTTTGCTTACTAAATTTTTCAGCTTTGGCATAACCGTGCTCTATTTCATATTTTTTAATAGCTTTTTTAAGAGTATCAACAGCAAGAACCGAGCAGTGCATTTTTACTGGTGGTAATCCGTCAAGCTCATCAGCTGCACCCTTCCAAGTAATATTTTTAGCTTCTTCGATAGTTTTTCCCATTGCCATATCTGTGATAATTGAACCGGTAGCTATGTTGGAAGCGCATCCATAAGATTGAAATTTTACATCTTTAATGACTTTTGTTTCGGGATCAATATTAAGTGTAATTGAGATCTGATCACCACAAGCTGGACTTCCTTCAGTTGCTTCAGCATCAGGGTGTTCCAACTTACCTACATTGTGTGGTTTCATGAAATGATCTAAAACTTTTTGTGAATATTGCATTTTATTCTCCTCGTTTATCTTTAATAATTAATTACAAAGTGGACTTCTTGAGCGAAGCTCTTTTACTACTTCAGCAAGTTTTTCTACAGTATAGTCAATTTCCTTAATCGTATTGTATCTGCTGAATGTGAATTTCATTGAACTATGTGATTGTTCATGATTTCTACCAAGTGCCATTAAGACATAATTTGGTTTTAATCCCTGCGATGCACAAGCACTTCCAGTAGAGATAGAAACACCAAACATATCCATCATCATCATGATTGCTTCTCCTTCTATGTAATCAAAGGAAATGTTTATGTTATGTGGGGCTCGTTTCACACCACGAGGACCATTTAATAAAGTATTTGGAATTGTTGATTCAATTTTACTCAGAAGATAGTCAGAAAGTTCTCGTATCTTTGTTATATTTGCATCAAGATCATCAAAGGCGAGTTCTACAGCTTTTGCAAATCCTGCGATGGATGCAATATTCAAACCACCTGTTTGTAAGTTATCCATTCTGTTTACACCATGTTGTACTAAGCCTAACTTTATTCCATTACGCTGATACAAAGCACCTATACCCTGGGGACCATGAATTTTATGAGCACTTATAGACATCAGATCAATTCCCAATTCATTTACATTAAGTGGAATGCGAGCATAAGCTTCGCAAGCATCAATGTGCATTGTAATTTTTTGCACTGCGCTATCTAAAATCTCTCTGATCTCTTTTAATGGTTGAATTGTTCCTACAGTATGATTACCTAATGTTGTCATAAATAATATTGTATCTTCACGAATTGATTCTTTGAGTTGTTTAAGATCAATGAATCCTTCATTATCAGCTTGAAGATAAGTAACATCGAAGCCACTGCTTTCAAAGAATGCTGCATTAGTTAGAATATCAGGATAATCTATGACAGAGCAGATAATGTGAGTTCCTTTATGTGAGTTTGCTGTTAAGTAACCTTTTATTGCCAGATTATTTGCAGCTGTTCCTCCTGATGTGAAGTGGATCTCTTTCGAATCTGCTCCCATAGAATCTGCAATGATCTTTTTGGCTTTAACCAGATTCTTTGATGTAGCTGTTCCCATAGCATTAAAGTTTTCTGGGAAGTAATATCTATTTTTCATGTACTCGGTTGTAATTTTTACAACTTCTGGAGCTGGTTTTGATGTTAAGCAATTATTAAAATATATTCTATCCATATATTCTCCTATAACCTTGCCACGATTTGATCAAGCTTTATCGAGTCAAAATAATTTTCTGTATGTTCATTTATTTCATCCCAGAGCTTTTTGAAGCCGCAAGGTAAACCTATGCAGTGTGCATGGTCTTCCGGCTTCCCACTACAATATGGAGCAATATTGTTTTCATCAACTGCATTCATAATATCCTTTAGCGAGATATCATTCAAATCTAAGGCAAGTTGATATCCACCTTTTGCTCCATGAATACTCTTAACAAGATTGTTCTGTTTTAGTTTTCTAAAGAGTTGTTCAATGTATTTCACTGGGAGATTCTGATTTTTGCAAATATCATTGATGGAAACTGGCTTATCTGTTGCGTTCAAAGCTAGTTCTGTCAGTGCACGCAAAGCATACTCAGTCCTCGTTGAAATATTCATTTTCATCTCCTTAAAGGATAACATATTAATTTAGTATGAATTGGCAAATAGTTTTTTTATAAAAGGTAATAAAATATGATAAGTTTAAAAAATGTTAGTGTTTCGTATCAGCAAAATAAAGTATTGGAAGATCTTTCAATAGATTTTCTAGAAGGGGAATTCTGTGCTCTTTTAGGACCCAACGGAGCAGGGAAATCAACCTTACTCAATGTGATTATTGATTTCCAACTTGAAAAAACGGGAAAGGTTTTTATATCAGGAAAAGAATTTCACAATTGGTCACGACAGGAGCTGGCAAAGCAGATCGCAATAATCCCACAGGATTTCCAACTGCAATTTGATTATACAGTTGAAGAACTTGTGCTAATGGGAAGATTCCCATATCTGGGGCGTTGGCAAAATTACACAAAAATCGATAAAAAAAAGGTTGAGCAGATATTAATGCAACTAGATCTTATAACTTTAAAAAATAAATTTTATACTCAATTAAGTGGTGGTGAAAGGAGACGCGTATCTATTGCAAGAGCATTAGCTCAGGAGACTCAAGTACTACTTATGGATGAAGCTTTTGCAAATCTTGATATTAATCATCAATTGGAGATAATGCAATTGCTTTCAGAAATAAATAAGGAGCACAAGAAGCTCATTATTCTTGTTTCTCATAATATAAATTTAGCTAGTGAATATTGTGAAAGAATTGTTATGCTTAAAAAAGGAATCGTGATCGCTGATGGAGCACCGGAAGATATTGTGAATTCGGAGAATTTAAAAGAATTATATAATGCAGATCTTAAAATAATAAAAAATCCGGTTTCAGGGAAACCAAATTTAATATATCCGGGGAAAAATGCGAATTAAAATTATAGTTATCCTACTAATTATATCAATGAGATTGATCGGTCTGAATATCACAGGTCGTGTTGTTGATGCTGATGGAGAAGCAATTGGAAATGTGATAATTACAGTAAACAATGAAGCCGTGATCTCACGGGAGAATGGAAATTTTAGGATTGTAGACGTATCTGTAGAAGATGAGGTGAATTTTCATAAAATCGCTTATAAAGATAAAAAGTTGATGTTAACTGACATTGAAGAAGTTGTTGTACTTGAAAAAGAAGTAATTACAATTGAGGGTTTAAGAATAATTGAACAACGAAAAAAAGAGCTTCTTGGTTCTGGTGATGTCATCATAATAAAATCAGAAAATCTTTCTGGTTCAGCAGCCGATATACTAAGGGATAATTCTAATCTGCAAATATCTGGGATTCCGCTTATTGGAGAAGCTCAAGAGATCGTATTTCCGGGTTATAAAGCGCGTCATACACTGGTTATGTTGGATGGCATTCCATTAAACAAAACAGGAATAGCATTTGATATCTCAACAATTCCCGCTGAAATTATTGAAAGTATTGAAGTGGTGAAGGGCAGTTCCAGCAGCATTGGCGGAGCCGGTTCCATGGGTGGAATTATAAACATTAATACAAAACGAGCAAAAAATAAATACATGGCAAGCGTCAGTAATACTTTAGGCTCGTTCGGTCTGGATAAACACTCATTAACTTTATCAGCAGGAAATTCCAATTTACAATTTTATGCTTTTATTAGGAAAAGTTTTGCCCGTAACGATTTTGAATATATTCCCGATGAAAATCCCGATACACTGAGAACCAGAGATTACAATGATAAATCCATTTATGATGCAAACGTAAGTCTGGGTTATTCAAATTCATTTGGAATGTTATCTTACAAATTACTTTTTCAAGATTTCTTCAAGAAACTTCCTGGTAATATAGAATCTTTAGAATATTTCAAAGATAGTAGACTTACAGGACAATCGCAAAAGCATATTGTTAGTTATTCCAAGAGACTTGAAGATTACAGAATAAAAGCAGATCTTTTCTATTCCCTCGACAAATCTTTATACGATAATACTCGTCTCGATTCAACTTGGTCAGAGAATATTTATTTAGCAACTCTTGCCAGGAACAGGCAATTAAGCAGAGGGATAAAATTACATTCGGAATACTTAAGCGATGTCTTTTACTTTGATTGGGGTGGAGATTATCGCTACGAAGATTTCAAGTATACAGATCTGGATTATCCAGATCAATCTATTGAAAAAGTCTACAGAAATAATTATGCAGTTTTTGGAAAAACTCAACTCAAACAGAATCATTTTCCTTATACAACAAGTTTAATTGCTTCAACCCGTTGGGATAACACAACGGATTTTAATGATCACACAAGTTGGAAGATAGAACCTGAGTTTTCCTATGAAAATTATTTTAAGATATTCTTGGGTGGGAATGTGGCAAATGGTTATACTCTGCCTTCTTATTATAGTCTTTTTTGTAAAGGAGATACTCATGTGTCCGGTAATCCCGATCTGAAACCGGAAAGTTCCTTAAGCTGGCAGATATTCTCGAAACTGGAATTATCAAATAATTACTTTAGAGTAACTTATCGTCACGATGATATTGATGATATGATAATCTGGGATAGAGATTTTTGGGGAAAATGGAAACCCCGAAATCTCTCTGCTGCTGAAATTGATAACTGGGATTTTGAATTGAATCTAAATCCACATAAATTATTAAGTATTAGAACAATTTATTCCAAAAGCTCAGCTATCAATAGATCTAAGAATGATGTGAATTATGGAAATAAGATCATTTATGTTCCGGATTATTCACTCGATATAAATGTGAAATTTAAATCTGGGAAATTCATGGGGAATGTGATATATAAACTTATTGGTGAACAATGGACAACTAGAGATCAACTGTCGGAAGAGAAAAAATTGTCATCTTATGATTTGCTAAATGCAGGTGTAGAGTATTCTTTTGATTGGAAAGACTTCAGGCTCAAACCAGCAATTGGAGTTAATAATATTTTAAACAAGTTGTATGAGATTTATGATCATATACCACAGCCTGGCATGAATTGGGAAGTGAATATAGGGATTGAATGGAAATTGTAAAACCTCACCCCAACCCTCTCCTGAGAGGAGAGGGAGAACAAGTGAATTTGCAAAGAACAAAATATATGTAGTGATAGATCATTGATCTGTCAGTTGTAAATCGTTCACTCCTGAACGAGATAGAAAAATGGATTCATTAATGATCACAATATCCCGAATGCTTTCGGGAGGATCGAGAGAAAAAAATAAATGGAGATAAAAAAATGAGAAAAGGTTTAGTAATATTTATAATATTCATATCATTAAATTTGTGGGGAACAGTTGGTTTTGTTGTAAATTCGGGAAGTGAAACTTTATCCAGAATTGATTTTGCAGCGGGTGAGGTTGAAAATGTGTTTTGTGTTCTTGGTTCGATACCGAATCGTGTGGAACTTACAGATGAATTTGCTTATATAGTGAATTCCGGAGATAACAGTATCCAGAAAGTAAATATTAATACAGGTAGTACAATAACGAATATTTATATTGAGAACTCCTCTAATCCATATGATATTATTATTGATGAAAATTATGCTTATGTTACAGGTGGGATGATTAACAAAGTTTATAAGATCAATCTTGATACCGATAGTGTGGAAAGTTCCATTTCTGTTGGTGGGAATCCTGCCGGAATGGCTATTTTGGATGGTAAATTATTTGTAGGAAATACAGATTACGGAACCGGTTATTCCAATTGTTCTGTTAGTGTTATTGATTTGCTTACATTCAGTGTTGAGGTAACAATTCCAACGGAAGTTAATCCGCAATTTCTATCAGCAATTAATGGGAATATCCACGTGAGTTGTGGGGGAGATTGGGTTGCAATATTTGGTAAGATATGCATAATTAACCCTGAATCTAATGTAGTTACAAATACTTTGGATATTGGCGGAGTAACAAGTAATTTTGCTTTAATGCAAAATAATACAGTTTATGTAGCTGATGGCTCTAGTTCATCGCTTTATGCTTATGATGCAGATACGTTTGAGATCTATCACGATAGTTCAAATCCATTCTCTCCAGGTGGTACAATGGTAACTTCTAATAATGATAACCTTTTTGTTCTTGGTGGGCAATGGGGGCAGAATTTTACAGTTAAAGTTTTTGATATTAACGAAAACTTATTAAGCGAATATACAGTTGGATTATACTCTACTGATATTAAACTTGTATCTGAAATTGTAGCTGTGGATGATGACCTATTATTAAAGCCTGATTACAATCTAACTAATTTTCCAAATCCGTTTAATCCAACGACTACAATCTCTTTTTCAGTAACACAAAACTCCGATTTTGTGAATCTTGAAGTGTACAATATCAAAGGGCAAAAAGTGAAAGACTTTTCCCCGAGCTTGTGTCATCTCGAGTTTATCGAAGGACGAGGAGAAACAAAATTCAGTATTGTTTGGAACGGTACCGACGATAACAACCAACTTATCTCTTCAGGAGTTTATTTTTTCAAGCTAATAGTGAATGGAGAAGAAAAAGCTGTGAGTAAATGTGTCTTGTTGAAATAATTAAATGAAATAAAAATTTATTTTCTAATTGACAGGTAATTCATATTCCCAAATTTAAAATCTGTAAACATAAGCAACGAACTTTTAATAATATTTTTTAGGTGTTTTTTATGAATTTAACAGAAAAAAATGCATTTTTTAAAACTGATGACAGGTACAAAAATCTTTTTGATGAATCTCCAATCTCGATCTTGGAAGAAGATTTTTCTGCTGTTTATAAGTATATTGAGTCATTACGTACAAAAGGTATAACAGATTTTCAAGAGTATTTTACTAATAACCCAGAACAAGTTGATAAATGTTCAAGATTAATAAAAATATTAGATGTAAATAAAGCGACAATTGAGATGTATAATGCAAATTCAAAAGAAGATCTTCTAACTGATTTGCAAGCACTATTTACAAGTGACTCACAAAGAACTTTTATTGAGCAACTTGTTTGTATAGCCAATGGAGAAACACATTATAAAGGTGAGTGTGTTAATAAGACAGTTGATGGCAAAGAAATTGATGTTTATCTTCAGTGGTCTGTAACAAAAGAATATCAAAAAGATTATTCTGTTATTTTTGTATCTTTAATTGATTTCACAAAAATAAAAAAATCTGAAGAAGAGAACAGGCGACAAAGAGAACAGATCAGGCTTATTAACAGAATCCTAAGACACGATCTTGCTAACAATCTGGCTGTAATTAACAGCGCGATAAATAATTTTAAGAGAGAACGGAATGATCAAAATTTAAATGTCGCTGCAAAATATATTGAAAGTAGCTCAGATCTCATTTCAAAAATGCGAGAGCACGAGTTTTTAATCTCATCAACTAACTTAAACATTTATGATATTGGAAAACATTTTAGAAAGATCTTAGAAAACTATGATACTATTGAATATTCCGTGAAAGGTAAGTGTAAAATCTTTGCTGATGATTCATTAAATTCGGTTATAGATAATTTGATTAGGAATGCAGTCGTACATAGTGGAACGGATAGAATTGATATTAAGATTTTATCTTCAGGAAAAACTTGTGAAGTAAAAGTAATTGATTATGGAAAGGGCATACCGGATGCTATAAAACACAAGATTTTTAATGAAGGTTTTAAATACGGTATAACAGGCCATTCTGGATTGGGATTACATATTGTACAAAGATCTGTAAAAAATTGGGGTGGGCAAATTTTAATTGCAGATAACACACCCAAAGGTTCAATATTTTCATTGTATTTACGAAAAGTAAATTAAATTATTTTAATAAAAAAGCCTTCCAACCACAGTTGGAAGGCTTTTTTGTTTTAACTATTTCTATTGTTCAAGTGCCGCCTGAGCTGCAGCTAATCTTGCTATAGGTACTCTGTAAGGGGAACAACTTACATAATCCATTCCAACTTTGTTGCAGAATGCTACTGATTTTGGCTCTCCACCATGCTCACCACAAATCCCAACTTTAAGATTCGGATTCGAAAGGCGACCTTTTGTTGCAGCCATCTCCACTAACTGACCAACACCTTGCTGATCTAGAACCTGGAATGGATCATCTTTTAAGATGCCTAATTCGGTGTAGATAGGAAGGAATGTACCAGCATCGTCACGGCTATAACCGAAAGTCATCTGGGTAAGGTCGTTTGTTCCGAAACTGAAGAACTGGGCTTCTTTTCCAATAAGGTCAGCTGTTAAAGCTGCACGTGGGATTTCAATCATTGTTCCAACTAAGTATTCAACAGTTTTACCTGTTTCAGCGAATACCTTCTTAGCTGTATCATTGATGATTTTAGCCTGAAGCCTGAACTCTTCCACAGTTCCGATAAGTGGAACCATGATTTCAGGTTTTGGATCAAAGCCAGTTTCTTTCACATTGATTGCAGCTTCGATAATTGCACGAGCCTGCATCTCTGTAATTTCTGGGTAAGTGTTTCCTAAACGGCAACCACGGTGACCAAGCATTGGATTGAATTCGTGAAGAGATTCAACTTTAGCTTTAACTGCTTCTAAAGTGATTCCCATTTCATCAGCTAACTCTTGCTGATTTTCATCATTATGAGGTACGAATTCATGAAGTGGTGGGTCTAGAAGACGAACAGTAACTCCGAATCCAGTCATGGCTTTAAAGATACCTTCAAAGTCTTCACGCTGGAATGGAAGAAGTTTGGCAAGTGCTTCACGACGTCCAGCTTCATCTTCAGCCAGAATCATTTCACGCATTGCTTTAATTTTTTCACCTTCGAAGAACATGTGCTCTGTACGGCAAAGACCAATACCCTGTGCACCAAATTCACGAGCTACAACAGCATCGTTTGGTGTGTCAGCATTTGTTCTAACGTACATGCGAGTGAATTTGTTGGAAAGATCCATAAGTTTACCGAAGTTTCCTGAAAGTTCAGGATCGATTGTGGCTATCTTGCCTTCATAAACTTCACCAGTTGATCCATTCAATGAAACAAAGTCACCTTCGTTGTATTTAACACCGTCAATTGTCATAACGCGTTCTTTGTAATTAATTCTAACTGATCCTGCTCCTGAAACACAGCATTTACCCATGCCACGAGCCACAACAGCTGCGTGAGATGTCATTCCACCACGAGCAGTAAGAATGCCGTTAGCAACGTTCATACCTTCCAAATCTTCTGGAGATGTTTCGATGCGTGCCAGGATTGAATTTTTATATTTGTGTGCTTCGTCTGCGAAGAATACGAGCTGACCTGTAGCTGCGCCTGGAGATGCAGGAAGACCTTTAGCAAGAACTTTAGCTTCTTTAATCGCAGAACCGTCAAATACTGGATGTAGAAGCTCATCTAATTTATTTGGTTCAACACGCATTAAAGCAGTTTTTTCATCTATAAAACCATTTTCTAGCATTTCAATTGCCATTCTAACCATTGCTGCCCCTGTACGCTTTCCGTTACGAGTTTGTAATAACCACATTTTCCCGTCTTGTACAGTAAACTCAATATCCTGCATATCTTTATAATGATTTTCAAGTTTTGTCTCGATCTCATTTAGTTCTTTGTAAAGTTCTGGCATCGCTTCTTCAAAAGAAGGATATTTTTTTGCACGATCTTCTTCTGAAACCCCAGCTAATTTTGCCCATCTTTTGCTTCCTTCATGAGTGATCTCTTGAGGAGTTCTGATTCCCGCAACAACATCTTCACCTTGAGCATTTATGAGATATTCACCATTAAATATGTCTTCACCGGTTCCAGCATCTCTAGTAAATGCAACACCTGTTGCGGAATTACTTCCCATATTTCCATAAACCATAGCTTGTACGTTCACGGCCGTTCCCCAATGACTTGGAATTTTATTCATCATTCTATAATAATCTGCACGAGGATTATTCCAACTTCCAAAAACTGCACCAATAGCTCCCCAAAGCTGATCCCATGGGTTATCAGGGAAATCATGTCCAGTCATTTCTTTTACAGCTTTCTTGAAATTAGTTACAAGCTCTTTTAAGTCATCCGCAGTAAGTTCTGTATCGTTTTCTACGCCTCTTTTCTCTTTCATCTCTTCGATGATCTCTTCGAAAGGATCGATATCCACTTTAGTTTTGGGTTTCATATCCAAAACTACATCACCATACATTTGTACGAATCTGCGATATGAATCCCAAGCGAAACGAGGGTTACCAGATTTTTCCGCAAGACCCTTAACTGCATCATCATTCATGCCAAGATTAAGAACTGTATCCATCATACCAGGCATAGAAACACGAGCTCCTGAACGCACTGAAAGCAACAATGGATTTTTGTTGTCTCCAAATTTTGCATTTAAAATTTCTTCTGTATTCTTTATTCCAGCTTCAATTTCTTCTTTAAGAAGTTCTATTGTTTTTTCTGCACCAAGTTTAATCCACTCTGCACATACTTCCGTTGTTATAGTAAAACCTGCAGGAACTGGAACACCAATCAAGTTCATTTCAGCAAGATTTGCACCCTTACCACCGAGAAGGTTCTTCATTTCTGTTTTACCTTCAGCTTTTCCATTTCCAAAAGTATAAACGCGTTTTGTACTCATTTTATTTCTCCCTATGTTATTTTAAATATAAGATTTAGATATTAACTTCATTTTATATATCTAATGTAACAATTCTTTTTTAGGGGTTTATGTGTCAAACAAAATTCAGTATTATAAGGTACGTCATCATTAATCTGCAAATTATATTAGACAAAGAATATCGCAATTATTTTGTGTAATCAATTTGGAAAATGGAGGAAAATTTTATGAAGTCCATTCAATATGGGAACAAGCATTTTATTCGAGTTGACAAAGGAGAAGAAATTGTTAGTATCCTTACCGAATTCTGTAAAAACAAGTTGATTCATTTAGGGAAAATTTCTGCAATTGGTGCTGCAAACGAAGTGGAAATAGGCATATTTGATTCAATAACAAAAGAGTATAAATCTAAAATTATTAAAGGTACTTTTGAAATTTTATCAATTGCTGGGAATATTTCTTCGGGAGAAGATAAACCATATTTACATTTGCACATCACTCTTTCTGATAGTGATTATAGGGCTTTTGGCGGTCATCTTAACAAAGCAATGGTAAGTGCAACATGTGAAGTTATAATCGAAGAATATGAAGGAAATATGGAAAGATATTTCGATGAAAATATGGGACTTAACTTATTTAAGTTATAGTTACTCCTTAATATTCTATTAAGATTACTTAATATGCAAGTTGACAGAAATGAGTGTAATCTCCTATCTGGATATCCAAAGAAACTGTAATTGAGGTTTGATGATAGCAATATACGTAGATAGTAAGCTGAAGAGATTTGAAAACAAGATCAAATTTTCTTTTGATTTTATTTTCAATACACTTGGATATGAGTTTAAATATATTCATAAACTAGATCAGTTACAAAAAAATGATATACTATTCTATTATGGATTAATCGAACCTACAGTTAAAGAAGCTTACATTCTTGCGATGGGTAAAATACTATTTTATATTCCTGTTCTACATGAGTTACTACATCCAAAAAAACTAACGCCTGAGAAGTTAAAAAGTAAAACAAAAATAATAAAACTAAAACGTAAAGTACCAATCATTTCAGATAATGAAACAGATATCCCAATTCAGTATTACCTTAAGGAAGATTTGTTCTATGGAGTATACAAATTTGATATTGTTGGTAATATTCTATTTAATCTAAATTCATCGATTGAAGTTGAGGGCGTAAAGAGAGATGATCATGGTTGGTTATCCGATGATGATATACCCTTTACAGAGTTTCATCAGGAACCTTATGTGAACATGTTACTTTGGTTAATAGAAAGGTGCATTAAAGATGCTTTAAACAAGAACGGTTCTACTTTTCTGGTAAAAAAAGCATATTGGCCATCAGCAGAAGTTTTTGCTGCTACATTTTCTTTTAATGTTGATAAACTCCAAAAATGGTCTTTTGGAAGGATGATCAGTAGTACATTTAGTGATATTTTTATTTTTTACAAAGTTAAGCATGTCTTTAAAAATTTCTTAAGCAAAATGAAATATCTTTTAACAAATATTGAAGAATATTGGAACTTTGATGTTATTGATCAAATAGAAAACATGCATCAGATAAACAGCACTTTTTTCTTTGGGACAGAATCGAATTCGATTAAAGATTTTGACTACTCAATCCAAAGTGATGATGTTCATAAAGAATTGATGAAAAATCATACCAAAGGTAACGAAATTGCTCTATTTGCTTCGATTGATTCTGGTAAAAAAGATATTCTTCATAAGCAAAAAAAAATAATATCTAAAATCACTGATGATGAATTGATGGGTGTGCGGCACATTAATTTTAGTTATGACCCTAGAATCACACATGAGTTTCATAAGAAAAATGGATTCATTTATAACTCTTCGGTAGGGTTTAAACAAAAAGACGGTTTTATAAATGGTTTAGGGTTCCCATTTTATCAATATGGTTCACACAGCAATGATCTGAGAAGTAGCTTTGGATGGCATTCTCTAGAGCTACCTATAGTACAATATGATGAACATCTCAAGCTATCCAACACTAGTGTTATCCCTTTTGAAAACGCAAAAGAAATCGTAGACCACCTAATAGAATCGGTTGAACTTGCTAATGGATTTATCTCATTTAATTATTCAATTTCAAATTTCGATGAGATTATTTACAATAAGGAACTACTTAATTATATTATTGAAGAGATCAGACCAAAAAATGTATTAATTGCAACTTTCAAACAAATTGCGCAATGGTGGAAGAAGAGAGAAAGTATCGAAATCTTTGATAGTGAAGATAGATTTTATCTCTATTTCCCTGCTCAAACCGAGAAATTTACAATTAGTGTTTTTGGGAATTATGAAATAATTCAAGTTAATCATGCCAAGGCAGAAATCGAAGGGAATGAAATTCATTTCTGTAATATTAAATTGGATTCAAAAATTGAAGTAGTTCTTAAACAAAAAACCATACCAGTGGAAGATGAATGAAAAAATTATTATTAATTGCTTATTTTTATCCCCCGTTAGGAGGACCAGGTGTTCAACGCCCTGCAAAGTTAGTAAAATATCTTCATGAGTTTGGAGTCTCTACTGATGTGATTACAGTAAAAGATATTGTTTTTCATTCAACTGATAACAAATTATTGAAAGAAGATAAAGCTCATCAAATTATTAGAACATCATCCTTTGATTTGATGTCGATCTTAAAGAAGATAACCAAATCCAAAACCAATAAAGCAGTTTATTTTAAAACACCCGAGAAGTATAAAAAAATTATTAGGAATATTTTCCCAATCGATGATAAAATTGGGTGGTTACCTTTTGTAGTCAAGGCTGGAAAGAGATTGATGAAAAGCAATAACTACGATGCCATAATGGCAACGATGGGTCCATATACAAGTGGCGTTGCTGCATATAAACTTGCAAAGGCAAATAAGCTACCTCTAATTGTTGATTATCGTGATCATTGGACGTTGAATCCTTATATTACCTTTTTTTCAAAATTTCACAGAGAATATGCCAATAAATGGGAAAAGAAAATTCTACAATATGCGTCTGTAATCACTGTGGTAAGCAAAACAATGAAGAATGATCTGATTAGTGAATTTGGTAATAAAATAGAAAACAAGATTGAAGTGATCTACAATGGCTGGGATGCTGACGATTTCTCTAATTTCGTTATTAATAAAAATACTAAGTTAAGTATTAAGTATATTGGAAATTTCTATGGGCATCGGAGTCTAAATTATTTTATTGATGCTCTGGAATTATTATATACACAAAAAAAATTACCAGAAGATATTGTTATTGAATTCACAGGTAATTATTACGCCGAAACAATAGAGTATGTTGCAAATTCTAAAGTGTCACATCTTTTAAAAGTAAATCATCAGATAGAACATAAAGAGGCTATTAAATCTCTTATGAACTGCGATGCACTTCTGTTATTTATCTCTTCTTACAAAGGGCAGGGTGTTCTTACCGGCAAACTTTTCGAGTATTTAAGAAGCGGGAAAGAAATACTTGCCATGGTTCCTCCTTCAGGTGAGGCAGCAGAAATTTTAAAACAAAATGAACATGAACTAATTTGTGAAATGGAAAATGTTGAATTGATTGCTAAGAATTTTCTAAAATTAATAGTTATTCTAAACAAATCAAAAATTGAACGTATGATAAATTCAGAATTTAGTAGAGAAATGCAAACAAAAAAATTTCTTACTTTTGTTGAGGAAAATTTAAATAATTCAAAAAAAGTTAAACTTGTACACATCCAATTGTTGCCGTTACTATCCGGTGTACAAAATGTAATGTTAGCTATTTTGAGCTCATTGGATAAAGATAAGTATGATGTTTATGTGATTTCTAAACCTGGTGGACCTTTGGTTGAAAAAGTTTTGGAATTAGGCTACAATTACATCCCACTTAGATCTTTCAAACGTAGTATATCTATTATGGATTTTGTAGCTTTAATAAAATTAATTAGAATATTTAAAAAAAATAAATTTGATATTGTTCATACACATTCTTCTAAACCTGGATTTATTGGTAGGATAGCAGCACGAATTTCTGGAGTTCCTAAAATTGTGCATACAGTTCATGGATTTCCGTTTCATTATGCACAACCATTGCCTATACGAATCTTTTATCAAACTTTAGAAGCATTAGTGTCTCCATTATGTGATAAAATGATTTTTGTTAATAATTATGAGCGTGAATTCGCTATTAAAAATAAAATTGTAAAAAAGTGTAAAACTATAACTATTTTTAATGGAATAGAATTAGGTACTGAACGGATTATGAATTCATCAAAAATGAGAGACGATTTTATGGTTATTGGTAGTGTTTTGCGTTTTGAAAAAATAAAGAATATCATTAATACTATAGATGTTGCTATAAATGTGTGTAACAAAGACAAAAAGATAATTTTTTATTTTATTGGTGATGGGAGTCTTTTAGAGATATGCAAACAAATGGTGGTAAAAGCAAATCTCGATGAAAATATCATTTTTCCAGGTTGGCAAAGTAACATTCAGGATTGGTTATCTAAGTTTAATGTTTACTTACTTTTTTCTATTTCTGAAGGATTATCTGTTTCGATTCTAGAAGCAATGTCTATGAGTTTGCCAATTGTTGCCTCCGATGTAAAAGGAAATAATGAGCTAGTATCATGTACCAATGGTATTCTTGTCCCAATTAATGACATTGACAGATTATCAACTGTTTTATTATCTCTTCCAAATGAAAAGGAAAAACTTAAAGAGTGGGGAAAAAATTCCCGTAAATTGATAAAAGAGAGCTTTAATCTTACAGATTTTGTAAGAAAATATAAAAATGTTTATGATCAGGAAATTTAATTAAATATGAGTATTTATCAAGTTATAGCTTTTTTCATTTCATTTTTGATAACTTATTTATTGGTTCCGGTGAATATAAGGATGTCAAATAAATGGAATTTACTAGATCATCCTCAGCAACGGAAGATACATACAGTAACCACTCCAATTGCCGGTGGTTTGTCATTCGGAATACCAATAATTTTGATTCAGATTTTAATTTATTTTTTATTCCCTGAATTTGGTTTTCAATTGCTATATTTAGCAGTAGGCGGCTTTTTGATGTTGCTATTAGGATTTCTTGATGATAAGGCGAGGATCAAAGCAAATTACAAATTAATAACTCAAATAGTAATCATTACGATCATATATTTTGCAGGTTTCAATATTCAATTATTAACAAATCCATTTGGTGAAACAATTGCTTTGGGCTGTTTCTCTTTTCCGGTAACAATATTATGGTTTTTACTGGTTGTAAATGCGTTCAACTTGATCGATGGTTTGGATGGTTTAGCCTCTGGGATTGCAATAATTGTGGCAACTGTTTTATTAGCTGTTGGATATTCAAAATCTAACACGATTATCATATTCTCATCTTTAACTTTAATTGGAGCCAATCTGGCTTTTTTAAGGTATAATTTTTACCCAGCTAAAATTTTCATGGGTGATACTGGAAGTCTTTTCTTAGGCTTCAATATTGCTGCGATCTCAATAGTTGGGAAAGGTGAATTCAAAGGAATAACATCTATGACTCTTCTAGTCCCAATTATAGCCCTGGCTATCCCAATTATGGATACAGCACTTGCAATATTCCGTCGTGTAAATAAAAAAGAAAATATTTTCCAAGCTGACAAGGAGCATATTCATCATAAACTTCATGAAATTGGATTATCACAAAAACATATCGCATTAATAAGTTATTTTGTAACTGTACTTTTTGGATTAATTGCCTTTGGATTTTCATTTTCATCTAAAAAATTATTACTCTTAATTTTATTATTTCTCCTATTTATTTTATTAATTTTTGTCTTTTATCTTTTCAAAAAGGAGTTTAAAAAATGAAAAAAAATCTAATTATCATTATGGTGTTGATCGTAACAGGATTATTTGCACTTAAGAACTGGCAGGTTTTTACAAATACTACACATATTTTTGATATTATTGAGTCTGAAAATGAGATGCAAATTGCTACATGGGGCGGATTAGTCAGTTATGATTTTGGTACAAACTCTTTTGGAGAAACGCTAACTACAATTGATGGATTGGCTAATAATGACATTAGGGCACTTGATTATTTAGAAAATTCACATCAATTACTTATTGGTACAGCAGGTAATGGAATTAATAGGATTAGTGAAGGTGGTTTTTTAACACCACTTACAGAAACACTTGGTTTACAATCGGATATTGTTAATACAATTGCACATAATGATTCTCTAATTTTTGTTGCAACAAAATTTGGAGTAAGCTGTTTTATGGATGATCCCGATTTTCCATTTCCACTTTTATTAAAAAATTATAATGTAGATAATGGTCTCTCTGCTGATGATGTTACATCCATGCAGTTAACTTCTGATGGAAACATTTATTTCGGAAGCATTGCAGGAGTTGATTATGTTCACATAGATTCGATGGAAGTGTCCAATAGCTGGCATCATTTAAACGAAGATAACTCCACATTGCCGAGTAACAATGTAACTTCAATTTCTATCAGGAATGGAAAAATAGCTGTTGGAACTGATTTTGGACTTTTTTTAACAGACGATATCACTGATCCCGCACAAGCAGTTTTGATTGATATAGGATTAGCTATCTATCCAGTTTATGTAGATGACCTGCTGAACTTATGGTACAGTTATGGTATTTGGGATCAGGATAGATTAGTTTTAACTGACACCATGGATATTGCAATTACAAGAATTTCTGAAGAAGATTTGACAACTTGGAATAAGAATGAAAGTGGATTAACCACATCTAAAATTAAGGGATTTAAAACTATAAACGGACAAATTTCTGCATATACATGGGGAGAAGGAATGTTCCTTAATAATGAAGATGAGTGGAATACAAATATAAAAACTAATTGTATTTCAGCAAATTTAGTCACCGATATCGAGATAGATCAAAATGATCATGTCTGGCTTGCTTCGGGTTATTATGGATTAGAACAATTAGGTAGAGGCACCAAAGGTGCATGCAGTTTCGATGGAAATATCTGGAAGAGTTATACATCTGAAACATATCCAGCTTTAAAGAATAACAATGTTTTCGATATCGAAATTGATAGTAGCAACAGAAAGTGGTTTTCCTGTTGGCAATTTGTTACACCTGGTAATGGAGGGATCAGTATTTTAGATGAGGGGCAGGATGAATTTACATTTCTCACAGGGCTCTCTTCATCTTATACAACTAAGCTAACTCCAGAAAATGATAGGATGTGGATTTCATATATGGGTGGAGTTGCCATTGCAGAAACTGTAAATAATGACTCTATCTCTCACACTTTCCAAACAGAATTTGATGAAGACCAATATAATATTATGTCCTTAATTGGAGAAAATTATAGATTTTTTGGAACTCTTAATAAAGGAGTACAATATTGGGATAATGATAATGATCCAATTACTAATGGTCAATATTGGATCTATCCACCTTCATCTGAATTACGAAGCGGTTTGATTCACGCATTAGAATCACGTAATGCAAACGGTATTGAAGAAATCTGGGTAGCATCAGGAACTGGTCTTTTCATGTTCGATGGGGTAGATTGGTTTTGGTATGGCACTACTATTAAAAAGAAAGTCTGGTTTGATAATGAGTGGTTTTGGAATGAGGATGTTCCAGATCCAGAATACTGGTATTATGAAGGACAGGAAAGACTTTATGGATCTATATCAACATATCCTACAGCATTGTTTGTCGATCCTTTTGGAATGGTATGGATCGGAACTCAAGATGCTGGGATTACTATTTTTGATACAGATAGAGATAAATTTACAAACTTAACTACAGAGAATACTCCGCTCATTTCAAACACGATTA
>Ga0307988_1000359_pt1 | contig 32686 bp, 30 predicted proteins | sample EllFjometagen183_FD_203166 | JGI IMG/M metagenome (GOLD analysis project Ga0307988, IMG submission 203166) | Marine microbial communities from Ellis Fjord, Antarctic Ocean - #183 | ecosystem: Environmental > Aquatic > Marine > Unclassified | place: Southern Ocean | collected 2014-10-08 | reverse complement strand
TTAAGTTTTGACAATATTAAAGAAGTTAAAGTTTCAGGAGAACCCCATGAAATATATGGTCAGCTTCCTGTAGCTGAGATTGTTCTTTTAAAAGGAAACAAAATTAATAACATTAAACTAAAAAAACATTGCCTTAAAAGGCTTGATTCATATAAAGTCCCAAAGGAATTTATTATTGTTGCATCAATTGAAAAAACACTCAGTAATAAAATTAAAAGAGTGTAGACGTTTGAATCAGGAGGCAAGATTATGAGTGAAACTATCGAACAGATTGTATTAGTCACTGGAGCCAGCCGTGGTATTGGCAGAGCGATTGCTGTTGAACTTGGCCAGAAAGGAAGATTTGTTTATGTAAATTTTCACTCTGATGAAAAAGCAGCTAAAAAAACTTGTGAATTAATTAAAAAACAAGGTGGGAAAGCTGAGCCATTAGGATTTGATGTCTCTAATGCAGAAATCTCTGAAAAAGCAGTAAAATCTATTATCGATACCCATGGCAAGGTTGACATACTTGTTAATAATGCTGGCATAAGAAATGATAAGCTAATGGCATGGATGCAGGAACTAGATTGGAAAAATATTTTAGATACGAACCTGGCTTCTTTTTTTAATGTATCAAAGCTTATTGTTAAAAATATGATTACAAAACGTTTTGGAAGAATAATCAATATATCTTCCACTGCCGGCCAGGTTGGTAATGCGGGTCAGGTAAACTATTCAGCTGCTAAAGCCGGAATTATTGGTGCAACTAAAGCATTGTCAAAGGAAATTGCCAAACGGAATATCACAGTAAATGCCGTCGCGCCCGGATTTATCCGGACGGATATGCTTGAAGGAATGCCTGTTGAAGAAATAGAAAAGATGATACCTATTGGAAGGCTGGGAACAGTTGAAGAAGTCAGCTCACTGGTTGGTTTCCTCTGTTCTGACAGCGCATCTTATATAACAGGACAGGTTATTGGTGTTAATGGAGGAGTTGTATAAAACCATCAACTTTATAAAATGAAAAAACCTTATTTTAAACACATTAAAGGCGGCCCTGAGCCTTTAAAAGCTATAGTAAGAACGGTTACCAGATTTGAAGAAATCGACTCAATGGGTATTGCATGGCATGGTAGATTTGCCAGCTACTTTGAAGATGCCCGGGTTGCAATGGGTGAAAAATTTCAACTAAGTTATTTTGACTTATTTAACAATGGTATTCTTGCACCTTTAAAAAAAATTTATATTGATTTTAAAACACCTCTTTTTTTTAGAGACACCATAAGCATTGAATGCATACTGCATTATACTCCCGCTTCAAAAATATTAACTGAATATAAAATATCAAAAGAAGATAATACAATTGCCGCAACCGGTTATGTAATTCAAATGCTGCTTAACCCAGACTATGAAATATTTTTAACTCAACCTGAATACTATAAAAACTTTTGTGAAAAGTGGAAAAAAGGGGAGATTAAATGAGAAAGGTCTTAATTAAACAGGCCGCTGTCACTACATCTATCGGTTCAGATTTAAATTCTACATTTCACTCTCTGCTTGATCATAAATCAGGTATTAAACAATTGGATCGGTTTGAAACAAAAAACTATAGAAGTAAATATGCAGCACTTCTTAAGAGTATTGAAACTCCGGAATCAAGAAGCCTTTTTTTAAACCTGACAGATTTAATTTTAAAACAGCTTAAGGATATTCCTGATGATTGCATGGTAATAAGTGCGACAACAAAAGCAGGCATTGATTTGTTTGAAAAAAATGAAAAAAACATCAGCAGTATCAATAAATATATACTGCCATCAAACATTGCACAATATGTTGCAGATAAGCTTAATCTTAAGAACAGTGGCATGAATATAAGTTCCGCCTGTGCATCTTCCACAATTGCCATTATTAAAGGTGCACAAATGATAATGAATAATAGAGCTGACTCAGTATTAGTTTTCTGTGCAGATATTATAAGCGAATTTGTTTTTTCAGGTTTTTCTTCTCTGAATGCTTTATCTGATTTACCCACTCAACCTTTTGATATTAATAGAAAAGGCCTCAATTTAGGAGAAGGTGGTGCTGCCCTTCTGCTGATGGCAGATGATGGTAAAAAAAACAACTCAAGCGACCCTGAAATATTTGTAGAAGGATTTGGTATTGCAAGCGATGCCACCCATATTACAGCCCCTGCCAGAGATGGACGCGGGTTAATTTTAGCTATTGAGAAAGCACTCAAATCAGCGAAATTAACACCGGATCAAATTGGAGCTATTAATATGCACGGGACAGGTACAATTTACAATGACTTAATGGAAATTAAGGCCTTTTCTCATATTTTTAAAGATATAAATATACCCGGCAATTCAATTAAGGGTTCAATTGGGCATACACTGGGTGGAGCCGGCGGAATTGAAGCAGCATTAGGGACAATGATACTTAAAGAAAAAATTTTACCGGGAACCCATGGCTTTTCAATACCGGAAAAGGGCGCTGAAAATTTTATCAGCTCCAAAAATATTAACTTTAAAAATGATTATTTTTTAAGCAGTAACTCAGGTTTCGGCGGTACTAATGCGGCATTGATCTTAAAAAAAGGAAACTGCTGATGACGTATTATGTTTCTGGTATCGGATTTGTAAGTCCTGAAACTATGGGTTGTGGACAAGATTTTACAAGTTCCCCATTACATTGTGGACATTTAAATCCCATCACAAGAAAAGATGTGTTGGATAAACCGTATAAACCTTTTGGGCGAATGGATTTTTTTTCAAAAATTGGATTTGCAGGGATTTATTTTGCCTATAAAGATGCCGGATTAACAAGAGCTAAATTGAACAATCCAATTCAAACCTCCAATACGTCTATTATTGCATCAACACTTTTAGGCTGCCTTGATACTGATAAACATTTTTTTGATACAATAAAAACAGATAACGGGAAAAATGCAAGCCCTTCTATTTTTGCCTATACGCTTCCCAACACTTTTTTAGGAGAAGCCTCAATTTTTCTTAAAACTACAGGTGAGCATTTTGTGTTAAAAGAAAATAATCTCAAAGGAATATCCGGCTTAAAAATGAGCTTTGATGTCTTAGATTCCAATGATTCCGATCTGGTCATCTGCGGTATTTGTGACACCAATATACCATTGTTTTTTGAAAACAAGTTAAACTCAACTAAAAACTATTTTTCAGGAAGCCTTTTTTTTGTAATTAGTAAAGTTAAACTGCAAGCCTGCTATGGAGAAATTATCGAAACACATGACGGGTTAATCCTTTTTAATGACATAAATATAGAAAATATTCTTGATCTTGCTCAAGTTTGTATAAATAACAAAAAAATTAAAATGAAGGAAAAATTATTATTATGAAAATGCAACTTATATATCCCAAATGGAACAAACTTACACATCAGACTGTATTTCATCTTCCGCCTCATGCACCAGTTGTATTCTCAGCTGCCTTACCCGAATATGTCGATCTTCATTTTTTTGATGAAAATGTGCAGGAGATTCAATATGATGATTCCTATGATATTATTGCCATCTCGGTTTTGCTTACCTGCCAGATACATGGCGCTTTTAAAATCGCAGATAAATATCGAAAACAAGGTAAAACAGTTATTTTTGGAGGAATTGCTACCATGTTGCACTCCAAAGAAGTCATGGAACATGCAGATGCTGTTTTCCTTGGTGAAGTTGAAGATGGTCGATTAGAGAGCCTTCTTGAAGATTTCAAAAACAATAAACTTAAAAAAGTTTACGATTATATGCATAATCACCCGGATACCAACACAATTGGCCCGGCCAGAAGAGACATACTTGATAAAGACCTGTACGCATACCGTGGAATTCAAATGGTCGACCTTGTTCATGCTTCCCGGGGATGCAAATTCAATTGTTTCCCATGCTGTAACAATTTCCTTGGTGGAAGTCAATTCAGACCACGCCCGATTGATACAGTGATAAGTGAAATGGAAGGGATACAAAATAATCGTCTCTTTATTGTAGACAATTCCCTTGCCCAGGATAAAGAATGGGTAAGTGATCTTTTTAGAGAAATGGCCCCTTTAAAAAAAAAATGGGTCTCGCATCCCATTATTTATGATGATGATGTTCTTAAACTTGCTGCTGATGCGGGTTGCTGGTACGTCTACCAGGCCATTGCAGACACATCAGATACAATTAAAGACAGGATAAAACAACTTCATGACCACGGAATTGGAGTAGAAGGAACCATATTATTAGGTACTGATGAACAAGATGAAGATTATATCAAACGATTAATCGACTTTTTAATGGAAATTAACCTTGACATGGCTGAATTTACAATACTTACCCCCTTCCCTGAAAGCCCTATACGCAGAAAATTTGAAAAGCAGGGAAGAATTCTTCACAATGACTGGAGTAAATATTCCTGCGATAATGTAGTATTTCAGCCTAAACTTATATCTCCTGATCGCCTTCAGGCAATGTATGACCTTGCCTGGAAAACTTTTTATGCTGATGGTGGTCAGCAAACAAAAATGGGATCTCTTTTTTATAAGGTCATACAAAAAGAAATAAAAGACGGCACATACCGCAGGTATAATCCAAAAACTCCACGTGCTTTCAAAAGAAAAATTTAAAATGGAAACCTGGAAAAATAAGGTCCTGTTCATTCATCCGCTGGGGTATAAATTTGATAAAGCAGCGGGCGACATTTCAAGGATTGCAAATATTACACCTCCTCTGGGCATTGCCAGTATTTGTGCATATCTGCTTTTAGAAAAAATTAATTGCGACATCATTGATTGTTATGCCCACCCTGATGCTGACAATAAAATCGTAAAGTACCTGAAAACCGAAAAACCAAACTATATTGGATTGTCCTGCTCAACATCAACCTTTCTTGATGGAATAAGAATTGCCGAGCTTGCTAAATCTGTTATCCAGGATATTAAAGTAATTTTTGGCGGTGCCCATGTTTCAGCATTAAAAGAATCGCTCCTGGAAAAATATAAAATAATAGATTATCTCGTTGTTGGAGAAGGTGAGAAAACTCTTACAGAGCTAATTAAGGCTGACAATAAAAATCTTTCTGATGTCCAGAACATTGTATATAAAGATAAGAACAATAAGGTTATTTTTACAGGCTACAGAAAAGATCTGCTTGATTTAGACACCCTTCCCTTTCCAGCTTATGAAAAACTTGAAGGATATCCTACAAAATATAAACTGCCTATTTTCAACTACCCGAAAACACCTAACTCAAGCTGTATATCAAGCCGAGGTTGCCCTTACTCATGCAGCTATTGCGATAGATCTGTCTTTCGAAAAACCTTTAGATACAATAGTGCCGAATACCTGTATAAGCATTTTCAATATTTAAATGAACATTTTGGAATCAAACATGTCAATTTTTATGATGACCAATTTACATTTAATAAAAAACGGGTATTACAATTTTGCCAAATGATGATTTCAGGCAATCTCGGAATGAGTTTTAATTGTGCAGCAAGGGCTGAACATCTTGATACTGAATTAGCTACTGCCATGAAAGCTGCAGGATGTTGGATGATCAGCCTTGGCATTGAAACCGGCGATGAAAATCTTCTTGCCCAACATCGACAGAATGCAGATCTTCAGATGCTCAGAGATAAGATTGATATCATTAAAAAAGCAAACATCAGGGTAAAGGGACTTTTAATGATGGGTCTGCCCGGAGAAACCAGGGAAAGCATTGCCAAAAGTAAAAAGTATGTTTTTTCATTGCCAATTGATGATTTCAACCTTGCAAAGTTCACCCCTTTTCCCGGCTCACCCATATACCAGCAAATTAAACAGGGTAAAGACCTTGGCACTTTTGATGAAGATTGGGAAAATATGGATTGTATGGAATTTCTTTTTGTTCCAAAAGGAATAGATAAAATAAAATTAGAAAAGTTATTTGTTGATTTTTACAGATCTCATTTTATGCGACACAAAGTTCTTTTTGGCTATTTCACTATGATATGGAAATCTCCAGATAGCTGGCACCGATTTTTTAAAAATTTTTTTCAATTCATGGGTTTTGTAAAAAATAAAAAAAGGCATAAAAAATAAAAATCTAATTTTTACAATTCTGTTTTACCTTTCTATATTGATTCTTATAATAATCTTTTTTCTCGACACTTGATTTTTCCCATGCCTTTGTGGCTGCATTAATAGCCTCTGTGCAAAACTGATTTATGAGACATGCTTCTGCATAAGTATCCAAGACATAGGAATCTTGACTGATCTTAAGGGCTTTTGAAGCCAATTCATAGGCTTTGTCTTTATTCCTAATAGCAGTGTCTTCACATGTTGCATAGAGCCAGGCAAGGTTATTTAATGCATGTATATTTACGGGGTCAGCTGTTAACGCATTTTGCCAGGCAGATTCAGCATTTTTATATTCGTTATGATTATAGCTGTAATCTCCAATCATTCCATATAATTTTGTGTTCTCAGGGTTAATTCTGAAATCCTGCTTTAATACTTTTTGAGCAATATACTTGTTTAAATATTGACTTCCTTTACCATAATTAATTGAATACCCTGCAACACATACCAATATAAGGGCAAAAATAAATCCAAGCACTATTTTGTAAATTTTCCTGTCATGTCTTTGAATTTCCGAAGGGTCAGTCTGGCATTTTTTAAGGAAATTGATCCGTTCAGATATACTGAAGTGATGCCAATTGGGTTTATCTGGAGATTGCCCGCTATATTTAATAATTTTATAAAATGTTGTAATAAGTGACCAAGAATCACCCATTACTGAAAAAACATAAGTGTCAGCCTGACGCTCGAAGTTTCGCATAAAAAATCCAAAAACATACCTGAAGTATAATAAAAAAACAGAAACAAGTATAAGGCTGAAAGCAATGGAAATCATTGAATCATGGCCGGCATTTAACAATAATGCAAAATTATATAGGGTTTCTGATGAATAGATAAGAAGCATCAGAGGGTCGAACAAAAAAAAGACACAGGACATATATCCGGCAAAGAAAAAGACATAAAAATATAAATGCTTTTTCTTAGCATGTCCTATCTCATGGGAAATAACTGCGGTAATTTCATTATCCTCTAATAAATTCATCAATGCCGGGGTAACAAGTAAATATCTGAATCGATGCCAGAGTCCCATAATTCCGGCTGTTATCATTGTACCCCCAAAAAGCTCCCACCTGAGGATATCGGCATATTTAAAATCAGTTTTTTCGCACGTCATTTCTATGATTTCTCTTTTTTCATGATATTCCAGAGTTTTACAACGCCATAATTTTTGTATTAAAAAAGGTCCGAAAATTGCCATTGCAATAAGAAATAACATGATATAGGCAATCTCACCCAGAGCAGTTGATAAAAAATCTGACAGAGCTGGAAAAGGTAAGATCTGAATGATATCTGCTATAATAGATAATAAAAACCAGGGGATCAATGCTGGTAATGAAAAAGAAATATTCGAAAGAATAAAATCTTTTCTTTTAACCGTGTCAGGAAAGAATTGTTTTTGAACGATCCATGCTGAATCCCAGATAATTATTAAATAAATTAAAAAAAGCATTAAAAAAATGACCGCTTCAAGAGTTGGGAAAAGATGAAAAATTTTATAATCTGCAAAAAGCAATTTCAATTTAAAATAATAAAGATCAATACCATAAACAACTAGGGCTAATACTGATAACTTAAAAATGTAAGAATTTAAGGTATGGTCAAGCTCTGTTTTAGTCTTGAAAAATTTCCCAGTATCTTTTTTTTCAAGCCTCTTAAAGGATATACGACATGCGACAGCAAAAATAACAATGACTAAAAAAGCATAAATCAATGCATTATCAGGAGTATTATAAACACCCTCAGAATAATAACATGTTGTATATAAAATTAAGGCTGTGAGAAAATAAATGAAATTAGTAAACATATTATAAGACTAACAAATATTTGAAGACCACCCAAAAATGGCAAAAACTTCCAGATATCACAAAAATATGCCAGATCTCATGAAAACCAAAAATACCTGGAAAAGGGTCAGGCTTTTTTAAGGAATATATTACAGCACCAAGGCTGTAAAACAACCCACCTGCGAACAGCCATGCGATGCAGGCACCTGATAAATGGGTTACGATTGGGTAAATAGCCACAATACATACCCAGCCCATAATCAAGTAGATTATTGTTGAGACCAGCCTTGGAACGTTCATAAAAAAAATCTTTATAACAATGCCTGCGAGAGCTAAGCCCCAGACAACGCCAAAGATACTCCATCCCCATGGTCCCCTCAATGGCACCAGGCAAATTGGTGTGTATGACCCGGCAATTAATAAAAAAATCATAATATGATCGATACGTCGAAAAATTGCCAGTTTCTGATCAGATATTTTAAGCCCATGGTATAGAGAGCTGGAAGTAAACATCATAACAAGGGTTGCTCCAAAAATAGAGAACGAAACAATATGCCAGACAGAACCTTGTATTGAAGAAAAGACAACCAATAGAGTTAAGCCGGCAACAGATGCTAATGCACCAAGTCCATGGGATATTGAGTTAACAGGCTCGCGCAAAACATTATTTATAAAACACATATTTATTATCTTATTTAAGGTTAGCATTAAACTATACTTCTTTTTACATTTTTCTTTTTTACATTTTTTCTAAAATTTTTCAATCTTCTTTAGTAATAAAAAGGTAAAACATTATTTTTTTTTTAAACTGCTATGCAAATGGTATGGGTTATGATATTGAAAAATATGGTTGATATTTTGAATTTAATTTATTAAAAATGAATGTTTGTTAGATTCATTTACACGCGTATAATTTAAACTTTTAGGAGGGTATTTAGTATGAAATTGGTCAAATTTAGTGTTATTTGCTTAACTGTTTTATTGTTTGCAACTGTATCAATGGCTGGAACACTTGAAGATGTCAAAGCTAAAGGATATATTCAGGTTGGAGTAAACGGTTCTTTATTCGGTTTTGGAAAAGCTGATGATAAAGGTGTTTGGAAGGGTCTTGATGTTGACTGTGCAAGAGCTGTTTCTGTAGCAGTTTTTGGTAGCCCAGATAAACTGAAATTCACTCCTTTAACAGCAAAAACAAGATTTACTGCATTGCAGTCAGGAGAAATTGACATGCTTTTCAGAAATTGTACACAGACTTTAAGCCGTGATACTGCTCTTGGTCTGGATTTTTGTGTTGTTAATTACTATGATGGTCAAGGATTTTTAATTCCTAAAAAACTGGGCATAAAAAGTGCTAAAGAACTTGATGGTGCTACTGTTTGTGTACTTCCAGGTACTACAACTGAACTAAATGCTGCTGACTATTTTAGAACAAATGGTATGAAAATGAATCCGGTTGTTATTGAAAACACTGCTGAACTTGCAAAAGCTTTTTTTGCTGGTCGTTGTGACTGCCTTACATCAGATGCTTCTCAACTTGCAGGAACACGTGCTGTTGCTCCAAACCCTGCAGATTATATGATTCTTCCTGATATTATTTCAAAAGAACCTTTGGCTCCTGCTGTTAGACATGGAGATAATAAATGGAAAGATATTGTCAACTATTCTGTTCTTGCTTTAATAAATGCTGAAGAACTTGGCATTACATCAAAAAACGTTGATAAAATGATGAAAAGTAAAAACCCTAAAATCATGAGATTTTTAGGTGCAACTAAAGGTAATGGAAAATCGCTTGGCCTTGATGAAAATTTTGCTTATAATATCATTAAAATGGTAGGTAACTACGGTGAAATTTTTGAAAGAAATGTAGGCGTTAATACTCAACTTGGAATTGAAAGAGGACTTAATGCACTTTGGACCGATGGTGGTCTAATGTACTCCCCTCCATTCAAGTAATAAAAATTATCAGTTAAGTATGGTGCAAATTTTTTGCACCATACTTTTTTAAAAAAATAATTAGAAAGTATCATGAATACAGCTATTAACAATAAAAATTCCGAACATATATCGTTCTGGTATGACCCGGATAAGAGATCGGTTCTTTATCAGGTAGGTGCTGCTTTATTATTTGCTCTAATATCCTGGTACTTGATTTCTAATATAACAACCAACCTTGAAAGGCAGTCCATTGCTACTGGCTTTGGCTTCTTAAATAATGAAGCTGCCTTTGAAATAGGGGAATCTCTGATAGAATATTCTGCAGCTGACAGGTACATGAAAGCTCTGACAGTTGGCTTTTTAAATACTTTGCTTGTATCATTCATTGGAGTTGTTTTAACCGTAGTTATGGGAACATTTATCGGGGTTGCAAGATTATCCAAAAACTGGTTAGTCAGTAAATGCGCCGCTGGATACATTGAACTATTTCAGGACATACCAGTTCTCTTACAACTCTTTTTCTGGTATGCCTTTTTCTACGAAATGCTTCCATCACCAAGGTCTGCTCTAAATCCGTTTCAAGGTCTCTTCATATCTAACAGAGGTTTAGTATTTAGTATACCTGCATCACATCCAGTATATAAATACATATTTTTATCACTGATTATTGCAATCATTATTATCTTTCTTATTAAAAAATGGGCAAAAAAAAGACAGGATTTAACAGGTCAACAATTTCCGGTTTTTATCACTGCTACACTTTTATTGATTGGACTACCCTTCATTACCTGGCTTTTTGGGGGATCTCCAACAGAAATGAGCATACCTGAGCTAAAGGGGTTCAACTTTCAAGGCGGATTGAATGTCAGCCCGGAATTTGCAGCTCTTCTACTTGGACTTGTACTATATACTGCCGCCTTTGTAGCAGAAGTAGTAAGAGCCGGTATTCAATCTGTAAGTAAAGGCCAAACAGAAGCTGCCCTGGCCATAGGTTTAAAATCCGGTAAAGTTTTAAGCCTCATAATTCTTCCCCAAGCATTAAGAGTTATTATTCCTCCTTTAACCAGCCAGATGCTTAACCTTACAAAAAACAGTTCTTTGGCTGTGGCCATAGGATATCCAGATTTTGTTTCTGTTGCCGGTACTGCCATTAATCAGACCGGTCAAGCAATTGAGGGGGTTATGTTAATTATGGTTGTATATCTGATATTCAGTCTTTCAACGTCAGCTTTTATGAACTGGTATAATAAAAAAATGGCAATAGTTGAAAGGTGAAATTTAGAAAACAGGTTTTTATGGAATCAAATAGAGCTATCGAAAATAAAGCAATAATGAAACCTCCGATAATCAGTATTGGTGTTATAAGGTGGATTAAAGAAAATCTACTCAGTTCTCCTTTAAATACAATTCTTACGCTTTTTATTTTAAGCATTTTATGGTTTTCAATTATTCCTTTTATAAACTGGGCTTTTATTGACAGCTGCTGGCATCCTGATGCAAATTGTAGAGAAGCCAGTGGTGCCTGCTGGTCAATCATTACCAGTAATTATAAAATCATTTTATTCGGGTTTTACCCCCAGCACATTCTATGGCGACCAGTTACTGCCATTATCATGTTAATATCACTTTTAGTTATCAGTAGAAACAGGAATTACTGGAATAAAATTCTTGGATATTCCTGGATTATCGGCCTTGTTGTCATGGGAGTTTTACTGAAAGGCGGAATCCTTGGACTTGAAACAGTTGAAATCGGCAAATGGGGAGGGATTATCCTCACATTGTTATTGTCAGTGTTCGGTTTAACTGCTGCATACCCTTTAGGTATAGTATTGGCCCTTGGGCGGCAATCAAAAATGCCTATTATTAAAACATTCTGTATATTTTATATTGAGTTGATACGGGGTGTTCCTTTAATCAGCCTATTATTTATGTCCTCGGTTGTTTTCCCGCTATTTTTACCTGAGGGTGTTTCTATAAATGGAATTTTAAGAGCCCAGATTGCCATTATTATCTTTACAGCAGCCTACATTGCTGAAGTTGTCCGAGGCGGATTACAAGGCATGAATAAAGGACAGTTTGAAGCTGCAGACTCCATAGGTTTAAATTACTTTCAGACCATGCGCCTGATTATTCTTCCCCAGGCATTAAAAATTGTTATACCTCCATCTGTCAGTGTTTTAATTTCTGCTTTTAAAGATACTTCCCTTGTTGTGATAATTGGCCTATATGATTTATTAAAAACAACTCAGTCAACACTGTCTGAGCCTAAATGGATGGGATTTTCCGCTGAAGCATACATATTTATAGCAATCATCTATTTTATATGCTGTTTTTTTATGTCTAACTATAGCAGAAAGCTTGAAAAAGAACTGGATACAGGTTTATAAAAATTATTAACTAATTTATAAAGCGATTATTTATGAGCGAAGAAAAAACAAACAAAACAGACATTTCCAGTGAAAAAACAGTAATTGAAATCATCAATATGCATAAATGGTATGGTGATTTCCATGTCTTAAATGACATTAGTCTTAATGTTAAAAAGAGTGAACGTATTGTTGTTTGCGGACCTTCCGGCTCCGGCAAATCAACACTGATAAGATGCATAAACAGATTAGAAGAACATCAGAAAGGTCAGATTATAGTAGATGGCATTGAACTGACAAAAGATCTTAAAAATATTGAAAAAGTAAGATCAGAAGTTGGTATGGTCTTTCAACATTTTAACCTCTTTCCTCATTTAACAATTCTTGAGAATTTAACTATCGGCCCTATATGGGTTAGGAAAACCCCAAAAAAAGAAGCTGAAGAAATTGGAATGTATTATCTTGAAAAAGTCCAGATTGCTGAACAAGCTGCAAAATTCCCAGGCCAGTTATCTGGTGGCCAGCAACAAAGAGTTGCAATTGCCAGAAGCCTCTGCATGAAACCCAATATTATGCTTTTTGATGAAGCAACCTCTGCTCTGGACCCAGAAATGGTAAAAGAAGTTCTTGATGTTATGATCAGCCTTGCTCAGGATGGAATGACAATGATTGTGGTTACCCATGAAATGGGTTTTGCTAAAAGTGTTGCCCATAGAGTTCTATTTATGGATGAGGGAGAAATCATCGAAGAAAACGAACCAGAAGAATTCTTTAACAACCCTCAGAACGATCGCACCAAACTTTTTTTAAGCCAAATCCTATATTGATAATATTTAAATTTTTAATTAAAGCAGGCTCTGTTAATAGAGTTTAATAAAGCCTGCTTTTTATGCCTTATTGATAAACCTTGCCGATAATCTCATTTGAAACATCAATAATTTTATTTTTCCCTTGAAACTGAAATTTTACAGCTCTTTTTAGCATATCTAAATCAATAATATTTCCTATCTTAGCAAGTGCGGCTAATGTCCCCAACGCTCGATCAGTTGATTTTATTTTCAGCACTTTAAAATCTATATTAATAACATTAGATCCTTGATTATCAACACCATCAATTTCAAAATCTTTTGCTTTAATAACAATTGTTTTAGCTGACAGATTTTTAAACAGGTCTTTTCTTCTGTTCACACCTTGTTCAGAGATAGCAATAATTACATCAGGTTGTTCTATCCCGGAAAAATTTATCTCTCTGTCTTGCAATACTACTTCTGTAACTGAATGACCACGTAACACAGTGATAGGATAATCACTTTTCTGACTTGCATTTAAACCGGAAGTCATGCCTGCTAAGGCCAATAATTCTCCTGCTGTAATTATACGCTGTCCTGCGCCACCAAGAAAGATAATCTCTTTACGACCGGAAAATTGTTTATCAAATTCTTTCGAAATTGTTTTGTCAATTATCTGAGGAATATCTGCATTTTTTTGATTTTCTGATTCTTTAAAATATCTATCTGTATATTCTTTAATGCCTGTTGAACAGTCACCTTCAAATTTTGGCATTTTATCAACTAATGCATCAATATCTTTGGGCAAAATCTTGTTTCCTTTAGTATACCGACCTGTACATATGCCCATAATATCGACCATGGAAAATCCTTTAAAATCAATGGCATTTTCCAATTGTGAAGAAAGATCTTTCTGGTAACAAGAGAGTCTATTAATATATTGGCCCCCGGCTCCTTTTGCAAGAAAACAAGGATCAATAGGATTGTCAATCTTATTTAAAAAGCCAGATCCTAGAACAGCATCCTCAGGAGAAGTTGAAGATGCCTGACCTCCCGTCATGCCATAATTAAAATTATTTAATACAAGCAAAGTTAAATCAATATTCTTCCGGATTGTATTTATAAAATGAGCACCACCTATCCCCAGGCCGCCATCACCCATAGTCACTATAACTTTAAGTTCCGGGTTAGCCATTTTCACACCCACTGCATATGTTAATGCTCTGCCGTGAAGCCCATGCAAGGCATGGGTGTTAAAAAAAGTATCAAACAACCCTGAACATCCTATATCACTGACTATTACGACATCAGAGCCATCTATATTCATATTTACCAGTGCGGCATCAAGCGCATGAACCACTTTCTCATGGGAACACCCGGGGCAGAACACCAGTGGTCTTTCTTTATTAATAAGAGTTTTCATTTTTTTATAACCTCTAAAATCTCATGGGGTTTTATTAAAGTCCCATTCATTCTTCCAAGAAACTGAACATTTTTATCAGGAAGGACTCTTCTTATTTCATTAACGTATTGTCCCTGATTCATTTCAATAACCAGCACATTCTTAAAATCTTTTGCTTTTTCCTTAATCAGGTCTTCACATACCGGCCATAACGTTTTAAGGGTTAAAACAGAAATGTTCTGTGATTTTTTCTCAGCCAGATGAGAAGCTTCAATTGCCGAAGAAGATGAAATACCATAGGTAATTATAAGTGTGTCACTGTCAGGCTTTATTAGTTCATCGTAAAACAAAAATTCATCTAAAGATTTCTCAACTTTTTTCTGAAGTCTCAAATTAATGTCATCAATTTCTTTAGGATCTATAGTAATATACCCATTAATGCCATGGGTGGATGAAGTCTGCCTGACAAGAGTATCAGACCCGATTTCCAAAAATGCAGGTGCCACATCATCAGAAGTTGTTTCAAACGGCAAAAAGGTATCTTTATTCTGAGCTTGCGCTCTGGTAATAAGTTCAGGCAATTTAACAGCGTTGAGATCAACACTCTTTTTTGTCAATGCAATCTCTTTGTTAGATAAAACAAATACAGGACACCTCAACCTCTCTGCTATATTAAATGCATGAACAGTTAATAAATAACAATCTAATACATCGGCCGGGGCAAGAACATATGCTGGGATTCCTCCTGTATTACTGTATCGGATAAAATTCACATCACCATCTGCACCTTTTGTTGCTGAACCTGTTGAAGGGCCTAATCTTTGAACGTCCACTATCACAAGCGGAATTTCACTTCCAATGGCAAAAGAAATATTCTCACTGTAAAGACTGATTCCAGGTCCGGATGTTGCTGTCATGGTTTTTTTACCGGCCATAGCAGCACCAATACAATAGCCAATTGATGCAATCTCGTCTTCACCTTGGAGACATACACCATCAACTTTTGGCAAAGCTTTTAACATATAATTATATATGGATGTGGCAGGCGTAATGGGATAACCTGCAAAAAAGTTACATCCAGCTGCAATTGCGCCCGCAGCACAAGCGTCATTTCCATCAATAAAATTAGTACTCATCAAACCCTCCTTAAAAGTTTGAAACATGATATATTAAGTTATTTTGTTTGTCTATTTAATTATTGATAATAATTGAACAATTTGTTAGTTGATAGCTTGATTGAAAAATTTATTTATAAATGGAAAATACGATTATGGTAAAAGTTGGAATTATCGGGGCTACCGGGTACACTGGCGCAGAACTTATTAAATTAATACACAACCACCCGAAGGCCGAATTATCAGTTATTACATCGCAATCATTCGAAGGCCAGCCAATCTCAGATGTTTTTCCAATTTTCAATAATATTATAGAAATTAATTGCCAGAAATTAGACGTTGATATTATTTCTCACCAGGTAGATGTTGTTTTTCTTTGTTTGCCTCACAAGGTGTCAATGAAATATGTGCCGGAGTTTTATAAAAACAATATTAAGGTAATTGACCTCTCAGCAGACTATAGATTTACCAGCTACAGAGCCTATGAATCTGCTTATCAAAAACACAATTCCAAGGAACTCTTAGATAAAAGTGTTTATGGACTTAGTGAAATTTATCGGGACAAAATAAAAGATGCTGATATTATAGGAAACCCCGGATGCTACCCTACTAGTTTTTTACTACCTATGATTCCTCTTATTAAAGAAAAAGTAATTGACCCTGATTTAATAATTTCCGATTCTAAATCTGGTGTTAGCGGTGCTGGCAGGTCTCCGTCTCTTGCCACTCATTTCTGTGAAACAAACGAATCCTTTAAACCATATAAAGTGGGTAACCACAGGCATGTGCCCGAAATGGAAGAAAAACTTAAAGAACATTATGGTCATGAAATTAAAATTACGTTTGTTCCTCATTTACTTCCAATAACGCGAGGTATGTTGACCACAATTTACACCAAAGTGACGGGGAAAACTACAAGGGCAGACATCGAGGAAATCTTTCACAATTACTATGCTAAAAAATATTTTGTTAGAATTTTGCAAAAAAATAAATTTCCTGATATACTGAATGTTAAAAATAGTAACTTTTGTGATATTGGATTTCACAAGGATGAAAATTCAGATAGATTAATCATTGTTTCGGCAATTGATAATCTCATGAAAGGCTCGGCAGGACAGGCGATACAAAATATGAATATAATTTTTAACTTTAAAGAGGAAACTGGCTTAAATCAAATATAGAGAATTCTTTGTTTTTTTTATTTAATATTCTCTTGACACAAGCCGATAATACCTTTAATAAAGGATGTGATGAAAAAAAATCTCAAAATATGGTTTCATACTGGATCATCAACTGACATTAAAGAATTTAATGTTCCACAATATATTGCATATTTATCTTTACTCATCGCTTTTATTTTTGTGTCGGGTATTCTTTATATAGGATTTGATTATTATATGATCAAATCCAGCTCTTATACAAATTATGTACTTAACAGCAAAATTTCTGAACAGGAAAGTGAAATAAAATCTCAAAGAGCTCAGATTCAGAATTTTGCCGAAACCATTACTGAGTTAAAAAAACAAGTTAAAAACCTCTGTGTTTTTGAAGATAGGGTCAGGGTTATTGCAGATATTGGCCAATCTACAGACTCCAGCGGCCTCTTAGGTATTGGTGGCATACCAAACACTGACCTGGATTATAATCTTGAACCCGAGGTTAAGCATAATAGCCTTATCAGAGAAATGCATGAACAGGTAGAACAAACTACACTTGCAACAATTAAGCAGGCTCAGGACTTTGAAGAATTAATAAAAGAATTACATAAAAAGAAAAACATCCTTGCATCAACCCCTTCTATCAGACCGGTTCACGGATGGGTTTCCTCAAAATTTGGATATAGGAGATCTCCTTTTACTGGTTTAAAAGAATTTCATTCAGGTATGGACATTTCCAATAAAAAAGGCACTGAAATTATTGCTCCGGCCAATGGTAGAGTATCATATTCAGGTAAAAAACTTTTAATAGGAAATCTTGTGACATTAGACCATGGCCATGGAATTGTTACTAAATTTGGCCATTGCACTAAACTTCTGGTTAAATACGGACAGAATGTTAAGCGTGGTGATGTCATTGCTTTAATGGGTAATACAGGTAGAAGTACCGGACCCCATGTCCATTATGAAGTTAGAATTAACGGCGCACCTGTTAACCCGGCTAAATACATTCTTAATTAAGAAATTCCCATCGTAACTCCTCATTTTTTTTATTTTTCTTATATTTTCCCTTTTTATTTCTTAAAAAATGGTTATATATTTTATTTAGCTTTAAACAATTTTAATTTTAATAGGAAGTGTCCATGTTTCTAAATTTCATCTCCAAGTTGTTTGGTTCTAATAATGAAAGAATTATTAACAAAATGCATCCTTTAGTTGAGGATATAAATAACCTTGAGCCTGAAATGCAAAAGTTAAAGGATGATGAGTTCCCTTTAAAAACTCAGAAGCTCAGAGAAAAAGTTAAAAACGGATCAAGTCTTAATGATGTACTTCCTGAAGCTTTTGCTTTAGCAAGAGAAGCTTCGGTCAGATCACTAGGCATGAGGCATTATGATGTCCAACTCATTGGAGGCATTGTTCTTCATAATGGTTCAATTGCAGAAATGAAAACCGGTGAGGGTAAGACTATTGTTGCCCCGTTGGCTGCCTTTCTTAATTCGCTGACTGGAAAAGGGGTTCATGTCATAACTGTTAATGATTACCTTGCTGCCCGTGATTCGGAGTGGATGAGTAAGTTGTTTAATTTCCTTGGGTTAAGTGTTGGCGTTATCCTTCATAACATGACTGATCAGGAACGGAAAGATGCTTATAGTGCTGATATAACCTACGGTACAAATAACGAGTTCGGATTTGATTATTTACGTGACAATATGAAGTTTGAAGAAAAAGACCTGTGCCAGGGTCATCTTAATTTTGCCATTGTTGATGAAGTTGACTCAATATTAATTGATGAAGCCAGAACGCCTTTAATTATTTCTGGCCCAACAGATGATTCAACGGGATTGTACCATCAGATTGATACAATAATTCCCAGCTTTAAAAAAGAGATACACTTTACTATTGATGAGGAAGCCAAAAGTGTAATGCTCACAGATGAAGGTATTGCTCATGGTGAAGAACTCCTAAATATTGAAAACCTTTACGATCCAAATAATATCGAAACATTACATCATCTTAATCAGGGAATGAAAGCCCACAAATTATTTAAACAAGACGTTGATTATGTTGTTAAAAATAATGAGGTAATTATCGTTGATGAGTTCACAGGAAGGCTCATGTCCGGCAGACGATACAGTGAAGGTCTCCACCAGGCACTTGAAGCAAAGGAGAATGTCAAAATTGAGAATGAGAATCAGACACTTGCTTCAGTCACATTTCAAAATTATTTTAGAATGTATGAAAAACTTGCCGGCATGACAGGTACGGCTGAAACTGAGGCCGCAGAATTTCAAAAAATATACAATCTTAGTGTTATTGTAGTGCCTACGAATCTACCCATGATAAGAAAGGATATGCCGGATGCTATTTATAAAAATAAAAAAGAAAAATTTGATGCCGTTATAAAAGATATTATTAAATTACATAAATCCGGACAACCTGTTCTTGTCGGCACCATCTCCATAGATGTTTCCGAAAATTTAAGCAAAAAACTCAAGAAAAAAGGCGTTAAACACACCGTTCTAAATGCAAAACATCACAAATCTGAAGCAGAAATTGTTGCTAATGCAGGCCAGAAAGGTTCCGTAACCATTTCAACAAATATGGCTGGTAGAGGTACAGACATTGTTCTGGGAGATGGTGTTATAGAACTTGGTGGCCTTCATATTCTCGGGACTTCCCGCCATGAATCACGGCGAATTGACAATCAGCTTCGAGGTCGATCCGGCCGACAGGGTGATCCGGGTTCTTCTAAATTCTACCTTTCACTGGAAGATGAACTTTTAAGAATCTTTGGCGGGGACAGAATACATTCAATTATGGACAAAATCGGCATAGGCGAAGGAGAGCCCATAGAACATAAATTAATCAGTCGGGCCATTGAAAATGCTCAATCCAAAGTTGAAGGCCAAAACTTTGAGATTAGAAAACATTTGTTGGATTACGATGATGTAATGAATCAACAAAGGGATGCAATATACAGTCAAAGGAAAAAAGCGTTGCATGGTGAAAGCCTTAAAAATACAATCCTTGAAATGATCGAGGATCACGTTTACCTAATTGTTGAACAATATGAAGAACACAAAACACCCATTAATAAATGGGATATAAAATCACTTAATGATGGCATACGAAACCAATTTAATTTTGATATTGATTTTGATTATGTTATTCAAGAAAACTTCAATAAAGATGATTTAATTGATTTTATTATAACAAAGGCAAAAAATATCTACTCAGAAAAAGTAAGCATGATAGGAGAAGATCAATTCGGACCTTTTGAACGATTTGTCATGTTACAAACAGTAGATTCATTATGGAAAGATCATTTGCTTTCCATGGATCACCTTAAAGAAGGCATTGGATTAAGAAGCTATGGGCAGCAAAACCCACTTATTATTTATAAAAAAGAGGGTTTTAGCATGTTTGAAGATCTTATTTTTCGTATTAAAGAAGAGACCCTCAGGGTACTTTTCCGAATACAGATACAATCAAACGATGCCATTACAAATATTAATAAACCGAAGCCGAATGATCTTTCTTTTTCTCATTCAGACGGCTCTACCCTTAATCAACCTATTGTAAATAAAAACGAAAAAATTGGCAGAAATGACCCCTGCACTTGTGGCAGCGGTAAAAAATATAAAAAATGTTGCGGGAAATAAAAATGTCAAAAACAGGCATTGAAATATCAACAAAATCGTCTTCGGAACAAAAGGAAAAAACCACTAAACCACCCATGTATAAAGTTATTATTTTAAATGACGATTATACAACAATGGACTTTGTTGTTGAGATTCTCGTAGAAATTTTTAGAAAAACCCTTGAAAAAGCTAACGAAATAATGCTTAATGTACATAGTAAAGGTAAAGGAATCTGCGGAATATATACACGTGACATTGCTGAAACCAAGATAGAAACTGTGCACTCTATAGCTCGATCACAGGGGTTCCCTTTAAAATGCACCATGGAGGAGGAATAAACCATGATAAGTAAAGAATTAAGTTCAGCTCTGGGATTTGCAGTCCGCGAAGCTAAAAAAAGAAGACATGAATATGTGTGTGTTGAACATGTTTTATTCGCGATCTTAAACCATGAGTCTGGCACTGAAATAGTCAAAAATTGCGGCGTTGAACCTGAAAAAATCAAAACTGATCTAGAATCTTTTTTTAACGAAAAGATGACTAAAATAGATAAAGCTGAAGAATATGTTCTCCAACAGACTATCGGTTTCCAACGAATGATTCAGAGAGCGATAAATCAGGCACGCTCCGCTGAAAAAAACGAAGTGAACCTTGGCGATATCTTGGCATCTATTTTTCTTGAAAAAGATTCTCATGCTGCATATTTCTTAGAATCTGAAGGATTAGAGCGCATAGATATCTTAAATTACATTTCCCACTCAGAAGCAGAAACCAAATTATCTTCCCCAGAAGGCAGTCCACCGAAAAAGTTCAGGAACCCTGCCAAAGAAAAAACAGTTAAAAAAGACCAGAGCCCTCTGGCCTTGTTTACTACTGATTTATTAAAAAAAGCAGAAGATAATAAAATTGACCCTTTAATTGGACGATCCATTGAAATCCAGCGAGTGATGCAGGTACTCTGCAGAAGACGAAAAAATAACCCTATTCTTGTTGGCGATCCGGGAGTTGGGAAGACAGCCATTGCGGAAGGGCTTGCTCTTAGAATTTATCAAAAAGAAGTACCGGATCTTTTAAAAGACTGCGAACTTTTTTCCCTGGACATGGGCACCTTACTTGCTGGAACAAAATATAGAGGAGATTTTGAACAACGATTGAAAGATGTCATCAATGAGCTGAAAACAAAAGAAAATGCACTTTTAATCATTGATGAAATTCATACTGTTGTTGGTGCGGGTGCAACAACCAGTGGCTCCATGGATGCTTCTAATATTTTAAAACCTGCCCTTTCCAATGGCGATATTAAATGTGTCGGGACTACTACATACGAGGAATATAAAAATCATTTTGAAAAAGATCGGGCGTTTTCAAGAAGATTTGAAAAAATTGATGTGTCAGAACCGTCCGTCGAAGAATCCATTGAAATTTTAAAAGGGCTTAAACCATATTATGAAGATCATCATGATCTTAAATATACAGACGAAGCGCTTGAAGCCTCTTCAAAACTTTCAGCAAAATACATTAATGACCGTTTTCTTCCTGATAAAGCCATTGATGTAATGGACGAAGCCGGCGCATATTTGAGACTAAACAAGAAAAAAAATCAACATAAGATCTACCCGGCTGATATTGAATATATCGTTTCAAAAATGGCAAGAATTCCTGTTGAAAGCGTATCAAGCTCAGACAAGAAAAACCTAAAGCAGCTTGATAAAAAACTTTTAAAGGTTATTTATGGACAGGACAGTGCCATTGAAACGTTAACCACATCCATTAAAAGATCCAGAGCAGGCCTTTCGACACCTGATCGACCCATTGGCTCATTTTTATTCATTGGCCCCACTGGTGTTGGAAAAACCGAAGTTGCAAAACAATTAGCATCTCATATGGGCATTGAATTCCTCCGTTTTGATATGAGTGAATACATGGAAAAACATGCTGTATCAAGACTCATTGGTGCCCCTCCGGGCTACATTGGATTTGAACAGGGAGGCATATTAACCGACAGCATTCGAAAGCATCCCCATTGTATACTTTTACTTGATGAAATTGAAAAAGCGCATATAGACCTTTATAATATTTTACTCCAAATAATGGACTATGCAACACTAACTGATAATAACGGAAAATCTGCTGACTTCAGGAACGTCATTATACTTATGACATCCAATGCGGGGGCCAGAGAGATGAGTTCTAATCAGATTGGTTTTAGCAATGATTTAAATGAAGTCAAAACCCATGGACTGAAAGCTGTAGAAAAGACTTTCAGCCCGGAATTCAGAAACAGACTTGATTCAATTGTGCAGTTTAACCATTTATCACAAAAACTAATGGAATTGATTGTAGATAAAGATATGAATCTGATGAAAGAACTTCTCAAAGAAAAAGATGTTAAAATTATATATTCAAAAAAAGCCCGCTCTTTCCTTGCTCAAAAAGGGTATGACCCAAAATTTGGTGCCAGACCTTTACAACGTTTAATACAGACTGAGATAAAAGATAAATTATCAGACGAAATTTTATTTGGTAAGCTTTCCAAAGGAGGAGAGGTGTCCATAGGATATCGAAATAATAAGTTAAATTTTAAATATAAAAGTTAATGCCAATATTTAAGCTATCCAGTAAGCTTGAATTCCCTCCACCATCTTTAGCAGAACCTAACGGCCTACTATGTGTTGGTGGAGACCTTTCCACAGAAAGACTCTTACTTGCCTACAGTTGTGGAATTTTCCCATGGTTTTCAGATGATGAACCTATTCTGTGGTGGTCCTCTGACCCCAGGCTCGTTCTTTACCCGAAAAATATTAAAATTTCGAAAAGCTTAAAAAAAAAAATAAAAAAGCAAGAATTTACCTTAACCCTAGATAAAGCTTTTGAAGATGTTATATTGGCATGTTCTAGTATTCGCACAAACAATTCTGAAGAAACATGGCTTGTAAATGAAATGATTCATGCCTATACAAAACTTCATCATGAAGGGTTTGCCCATTCAGTAGAATGCTGGCAGGATGGTATGCTTGCCGGAGGACTGTACGGTATATCTCTGGGTGGTTGTTTTTTTGGGGAGTCAATGTTCTCACATGTCAGAGATGCTTCAAAAGTCGCACTTGTAAAGCTTTCAAACTATCTCATGCAATTAGGGTTTGACCTGATTGATTGTCAGGTCACAACCAATCATCTCATAAGCATGGGTAGTGTTGAAATATCCCGGCAGCAATTTTTAAGAAAGCTTAAAAAATCATTGCTAAAGCCAAGCCTAACTGGCAGGTGGAATTTCTAAATATATTTTTTAATAATCAAATCAACAACCCTTAAAATGCTTTCTCAAAAATAGTTCCGGGATTATTGCCGGTCAGAAATTCTAATTAATCATACGTCAAGCTAATCGTTAGTTAGTTTAACAAACCAGAATAAATGTTCAATTATTTATTTCATTTGGTGTTTACCTTGATTTTTTTTAAAAAAGCCTAATATTAAGTAATACGTTCGGTTGATGAATAAGTTTTGCTATTTTTCCCGGGTTAAGATATTCTTAATTATTAAAGGATTGTAATCACAATGTTATTGAAACTTTTTTTAGCTTTTACATTGATACCTGTAATTGAGTTATATTTTCTTATTAAAATTGGCGCTGTTATTGGTGGTATTAATACGATTTGCCTTGTAATTCTTACAGGTTTTGCCGGGGCATGGCTTGCCAGGATGGAAGGTATGAACACCATGATGAAGGTAAGAAACAACTTAAATCAGGGTATAATGCCGGCTGAAGACCTTATTGATGCTCTCATTATTTTTCTTGCCGGAGTTGTTTTAATAACTCCCGGTATATTAACCGACTTTGCTGGATTATTACTCTTATGGCCGGTGACTAGAAAAAAATTCAAGCAATTCTTAAGAAAAAAATTTGATGCTATGAATCACCAGAACCATATTAACATTACCCATTTTCATTAGGAGCCTTTTGTGTTCTTTAAATTAATTGAAAAAAGAAGAAGCAAACGAAAATATAAATCAATTAAAATCGAACAGGATAAAATCGATAAATTAATTGAAGCAGCGCTGCGGTCACCTTCATCCCGAGGCTTTAACCCCTGGAGATTTATTATTATTGACAAAAAAGAACTTCTTATCAAATTGTCAGAATCTAAACCCCATGGTTCTTCATTCCTTAAAAATGCTGCTCTTGGTATAGTTGTATGCGGTGATACAGAAAAAAGCGACACCTGGGTAGAAGATACGTCTATTGCATCAACTTATATTCAGCTGGCAGCAGAATCCCTTGATCTTGCAAGCTGCTGGATACAGATACGGGGAAGAGAGCACAATAATTCTCAAAGTGCCGATGAGTATATTAAGAATTTACTCAATATGCCCGATAATATTAGTGTTGAATCAATTATTGCCTTGGGTTACCCTGATGAAAATAAAAAGGGCCATACAAAAGACACCCTTGATACTGAAAAGATATTTTATAACACATATTGCTGATTATGGATATTAGACAAAGAGTCGTCGACTTAATAAAAAATAAAGATAGCGATCTTCCTACGCTTCCGGCTATTGTTGACCGAATTATCGGAGCTGCCTCTGATGCAAAGACCACAACTGAAGAGCTTTCTGAAATAATCTCCTATGATCAGGGTATGACGAATAAACTTCTGGTACTTGCCAATTCAGTATATTATGGACAGCGGACAAAAGTAGATACGATAAAAAGAGCAATTACGGTAATTGGCTTTGACGAAATCATTGGTATTGCCCTGGCCATGAGCATCCTTTCGTCTTTTTCTGATAAATCCGGCCTGGGCCTTGATATGAAAGTATTGTGGATTCATGCAATTGGAACTGCAACTGCTGCAAAGGAACTTGCCAAAAGGACAAACCCGGGCATTGCTGACAAAATTTTTATACCTGCGCTGCTACATGATATGGGAAAAGTAATATTATCCATATATTTTAAAGATGAATATATTGCGGTAAGACAAAAAGCAATTGAGGAAAAGAAAACGCTTTATGTTGCAGAAAATGAATTTTTAAAAATTAATCACGCCTCTCTTGCAGCACTTTTAATGAAAAGGTGGAATTTTCCAGACTCTATTTTAACCCCTTGCAGGTTTCACCACAATCCTGAGAAATGCCCGGTTAAGCTTCAACACCTTACTTTGATTATAAATCTTGCTGACTATCTTTGCCAAAAAGCAGGAATTGGTCATAGCGGCAACCCTGTGCCTGTAACAGTTAAAAATTCATTTCAAAAAGTTGGGACAAATGAACAGATTTTACGCATGATTATCGAAAAACTGAAAAAGAAAGAAGATCAGATCAAAGAATTTTTTCGTATTACTACCGGGTAATTTATCAACCCAAAGTTTTAGTTTTATCTAAACTTATATTTCTTTAAATAACCGGTTTCCATTTGACTCAAACGCTTTTCTGGTAAATCTTTCAAGACTGTCATTTAAAGCTTCAAGCTCTAGGGTGTCTTCTAAACTAATATTATCTTCACCCTGATTTTCCAGAGCTTCAATGGCATTCATAATACTAAAAAGCTCGATATCTCTTGCGGGCTGAAATCCTTTTTCATCTTCTTCTTTTAATACTTCTGATAATATATTACATTTAACAAGATTATTAAGGGCAGATCGGACAAGTTTTTGCGGCATTTTAAGTATGCTATAAATTTCCATTGCCGATGCAGAAGGCTCATTATTTTTAAATCTCTGAACGATATGAAGAATTATTCTTAATGATAATAATTTTTTATTTTTTATACTGATGGCTTCATAGTCCACATCTTCTGTCTCTATAAAATCTTTATTCTCAAGGACAAAGGACATCTCAGCACCGCTCAGTAAAATAATCCAACTCATCTGAAGCCAGATCAGGAATAATGGTAAAGCAGCAAAGCTGCCGTATATGGCATTGTAGTGCGTGACCTGAATCTGGAATTTTAAATATAAAATCTGGGTTATCTGGTACATAGTACCTGCAAGAATACCGCCAATCAAAGCAGACTTAAAATCTACCTTTGTATTGGGCAAGAAGATGTAAAAAAACAGAAAAATAAGCCAGGCAGTGAAAAAGGGTAGCAGGTGAAAAAGAATCTGTATAAACGGAATATTCCCAAAAAGATTTGACAGCTCAGTAGATAAAAAAATTGTTACACTGCTTGAAAAAATAAAGAAAAATGAAGCAGTAAAAAACAGAGCGATATAATCAGCAAATTTTCTGATCAGCGTTCTTTTGCTGGTAATGCACCAAATTGTATTAAATGAATCTTCAATGTGGCTGAACATCTTTATTACAGACCATAAAAGCAGGATGACTCCAGGGATTGCCATTATGCCACTTTTAGTTTCCTTTAATAAATTGGAAGAAAACTCTATTATTTTACCGGTAACTTCTTCATGTCCCGGAAAAGTAGCCAGAAGTTGATTTTCCAATAATTTCTCTAGACCAAAACCCTTGGAAATGCCAAATGCCATTGCCATAATAGGAACAATGGAAAGCAATGTGTAAAAAGTAAGAGCTGATGCTCTTAAAATACATTGATCATCCTTAAACCCTTGGATGGCAAACAAAGTGCTTTTATAAAATTTTGAGATATCAGGTTTCTGCATTTTTTGTATCAAACCACGTTTTTAAATGTTTAAGGCCTTGTTCAATTGATACGGCAGGAACATAGCCAAGTTCTTTTTTTGCCTTGGTAATATCAAACCAATGAGAGGTTGCAAGCTCTTTAGCTGCAAACTTTGTCATTGGTGGATCTTTTTTTATACAAAACAATCCATAAAAAAATTCAAAAACAATACCGGCAATGTAGGCACTGGTCGCTGAAATTCTTCCCTTAATGGGTTCAAGACCAGCTGCCAGGAGAAACTGATCAGCAAGATACCACTTTGAAACCGGTTGGTCCTGACTGATAAAATAAATATTTCCTGATAAAGACGGGTCAGACTTTAATTTTTCAGCAGCCAAAATATGAGCATCGGCGGCATTATCAATATATATTGTATCAATAAGGTCATCAAGTCTGCCTATTTTTTTTAAACTTTTTGCTCTTTTGATAATACCAGGCACAACATGATTGTCATCCGGGCCCCAAATCAAATGCGGTCTTAAAATAATAGCTGTAAAATGATTCATAGACTCTTTCAAAACGATTTTTTCCGCAAGGGCCTTGGTCTCAGGGTAATATCCTTCATACTCATCAGGATATGGGGCTTTTTCATCAATCCCCTCCATATCCTTTCCATTAAAAATAACACTGGGAGAACTGGTATAAATGAGTCGTGAAATTTTATTTGTTTTGCACGCGTTAACTACATTTTGGGTTCCCAGGACATTGGCATTATAAAACTGATCTCGGCTTCCCCAAATACCGGCTTTTGCTGCAACATGGAAAATTGCATCACAATCTTTGGATGCTTCAATAATCTTATTAGAATCTGCAAGATCACCCTGAATCTGTTTTACACCTAATTTTTCAAGCTCAGAATAATACTGTCGAGAAAAAGATATTACTTTAACTGGTTTTAAAAGCAGTTTCTTTATTATTGCTTTTCCTAAAAAACCTCCACCACCTGTGACAAGGACACTTTTATTCATAATGATACTTATTTTTTAGAATTGTTTATTCAATAATTTTCATTAAAAAACTACCACAACACACTTTACATTGCAAGAAACTAGCTTTTCTATAATTCATGCCGAAACAGATTGTTCAAATAATATAACTTAAGCATTATGTAAATAGCATTAATTTAATAAATCATATTCATCAAAATGCTTGACTCTGTAGGAGAAATTGTTTTTTTAATCCTTGACAAAAAAAAATCAAAAGAATAGATAAAATTAGTAGTTTTTTTAACATTTTAGTTAGTTTTATACATATAATATTAATTTTAAAAGGAGAAAAATCAATGCAAGCTTTACTGATTATGGTTGTTGCCTTTGCCGGATACATTATCATGTACAATCTTTATGGCAAATTCATTGGGAACAAAATTTTCAAGCTCTCTTCGGACGCTACTGTACCTTCAAGCGAACTTGAAGATGGAATTGATTATGTACCTACTAAAAAAGAAGTTATTTTTGGACATCATTTTACATCAATATCTGGAACTGGACCAATTGTTGGCCCTGCCATTGCTGTTATCTGGGGTTGGGTACCGGCTATGATCTGGGTATTTTTCGGAAGTATCTTCATGGGAGCTGTGCATGACTTTGGCTCGTTGATTATTTCCATGAGAAATCAGGGAAAATCTGTAGCTGATTATACAGGTAAGTATGTGAACAACAGAACCAGATTTTTATTCTTTTTGATTGCATTCCTTGAACTCTGGATAATTGTTGCCATTTTCGGACTTGTAATTGCGGTTGTGTTTGCCATGTACCCCGCATCTGTTTTTCCTGTCTGGTGTGAAGTTGCCATAGCTGTATACCTTGGATACCTGATATACAAAAAGGGTAAAAACATCATAACATGGTCAATTCTTGCAGTTATTGTTATGTACATAACAGTTGGCATAGGCGTTTATTTCCCTTTGACAATGCCTGCAATAGCCGGTATCCCTTCAACAGGTGTTTGGACTATAATCCTTCTTATATATGCCTTTATTGCATCTGTTCTTCCGGTTACAACATTGCTTCAGCCCAGGGACTTTATAAATTCCCATCAGCTTTTTGTTGCCATGGTTCTTCTTATTCTTGGTGTTGTATTTTCTGCTTTTAGCGGAAACCTCCATATCGTTGCTCCGGCAGTACAGTTAGCTCCTGCTAAAGCACCCTCCATGTGGCCATTTCTTTTCATTACAATTGCATGTGGTGCTATATCAGGTTTTCACGCTCTGGTATCTTCAGGAACATCATCTAAACAGGTTAGAAGTGAGGATGATGCCCTTTTTATAGGCTATGGTTCAATGCTCATGGAAGGAACCCTGTCAACACTTGTTATTATAGCTGTTACAGCAGGTATTGGTATGGGTTATGTCACTAAATCCGGTGAAGCCCTTGCTGGAGTTGCTGCATGGACAACACATTATTCATCATGGGCAGCAGCAGCTGGTTTAGGTTCAAAAATAAGCGCTTTTGTTGACGGTTCTGCTAACATGATCGCATCAACCGGGTTACCCTTTAAAGTTGCCATTGCTGTAATGGGTGTGTTTGTCGCATCTTTTGCCGGGACTACTCTTGATACTGCAACCAGAATTCAGAGATATATTCTTTCTGAATTGTTTGGCAGCCTGAAGCTTAATTTCCTAACAGGAAAATATATAGCCACTTTTATTGCTGTGGCTACTGCCCTTGCCCTTGCCTTTGCAACAGGTGGTGGTGGAAAAGGGGCTTTAAAACTATGGCCTCTATTTGGAGCGGTAAACCAGACCCTTGCAGGTTTAGTGCTTATTATTATCTCAGTCTACCTTAAATCTAAAGGTGGCTTAAAATGGCTAATTTCAGGCATACCTGCTGCTTTTATGGTCGTCATGACAATATGGGCACTTTATCTGAATCAGACAAAATATGGCGTAAGCCATAATGTTTTACTTCAGGTTATTAATGGTATTATTTTAATTATCGCAATATGGATCTCCATAGAAGGACTGATTAAACTATTCAACACAAAAACTGAATCTTAAACTTGCAACATTATCTCAAGCAATCTTAATTTTAGATTGCTTGAGATATCATTATTGTTATATAATTAATGGAAACTAAATGTTAAAAAATCTAAAAAAACACTATTTCAAGCTTCTTGCTCCAACGATTGCTCTTTTCTTAATTTACGCAGGGGCAGATTTTTTGGGATTGGAGGACTATCAAAATTTTACAGTACCATCTTTTTTCCCAGTTCTCTTTTTAATTCTGGCTTCCATTACATCGGTTGCAGGCCCGCTCTTTTTAAGGAGTTTTTTTGCTCATTCAATGCGCAATGAAAAAAATGTACCTCGAGATAGTTTTGAAAAATTCCAGAAAGGAATTATTAGCATATCAATGCTGACTCCATTTTTTGCGTTTATTGCAATTGTCTCAGAATTTGAGAAATTTTATACAACTTTTATTATTATGTTTTCATTTTATGCAGTTTACTATTACTTCCCGGGTCAAAAAAGAATTGATTTCGATAAAAAAATATTTAGAATAAATGAATAACTTTTCAAAAAATATTCTGAATTTTATAATTAATTTATTAAAAAAAATTAAACTCAGTCTTGTAGCTTCTTTTAAAATTGCTGATGAAGTTGCCCGTATGAAAGCGGTTGTAGGAGCAGAAGCTGAACTTGAAGAATTTGAATATATTTTTGCTCTTCTTGTCCAGGGGTCTTTTGTAGGTATGCCTTCTCCACCGGTTCATATATCAATGGATCTGCTTCCATACATGGAAAAAGATATTAAGCTGTTATTGGATAGAATTAATACATCCAATGAGCCAATGTCAAAACTTTTTTCAACATTTGATATCGGATAATTAATGAAGTATCCTGAAACAATTTTCTTTATTGGTAAAGGTGGGGTTGGGAAATCAACCACATCTGCCCTTGTGTCCATGATGTTCTCCATGCAAAACAAAAAAGTTGCTCTTGCCTCCTTTGATTATGCCCACAATCAAGCAGACATATTTAATACAGAATTAAATGATAAACCCTATGCGTTATCAAAATTTTTAAAAATTCTTCAGATAGACCAGGATAAAGAAATTAAAAAATATTTAAAAACAACGATTCGGGACGTCAAAAAAAGTTACTCTTACCTTACAGCCTTTAATCTTGACGGCTATTTTGATGTGTTAAAATACTCTCCCGGTATGGAAGAGTACGCTTTAGTTACGACATTTTTGAGATTAAGAGAAGAATTTAAAAACTATGACTATTTAATAATAGATATGCCTCCAACTGCTGTAGCCTTAAGGTTTTTCAACTTGCCGACTCTATCTTTAAAATGGATTGAACAGCTTGAAAGATTAAGGTTGGAAATAAATAAAAAAAATGAAATTATTTCCAAAATCAAATTTGCAGGTAAAGAAATTGAACGTGATAAAGTACTTACCAAAATATATGAAATTAAAAAAACCTACTTAAACTTAAAAAATATTTTTCAAAACCACATGGGTGATGAGAATAAATCAAGTATATATATTGTTTTTAATAATGACCTTCTCTCAATAAATGAGACCAGACGAATTGTTGAAGACTTGAATACTTTTAATATTTACACTCAAGGGTTGATTTGTAATAATAAACAAGCTGTTGAGCCAGATCCGGCTCACCTGAAATCCATGCCTCTTTATGAACAGATTAAACACCTTCCCTTTTCAAAAACCCCTTTAATTGGCGAACGTGCATTAAAAGAGTTTATATCTATAAACAATATTTCCACAAAATATTTGTTATAAAATTATTCCCCCCATTCATAATATTCTGTATTCACATGTTCTAAAAAATGTTAAACAAAGAACTTAAAATAATTAATTTTAAGGATAGATAATGGAAAAAGTATTGTGCGTAAAAAGAAAAGACCTGCCTGAAACCTGGGTAAAACCTAAAAGCATTGTTAAATTAGACGAACTTAATTTTTTTAAAATATGTTCTCATCTGAATTTTTCATTTATAGAGCGTCAGCTTGTAGAAAAAGACCCTGATTACAAGCAAATAATCCCTTATATTGTAATTCAAACAGAAGATTTACAATCCATGGCAGTTTATAAAAGAAAAGGAAGTGAAAAAAGGCTTCATGACCTCTGGTCTATCGGCATTGGAGGGCATATTAATCCTGTTGACTCAGCTTTAAATTCAGACTCTCTTGAAAAGATTATCTGTTCAGGAATGGAAAGAGAACTTCAAGAAGAATTATCAAAAAAGCCCAAAGAAGATAAACCGGTTTTTCTTGGTGTGATTAACGAAGAAGAGACAGATGTTGGCTCAGTTCACATTGGTGCCGTTTTCAGAATCCTCACAAATAAAAAAATGGAATATACCAACGGTGATGAGCTGGTTGATTTCCAATGGGTAGAAACTAAAAATGCGGTTAATCTTAATTTAGAGCTATGGAGTAGGTTAGCTCTTGATCTTATCAAGCTTATTTAAGAATTGAAGGCAACCATGTCACTATTGAAGGAAAAAGTAGCAATAACAATATCGTTAAAATATATGCCGGCATAAAGATCAATACCCCTTTAAAGACATTTTTCATAGGAACATCACTGGCAACACCTGCGACCACATAAGTCGTTGCCCCAACTGGTGGTGTGACAGCACCAAGGGTTGTAATAACAGTAATGGTTACAGCAAACCAGATCGGATTATAACCCATCTGTACTGCCAAAGGGAAAAAAATGGGTATGGTTATCAAAAGCAGGGCAAGGGCATCCATAATTGCTCCGCCGGCAATATAAATCA
>Ga0307988_1000358_pt1 | contig 32716 bp, 31 predicted proteins | sample EllFjometagen183_FD_203166 | JGI IMG/M metagenome (GOLD analysis project Ga0307988, IMG submission 203166) | Marine microbial communities from Ellis Fjord, Antarctic Ocean - #183 | ecosystem: Environmental > Aquatic > Marine > Unclassified | place: Southern Ocean | collected 2014-10-08 | reverse complement strand
CTAAATGCAATAAAGGCGTGTCATGGGAAAATCTATGGCAAAAATGGAGCGGCGTCCCTTCTTAATATTCCACCAACAACTCTTAGCTCCAGACTTAAAAAAATAACAGATATCAAATAATTTATTTAATCATTTCTCCTGTACTGTCGATAATAATTAACATCACGAAATTAATTGCTAACCTGAGGAAAAATATCATGCCTGATTATATTGCAGATTCATCATTGTATTCTGACCAGAATATTAATGAGCATGGATTAAATAAAAGCATAAGCCACAAACAATTGTTTTCCAAATCTGAAACCTCTAATACTGATCTTAAGATTACTACCTCTGAAGGTGATATTGTAAAGCTTTCAGCAAAATCCTTCTATAATTTTAAATCACTATTATATGATAAAAAAGGACAGGTTTATTCTGATGCAGGAACAATTACAAACCATAAAAGCTACAGAGAAATGACCTTAAGTTCCGGGAAAAGCTTTACGTTTAGTGTCACTGGCAACCTGAACAGCGAGGAACTGAACGATATAGGAAAAGTTATAGGGCAGATCGACAGCATAATGGATGATATGGAGAATGGAAATATGGGGAACGCCCTTGAAAAAGCACTGAATATGGGTGGGTATGATACTGTGACAAAATTTTCAGCAAACTTAAGTATTAAAAAATCCTATAGTATGGTCTCGGAATCCATAAAAAATAAAATTGCTGATGTTGAAGACAATTTAATGAAGCAAATTAAGGAACCGGTTGAACAGATCATTGATCACCATTTTAAAAACCTATTAGCAAAAAAGAACAACAATAATGATCAGATCAAATCTTTTTTAGAACAGCTTCAACAACACTTATTCGCTTAGTCTCAATATTTGAGTACATATTTTTCCCAAACTCTTTGCCATTTTTACCAAATATTATATGAGGGCCAAGAGGTCTGGGATTTTCTAAAAATTTTTCTGCCACTTCTTTAACCCTTGTCCACCACTTCCGGGCCTGGGCAAATTCATCAGAATAATGTACAAGCTCAAATCCATTTTTATTTAGATTTGCAAGAAGCGTGTCCCAGGCGTTAAGAAAAGAAATATCATGGCTTGCTGCCCAGGGAACAGGAAGGTCGATGGGAATATCTGACTTTTGAACAACCTCATGCAAAAAGAGTAAGCCGCCTGGTTTTAAAACCCGGCTGAATTCTTTAAAAACAACATCCTTTTCCTGAATATTCATCAGTGTATGTTGAGACAGGACAGCATCATATTCACCATCCGGAAAGGGAATTTCCAAAATACTGCCCTGTTTAAACTCAATTAAATTATTAAAATCATGATTTTTGCCTGTCAATTCTGTTAAAAATTGCGCAGTAGCAATAAACTCTTCAACAATATCAATACCGGTAACATTGAATTTAAACTCCTGGGCCAGAATTCTTGACGACCCCCCAATACCACAGCCGGCATCAAGAACTTTTGCACCAGGTTCAAGGCATGCCTTTTTTAAAACACCAATGGTGGCCAGATGCCCCCCGGTATGAAGCTGGTCAATCACTGAAAGATCTTTTACTTCAAGATTTTCAAGATTTTTCCCGGCACCATTTAACCCGGACAATATCCTGTCCGGTAGGTTTATATCTGGATTATCAGTATCAGATCTGCCAGATAAGGAGTAGTGATCTATTATTTTTTCTTCCATACCGGATCCCGCTTCTGGGAAAATGCTTCAAGCCCTTCTTGTGCATCTTCAGTGGATAAAAGAGACGCAAACATTTCAAGCATATAATCAGAAGCTTTTTCATAAGGAAGATCCATCATGCCATGGATCCCTCTTTTCCCTGATTCCAAAGCAAGAGGGCTTTTTGAAGCTAACTTTTTTGCAAGCTCCATTGTTTTTTCTTCAAGCTCATCATCAGGCACAACTTTATTAACAACACCAAGTCTTTCCATTTCCTCTGCTGAATACATATCCCCGGTAAGCACCATTTCCATTAATTTTTTTCGGTTAACATGTCTTGAAAGAGGTACGGCAGGGCCTATGCAATTAAGACCAACATTAATTGCTGTTGTTCCAAACTTTGAACTTTCAGCAGCAATTGCCATGTCAGAGGCAAAGACTAATCCTGCCCCGTTGGCAATGGCAAACCCTTTAACAGATGCAATGACCGGTTTTTTCATCCGGAAAATTGTTTTTGTATGTCTGTCCATCTGCTCAAGTAATTTAAGATATTCCTTGGGGGTTTTTCCTGGAAACTGATCTAAAGCAATACCTGTGGAAAAATGTTTCCCATTTGCCTTAATCACAACAACACGAATCCCATCATCATTATCCATATCATCAAGATATTGATTTAAAAGGTCTGCAAATTCAGGCTCAAAAGTGTTAAACTCTTTAACCCTGTTTAAAATAATAATACCAATATTATCTATTTGATCTTTTAAAACCGGTGCTTGGTCTGTCATATCTTACTCCTTATTTCGTCCTTGTTTTAGGATTGGAGCTCTTTAATATTGCCAAAAAAATCAAGTGCTTCAGGATTCTTTAGTGCATCTTTATTTTTAACTTCTTTGCCTTCTATCATTTTCTTTACAGCCAGCTCTACTTTTTTCATATTTAAGGTATAAGGGACATCTGGTGTTTCTATGATCTTTGCCGGCACGTGTCTTGGAGATGCTGTCGTTCTGATGTCTTTTTTAATTCTATCTTTTAATGCATCAGTAAGTTCATGGCCCTGGGCCATTTTTACAAAAAGAATAACTCTGACATCATTGTTAAATTTCTGCCCCACAACAACACTGTCTTCTACCTCTTCCATCTGGTCAATTCTTCTATAGATCTCAGCAGTCCCAATTCTTACTCCGCCAGGGTTTAATGTGGTGTCAGATCTTCCATGCATAATTACGCCGCCACGCTCCGTGACTTCCACAAAGTCACCATGAGCCCATACATTTGGGTATTCGTCAAAATAGGCAGATTTATATTTTTTATTACCTTCATCTTTCCAGAAATAAATGGGCATTGAAGGAAATGGCGCAGTACATACCAATTCACCTTCTGTTCCTACAATTGGTTTTGCATTGTCATCATAGGCAAGAACTTTCATGGCAAGACCTCTGCATTGAAGCTCTCCTGAATACACAGGCCCGATAGGATTACCAAGGGCAAAGCAACCATTAAGATCAGAGCCACCGGAAATAGATGCAAGCTGAATATCTTTTTTCACTTCATCATAGATAAATTCAAAATTCTCTTTAGAAAGAGGAGACCCTGTAGATAATACAGATTTTAATGGAGAAAGGTCAAAACTCTTGCCAGGTTTGACCCCGGCATTCTTGAGCGCTTCGATATAACCCGCACTGGTACCAAATACGGTTATTTTTTCTTCCTCAGCCATTTTCCATAGGGCATCAGGTCCTGGATGGAAAGGATTACCGTCAAAAAGAACGAGTGTGGCGCCAACACTCAACGAGCAGGTAAGCCAGTTCCACATCATCCATCCACAGGTTGTGAAATAAAAAATACTGTCTTCTTCTTTTAAATCCGTATGTAACACAAGTTCTTTCATCTGATGCAGAAGTATTCCACCGGCGCCCTGAACCATACATTTTGGCAGGCCTGTTGTTCCTGAAGAATACATAATATATAGGGGATGATCAAAAGGGAGCTGTTCAAATTCAATCTCCGTTGCGGAGTCGTCAATAAAGTCTTTATAATGAACAGAATTTTTAAGATTACTGATATCAGGATTGTCACTGGTATAGGGAATAACAACAACCTTTTCAATTGAGGGAAGTTTATCAATTATACCTCCGATTCTTTCAAGACTGTTTAAAGGTTTCCCTTTAAAGAAATATCCGTCTGCAGTAAATAAAATCTTGGGCTCGGTCTGGCCGAATCTGTCCAGCACACCCTTTATTCCAAAGTCAGGTGAGCATGAAGACCAGGTTGCACCAAGACTTGTTGCTGCCAGCATAGCAATAATTGACTCAGGCATATTCGGTACAAACCCCACAACTCTGTCACCGGGTTTAATACCCGATTTCTTTAAAGAAGATGCTACTTTTGCAACTTCAGCATAAAGCTGGTTGTAGGTAAATTCTTTTCTTACACTATCTTCTCCTCGGAATATCAATGCCTTGTTATCATTTCTATGCCGTAACAGATTCTCGGCAAAGTTAAGCTTTGCCCCTGTAAAAAATTTTGCTCCGGGCATTTTGTCAGGATTCTCAACAACCTTATCATATCCTTTTGAGGCCTTTATACCCAGAAAATCCCAGGCTGTACTCCAGAAATCTTCCAAATTTTCCACAGACCATTCATAAAGACCATCATAATCTGAAAAATGCGTGTTAAATTTTTCGTTAACTATTTTCATAAAGGCATACATATTGGTATTCTCAATTCTTTCCCGCGATGGTTCCCATAACAATTTTGCCATTTTCATCTCCTTTGATTATTCCGAGCTCTATCTTCCAAACCTATAACTATTTAATCCTATTCATATAAAACAGCAAGAATAGTTGCTTTTTCTTTTTTTGCACATATCTGGTGCTGAGTTGTTGAAAGGTAATATGCGCTATCTCCCGGTTCCAGGTCATAAGTATCATTACCAACCACCAGCTTTGCAATACCGTCCAGAACATAGATAAACTCTTCACCATCATGCACAGAGAGGTCTTTCTCCGGATTTTCTTCAAGCTGTACTATCAGGGCCTCCATATGCCTGCCCTGTACTTCCGGTGCAAGGCTCATATATGAATACAGGCTTTTCTTTGCCTTACCAGATCTTGATATTTCTTTACGTTCATTCTTCCGTGTAATTGAATACAGGCTTGTTCCCACACCGGAAACAAGTCTTCCCACAGCACTGTCCAGTGATTTGGAAAGTTTCATTACAACACCAAGCTGGGGGTTATCTACACCATCTTCTATATCCTGAAGCTTTTGTGTTGAAAAACCGGTTAGTTTTGAAAGGTCCTCAATGGAAATCCCTTTTTTTTCTCTTAACTCTTTGATGCGCTGCCCAACACCATCAACCTCGCTTGTTTCCCCTTTATCAATATCGCCTGTCAAATCTTCAAAATAATCAACATTAATATGGGGAGTGTTTTCTTTCTTTTCCATTTTTTCTCCTTATTTTTAAACTATTATTCAGGAAGCTTCTGGTCCGGTTTTTCATTAAATTTTGCTTTCAATTCTTTAAGCCCGGGTCGTGCAAATTCCATATGACCTTCTTTAATAGTTCTGCCATTAATCATGGCCTCGCTCCTCAACCTTTTCCCCAGGGTTTTTTCCATTTTCCTGCCCAACCAGAGAACCCTGTCAACATCCCATCCATGCTCAATTCCCATTTCATCAATCTGAACAAGGGTATCTTCAAGACAGATAAGCCCTACAAATCTTTCATCATCATAATAATACTCCCCTGTTCCTCTAATGGGCCGGTCATCCATAAAATTAGCCGGCTGGCCGCCAAGCCCGCCAAGGGTTGCTTCAAAATTTGTAATGCCTGCCTGAAGAGCTGCAAGAACAGAGGCAGATGCCACTCTTTTTGTTTCGTGGAAATGTGCAATATGAACACTTGGGTCAGGAACTTCATCAAGTATCATGGAAAAATACCTGTAAACATCGGCAGCAGAGGCACTGCCATCGTGATCAGCATGCTCAACATCATGGGCCCCAATGTCAAACCATCTTTTAGAAAATTTAACCGCATCTTTCATATCTGTGGCACCTCCAATAGGACTTCCCCATATTGTACTTACCGTACCACACATTTTTATGCCAGCATCATTGCAATTTTTTATACATCTCTCAGCCTCAGCCCAATAAGCAGGTAAAGTGGTGCCAGAATTGGCAAAATGATGTTCTTCTTCTGTGGAAACCATCATCAAAATTCTGTCCGGGCCAATTCCTTTCTGCTTTAATTCAATGGCTCTGTTAACAGAAGGCTCGCGGATGGTAATGGCTGTAAAACAAACATCATCAATGTTAATACCCCTTTTAGCACATTTTTGCTTAAATCTGTCTCCTTTTACATAAGAAAGAAGCTCTTCAGCATCACTGAATTGAGGCATTGAATGGGGATTCCCCAGATTAGTCACCTCAATATCGCGGCACCCTGCAAAAATCAATTCTTCGAGATAGGTCTTTTTAGCTTCAGTTGAGACAAATTTTTCTTCATGCTGAAAACCATCTCTAACAGTTATATCTCCAACCGTTACTTTTTTCGGCATTCGTGGAAAAACTTTCCACATATCATGTTCAGTCATATTTCCTCCATCATAAAATATTTTTATTTAAAATTTAAAATTCCCAAAAGAAGGCTCTCCAACAGGTTTAATGTGGCTTACTTCCAACGCCATCCCAAGCCAATCTCTAATTTCACTGAATTTTAAAACTCTGTCATTTAACAATCTTGACCCACAAAAAAACGGATGGGCATCGCCTTCATATATATCAATTATTTTCTGCCTGAATTCCTGTTTCTCTTCTTCAGGCATGGGTTTTTTCATTGCATTTCGTTTTGCTTCTTCAATGGAAAGAAGCACACCACCTGCGCTCTGACCGCTCATCACAGATGTTCTTGCACGCATGGTGGAAAAAAGGAAATGCGGTCTGTAAGCCCTGCCACACATTCCATAATTAGCCGCGCCGTTATCCGGTCCTATTACAAGCTGTATTCTGGGAACCTGGGCACAGGCAACTGCCTTTACCATGTCAGCGCCATATTTTCCAATACCTGAATGTTCTGAATCTGAACCGATCATAAAGCCCGGTGAACTCTGGATAAACAAAAGTGGAGTTTTCTCATAGGAGCATCTTACAACCCAGTCTGCTATTTTTTGCGCTGCTTCATGGAATATTATCCCCACCTGGTTGGAAGCAACAATTCCAACCGGATTCCCTTTTATTCTGATCTTGCCTGTTAATACATTGGTGGCTTTTCCAATGGCATAGTTTTTTTTGTATTCATGAAAATGGCTCGCATCTGCCAGACATTTTATGATTTCTCTAGTATCAATTCCCTGCTGGGTTGAAATAGGTAAATGATCATAAATATTATCAGGAGGTTCTAAAGGCTCTTCCGACTGATATTGCTGCAGATGAATTTTCTGGGGTTTTGGCATAGCCAGTATCTCTCTTACGGTAGCTGTCGCATGCTCCTGGCTCTCACACAGATGGTCAGCGCCCCCGGAAACCTGGGTATGTATCTTTGCACCGCCCAGATCTTCTGCTGAAATTACTTCTCCTGTTGCCATCTTAACCAATGGCGGGCCACCCAGAAAAGAAAACGATGATTTATCAATCATTATGGATTCACACGCCATAAAAACAATATAAGCTCCACCTGCGGTATTGCCTCCTGTGCTCATGGTGACTTGTTTTAGCCCTTTTGAAGCCATGCGTGCCATGTTGTAAAAAATAGATCCGAAATGCTGGTCATCGGGAAAGACATCTGCCTGCATGGGCAGAAAAACCCCTCCTGAATCAGCAATATATATACAATTCAATCCACAATTTTCTGCTATGGCCTGGGCTCTCATGTGCTTTTTCAGGGTAATGGGAAAATATGTACCTGCCTTTACCCTTGAATCATTTGCCATGATCATTGTCCAATTGCCATGTACCTTGCCAATCCCTGTTACAATCCCCCCGCAGGGGACATCCTCAACTCCGGGGTAGTCCATGCCAAAACCGGCAAGCAGAGAAAGTTCAAAAAATGGAGTATCAGGGTCAATGATTTCTGAAATAAGATCCCTGACCGGCCTTTTTTTCTTTTTGGCAAGTTTGTCAATGGCTGTCTGGCCACCAGGCCATGTGGCCTCGTATCTTCGTTGATCAAGTAATTTTTCTTCATTCAGCCAATGTTCTCTGTTTTCACTCATATACTTTATTTCCCTTTATAAACCGGCTTACGTTTTTCCTGGAAAGCTTTTAATCCTTCTACCCTGTCTTCTGTAGGAATTGTGACTCGATAGGCATTAGATTCAATGGCAAGCCCGGTGGCAAGATCTGTTTCAATCCCTTTGTTTATTGCATATTTCGCCTGCTCAACTGCTATGGGGCCTGTCTCATTAATCATGGAAACATATTCCATGCATCTATCAATAAGGTCTTCTTTTTTACATATGGTATTGGCAAGCCCTATGGCAAGAGCTTCATCAGCACCAACTCTTTTACCGGTGAATATGAGTTCCTTGGCTTTGGCAACGCCCACAATTCTGGGCAATCTCTGGGTACCGCCACCCCCGGGAATGATTGCAAGTCTTGCCTCAGTAAGACCCATTGTGGCATTTTCAGATAACACTCTTATATCAGAAGCAAGGGCCAGCTCTGTCCCACCTCCCAAAGCCACTCCATTAACCGCTGAAATAACCGGTTTAGGAAAATCATGTAAATCAGAAAGAACTCCTCGTATGGTTAAAATAAATTTTTTAACTTCCTCCTGGCTCAATGTTGCTCTCTCTTTTAAATCGGCTCCGGCACAAAATGCTTTTTCTCCAGCACCTGTTATAATAAGGCATCTCAAATCAGTTTTGAACTGAAGATTAAACAGTTCTTCTTTCAGGGCATATAAAAGATCAAAATTAAAAGAATTCATTGCCTTTACCCTGTTCAATTTCAGGATAACAGCATTATTCTGTTCCTCTTTTAATATCAGTTTTTCCTGGACCATAAATCATTCCTTAATAAAAATTAACATCCAATATATCTTGAAATAACCAATCTCTGAATTTCTGATGTTCCTTCGCCAATCTCAAGAAGTTTCTGGTCGCGATAGAATCTTTCCACATCATATTCTTTCATCAGACCATATCCGCCATGAATTTGAACAGCATGATCAGCCACTCTGCTCATGACTTCAGAGCAGTAAAGCTTAGCCATAGCAGCTTCTTTTTCGAATGCTCTTTTCTTATCCCTTAACCAGCATGCTTTGTATAAAAGATTTCTTGCAAGTTCAATTTCCATGGCACAATCAACAAGCTTAAAAGCAATTGCCTGGAATTTTGAAATGGACTGGTTAAATTGTTTTCTATTTTTCGCATAATTTATCGCAAGATCATAAGCTCCCTGGGCTCCACCCAGTCCCATTGACCCAATAGACAACCGTCCACCATCAAGAGTCTGAAGCATCTGGCGAAAACCATCCCCCTTGTTCCCAAGAATATTTTCTTTGGGGACCCTTACATCGTCAAAGTATAATTCTCCGGTGTTGGACGCTCTCCACATAAGTTTTTTATGCATGGGTACAGCCTTAAATCCGGGAGTTCCCGCCTCAACAAGAAAGCATGAATATTCAGGTTTGCCATTATCCCGTTCCCCGGTAATTGCCTGGACAGTAACGCCTGCAGTCATATCACATGCTGCATTAGTGATAAATATTTTTGAACCGTTAATAACCCATTCATCACCCTCCAGACGAGCTGTTGTTTTACTACCTCCGGCATCAGACCCAGCCGTGGGTTCGGTAAGCCCAAAGCCCCACAACGCTTCTCCACGACACAGCTTAGGAAGATATTTCTTTTTCTGCTCTTCAGTACCAAAATAATAAATCGGGCCAATCCCAAGGGAATTACCAGCTGCAATAGTGGCAGCCTGGGACCCGTCTATCCTGGCAATTTCTTCAACACCAATTATATATGAAATATAATCCATGCCCTGGCCTTCATATTCGTCAGAAACAAACATGCCAAAAAGTCCGATCTCACCCATCTTACGTGTAAGTTCCGGAGAGAACTCTTCTTTTTCGTCCAATTCCAGGGCAATGGGCGCTATTTCCTTCTGGGCAAACTTTCTTACTTCCTTGCGAATCATTTTTTGTTCTGTTGTAAGATCGAAATCCACCCTGTTCCTCCTTTGAGTATTTGGTTAATCATTCTGGCATCAGTCTTAGATAAAAGCTTAAGCTCCTTGCCAGCCTTACATTCAAGTAGACTGATCGAGCGCTCAGTCTACTTTTTTCATAATATATTTTATCTCAGGGTTTTGTCAAACACTTTTTTCAAATAAAATTAGCAGGTTGGATAAAACTTAAGCTATATATCAGCTACCACACAACTTCTCGGTAATGTCTCGGGTCAGTATCACCTTCAGTTGAGAAAAACAAAATTTTAGAATCCGCATTTATTTTCAAATCATTTTTCATATTTTCATACTTTTTATCATTAAGAAGCAAATAAACAAAACCCAGGGTAACAGCTCCGGATTCCCCGGATACAATACGGGTATCTTCTCCAAGGGGATTACCAAGAACTCTCATACCTTTTTCTGCTACTTCATCTGAACAGCTAATAAATGCCTCTGCCCCGGCTTTTAATATTTCCCAGGCAATGTTACTTGGCTTCCCACAAGCCAGTCCGGCCATAATAGTCTTTAAATCTCCATGTACTGTGTGGGGTTTGCCATCGCCTATTTTTACAGATTTATAAAAACAGGGGGCTCCTGATGCTTCAACCAGAATAAATACAGGCTTTTGTTTTTTAAAAAGATTGCAGAGAGAAGATAAAATCCCTGCTGCAAGAGCTCCGACACCTGCCTGAACAACGACATGGGTAAATTCTCCCTCTTTATCCTGGGACATAGCTTCTGTTAATAATGTAGAATATCCCTGCATGATATTTTCCGGAATTTCTTCATATCCGGGGAAAGAAGTATCCTGTAACAGCATCCAGCTATTTTCTTCAGCTGTTTTCTGAGCAAACTCAACAGCTTCATCATAGTTACAATCAAGAATAGATGCTTCTGCTCCCAAGGCATGTATGGCTTCTAATCGGGCTTTTGATGATCCTTTGGGCATATACACCACAGCCTTACATCCAAATTGGCTGGCAACCCAGGCAACAGCTCGTCCATGATTTCCATCAGTTGCGGTGACAAAAGTAAAGTGGTTTATTTTTTCTCTATTTAGCAAAATATCTTTAAATGTAAATTGATGAGTATTAAAGTTGAGCTCTTTTGACAAAATCCTTGCCATGGCATAACTTGCCCCAAGCACCTTAAATGCATTTAAATCAAACCGTTTGCTTTCATCCTTTATCAAAATGCCTTTAACTCCCAGATGATTTGTAAGGCAGGATAAATTGACAAGAGGTGTCGGAGCGTATCCCGGCATGCTTTTATGAAAATTTAATACAGAATCAGCAATGTCATCATTAACAAGCGTAAAACCATTCAGGCATGCCGAATAATCGATATCATTTAAATGACAATTAATTGTCTTGTTATTTTCAACCATTCTAATTCATATCCCTAATATTGAGACTATTCATTCTTTTCTAAAAACTGGGGAACAACCATTTCAATAGTAAGTTTGGGAAAAGACTTTTTAAGTTCACCAATCAGTTCTTTCTGGGTGGTTGAAAGAAGCATATTGGATATAAGCGTACAACAGCCTTTGCCAGGCAGGATCGAGTTACGATAAACATATAGCATATTCTTGGAACTGACATATCTGAATTTTTGCACAAGCCCGATATCTCCCACAGACAGACCAGACTCAGGTTCTTTGACTCTATCCAAAACAGCATCAAGCTCTTTTTTCATTGCATCATCCATTTGATTTGCCACAGCACAACTCCTTTAATACATTTTTTGTTTTGTAAAATTTCACACAACATCAGAAATTAAAAATTTTAATATTTTTTTTTGTTGCCGTTTAAATTTTTTATTAAAACAATTAACAATCCAAATGGTATCTTTAACAATTGGAGATCCAATACGAGCTTTGGCTTAGGATAATAAGCCTTCCATGAGAAGGCTTCATGTTTTGTAATCTTTGTTTAAGGGGTCACCTTTGATAATGGCTTAAGATTCTTTTTGATCAAATCTTGCTTAGTGATATTCCTTGGCTTCCCACCTTGCCCTTCACATTCACAAGCAAGGCCAAGCATGTTTGCCCAAAGTTTATTCCCACTCTCATCTTTAACTCTAACAAAAATACTGCCTTCGTGTTCCTCATAGCCGACATATTCAACACGGTCCTGGCTTTTTCCACTTTTAATGATATGAACCTTACTATCTTTTATTAATTGATTTGCCTGGGCCATATCTCCTTTTTCGATGTATGCACTTTCTTTTTCAATATCTGTGAGCTCCAGACCTACAGCAGCCCCATCTAAAAGTATAATATTGGGCTCAAATGAGAACCAGCCACCCCAAGCATTCCCGCCAAAGATAATAAGAACCATAAAGACTAAACCTGCCTTTTTAAAAATCCCATTCATTTTATACTTTCTCCTTAGTTTGTGAACCGCAGTTAAAATTTTCATTCGACCACTTATCTCCAAGGAAAGCAAACAATAAAAAATATAGCCGTTAATTATGTGGGAACAGGAAGTATCAAATTACTCTTCAGAAGAAGATGTGTCCTCATTCTCCTCGACAGCCTTCTTTTTTTTCTCCAACTTGCGTTGCTTTTTTTCTTCTTTTTTCTTTTGCTTTGCCAATTCTTTTTGGCGCTTTTCAAATGAATAGTTTGGTTTAAACATGGGCAAATCCTTATTAGTGTTTTGTATTTTATCTAAAAAAGACTACGACAAAAAAGGACCCTATCAATATTACGAGTAGAAACAAAGAAATTAATTATTTTAATATTTATTGTCGCGTAGGGCCTTCAGTGCATTGATTAATTATGTGAAGATATAAACATCCATGTTCTAAAAGGTTCTGGTGTTTGATAGTAGATAAATTTGCCATTATTATTACCCATGATATCTTTCAAAAAAAGCAATATTTAAGAGAGAATTTTTTTAATAGTTCTTAAAAGCTTTTCATTATCAATGGGCTTGGAAAAAGAATGCTGCGCACCAAATTTCTTGGCCAAGTCCAGATACAATTCAGGGTCAACTGCCCCACCACCTGAAATAGCTATTATTTGAATATGTGGGTTTGTTTTGCGTATTTCCTGTATGATTTCTAAACCTTCTTTTTCAGGCATGATAATATCTGTTATAATCAAATCAGGGTGATGCGCATTGAACAGGGCAATACCTTTTGATCCATTTTCTGCCACTATAATTTGAAAACCATTCATCTCAAGGAATTTTTTGAGCATCTTTCTAATTAATGCTTCGTCATCAATTATGAGTATTTTAGGCATGCTTTTCCTTTTTATATTGATCGAGGACTGTCCGAATCGTGTTGCCTAACTCGTTTTTAAGCATAGGTTTATTTATACATTCTTTTATGCCAATCTCTTTTGCTTTTTCTAGGCCAAACTGGTCACTGAATCCTGTACAAATAATAATAGGAATATCTGGTCTGACTTTTATTAACTCTCGGGCCAGATCTGTTCCTAACATTGCCGGCATGGTCATGTCAGTGATAACAAGATCAAATTGATTTGGGTCCGATTTGAACAGAGTTAATGCTTCAGTGCTGCTTTCTTTCCCAGTAACTGTGTAACCCAGACTTTCAAGGATACGAACGGTTAATTTCACAATGGGTTTTTCATCATCAACAACCAATATCTTTTCATTGCCCTTTATAGAAATATCTGCAACAAATTCTAAATCAGATTCTTTTATTCCTTTGTCGATTGGCAAGAAAACTTCAAAAACAGTTCCTTTACCAATTGTGCTTTTTACTTTTATATCGCCTTTGTAACTTTTAACTATGCCATGCACTACAGACAATCCTATACCAGACCCTTTGCCCTGTCCTTTTGTTGTAAAGTAAGGATCAAAAATTCTATCTAAGATATCATTTGACATACCTTTGCCTGTATCGCTGACACTAAGACAGCAATAATGACCTGTAGGAAGGTTCAAGGTAGGAGATGTTATCAGTTGTTTTAAACTAATTTTTAATGTGCCACCTGTATCTTCCATGGCATGATAGGCATTGGTACAAAGATTCATTACTATTTCATAAAGTTCCGTTGAATTTCCTCGGATATAATCATTCCCTTCGTATAAATCTATTTGAAAATCAATATTGGATGGGATACTTGATCGCAATAGTTTGAGCGATTCTTTTATAATCGGTTGAATAAGCATAAAGTCTTGCCCCGCACCTTGTTGCCTGCTGAACAAAAGAATTTGTTTTACTAAATCCTGGGCTCGTTTAGCTCCTTGCAAAATATCTTCAAGGTTTTCTCTGACTGCATGATTCTCCGGCAGCTCATTGATTGACATTTCTGTAAAGCCAATGATGGGATATAAAACATTATTAAAATCATGGGCTATCCCTCCTGCAAGAGTCCCAATAGATTCCATTTTTTGAGCTTGCCTAAGCTTTTCTTCCATTTGCTTGCGTTCAGATATATCCATCGTGGCAATAAGGGCTCGGTATGATCCAATGTGTTCCTCATCAACTGTTAATTTGAGAACAATAAGTTTTTTTTCACCAGATAACGATTTTACCTCTCCTTCAGCTTCAAATTCAAGCCGTCCTTCTAAAAGAGCAATAATCTCTTCTTTGAATGTATCAAGAGATTTTTTAGTAAAAATTTTATCTAAATTTCCCAAAAGCTCTTCTTTATTTTTTGCACCGTGCAGTTCTATTGCCTCTTGGTTGACATCCAATATTTTAATTTTTTGACTGCAATTTTCTAAAAAGGAAGGATTGTTATCAATATATTCTCGAAAATTTTCTACATTCTTCTCTCTAAGTTCCTCAAAATATTGATATAGCTCTGTAAAATCTTCTTCCCATAAAGGCACAGGCGAATATTTAAAAAGATTCTGATATTGTCTTTCACTATCCTTCAATTCTTTTTCAACTATCGTACGACGGTCTATTTCATTATTAAGTGTATTTATTGTAGTGGTGGTTTCTTTAAGGCGACTTGACATAATATTAAATGAGAGAGCCAATTCACCAAATTCATCATTTTGTTGTTCGGGAAGTTCATATTCAAAATTTCCTATTCCAATCTGCTTGGTGGCCATGTTAAGAGCCCCTATTGGTTTAGTAATTTTTTTGGAAAACCAAAAAGAAACCAATCCAAGGAAGACGATCAGTACCATTCCTGTAAAACCAATTGATTTAAGAGACTTAACTACCGGTGATAGAGTCGAACTCATTGGAGCAGAATGAAGGATGTACCATGATTCACCGGTATTTCCTTTCTTATGATCAATAGATTCAAAAGTTCCACCAAAGGCATATCCTTTTCCATCCTTTTTTGTCAGTTCAATTTCTGAAAGACCGATAAGATATTTTCTGCCAGAATCATTGATAATAAATGATTTAGTAGTCCTACTCTTTAGTTTTTGACCAATTGCATCATTAACACGTGTGCTCAGTGATTCAGCCCCCTTTTCAAACACTATCAGGCCTCCAGACCTAACAAGCTTGAACTCGGCGTGGGAGTCATCGTTTATATTAGAAATCAATTCGCTAACAAAATGCATAATATTTAAATTACATTTTAATATGCCTAGGATTTGATCATCTTTTCTGATAGGGATAACCAGGCCTAAAACATATCCCCCGACGCTGTCATCATACCCACGGTCATCAAAAAAAACAGCTCCATTGCCATTGTTGTATGATCCCACCCACCAATATTTATTACCATGAGCAAACGTGGATAACTTTGAAGTTGAAGCTACCAATGCACCAAATTTATTTGTAAGAAATATTTCCCCAAATTCAGTCTTAATCGTTGTTTGTTTGTCTTTTAGAAGTTGTGAAACCTTATTATCAGTATATCCTAAAATAAATTGATCTGTTGGCTCTTTTATGGAACGCCATTTTGCATTTCGTCGTTTTATTAATTCTTTTCTTTTTTCATTCGGCAAGCCTGCATATAAAAGATTGCTTGTCTCCAATCCTTCTTGAATAACACGACTGGTTGCCATCATCATAACCATTTTGACTTTTTCAGAAAGGAACCGGTTGATATGATATGAAAGCTCCCTTGCATGCATTTCAGAGCGCTTGAGATCTAATTTTACAGCCATCGACCTGTTTATTGAGTATACCGCCAAGGACAATATAATCAAAACACTGACGCCGGTAATCAAAATTACCAAAGAAATTTTATTTGAAATTTTCAATACGATTCTCCATATTAGAGCTCAATAAAATAATTAGATAATTCAGTTTATATTAAAATGACCTATAATAATAGCAAAAACTCCAATATCTTAACTTGATTTTTTTGTAAGCATAGAGGGTATTGGTCTTTTGTGGAGGTTGGAAGCAAAAAGCGATCACTTGTATTCCTAGGACTCAGTTTTTTTAAATTACAATATAGTACAACGTATAGTGGGGGGAAGGATCATATTTGACAATAAAACCTTTAGGCTATATTTTAGAAGCAGTATTTAATAAAATCGGATAATAAATGAAATTAGGAACAAACATTTCCTTTGATGTCATAAAAAAAGTTGTCAAAGAATCAGATCACCCAGGCCCCTCAGCAAAAGGATCTTATTTACCGGCAAGCGTCATTGCGCTTCTCAGCTTTGATAAAGAACCCACTCTGATGTTTATTAAAAAAGCGGAGGATAAGAGATATGCCTGGAGTGGTCAGATGGCATTCCCAGGAGGGCATACTGACCCTGAAGACAATAACAGGCAGGAGACAGCTTTAAGAGAACTAAAAGAAGAGATGGGAATCAATCAGGGTAATGTTGAACTTCTTGGCTCCATTGGACATTTCTCCACAATAAATAACAGAGAAATTGAAACGTTTATTGGTGTGTGGAATCAAAAGGAAGATATTGTGTTTGACGAATCTGAAATTTCAAGGGTTATACCGATTTCTTTGAACTACCTTGTGAGCCTTCATCTTGAAAAGGGATTTAATAAAGAAAGGCCTGATATTTTCAGCCTGACATACCCTTTTGAAGACGTTGTTATCTGGGGAGTGACTGCTAAAATGATATTTCACTTAATTGAACTTCTACTCCCTGAAATTAAAAACCCAATGGAAAAAATTCATGAAATTTGAAAACTACCGTATATCTGATACCTTAAAAAACAATCTTGCCGGCTTAGGATTTAAACGCCCTACTGACATACAGCATAAAGCCATCCCTTCTATTATGCAGGGTGAAGATGTCATGGCCATCGCCCAGACAGGGACAGGCAAGACAGCAGCTTTTGCAATTCCCATAATTGATAAAATCCAGAAATATAAAAGCTCAAAAAGATCCATGGGTATAAAATGCATTGTCATGGTTCCCACAAGGGAGCTGGCCCAGCAGATTGGTGAAGTGTTTACAACTCTTACGAAACATACCAAAGTAAAAGCCTTTTCCATCTACGGCGGAGTAGAGCAGGATCAGCAGATAAAAAAACTTCAAAATGGAATTGACATACTGGTGGTAACCCCGGGAAGAATGTTTGACCTTATCCATCAGGGTTTTATTAATCTAAAAAGTATCAATACGCTTGTGCTGGATGAAGCGGATCGCATGCTGGATCTTGGATTCATAAAAGACATTGTGGCAATCAAGCAGAAGATCAAACAAAGGCATCAAACCCTCTTTTTCTCTGCCACAATTAATAAGGAAATAAAGAAACTTGCTTTTTCCCAAGTAAACTCTTCAGCCATCCGGATCCAGATTTCACCCGAAGACCCGGTATCAAAAAATGTGACCCACTATGTTATGTTTGTGGAAATGGATGACAAGAGATTTTTCTTAAGAAAATTTATACATGACAACCCTGATGCCAAAATACTTGTATTTGTAAGAACCAGGGTGCGGGCTGAAAGGGTTGCTAAAGCCCTTGAAAGAGGAGATATCAAATCTTTGACAATCCATGGAGAAAAAGACCAGGCTGCCCGAAACGATGCCATGAAGCAATTTAAAAACAATTGGGCAAAAATACTGATTGCCACAGATGTCAGCGCCCGGGGTATTGATATTCCGAATATTGACTATGTTTTCAATTATGACCTCCCGGAAATAAGTGAAAATTATGTACACAGGGTTGGACGTACCGGCCGCGGAAACAACAAAGGAATTGCAATTTCCTATTGCAGCAAAGAAGAAAATAAACAACTGGAAGACATACAAACTTTTCTGAATAAAAAAATTGAAACCATCCCCTTGAGCAAAAATGAATATTCCATGGCTATTAAACCTGAAACTGATGATATTTTTGATCTGATTAAAGAACAGGAAGATTTTGAAAAAAAACAAAAGAAACCTAAAAAAAAGAAAAAATAGTCAGATCGTTGAGAATTAAAAATTTTGCCTTCTTCTAATCAGCTTTACAATGATTTTAACCATAACAAACAAAGATAAAAAAGAAACCAGAGAAGGAAGCCACGCAAAGCCTGTAAAGGCTTGATTCATAAAAGCGACTTTGGTACCAACCAATGAAAAAATCAAAGCAAAAAAAGAGATTACAATAAAAATCCAACATGATACATTTGATTCATACCATGGTATAATGGCTTTTCTGAAAAACGGGTTTTGATCTAATCTCATGTTTTTACTCTATTTTTTATTCATTAGCCACAATATATGGCTTTTTCTTCTTGACACGCCCCAACATATAGCCTAAATTAGCAATTATCGCATTTTTTATAAAAAACAATAAAGTTTAATTTAATTCATATTAACGGAGATTTCAAGGATGTTTGAAAAGATTAAAAAACGTAACGGAAAAGTTGTTGAGTTTGATTCATCCAAAATAAGTGATGCGATTGCAAAATCCGGAGAAGCAACTGAAGAATTTGAAAAAAGAGAAGCTCAAAAACTGACTCTGAAGGTAATCACTCTTGCCCGGGATTTACGTTTGTCAGCCATTCCTGACGTTGAAGAAATTCAGGACATTGTAGAAAGAGTTCTTCTTGATTCTCCTTTTTATAAAACAGCTAAAGCTTATATTATTTACCGAGAGCAGCATAATCAATTAAGACGGATTACAGTTAAGGAAAATGTAAACCTCATGGAAAAATATATAAGTCAGATGGACTGGAAGGTCAAAGAAAACAGCAATATGAGCTATTCTCTTCAAGGGCTCAACAATTATATTTCTTCTGATATTACAGCCGAATACTGGCTGAATAAAGTCTACCCTCCTGAAATAAGAGACGCACACTACAATGGCGACCTGCATATACATGACTTAAGCCTTTTATCTGTATATTGTGTGGGTTGGGACCTTCAAGATCTTTTGATGGAAGGTTTTAAAGGTGTTTCAGGTAAAGTTCAAAGCGCTCCACCAAAACACTTCAGAAGCGCTCTGGGTCAGGTTGTGAATTTCTTTTACACTCTTCAGGGAGAAGCTGCGGGCGCCCAGGCAATGTCTAATTTTGACACCCTTCTTGCTCCTTTTGTAAGATATGATGAGTTAGATTACAAGCAGATAAAACAAGCACTTCAGGAATTTGTTTTTAATATTAATATACCGACACGGGTGGGTTTCCAAACCCCTTTTACCAATATCACAATGGATCTTGTGGTTCCATCCACCTTAAAAGACTCTCCTGTAATTATTGGTGGAAAATATATAGAAGCCACCTATGCAGATTTTGGTAAAGAAATGGATATGATAAACAGTGCCTTTGCTGAGGTGATGATGGAAGGTGATGCAAAGGGCAGGGTTTTTACATTTCCCATACCCACCTACAATATTACCAAGGATTTTGACTGGAATAACCCAAACCTTGAAAATATCTGGAAAATGACAGGAAAGTATGGAATTCCTTATTTTTCTAATTTTGTTAATTCAGACATGTCTCCTGATGATGCAAGATCAATGTGCTGCCGCTTGAGGCTGGATAACAGAGTTCTCAGGAAAAGAGGCGGCGGGCTGTTTGGCGCCAATCCATTAACCGGTTCCATTGGAGTTGTCACCATCAACATGCCAAGAATAGGATACCTTGCCAAAGATGAAAATGATTTTTTGCAGAGGCTTGATGATCTCATCAGAATATCAGCTGAGTCCCTTGTTATAAAAAGAAAAGTTCTGGAAAAATTTACAGAAAATAATCTATACCCATACTCAAAATTTTACTTAAGAAAAATTAAAGAAAATACAGATTGTTATTGGAAAAATCATTTTTCCACCATTGGCGTGCTGGGAATGAATGAAGCGTGCCAGAATTTCCTAAATACAAATATTGCATCAGAACAAGGCCAAGCTTTTTCCATAAAAATAATGGACCATATCCGAGAGCAAATCGAAGCGCTTCAACTGACGACTGATGAAATATTCAACCTTGAAGCAACCCCTGCTGAAGGTACTACCTATCGCTTTGCAAAATCAGATAAGGACAGATTCTCTGATATCGTATGCGCCAATGAAGAAGAATATTTACAAGGGCGGGATCCTTTTTACACAAATTCTACACACCTGCCTGTAAACCATACAGACGATCTTTTTGAAGCCCTGGAACTTCAAGATAACCTCCAGACAAAATATACCGGTGGTACAGTTCTCCACCTTTTTGTAGGAGAAGAAGTCAAAGATATTGAAAATGTAAAGAATATTATTAAAAAAGTTGCCAATAATTTCAGGCTGCCATATTTCACCCTTACGCCAACTTTCAGTATCTGTCCTTCCCATGGATATCTGACAGGCGAGCATAAAACATGTAGCCAATGTGGTTCAGACACAGAGGTTTACTCAAGAGTTGTTGGATATTTAAGACCGGTGAACCAATGGAATGACGGTAAGCAGACTGAGTTTTGCATGAGAAAAACCTATAAACCCAAAACAGCCTAAGCGTTTATTCAGAACTATGAAATTAGGAGGCCTGCAAAAACATACTCTGATTGACTTTCCAGGGAATATTGCCTGTACTGTATTCACAATTGGATGTAATTTTAAATGCCCTTTTTGCCACAATCCTGAACTCGTCCTGCCCTCTCTTTTCCCCAAAAGAGAGGATCAGGTTCAGGTAAGTGACCTGTTTTCTTTTCTCAATAAAAGAAAAGGGCTAGTGGACGGTGTTGTCATTACCGGAGGAGAACCTTGCATTCATCCTGACCTTGCAGAATTCTGCCATACTATTAAAGAAATGGGGTTTAGAGTAAAGCTTGATACCAACGGAACAAGACCCCATACTCTTGAACTTCTTTTTAAAGAACAACTGGTTGACTATGTTGCAATGGACATTAAAAGTAATCCTGCAACGTACTCCTTTGCTGCAGGAGTAGAAGTTAACTTTAAATCTGTCCAACAAAGCATTGACCTTATTATAAAAAATGCTCCGGCCTATGAATTCAGAACAACATGTGTCAATTCTTTAATGGATGAAAAAATCATTAAGGATATCGGTAAATTGATAAAAGGAGCAAAAAAATACATCCTCCAACCTTGCAACTCCAATGTTAATGTACTAAATCCAGATTTTTTCCAACAACAAGATGGCTTTTTTTCTCAAAAAGAGCTATTTTGTTTAAAAGGTATTGCTGAAAATTTTGTTGAAAACTGTGAATTAAGATAAAAAGAGACTGAATGAAACAACATCTTGCCTGGACAGAAATAAGCCTCAGCGCCATCAGATATAATGTACAAAGCTTAAAAAACCGCGTTGGAAAAGACACAATACTCATGGCTGTTGTAAAGGCAGATGGGTATGGCCACGGTGCCGTAAAAGTTGCAAAAACAGCGCTTAAAAATGGTGCAAGCAGGCTCGGTGTGGCAAGGCTTCCTGAGGCAATAAAATTACGCGAAGCAGGTATAACAGAACCAATCCTCCTGTTTGGACACGTCTATCCTTCTGATGTTGAAATGATTGCAAAACATAAAATAACAATAACTCTTTTTAATGTTAAAATGTCCGAGGAGATAGCTCTTGAGGCTCTAAGACAGGGAGTCTACTTAAAAGCTCACCTGAAAGTAGATACAGGCATGGGCAGATTAGGCCTGCTTCCTGATCATTTAAGAGCAACTCCCTCCATCAACAATGATGCTGCAAAAGAGATTAAAACAATTTCAGAACTTGAAAATTTGCAGCTGGAGGGTATTTATACACATTTTGCATCAGCAGACGCAAAGGACAAAACATACACGCAATACCAGCTTGAGAACTTCAACCTTTTGCTGGAAGAACTTGTCAAGAATGGAGTCAGTGTTAAGATGTGTCATGCGGCAAACAGCGCTGCCATAATTGACCTGCCACAACAGGCATGTTACGACATGGTTAGAGCCGGAATCGCCGTATACGGGCTCTACCCCTCACATGAAGTCTATAAATCAAATGTCTCTCTAAAGCCAGCCATGTCTTTAAAATCGGTAATAACATCTATCAAAGAAGTACCCACGGGGTTTTCAGTAAGCTATGGCACGACATATATCACCCAGGTCAGAACAAAGATAGCTATAGTTCCGGTTGGATATGCTGACGGGTACCCCAGGAAATTATCATCCAACGGGTTTATGCTGGTAAGGGGGAAAAGAGCACCCATTGCAGGCCGGGTATGTATGGATCAGACCATGATTGATGTTGGTCATGTCCCCATGGTAAGACCCGGAGATGAAGTTGTGCTTATCGGAAAGCAGGGGAATGAAGAAATTACGGCTGACGAAATAGCAAAAAACACCGGAACAATAAACTATGAAATAGTTTCTCTACTTTCAGCAAGGCTCCCCAGAATTTATGCAAGCAAAGCAAACAAATCTTAAACACTAATCATCAGCCATGGGATAAACCATATCCCCGGACTTTGAAGTATCATATCCTGCAAGGCTTTCAGCGGTAGCCTTAAAAAAATCTTCTTTCATAAGGCCAAGAAACAATTGAATGCCCTTATCAAAAAATCTCTCTTTCTGGATTAGAAAATCAAACCTTTCCCAGCAGATAGGAATAAAATCAAGACCAAGGGTTTTAGCTACAGGTCTTATCCCTGGCCCTACATCTGCCCTTCCGGAAAGTATTTCAAGGCCCAGATCCATATGTTTAGAAACAATTTTATTGTAACCTTTGATATTGTCGCTTTCAAGGCCGGCTTTTTGTATTTCTCGGTCAAAAAGCTGACGAGTTCCTGTGCCAAGGCCTCTGTTTACTATTGTAACCCCTTTTTGAGCCAAATCAGCCACAGATTTAATATTATCCGGGTTTCCTTTTTTGACTAAAAGGCCCTGCTCCCTCATACAGAAATTAACCACTGCCGGGGGGGGAGTTATTTCTTTGGGTATAAACGGAAAATTATACTCTTCATTATCAGCAATAAGGTGGCTTGCGGCAATATGGCAGGAATTTTTTCTTAAGGCCCTTAAGCCCCCCATGCTCCCTGTAAACCCAAACATTGCCAGGTGCTCTTTAAAATTTAAATTAAAATAAGAAATTATTTTATCAAGAAGAAGATCATTACTACCGGCGATTAATATAAGGCCGTGGTAAGGTGGTAGCGTAATATATGATTCAGGATAATTCACAGTTCCGGCCTCAACCCATTGCTCGATCAAATCCATGGGGAAAAGCCACTTTCCTGTAACTTTTGTGGCAGGAAGTCCTTTTTCTGCAATAAGAGTATAAATCATTTTTTCATTCACTTTTAAAAATGCCGCCACTTCTTTTGTAGAAAATAATTTACTCATTTTGTTTCCTTTGAATTCTCCTGTTATGGGTTCGGTAATTCTTTTATCAATTGAGATACTATCTGGTCAGGTGTAAGCGAATCACAATTTATGGTTATGTCAGCATATTGTTCATAGAGAATTTTTCTTTCATTAAAAAGTACTGCGATAGACTGCCCTGCCTTTCTAACAACGCCTCTTTCATCAAGAGATAAAAGCCTTTCTTCAAGGTATTTAAGGCTTAATTGGAGATAAACTATTATACTCTGTTTGCTTAAATGCTTTATTCCTTTATCACTATATACAGCACTTCCCCCCGGTGCAATAACAAATTTATTGAAATTGGCTTTTACAAGATAGTCTTCTTCTATTTTTAAAAATCCTTTTATTCCCTTGTCTGATATAATTTCAGCTAAAGTCTTATTTTCGCCTGTCTGTATCAATATGTCCAGATCAACAAAATCAAACCCGATTGCTTTGGCAAGAATAACGCCAATGGTACTTTTCCCTGAAGCCGGCATACCAATCAGTACAATGTTATTATTCACATTCACTTAAAAACCCTGTTCTGTTCCATTTCTGATATTAAGTTTATAGTATATTTGCCAGTTCATCGTATACACCATATTATAACCAATGACCAATTGAGTTTGCATAATATTTCAGAATTTTTTCCTCTTTAGGATTTGCCTGAAACTTGTCACCACTGATTTTAACAATATTCCTTATAGACAACACATCCACAGAATCTGCAATCACACGGGTTTGAGTACTCCTGGGAACATCAAGTACAGGTGCCCCTTGCTCCTGGAGGAACTCTAATAATTTGATTGCTTTTTCTTCAATATCAAAAATGGTAAACGCCTGCTCCATTCTCTCAACAAAAACATTTGCAACTAAAGCAATGGGTACAATGGGTATCACATCTCCAATTTCAGACAATAATTTTTTACTCAATTTTTCAATCTCAATAAATCGCTCTTCTTTGATTAATTTTTTAAAAACGATATCATTGCTGGTGCAGTACTCTTTAACAGAAACAGGTGTTCCGAAATTAACACAGGCATAGCCGTAGCGCTTCCACTGACTTAAAATCATTCTCACAATACTCTGATATATAAAACCCAGTGTCGTTTTAAAAACAAACCAGAAACTCCTTTTTTCAACTCCGGGTTCTAAAGAACGCAATAAAGTTCTGTCTTCAATAGTACGATCATAATTAATACCCACAGGAATGAAAATGATATTGCGATCTCTTTTGACATCAAATTGCCGCAGCATATAATCCATAAGCCCAAGCTTTGGTTTTTGAAGTTTTCCATCGCGGCTCAAACCTCCTTCTAAAAAAACGGCCTGGCAAACCCCTTCTTTGGTTGCCATGTGGATATATCGTTCCAGCACTCTTCTGTACAAAGGATTTTTTGAATTCCGCCTTACAAAAAATGCACCCATAAATCTAAATAGCATATGCAGAGGCCATATTTTTGCCCACTCGCCCACTGCATAAGAAAGAGTCGTTCTTTCAGCCGCCAGAAAGGCCACAAGAACATAATCCATATTTGAACGATGATTCATTACAAAGACAACTGTAGAATCAGGATCAATAAGATTGTATTGTTCATTTTTTAAAAGATCTACCCGGACACGGTAGAGAAGGCGCGCAACTTTTTTTGCAATCCAGTAGCCAATTCTGAAATAAAAATATGCATTAAAGGAGGGAACAATCTCCCTTGCATAGAGCACCACTTTTTTCTGGGCCATCTCAACCGGCATGTCATGTTCTTTTGCATGATCCTTAACCGCTTTAATCACTTCAGGGTCATATGCCAATCTGTCTAAAAGGACCTGTCTTTTGGTCAATTGAAAGGGCCTGATTTCTATGTCCAGGCGAGTCCCGATTTCTTTTAGTACAACATTAATACGCCGTCGCAAAAACCAACGGCTGCTGGGTATTAAAATTTTGTCCAGAGCAGCTATTACGGCAAATGCTATTAGTATAATAAAAAACCAGAGGGAAATGGTTATCTCACCTGTCATGCAATTCCTCCTTTAACACTGAGTTAATTAGTAAGGCCTTACAATTCGTATTAAAAATAATATATATCAGATATTCTGCCTTACAAAAACAAAAAAATAAGTTAAGGTGATTGGATGACAAAAGGCAAAGAGAAATATTTTTATTCTGTTCCAGATAAAAAAGTTATGGAAATCAAGATAAAAAGATCAATATTTATCTGCTCCATTGGATTCACAGAAACAATAAAACAGGCAAAGGCTTTTATATCTGGCATATCAAGTGAACATAAAAATGCGACTCATAATTGCTGGGCATATATTGTAGGAGACAGGGGTGAAACAAGCCACTGCTCAGATGCAGGCGAACCTTCCGGCACTGCAGGCCAGCCCATGCTGAATACCCTAAAAAGTTATAATACAACAAATATTGCCGCAGTTGTAACCAGACATTACGGAGGCGTTAAGCTTGGCATTAAAGGACTTATAAACGCTTACAGCGGAACGGTTCAAAAAACCCTTGAACAAAAAAAACTTATCAAACTGGTTAAAACAGAAATATTTCACATAAAAACTGGTTATTCCTACAATGATACGTTGATGTACCAGCTTGATAAATATTCAGGAACTATCCTCAATACAGATTATTCCGAGAAAGTCTCCTGTGAATTTGAAGTTGAAAAACAAGATTGTGAGAAGCTCGAAAAATATTTGCTAGGGTTGCAGAATTCGGGTACTATTCAATACTCTAAATTATACAAAGGCTTAATATGAAAATAGAAGATTTTAAACTGGAAAGATTTTTCGCTAAATATGAATTTGCAGCCAAATACCTTCTCTGCTGTTCAGACTGTGAATCGTTGACAACAAAAGACCTTCTTTATCTCGCAAAATCAGATACGCTTGATATGTGGCATTCTTTACACTTAGGATATACTGAATCACAAGGGCATCCACAATTAAGACAGGAGATCTCCCTTTTATATGAAGATATTTATCCGTCTGAAACCCTTGTTGCCGCCCCTGAAGAGGCTATTTTTATAGCAATGAATTCTATTTTATCACCAAAAGATCATGTCATTGTAACTTATCCCGGATACCAGTCTTTATTTGAAATTGCAAGATCTATAGGGTGTGAAATATCAAAGTGGGAACCTGATTATGATGAATCAGGTTTCAGCTTTAACACCAACAAACTTCAAAACCTTGTACAAAGCAATACCAAAATGATCATAATCAACTTTCCCCATAACCCAACCGGGGCACACCTTGATCAGGAACAATTAAAAGAGATAATACAAATTGCTAAATACCAGAATGCCTTCCTCTTTGCCGATGAAATGTACAGGTTCTTAGAACATGATCAGAACAACAGGCTAAAACCTGTCTGCGATTTATACGAAAATGGAATAAGTCTGTGCGGCATGTCAAAAAGCCTTTCCCTGCCCGGCCTCCGAATTGGCTGGCTGGCAACTAAAAATAAAGAAGTTTACAACAAAGCGTGTGCTTTTAAAGATTATACAACCATATGTAATAGCGCTCCCAGTGAAATTCTGGCTATCATGGGACTTCAAGCCAAAGACAAAATCGTTAAAAGAAATATTGAATTGATCAAAACCAACCTTGACCTTCTTGATTCTTTTTTTGAAAAATACAAATCAATATTTGAATGGCACAGGCCAAATGCCGGCCCCATAGCATTTCCAAAACTCAAACTTGACAAGCCTGTCGCTTTATTCTGCAAGGAACTGCTGGATGCAACAAGTGTACTGCTTTTACCTTCTGAGCTTTATGATTACAAAAGCAACCATTTCAGAATAGGATTTGCAAGAAAAAACATGCCTGAATGCCTTGCAAAATTAAAGAATTATATAAAAACCCTGTAGTAAATTCATAATTCTGTATAAGGAGTATGATGGGAAAAAGCGATTTAGAAAAATTATCAAAAGATGCACTTGTAACCCTTGTAGATTCTCTTTTATGGCAGTATCGCCTGGTGGACGCTTTCTGGTTTATTAATATTGAAAAAGAATACGATCTTTCAAAGGCAGAAGATATCAATGCAAAAGTCTGGAAGAAATTGGGCAGGCTTTCAGCAAAAGATATTAAAGAAAAATTCAATATACAGGAAAAAGGCTTAAGCGGATTTCTCAAGGTTATGAACCTTTACCCCTGGAAAATGATGGATTGCTTTCAAATTGAAGAAAAAAAAGATGAGCTTATCATCACATCTTCAAACTGCCCGGCCCAGATGGGCAGAATCAAACATGGGTTAAGTGAATATGTCTGTAAAGAAATGCATTATCAGGAATTTAAAACATTTGCTGAAGAAATTGACCCGGACATAAAAATCGAATGCATTTTTGCGCCCCCTGATCCCCACCCCGATGATCTGTTCTGTAAATGGCGAGTGTATAAACAATGACCCTTTGAATTGCTTATAAAAAGGATAAGCACAAATCATCTTAGATATATTTCATGCGCCATAATTCAATCAATAGATGAATTTTTACATTTAAGATATTCCTTGACAGGTAAAAATAGTATATGATATATGTTGTTATTCAATGAATAATTGAACAAAAACACTTAGAATATACTATGGGGAAATTAGCAGGAATAGGGAAAATTGACAGACAAAGAATGGCTGCGATTATTCGTGGTACAAAAGGTACTATTTCTGTTAACGATGCAGCTAAGATAATGAATGTTGAATCAACTGATGCAGCTAAAATGCTTTCCAAGTGGTCAAAAAAAGGCTGGATGTCCCGTATTAAAAGAGGACTATATATTTCTGTACCTTTGGAATCTAAGTCTTCTGATGTATCTATTGAAGACCCCTGGCTGATTACTGACCGTATTTTTGCACCCTGCTATATCGGAGGCTTTAGTGCTGCTGAATATTTTGACCTGACAGAGCAAGTCTTTAGCACAATTGTTGTCATGACAACTAAAAAACCAAGAAACAGACAGCCTGTTATCAATAATACAAAATTTTTACTGCGAAGTGTTCCTGAAAAAGCAATGTTCGGTTTTAAACCAGTATGGAGAGGACAAGTAAAAATATATGTATCTGACTCAAGTCGTACGATACTTGATATGCTTATGGATCCAAGTCTTGGAGGTGGTATTCGCTCTGTAAAAGATATGTTTATAAATTATTTAAAAACAGACAATAAGGATCTTGATCAACTTATTAAATATGGAGATCAATTGGGAAACGGTTCTGTTTTTAAACGCCTTGGATTTTTACTTGAAAAAACAGCTCCTGATGAGACAAAAGCTTTAGGTAAATGTCAGAGCCGGCTTACAAAGGGGAACGCAAAATTTGATCCAAAACTGAACAACAATAAGCTTATAACCCGCTGGAGATTATTGGTTCCTGAAAATTGGAAAGAGAAATAAGATCTTGATTGACAAATCAGAAATAATGGAATTTTCAAGAGAATTAGGTCTCAGAGCAAATATTGTTGAAAAAGATTATGTGCTTGGCTGGATACTTGCCGGAATTTTTAATAATACCAAAATAGCTCCAGATTGGGTTTTTAAAGGCGGCACATGCATTAAAAAATGCTATTATGAAACCTATCGGTTTTCTGAAGATCTGGATTTTACTCTTACAGAGCCCATACATCTTGATGAAAAATTTCTTGTTAATAATTTTCAAGATATTTCTGAATGGATTTATGATACCTCTGGCATTGAAATCCCTAAGGATTTAATCAAATTTGAAGTTTATAAAAATAACCGAGACGGCATGTCTGCCCAGGGCAAAATCGGATACCGTGGCCCCTTGCAACCACGAGGTGATCTTCCCCGTATCAAACTTGATTTAACTATTGATGAAATTCTTGTGCTGGAACCAGTTACGAAAATTGTTGAGCATGTTTATTCAGACTGCCCTGAACATGGGATTCAGATTAAATGCTATTGTTTTGAAGAAGTTTTTGCAGAAAAAATCAGAGCTCTTGCAGAAAGGGAACGCCCAAGAGATTTATATGATGTTGTTCTTTTGTATCACCATGATAAATTGCGCGCCAATAAAAAAGTTATATTAGAAACTCTGAAAAAGAAATGCAAATTTAAAAACATGCCTGTGCCCTCAATGGCGACTTTAATGAACAGAGCTGAACAAGAAGAACTTAAAACTGAATGGGAAAATATGCTTGCTCATCAGATGTCATCTTTGCCACCCTTTGAGCAATTCTGGTCAGAGATCTCAAAAGTTATGAAGTGGCTGAATAATGATTCTGCAAAATAATAAATGAGCCCGGCAGATATTGTAATATCCCTCGTGATGATGGAATGAGTTATGGAGATTATTGTATCAGACATTTTTGCCTGCACACCTGAATTAAAAGAGTTAGCTGATGAAATATCACCACAAGCTATAATTCTTAATCCCTATCAAGGGATTGATATACAGTTTAACGTTGAAAATGGCTGCCCGTAAAAATGTTACGGTTAAAACCGTGCCATATTTACTTAACCCCTTTCTCCTTTAAAAAAGGTACATATTCCATATCTGTAACCATGATGTGATTTTTCAGCCAGTCTGTTAAAAAATTCATTAAATCAATTGATAGTGATGCATTCCCGGACTCAAACTCATCCTTGAATTCAACCACCTTGTTTACAAGATCTTTATGAATTTCTTTATGGGCACCATAACCGGGATAAACATGTTCTTTAAATATTTTTTCCTCATAGTCAAAATGGTACACTGTATACTCTGCAAGTTCATTTAGAATTCCGCCTGCTTCTTTTGAGCCTATTTTCATTTTCATGGCCCTGTGCAGGCGGTTGACCATCTCAACAAGTTTTTTATGCTGGTCATCAATGGAATTAATGGAAGTTTCTAGTTTGGCTGTCCAGGGCATAAGATCCAGGATATCATCTTCTTTTAAATCAGAACCCAGATCCAGATTGTCCTCAGCATCTTCTCTTGACACTTTAAAAACGCTTATCATATCTCTAAGACTTGAAGAAAGTCCAGACAGATCTCCTGCACTCTTGTTGGTCTGACTGCTTTTTGTGTTCATTATTTCAGCAACAGAATTTACTTTAGAGATTTCCTGGGCAATATCAGAAGATACTTGGGAGCTTTGAGAAACATTTTCATTAACTTCTGCAATACCTAGGGTGGCCTGTTCCATATTCTGGGCTATCTCTACCGCGGAATTGGATTGTTCTTCAATGGCCGAGGCGATTATTGAGACAATTTCAGTCACTTCAGAAAAAACTGCTGTAATCTTTTCAACATCTTTTACCGTATCCCCTGTTGAATTTTGCATGGCCTCAATCTTTTGCTTAATATCCAAAATGGCATCAGCTGTCTGAATAGCCAGTCCTTTTATTTCTGTTGCAACAACGGCAAAACCTTTGCCTGCCTCACCGGCTCTTGCTGCTTCTATAGTAGCATTTAAAGCAAGAAGATTGATCTGGGCTGCGATATCTGTAATCACTTCGGTAACTTTGGATATCTCCTGGGCAGCATTTCCTAGAAGTCCAACCCTATCAGATGCGGTATTAACCTGTTCTGTAGCATTCTCAGAAACTTCCCGGGCCTGATCACAATTTTTTGCTATTTCATTGAGTGTTGTTTTCATCTGGCCAGCTGCGCCGGAGACCATATCCAGATTCGTTGCTGCCTGCTCACTGGCCGCCGCAACAGAATCCATGTTGCTGCTCATTTCCTCTGCTGCCGCTGCAACAGAATTTGATCTTGAAAAAAGATCATCAGCAGATTCTGACATCTGATCAGATACGGCCAAGACCTCTCCGGAAGCCGCAGTAACCGTTTCTGAATTAACACTTATATCCACAATGATTTCATTGAGCTTGCTGACAAACATATTAAATGAATCTGCAAGTTCACCAATTTCATCATCTGTCTTAATATCAATTCGCTTGGTTAAATCACCATCACCCTCGGAAATATCTTTTAAGGCATAAACGACTTTTTGTATGGGTTTTATAATGATTTTGATAAGAAAAAAAGCGATTACACAACCAATAATCAACGCACAGATACTGACAAAAATTATCAAACCCTGGGATCTGCCTATCTGAGATTCCATTTCTTTATATTCAGAATCTTTTAATTGCAGGCATACTTTCTGAATTTTCTGGGCATTTGATTCCATGCTGGCTTTTGAAACCTGCTGCTTTTTCATAATACCTGCATAGCTCTGGAATGAAGATAAATAATTATTCACGGCAAGTTCAATATCATCAAGCAATTTTGTTTTCTCTTCATTATCAATATTTTCTTTTACTTTTAAAATCACTTGATCTATAGGTTTTATGTTTTCAATAATTTTTGAAAAAATCATATTATCTTCTGTACGAATAAATTCTTTTTCAAGAATACGAGTATTTAGCAATATCTTTGCAATATAATCTGCGCTTGACGAAAGCTCTATCATTTCGCCGGAAAAAATTTGAACGTCTTCAATATAAAACTCCAGTTGTTCCTGCATTTCCTGATAAAAAATGGTTGTACGTCGCTCCAGCTCTCTTGCTGCTTTGATTACTGCCTGTCTATTGCTGCTGTTTTTACGATTAAAAAAAGTCTGGGCTTTTTCTATACAAATATTCTGGGCTTTTAAAACAGATCCCAGACTTTTCTTTGACAGATCATCTTTTAAAAGGGGTTTAACTTTTAAAGCCGCGCTTTTAAGGTCTTTATGCCTGCCTTTCCATTCCAGAAGAAAAGAAGAGTTTTTCCCGACATTCATCTCTGTTAATGTCATTCTATAACCCTTGGCATATATATAACTTTTCTGAAGATCAATGGCATATTTAACGCGCAGGCGCATCTCTTCTATCTTTGGCACACTCTCTTCTTTAAGAAAGTTATATTGGTCAATTTGTTCATCCCGAATAGATGCAGTGGTTTTTAATGCGAGATCTGCCTTACTTCCCATATCCTTTAACAGGATATCTTTTTCATTGGCAAGCGCAACAAAATTCGAAAACTCTTTGCTATATGTTTCCAGATTTTTTAAGATCTCTTTGGTCTGCTGTTTGGTATTTTTTGATTCTGAATCAGCTAAAATTTCCCCGGTTTTAATTTTAAGTTGCTCAAGTTCTTTTGTAACCTGATCAACTGCTTCAGGACTGTTAGACAGAATAAACTTCTTCTCCCTATGTGTCAGGATAGATGTCGCCTCAACCGAGTTAAAAAAAGTTACAATTTGATAGGGTGATAGAGAGTTTACATGATAACAGTATATTCACAAGAATTTAAAGAATCAATGTTGCAAAAAAT
>Ga0307988_1000356_pt1 | contig 32808 bp, 30 predicted proteins | sample EllFjometagen183_FD_203166 | JGI IMG/M metagenome (GOLD analysis project Ga0307988, IMG submission 203166) | Marine microbial communities from Ellis Fjord, Antarctic Ocean - #183 | ecosystem: Environmental > Aquatic > Marine > Unclassified | place: Southern Ocean | collected 2014-10-08 | reverse complement strand
CCCGTGGCATCAATATGATCAAAGAATGCGTCGGCTGCCTTTTTAAGCCAGGGATACAGCTCTAGTAAGAATACCTTATCAGCAGTGTGAATCCAGTAATCCCTGCCCGTAAGAATCCATAATTGAGCCCATGCAGTAAGAAGCAGGTGAACACCAGCCGGGAGATGACAGTCCGGCAGCTCTGCATAATCCATAGAGCGTGCGGTAAGCATAAGACTGTGCCTGGTAAGCTCCGTATCACCAAAAAGATATTGGTGATAGAGCGCCATAACAAATGCATCACCTATCCAGAAAGCCTGTTCGAAAGCGGGAGAATCAACAAGCGCATCCTCACTGCAGAGTTCAACGGTCCTTCTGCACATACACCATATTTCATCAAGAACACCGTCTCCAGACGTAAAAGCCCCTCGCCTCTCCAGCGGAAACAGCTGTTCATCAACGTAGAGCCCGGAAATCTTAACCTCCGTCCCTGCCCTGCTCCTGATAGCAATATAGCGGAATCCGCGTCTTACAAGTGATCGAAACTCTCCCCTCCCGCTTGCACAGAGATACCGTAAGCTGGTATCCAGATCATCGGGAATTTCAGGAACCCCGCTAGCCAGATACTCGAAAAACCTGAAATCAATCTCCGCATTACCGGCAGATTCAACAGAAAATGAGAGGAAACCTGAAACCTCAACACCCATGTCAAAAATCATTTCATGATCACCCTCAGCAGGTGAAGCTTGCATGAGTATTGTTTCAGGGGAAAAGACTGCCTGCGATTGAATATCGTGGACCACGGCACTAAGACTTCTGAGTTTCACTCCATCAAACAAAGAGTTATTTACCGGGTGCAGTTTTGTGCTAAAATTGCTCAGATCCTCTTTTGTTCGGCACCGTCCTGCCCGGACAAACTCATCGTTTTCACGATCTATCACAAATCCGTCCGCGCATACAATGTTTCCAATTTCTACGGTTTCAAAAGGCCCTATAGCTGCAACTAACGCATCACAATCCGGTATAGGTCTTGAGAAACTGATTTTATGCTCCGCTGTAAAGTGCAGATCTGCAGTAAAACGCTGCCGGGCACCCGAAACATCCAGCAATAACAAATTCTCCCTTTTTTCGAGGGAGAGAGTAATATCTCTTCGTCCGGGAGTCATGATGTAACGCTGACCGTTCAACACAATATACTCATCGATTTCCGGCCATAACCTGTCGGCAAGCGTAACTGTTAGCCCCTGTTTCACGGGTGATTCTATCAGACAACAGATATATCCGGTCTGCATTCGGTCCTCGGTAGTGGTATCGGATGGATAGAAAGCATCCTTGTAGTCAACTCGAACACCGATCCCGCGACAACGGAGGAAATGCTGTTTAACCATCCGTTCAGGAAGCCTTTTACAGGAAGACAGCAGCGGAATACCCCTGTCCGGCATAGATTTGAGCCTCATGGATCCGCGGATTACCGCCCTGCCCCAGTCAGTGTCATTGAACCCGGGGTTCATCCATCCTTCCGGAAAAACAGAAGCATCAACCATCTCCAGCCAGGGTTGGCTGACATTTATTCTCGGCACAGGCCGAAAATAACCGCTGTGCACTCTGCATCTCCAACTTGCGTCGCTGACGAATGGTTCCCTATTCCCCCTATTGTCGATTGATACACCTTCTACGGCAAATCCGGCCGGACCATGGATATATTGACTCGTTGAGGTTCCGTAATGCCAGACAAGAACCGCTATCTGAATCCCGGAGGAGAAACCGGGAGAAACTGAATAGCTATCTTTCCGGGGAGCTTCCGGCCAGCACCGGGAAGGACCCGTTCCTATAAAATTCCCATTTATCCAGAGATAGTATCTTGAATCAGCCCAGATATTCAGTTCCAGTTTTTCTATCTCATTGACCGTGACAATACTCTTTCTGAAGCAGATTTTACGATCCTGCTGATCCGGTTCCTTATGTATCCATATCCAATGAAGTGGAAAGTTTTTATTACTCATTCCTTTACAGCTCCCGCAGTAAGCCCGGAAATCAAAAACCGGGAAAAAAGCATAAACATAATAAGAATGGGAATAAGAGCCAATGTTACAGCCGCAAATACAAGGTGCCAGTTCACAAGGAAATTATTCATATAGCGATAGATACCCAATGTAAGCGTGCGCACCTCTTTCCGTGTCAGGAAGACTAACGGCATATAGAAATCGTTCCAGATCATGACAAAATTAAGAATTCCTACCGTAGCAAAAACCGGTTTGGAAATTGGCACCATAATCCTGAAGAAAATAGTTAACTCTCCCGCCCCTTCAATGACAGCCGATTCGTAGAGAGCTGTTGGCAGAGCACTGAAAAAGTTGGAAAAAATGAAAACCGGCAGTGACAAATTGGCAGTGTATATTAAAATCATTCCCAGAAAATTATTTGTCAGTCCAATATTCCGGATTATGATAAATATCGGAAGAATACCAAGCTGAATGGGAAACATCATCCCAAGCAGAAAATAAATTCTCAAGAAATTTCGCCCTTTGAAGCGATACCGTGATAAACCGTAGGCGCAAAGAGAAGAGACCAACAATAAGGATGTAAGCGCAGCCATTGTCAGGAATACACTATTGAACATATAACGGAGGAAATCATCCTCAACGATAATAGTACGGTAGCTATCTAAAGTGAATGAACGAATCATACCAATTGTATTATTTATAAGATCCGATTTGGTTTTAAATGAGTTTAACGCCAGCAGGGGAATCAGATAGAGAGATATACTGCAGTATAAAAAAAAGATTACGGATACGGTGACCGCTACAGGACTGAAAGACCCTCTTAGTTTTTCAAAATGAGTACGTTTCATAGATGTTTTCCTTCAGAGCCGTCTTTTTCAAATTTGCGGGTAAGAAAACTAATCTGCAGAATAGCAACTGCCAGAATAATCAGGAACAGCACCACACTGATAGTGGCACCGAATCCCATGGAAGTTTCCCCATAGTAAGAACCGCCGAAAGCATAGCGGTAAAAGAACAAATTCATGAAATCTATTGAGTTGTTTATTCCTCCCTGTGTTCCCCCTACCACGAAGGGAATATCGAACTGGGTCAGTCCCCAGATAGTACCCAGAATGATGTTGTTGATCAGCGCAGGTTTCAGCGCCGGAAGCATAATATACCTAAAACGGAGCCAGCGGCCCGCTCCGTCAATCAGGGCAGCTTCCAGAAGATTTTGCGAGATCCCCTTAAGATTCGCCAGAAAAATGAACATTCCCGCTGCTATTCCCTGCCAGGATATTACAATCGCAAGCAGAGAAAAAGCCTTGTCGGGATCTCCGAACCAGGCGGATCTATAAGCCCCTAAGCCTATATTTTTAAGAAAGATATTGATAATCCCTATATTGGGGTTAAAGACCAGCATGGCAAGAAAGCCAACGATTGTTGACGAGATTACATAGGGAAGAAAGATAATGGTCCGGTGAAACTGGTATCCGAAAATTTTTATATCAACCCAGTATGCAATAAATAACTGTACAGGCATTATTATAGTAAGGATAACTACGACGAATTTAAAATTGTTACCAAGCGCGTTCCAGAAAATTCCCGAAAGCCTTTCATCAAAAAATAGATTCCGGTAATTCTCAAAACCGATAAAGATTTTTGGTCCGAGACCCGACCATTTGAAAAAGCTGTAGTAAACAGCCGTAAACAGCGGTAAAATCATAAATATTGTGTAAATGACAAATCCGGGGGCAATAAATCCCAGATAAGATTTTCGGTTTAAGCGTGACATTCAGCTATCTCCTTAAGCGTTGAGTAAAAGTAAGGCGGATGCAGAAAATGCGCACCCGCCTGTTTTTTGGGAGATAATCCGTTACTTCAATTGTGCATCCAGCATCTCTACAAACTCGTCTGTTGTGTACATTCCGGAAAGCAGTTTAACATTGTCCTGTTCCCATAACTGGGTAGGCAACGCACCCTCTTTGGCGAATTCGCTAAGGATTGTATAGAAGCTGTTAACCTGAATATCGTTCTCAACAATTTCACTTACCAGAGGATCATCAGTTGTTACACCGTCAATTCCTGGTACGTCTTTAAGCTGGTCAACCCAGATTTGCTGTGATTCTTTTGATGCCAGATAATCAGCAAGCCTTAGAGCCTCTTCGGGATGTTCTGTTTTGTCATATACACAGAAACCCGTAGCATAAGTAACTACCAGAGGTCTTCTTCCGTCTTTTGTCGGGATCTGAAAGGCACCGACATTCAGGTCAGGATTGTTTTTATTGAAGGTATTCGCATTCCATGAACCGGTAATGGTCATAGCAGCATCACCTTTTGAGAAAGCAAGAAGTTGTCCGCCTTCGTCTACACCGAGATACCCAAGTCCGTAGTATCCCAGCTCTCCCCATTCCAGCATCTTGTTAAAAGCTGCTTTAACTCTAGGATCATTGACCCTTGCATTACCGGCAGTTGCCTCAGCAAGCCAATCCGGTGCCATTGCAGCAAGAATCGGTTCAAAGTGAAAGAGTATACTCCAGGAGAACATTCCACCGAAGGAGAGAGGTATTTCGCCATTTTCCTTGAGAATTCCCAGTATTCTTTCGAAATCGGCAAAATCCTTCGGCTCCTCAAGTCCGTATTTCGCAAAGGTATCCTTGTTGTAGAATACAGCACGGGTTCCGATTGTAGCTCCGGGAGTAAGATACTGTTTACCATCAACAATTGTCATTTTCATTGCCATATCGGAATAGGGTGTTACATCAATTTTCCCGGTAAGGTCCATTACAGCTCCCTGTTTTACCATATTGGCAAGATCGGTTGTAGCTGTACCGTTGGTCCAGAAAAGATCCGGTGCTTCCCCTGCCTGGATTGTTGTAGACAGAAGGGCATAGTACTGATCCGGTGTCTTGATCTCATACTCAACTTTGATGTCGGGGTTTTTAATCATAAAATTCTCTAATGTCGTTTTGAGCGGAGCTTCAAACTGCAGGGTATGTTCCCATACAGTAAGCGTTACCGGTTCAGCAGCACCGGCTTCCTGAGCAGCCCCTGCAAATACACTGAAAGATACCGCCATGATAAGGACCGTGATTAAGATTCTTTTAAAACTTGTCATTTCAACCTCCTAAGTTGTTTGATTCATAGATTACCGGACTCCGCCATGAGCCGTCGATACACCACATTAGGAAGTGCGTTCACAATTATTTTTAGTTGAATAAGCAATTCACAAATATTGTTTTACCATTCACAAATTACAGTTTTCTGTCCGAACGATAATCACTGACCGTTAATTTTGTAATCTTTTTGAAAACCCGCGAAAAATAGTTTGGATTGAGATAACCGCAGCGGGAGGCTATTTCCTTAGCTGAATAGTCTGTTGACTCCAGAAGTTCACAAGCCCGGGCGACTCTCAGCCTATTGACATAATCGGTATAGCTCTCTCCTGTTTCTTTTTTAAAAATTGTTGACAGATGGTTTGCATTTATTCCAAGTATATCCGCAATAACGCTTAACCTCAGATCCTGCAGAAGATTTTCACTGATGCATAATTTTGCCTTATGCACAGTACTACTACTTTGGCGGCCTGATTTCAGATTTTCGGAAATTCTGGTCAGCAGATTATGTATCCAGCTTTTTAGCTGCAGCAGATCACTGAAATGAGATATTTTATGATAATAAGGAGTACTATCGTCTCCCATGGGTACACTGAAATCCGATTCCCTTATTTCCTGAATATGATGCAGCAGATGCTTAACTGCAAAAGTCAGCTCAGCTTTTACAGCTTCCGGGTCAATCCACTCTTCAACGGCCAGTCTGAAAAAGTCCTCTATATCCCTGCTCCAGCTCTGATCAAGACTGGATTCCGATAGAGAAAATGTCAGCGGGGATTTCCAGGATGGTGATTTTGTTACCGTTGTCAATATTGAACTTTTCTCACAATAAAAAAGACCATCAAGTATTTTCACCCCTTTGAGATATGCTGAAATTATGCCTTCCTGCTTTTCCATAATATATCTGGAAATAAAAACCGGACGGTTAATGTACTTGGAAATAGAAAGCCTAGTCTTTTCGAGCAATTTGTCGATTTTCCCTTCACACCTCGTATCTAAATCTGGAAAGAATACCACAAGGTCATTCCGCAGACCGAGATAGAATTTTCCATAGGGTAAAATATCATCTTTTATCAGCTGGTGAAGCATGGGTATATCCGGCTGCCAGAAAACTTCAGCATTTTCATTATGGTATTCGCTTTTAAATCCAATAATACCAAGGCTTCCCGCATTATCCGGTATAAAATCATTGATATCCGATAAATGGGAAAGTTTATCCGATTTATCATGAGTATATTCATCATCCGAATCTGCCGGCAGCAATTTCCCAAGAATCTGATAAAGGCTATCTTTCTCAATATCTTTTTTAAGAATGTAATCATCAGCTCCGAGTACAAAGGCCTGGTGAACCATGTCATATTCATCATGACAGCTCAAAACCACAATCTTCATCTCCGTATTGGTCTGCCTGATTTTCTCTATGAGTTCAAGCCCTGACATCCCCGGCATTCCGATATCCGTCAGAAGCAGGTCCGGAGGATTGTCAATGCAGAACCTAAAGCCTTCCTCACCGTTGTTAAAGGTTGCAGCAACTTTGTAGTTGGAGTCATTTTCCGCAAGCATGGAACATATTCCGTAAATTACCAGTTTTTCATCATCAACTATGAGTATTGATTTTGCCATGCTATTATCCTAAAACCGGAAGGTGTATTACTGCCTTCGTTCCCTTGCCAAGTTCGCTGCTTACCGTTACGTTAAATTCCGGACCGTAATTCAGTTCTAACCGTTGATTCACCGATTTAAGCCCGGTATGCGGTTTTGAACCCGTCAGGATCCCAGCTGGATCAAACCCTTTCCCGTTATCCTCAACAATCAATTCCAGAACTTCATCATGTATTGAAGCCGATATGCTGATAATTCCGGTATTCTTATAATCCTTGAAACCATGCACAATACTGTTTTCAACAATAGTCTGAATGATAAATTTATTAACCATGAGTCCGCTTATTTCTTCCGGAATATTGATGACAAGCTCAATATCCGAATATCTCATCTTCTGGATGATGACGTATTCTCTAATAAGATCCATCTCATCATCTAATTTGATAAGGACTGTTTCAAAATCGGCGGCATAGCGCATCAATTTATCCAGAGCGGAGACCATTCTTTTAATATTTTCCTGCTTATTTATTACTGCCATCCACCGTATAGTATCCAGGGCATTATAGATAAAATGCGGGCTTATATGATTTCTCAACGCTTTAAGCTCTGCCTGTGTTTTTAAACGCTCTTTCTGAGAAACCTCATCAATAAGAGCATCAATTCGTGATTCCATGGCCAAAAGACGCTCCTGGAGTTTAGTAATTTCATCTCCGGCAAATCTTTTATCAATCTGCGGAACATCCTGACTATGTGAACCAATACCGTCAATGTATGTTACAAGATTGTTAATGGGTCTGCTTAATCCGCGTGAAAAAAGGTAGGACAAAAGAATTAAAAATGAACAGAATAGAATAATAATAGCAATCAGGCTCTGTTTCAGCTTGATAATTCCGTACAGAATTGTTTTCGCCTCCATTTCCCTGATGAAATACCACCCGGATTCCTCTGAACGCGCATAGATGAGATAGGAATTGCCCGATTCTGTCTTGGTTAAATGACTTCCGCTGGTTCCCGTTTTGCCCGATATGATATCCTCAAACCTGCTGTCCTCAATTCTTGTGCCGATCAACGACTCATTCCGGCTTGAGATAATTATTCCGTCAGGAGCCAAAATCAGGTCATTCCCGGAGTTTTCCGGAATAGCCCCGGCATAGATGTCATCGAAGAATTCACCCCTTACTAAAAACAGCAGCTTACCCACTTCCCGGTCATTGTGCCTGATGAGACGCATTACCCCGAAATAGAAGGAATCGAGTCCGAACACATTTTTCATTTTCTGTGAGGGTATCCAGTTTATCTGACCGGGAACAATATAGCAGCCTTCCCTATGGGCATCGAGATATTCGGAAATATTTAGTACTTTTGTCCCCTGGATTACAAGATTGTCTCCTGATTGCAGAACTGCTGACATGAGATATTTATCAGCATTGACTATACTTCCCAGTATTTCATCGATAATTGGCAGATTTTGCTCGCCCTCTGCTTCACTTGTTGAATTACTCACCAGAAAATCCATCACGTTCTGGTTGTAGTAAATCTGCATTGATGCTTTTCTATAGTTGTTCAACAGGGTATCGACTCTTTTTACCGACTCCTTCACGACAAGTTCGCTGGCAGCTATTGTTCTCTTTTCTATCGTTCTGGTACTGATCTCAAGGATGAATATCAGGAATGCCACTGTAGGAATGGCTATCACAATGAGAAAGGTATTAAATATTTTTCTCTGCATTTTCATAGTTTTGGAAGTTTCTTTTTACTGATTAGGATGTCTATGAAAACTATAACTCATCGGAATGCAGCTGTAAACTGTTTTATTTTCTACGGAGAGCCAGTTAACTTCTAACTCAACCCTTCCTCTTCCGAAACTGGCTTGGAGATAACCCCGTCACCTTCTTAAAAGTCCGGGAGAAACTATAGACTGAATCAAATCCGCAGTGTATCGCTGTCTCTGTAACTGAAAAGTCGGTTGATTCCAGAATTGAGCAGGCATAATTAATCTTCACTTCCCGCAGATACCTGCCGGGACTTATGCCGATAGCCCTTTTAAACTGTTTGAAAAGATTACTCTCTAAAATTCCCAGCTCTTTGGCTATGAGAGCAGCAGTCACCATTCTGCTTAGATCAGCGTAGACATATCTCTGTACCAGACCTACAACAGCATTTCCCCGTACCTTCCTAAAAGTATGCCCCGAAGTTTTTGGTGCAGCACAGTTTTCAATATGCGAAAGAAGAATCGCTGATAACAAATTGACCTTAAAATCATCAAAAGCAGAAACCATATGATCCAAACAGGAGAGACTGAAGGGGGTAATTGAAACAACCCTATTCCTCAACACCTCAAGATTCTTCCGCTCCTGCATTTCGAACCCAATGAAAAAACAGAGAATATCAGACTCATTATCTGTAACATAGTGATGATTCTGAAAAGGAAAAATCAGCAAAGATTCGCCCTCCTCCAATGTCAGCAGATGATTATCAATGTGAATCTGAAAACTCCCATTCAAACAAAAGATAAGGTTGAACCGGTAATGCACAAAAGGCAGACTGTCAAACAATTCTGCAGATGATTGTCTTGAGAAGAAAACCAGATTTTCCGGAAAATACTGGGCATCAGAAGAGACTCCTTTGTAATAATCAGCCGGTTCAGACAAGCCCCTCACAAACTCCTCTAATCGATCCCCTATCATAATCTCCTACCTCATTAAATGTATGATTCTCCCCAGTATAATACGGTTTTTGTTAAAATACATCACTATTTTGCCATTTATTTATCACATATTCCATACTATGCTTAATTGAGGTTCTTTTAAAATTATTAATTTTGGAAGAACAACCTATAATCAGAAGTTTTTGATTGAGTGTAATTATTTACAATTTATTACATATTACTGATCAAAAACTTCATAAGGCAATTTTAGTAAGGAATCCATTTATGAAAAATTTTCACATACCAGAGAAACGCCGATACAAAGCAGACTTTTCCCAACTCTTAAATATCCTCAGCAAAAAGCCGGCAGACAGACCTGTCCTGTTTGAGTTCTTTATGAATCCCATCGTCTATAAAGCATTCACAGAATCACTTACAATCGGAAGCGCACCATCCGAAGATCTGCATGATCGTTTAGAAATGATGTGGGCTTTCCATCAGGCTGGTTATGATTATGTCACCATGCTGCCGCCTAAAAGTTTCACCTTCCAGGAACAAGCTGAAAACCATTCACTAACACTGACCTACTCGCTCAATAAACAGGGACTGATCTCGGATGAGGTATCATTTGCGTCATTTAATTGGCCTGACCCGAAAAGCCAGAGTTATGAATATCTGGATTTTATTGCAGCACATCTGCCCGATAACATGTCAATGATTGCAGCCGGACCCGGCGGACTTGAAGAGAATGTCATTGCACTGACCGGATATGAGCAACTGTGTTATATGATGATTGATGAACCTGATTTGGTCACCGCTATTTTTTCTGAAGTGGGAAACCGGCTGGTTGAGTACTATCAGATCACCGCTGCTCATCCAAACGTCGGTGCATGCATATCCAACGATGATTGGGGATTTAATACACAGACACTGCTGACCCTGGAACAGATGGAGCGCTGGATCTTCCCCTGGCATCAAAAAATAGCTGACACCATACATGCAGCCGGCAAACCGGCAATTCTCCACTCCTGCGGCAATATCTACCCAATAATGGATCAAATAGCACATACCATACAATACGATGGGAAACACTCATATGAGGATACCATCCTTCCCGTTGAAGAAGCTTGGGAGACCTATCATAATGATATCGCCATAATGGGGGGCATTGATCTCAACTACCTGATTTTTGAATCTGAAGAAAATGTCTATAAGCGAAGCAAGTCAATGCTTGAACGCACCTCTGCATTGGGAGGGTTTGCCCTGGGTTCAGGGAATTCAATACCGGATTATGTTCCGCTTGAGAAATATATAACTATGCTGAAAAGTGCCTGGGAGTAAGTATGAAGAGAATAAACTATGCCGTTATTGGCTGCGGGGGAAGAATTAGCGGCTTGATCAAAGAGTTCGCTGATAAGAAAGATGTTGAACTTAAAGGGGGATGGGATCCTTCAACGATCAATGTCACACACATGCTTAAAACACTGAATAAGGGTGAAGGCAAAATATATGCATCGTATGAAGAGTTGGTCTCTGACCCTGAAATTGATTGGGTGCTTATCGGATCACCGAATGTCTTCCATAGAGAACATATCATATCAGCTTTTAAGAATGGAAAACATGTATTCTCCGAGAAGCCCCTGGCAACAACTATTGAAGACTGTGTCGCAATAAATAAAAGTCATCAGGTAAGCGGTAAACTTTTTGCTACCGGCTTCACCCTTCGCTATGCATCAATTTACCGAAAAGCAAAAGAGATTCTTACCAGCGGAAAACTCGGTAAAGTGATATCCATTAATGCCTCAGAAAACATTGCCCCCTATCATGGGGCCTATATCATGAAAGACTGGAGAAGAAAGAAGGAGCTGTCAGGTCCGCATATACTTGAAAAATGTGTTCATGATCTGGATCTTATCAACTGGTTTACTAATTCAGTTCCAAAAAGAGTTGCCGCATTCGGCGGGAATGATATGTTTATTCCGGAAAATAACCACTTGTTTAAGAAAAATGAAGAGATCTTCAAAACCCCCTCCTGGGTAGTAATAGAAGAGTCTTTTGAAAATTCTGATACCAATCCTTTTCTCTCTGACAAATCTATAGAAGATAATATTGTTGCAGTTATGGAGTTCGTAAACGGGATACGCGTACAATTTCAGGCAACCATGAGTAATGCCATCCCTGAAAGAAGAATGTATTTCCATTGTACTGAAGGAACCCTGATAATTGAACTCTATACAGGAATTCTTCAATATAAATCTTTAGAGGATGAAGCAGTCCAGATGATTACACTCGTCGGCGGCGGCCATGGAGATGGGGATTATCATATTATGAAAGAACTTCATGACTCCATGACTCATGGTACAATACCGGTATGCGGTGGTGAAGAGGGTCTTCTCAGTGCAGTTGTCGGAATTACCATAGATGAAGCACGGGAAAAAGGTTCAATAGTGGACCTGAGTGATATATGGAAATCATTGGGCGTAGGAGTTGTTGATGAATAAGTTACAAATTGGAGTTATCGGGAATCAATCAGGGACGGAAGTTGTTTAAAAGAGGTAAAACCCTACTGAAAATATTGCTAGTACCTGCGGATTATGAGTACACGCGTTCTACAACATCAATCATTTTCTTATAGTTTTCGTAGGTAGACTCTTTTAATTTACGGCCAATGGGACAAGCAGAAGGCATCAAAACAAATCCATTTCCGCTTTTTGAAGGACCCTCTTCCAATGCAGTAATAATTTTCTGCTCAAACTCGTCGGAATTCAGTGTCTCTATATCGCTTAATTCAAGATTTCCAAAGAGAACAAAATCTTCTCCACACTGTTCCCGCACATGCTTCAGTGTGACATTACCCTGATCAGGAGGTTCAATGGGATCAAGACCTATGCATCCGGTAGAAACAATAGCATCCAGAACATCATTCAAATTACCGTGAACATGGAGCCGCGGATATCCACCATATTTTTTAATGATATCAATGATCGGTTTGTCATACTGCACCACATACTCATTAAAGAGCCGTGGTGGAAGATAGGGAGGACAGGCATATTCAGGCCCGTAAATACGCCAAAGACGTCCAGGGAGAGCACGGGCTACGGCCTCAGTTCTTTTTAGTATCAGTTCACTCACCTTTGCAAGAGCTGTATGAAAAAGTTCCGGCTCTGTGAGAGCTGTCACCGTATATTCACCTAAATCAAACAAAGAGGCTAAAACACAGAGAGGATCTGCCATATCAAGACAGACAATACCCGAATCACCCAAGGCTTTTTCTGTCTCCAGTACAGATTCAACATCCACTTCTCCCCCGAACTCAGCCTGAGGAAAGTCCATCCACTCTTTAAAATCATCCACATCTTTAATGAGATGCTCCAGCGTCCATATAGTATCAACATCTCTTTCCCGGGCTGTACGTTCAGTGAAAATCCTGGTATCAGCCTGAATAGTGGTGGAAGTACAAAGAGCACCCTTTTCATTAGTAAAAATATCTTTTTTTGTCAATTTCTCCAGAGGATCAGGAGGAGTATTCAGAAAACCAACAGAGGTTAATACAATACGATCAGATTTTTGTGCAGCCAACTGTATCAGGGGCAGCCAGGAAGGATCATTAAAAATATTATAGGGATCAGGATTGTTTGGATCCTGCGTAAGACCGTCTAATTCGTAGAAACAGACCGGTGGTCTATCAACTTTTTCACCACGCAATGTTGCCATCAGGCGCTCTTTCCTTGTCATTATGTTGTTCTCACCTCTTTTGCATAATCGATCAGATTAATTACCGAACTCTCTACCCGGGCTTTTTCAGCCGCAAAAGCCATGACATGACTCTCCACAGACGAGTTTATTGTGCTCATATGCGGTGATATTCCGCCGCCCTGCAGAAGATTAACCAGATCTTTCATTATTCCGGTATCCCCTCCACCATGATCAGCTCCGGTGGCTTCAAGCTTCACCTCATTCCTGGTCCGTGTAAGAAAATCAGTTGTTTCCAGGGCATTATTTTCCATATGGCCACGCAGCTCGCCCTTGGTGCCCATAATATATATCTCCCGCCCGCCGTCGGCAGTGAATGCACACATGGTAAAAGATGCGGTAATACCCTCATCAAACTGCATATTCATCACCTGATGATCAACCACATCATTATCGCAATGATAGACACACCGTCCATAAGGACCGGTTTTTAATGCAGCCAATATTGCTTCGTCACTGGTATCCAGTGAGACTGTCTTTCGTAATATGCTTGCCTGCCACTCATTATTGCTGTTCAGGTAGACCCGCGGAGCAAAATAGGGGCACTCATCACTATGGGGACAGTCGTCGAGGCAGCGGTCTGGTGCACCAGAAGGTGCATTTTGTGCCTTAAAATGGGAAAGAGAACCAAAAGAGGAGACTGCAAGACACTTCTGCCCAACCAGCCAGTGAAGAACATCCATATCATGACAGCTCTTAGCCAGAATCATGGGGCTGGATTCTTCAGTATTCCGCCAATTTCCACGCACAAAACTATGAGCCTGATGCCAGAAAGCAACCTTCTCTATATGCTGTATTGATACCACATCACCAATAATGCCTTCATCCAAAATTCTCTTTATTTGTGTAAAAAACGGAGTATACCGCAAAACATGACACACAATAAGGTGTCCCTCAGATTTTTCCGCCTCTTCTTCTAAAATAAGACACTCTTCGGGATTATTTGAGATTGGCTTCTCCAGGAGTATATTATACCCTTTTTTCAGGGCTGCCATTGCGGGTTCAAAATGCATATCATCCTGTGTACAAATCAGAAGTACATCTGCCAGCTTCTCCTGTGCAAGTAAATATTTCCAATCAGTGAAAGCATTCTTATCCGAAATATTGTGATCTGAGGCAAATCGATTACGTCGATCAGCATCAATTTCGGCAACAGCAACGAATTGTAAATCCCGGGGGTTAGCCAAAGCATATGACCCATAGGCATCCATACCCCGCTGACCGGCTCCTAAAAGAGCTGCAGTAATTTTTCTCATCATTCTCTATTCCTTTAGTGCATAATAGTAGTAGCAGCTTATATAATCTGCCGTAAATGTAAGTTTTGGTAAGCCGTTTTCATTCAGCGGAAATACTGTTTGATCAGTTTTTATCTCAGAAAATTTTTCTTCGGTGTAATCCATCATAATCCTGCAGGATTGCTGGTAACGGATCTTATCGCTCGTTCTGCAGCGAAGCATCCCGATTCTGGCACCCCCATGAGGAAGTGCATCATTTTTAATGATGGCTGCAAATCCATCAGACTGCAGCTCCTTGAATCCCCAGGAATAACCGTAGTAATCTTCCGTCCCCAAATATTCCATCGAAGGCCGCTCTTCTCCATCAATAAAAACTTCATTATTTGCTTCACAAAGTGCTTCACCATTGGCACATCCAGGAATATCGGATTCGATCTGTAACCAATGCGCGGCGATACTTCCGCCTGCATCAACATTGAATACCTCAATGAGATCATGCGGAATTCTGCTTCTGCCGGATCTGTAGTCAACGAAGAGATATCCGCAGTTATTAGGAAGTGAAGGCAGGGTATCATACTGCAAATCACTATAACCGATCAGGTCAACTGCAGAGGTATTTTCAATTTCAATACGAATATGTTTTTTGAAAGGCATTTCTAAACGGAAATTATGGGAATATTTCACCTTGGAGAAGAATACGGTATCATAAAAAGAGCTCGAACACTGAATGTCACCCAGAAAATCCATCCAGGGCATCTCGATAGAGGGCTTTTCCTCACCATCGTACCAGAGCCGCATGACAAGTCCCCGGGCACTCACATCTTCACGTTCGATATTGAAAGGGACAGCTTTGTCAAAATAAGTTGATGAATGAATTTGAGTGATTACACCAGGACCATCGGCATCAATGAGTGTTATCTTCTTACCACGATCAAGTTCGGGCATTTCCGGATATTTATCATACGGCCAGGTAACTGCTGAAAGCCGGCTCCGACCCACGTACAAAAGTGCATTTTGAAATAGAGATTGAGCTTCCATGCAAAGACCCTCCAATTTAGTTCTTGATCGATCCTGAAGTCAAACCGGAGATAAAGAACTTCTGAAGCCAGATATACATAACTGCCAACGGGGTGATTGCAAAGAAAAGAATTGCAAAGACATCATCCCATTTCTGCGTATACTGCCCGATTGCCCGATAGATACCGGTAGTTACGGTATAAAACTTACTGCTTCCAAATATTACAAATGGAGTGATGAAGTCATTCCAGGTCCACACCATGACGAATATGACTACACTGGAGAGTGCAGGCTTCATGAGCGGAAAGATAATTCTAAAAAATATGGTAATGGGTCCGGCTCCGTCCATACGGGCGGATTCATCCAGCTGAGGTGAAATGGTGCTTATATAGCCGGTAAGGACAAATGTGGTAAACGGCATATACCACGCAATATAGAGCAGCACCAACCCGGGAGCGGATAGCATCAGACCAAGGAATTTCAGTATCTGGATGATGGGAATAAGGATTACCTGAATGGGTATAAGCATTCCCGCAAGAAGCGTCATATATGCCACACGGTAGAACCCTTTCCTGTTTCTGCTCAGAATATAGGAGAGCATTGAAGCAATCACAACCACAAGAAACAGTGTGACAAGAACCAGACTAATGGTAAAGAAATATGCTCTTGGTACATTAAAATTGGGCGCATTGAAGTTTCTTATAAGATTATCCAGCGTAAGATTACTAAAAGGGATACTCATGGGATTTGCGTAGATATCTTCCTGATGTTTAAAAGCATTGACAATAGCTATGTAAAATGGCACCAAACTCACAAATGCTACAGAAAGCAAAAAGAAGTGCCGTACAATAGTTGGAATTAATTTTTTCATTTTTATCTTCATATCTCTCTGCTTCCTTTTTAACTGATCAGCAGTTCTTCGCGCTTCCGAAGAACACCTGTAAGTATCAGTGCTATGGCCATTACCAGAATGGTCATATATATGGCTACAGCAGAGGCATAGGATATCCTAAACTGATTGAATCCAATTTTCATGATATAGACGGCGACACTTTGCGTCTTCTCTGCAGGACCTCCTCCGGTCATGACAAATATGATATCAAAGATCTTCATATACCCGGTGAATAGAAAGACAGTAACTGCCGTAAAGGAGGGTGCCAGCCAGGGGAAGGTAATATATCTGAACTTAACCCAGGCATTTGCTCCATCCACTTTCGCAGCATCGTATAAGTCATTGGGTATCGCCTGTAAACCGGCCAGATAGAGTACAGTGGCAAAACCAGTAGTTTGCCAGATACTAATAAGAAGTACGGTAAGTGGTGCATTATCAGGAGTTCCAATAAAGTCAATCTTGGCGAATCCGGCATTCACAAGCATGGTATTCACAATCCCTATATAGCTGAGAAGTCCCTTGAATATAAAACCAATTGCCACAAGACTTATGAGTTGAGGAAAGAAAAATGCTGCACGGTAGAAATAAGTTAATGGACTTTTCTGATTCAAAAATACGGCTAAAACAATACCGGCAATATTTACCACAACTGTTCCAAAAATAGCAAAATAAAAGGTTGTTACTATACTGGATCGGAACTCATTATTCGTGAAAGCCCGGATATAATTGGTAAATCCAACAAAATCCATGGTCTTTCGAATACCGTCCCAGTCAAAGAAAGAGTAATAGAAACAAAGAATTATCGAGAATACAATGAGACCAACATAAATGATAAAACCTGGAGAAAAGAGGATCAGATTTTGTATTTTAGTATTTGTATGAGTGTTCAGTTTCATGTATTGTATCCTTTTTAAGGTCTCTAAAAAATCGGGGAGTGTGTGAACACTCCCCATCAAAACAGTACAGTTTGTTATTTAACTTCTGCTACAAAATCATCAATCTTCTGGAGAAGATCTTCAAGACTAGAGTAGGACTGAGTCAGGATAGCTTCAGCATTACTCTGAAAATAGTCTGCAACTCCCATAGGAGGAGCTTCACCTAAGGGGTGACTTAATACAGGTCTTGAGTATTCAGCGCTTCCAACGAGTGCCAATAACTCTTCCTGAAGAGGAGACATAGGATAGGTCAAAGGAGGAGTAATATTAGAGAAAAGACCATCAACCTGAAGTGATTTTGCACCATAAACAGGGTCAAGGTTCGCTTTTTTCATCAATTCAAATGCTAATTCAGGATGTTCAGATTCTGCATAAACAACATATCCATTTCCATACCCGCCGGATTTTGTAAGATTCACTTTTCCATCTTTTGTAGGCATTGAAAAGACACCGCAGTCCCAATCATTCTCTGCACCAGCTTCAGCTGCTGTGAACCAGGAACCCATCGGGTACATTACACCTTGTTCATTAAGGAAAGCTTGTTCAAGCTGTGCATAACCAATACTTAGAGCACCTTCAAGAAAGTATCCGCTCTTTACGAGGTCATCAAGGTATTGAACCATTTCCAGAACCTGAGGATCATTCCATTTTTTCTCTCCGGAATTAATTAAAGTCCACCAGTTAGGATACTCTTTTGAGAGCTCAGAACCTAGAAAATAGTCCCAGAGGATAAGAGGAACCCATTCACCACCAGTTACTATAGGAGTAAATCCTGCAGCCTTGATCTTTGCAGATACAGCTTTAAGGTCATCCCATGTGTAGGGAATATCAGCTTCTGTCAATCCACTCTGAGCCCAGAGTTTTTTGTTGTAATACATAAGTCCCTGAGGTTGAGCGTTTGAAGCAAAACTATAGAGTTTACCATTGTACTCTTGTGCCAAAAGATTGTTGACTACCTGCAGATCAGGATCGTCAGCAGGGATTGCCCATAAATGACCTGCGTCAGCAAATGCAGGAACATCCTGGAAATTCATCCACAGATCAGGAACATCACCGGAAGCAAGTCTGTTACGAATAAAATCCGCAGATGAGGATGAAGTGGTAGCTGAAGCTTCAACTATCTCAACAGTAACACCAGGATTCTCAGCTTCAAAAGCACTGGAAATCTCTTTATAGAATTCCAGGCTCAAGTTCGGTGTGATCCAAACCTGCCATTTCAATGTGATTGCATCGTCTGCACCATCTTCCGCTCCTTGGGAAAAAACCATAGGAAGGATCATGATAAAACAGAGGACTAACAATAAAATTTTCTTACTCATTTTGTTCTCCTTTTTTTTAATGCCAAAACCTGGCATCTATGAATATGCATCATATTCTCACATACGTTCAGTACGAAGTAAAGTTACTCCGGTATTTAATAAAAGTACCTGAGTACTGTTGAGTATTATCTGAACCGAAGACGGTGGGATTCTACCAAGTAGAAATCGACATAAGAAATGGATTTATCTACTATATACCCCACCGTCTCCGGTTCAGTTTATATTGAGTAAATATAGATTCAATTGTCTTTCGATAAGGCTTATGGTAATATGCTCCCATGAATATCAAGAAGAGTATCTACTGGATGATTTTCCCCTTCTCCGTACTCCTTCAGGGTTTCTCTATTCTTCAGTATCTCTGGAAAAATGTTGAAGTGTATAGATTTGACTGGCTTAAACAGTACTATGTAGTTGTCCTCATATCAATCATCCTGACAACGCTCATTTACCTGATCAATACCAAAAAATACCAATATTTATTATTCATATTACGATTCATTCTTATTCTCATAACCTATCTGCCTTCGGGTATCTATATTGGTTTGAAACAACTATTTATCATTGCTTTCTTTCTGGATATATGCTTTTTTTTCCCTTTTCCCAAAAACAGCATTATAGCAACCCTCACATTTTTATCAGTATCTGTACTGAGTACCTGGAGCATAATAACAGCACAGAATACCCTTCTTCCTGTTTTTCATGATTTACTTTTTATGACCATATTTTCACTATTTGCAATCTTCTTTTTTACCCTGCTCAAGTACTTCTACGACTCTTTCTCAGTCAATGAAAATCAAGTTATCCGTTTGAACAAAACAATAAATAAATTGACCGATGCAAACAGCGGTTTTCAGCACTATATACGTGTTATTGGAGAAAAATCTTCTGAAGATGAAAGAAATCGTATTATTAGAGAGATACATGATTCAATTGGCTATACCTTAACTACTACCATGATGCTCTCAACGTCAGTTCTGGAATCGGAAAAGCAAACACTTACCCCTGACCTCACAGAAGTTTTTAAGAATATTACCGCGCATGCAAAGAGCGGTCTTAATGATATGCGAATTGTTTTACGAATTCTAAAGGTGAAAAAAGAGAAGAACGAGCCTGATTTAGTTCAATTAAAGAAAATAATCAAAGCGTTTGAGAATGCTACAAATGTAAAAATACGAATGGATTGCGGAAATGCCCCGAACAATTTTAGTGAAGAAGTATCACATCTGGTTTTCCGCCTTGTTCAGGAAGGTATGATAAACTCCCTGAGACATGGTCTGGCGACTGTAGTTGATATTTTTCTGTTTGTTGAGAATAATAACCTGATAATTACGATTAATGATAACGGGAAAGGATTCAAAGACATGAACCCCGGTCTCGGTATTAAGGGCATTAATGAGAGACTAAAAAAATTACAGGGTGAGTTTTCAATCTCCAACAGCGTTATTGGGGTAACAATGAGAATAAAAATCCCGCTTAATGAGAGTAATGACAATGAAAAAAATTAAAATACTGCTGGTTGATGATCAGATTCTCTTTATAAATAGTCTAAAAACTGTGCTTGAATTGAAAGATAAAGAGATTGAAATTATTGGCGTTTGTTATGACGGCAATGAAGCAATTCAATTCTGCAGGAAAAAGAGTCCTGATGTAATCCTGATGGATGTTAAAATGCCTATAACCGATGGAGTTCAGGCTGCAAAATCAATCTCCAAAAGCCATCCCCACATTAAAATAATTATGCTGACCACTTTTGATGAAGATGAGTATGTGAAAAATGCACTCAAGGAGGGGGCGCGAGGATATCTGCTGAAAGATATGCTCCCGGAAGAGCTTATTTATGCAATAAAAACGGTAGTGAATGGGATGATGTCCATCTCACCCTCTATAATAAATCAGAGCCTAGCTCAAAGAGTTCCTGCAAATCACCCTTGGTGGTTCAAGGAATTGAACAGTAAAGAGCTGAAAATATTGAAGTTGATTACCCATGGCTATGATAATAATGAGATTGCTCATGAGGTGAACCTTGCCGGACAGACGGTAAAAAATTATGTATCTCACATATATGAAAAAATGGATGTACGGGATCGTATGCAGGCTATGCGAATATGTATTGATCTAAAAATCTTTGAAGAATGAGCCAATTTTTCTTTTTATAAAAAAGACCTCTTGCCTGCTTGGCGGTTTCAATCTTTTTTTCCTCTTCCAATACTCCAAGATACTTGAGGCAATTTCAAAATTCAGAGAATTTTAGGAAATTGCCTTTTGAAGTTTTTTGAAGAACACGTTAATTTGTTAATTCAAATATAATTATATGACTTCAAAAAACTTCACTAGTAGGTAGCTCTTTAAAAAATCGGTATTTTTTAAAGAGCCTCACTTATTTATCTCATTAATATGTATTCCGGTAATTTTCGCAAGATCATCAAGCGTACAGGGTCTACGTGAAATTGTTTCTAATATTATGTTCTCAATATCTTCACGATAAGATTTAATTTTTTTTCGTTCTGGAACAGCTGCTATTATTTCGACACTATCAAAGCCCAAAAATGCTGAAATCTCACGCAGTTCAGCAATAGTTGCAGGCCGCAAGCCCTCCACAGCCCCGGGTCTATCCAGTGTATTCAACTGAATCCTATCCGGTTGTATTCTCCCTAAAGCCTTTTTCAGCAAATCTAAGTCTACCGGAGTATCATTGTATCCAGACAGTATAAATACTTCCAACCATATTTTTCCCTGGAATTCTTTTCTAAAATCGACAAGGCCCTGTATATATTCTTCAACTTTCAAGTTTCGATAAGGCCGGTCTATTTTGCGTAAGGTCACATCGGATGCAGCATCTAAAGAAGGTAAAACCAAATCAGCATCTAAAAGCTCAGCCCTGACATCTATATCTGAAAGTAATGTTCCGTTAGTCAGTACGGCTACAGGTATATCTTGTCTGTTTGCCTTAATAAACCGTAAGACATCACCTATACGAGAATTAAGTGTTGGCTCCCCTGCCCCGGAAAATGTAATATAATCGATCGACAAACCATTCTTAAAAAAATGTTCCAACTCTTTCAATACTTCATCGATGGGCACATACTCTTTTCTTTCGCAAGTTAATATTGTTGTACGCCCGCATTCACAATACACACAATTCAGGGTACAGACTTTATGCGGAACAAGGTCAATGCCTAAAGACATCCCTAGTCTTCGTGATGGTACTGGTCCAAAAAGATATTTGTACATAATAACAATCTCCCTCTATCGTATGGTTATTAAAAATTATTTTCCTCCATTTAGCAGTGGGGCTACATAAAGAATCAAAAAGAATATAAATAGCAGGGAAAAAACTATTCCTACCGTCCAGATTATAATATCTCTTCTGTTCATTGGTGTATCATCACCTGCTTTCCCCCATGAAATAGAGTTCCACCACCTCTCGTAAAAATAATACATTACCATACGGGTGGAATGATGATACACAACTATAAGCGTAGCTATTAGGGCAGCAGTCTTATAGGTAGGTGGAACCAATAGCATGATGAAATAAGCACCAAGCCATGTCCATACAATCCCGACAATACGCCAAAGAATACTTTTTATCAGTGACCGGCGCTTGGATTCCTGACCTGTAGAAACCTGTTTTTTGTCAACAATCATATTATTCCTACCAAAATTTTCCTTGAATATGAAAGGAATTCACTTATACTAGTTTTTCTGCACCTGTATAAACTTCTTCCACCTTTAAAGCCGCAGCAGCGTGCCCCGGGCGCTCTCCATTCCAGGTTTTCATGTCTTCAAAAATATCACCAGCTTTTAGATATTCAATAGTTCCTTTGACCTGAAACGCCTTATCATTATTAGTAATAAAAAGGATTGATCCCTTACTCCCTGAAAGAATATTTTTCTGTGTTTTATCAAAAAAATTATCCGCAACTACAAGTGTTTCTTCATCGAATTTAGAAACACAAGTAGCGTAGATTGCATTAAGAACACCATCCTTATCTACTGTACTCAAAACTACAGGTCCCTTACGATCAGCCCATGCTGCACTTATTTTTTCTGTTAATACTGCCATTTTTATTATTCTCCTAGTTTAAATATTGACTTTTCTTTAATATATTGTTCATAAGGAGACAGACTATGATAGTAACCCTCGGAGAAGCTTTAATAGATTTTATTTATGTTGATGAAGGTTCTAATCAGATGTATAAACCCGTACCAGGCGGGTCTCCCATGAATACCTCTATAGCACTCTCCCGTCTTGATGTGCCTTCTGCGTTCATTAGCGGTATTTCAACCGATATGTTTGGCGAAATGCTTTCAAAGCATCTTTTAGAGAATGGGGTAAATATTAGTGCAGCTGTTATGAAAGACAACCCTACTACACTGGCATTTGCAAAAATCATCAACGGTATAGCGGAATATGCATTTTTTTCCAACAACTCAGCCGATAGAAGTATAGTTGGATCTGAAATTCAAACCGCAATTGATAAACTCCCTGCAAGCCCAACCTGTTTTCAGATAGGATCAATTTCGCTGCTGCTTGAACCGGGGGCAACTGCAATCTATTCTATTATCAGCAACCGTGAACCTGATATCCCTGTATCCTTTGATCCAAACATCAGAGCATCTCTGGTTAAAGACCGGGAATCTTACCTTACTCGACTGAAAGATCTGTTCCGGCACTCTGATATTGTTAAAATAAGTGATGAAGACATCAAGTGGATTTTCCCGGAACTATCGTTGAAATCTGCAGCAGCTGTAATTATGCAGTACGGGGTATCTGTCTGTGTCGTAACTGCCGGAAAAAACGGGGTCTATTGGTTCTCTAAAAATGTAAAAGAGTATCTCGCAGCAAGAGAAATCTCAATAATTGATACTATTGGAGCCGGTGATACATTTCATGCCGGATTATTAGCATTTCTCTACCTATCCGGTAATCTTTCACAAGAGAAGTTAAAAAATATTAATCAGGATACCGCTGTTAATGCCTTGAAATATGCAAGTATGGCAGCTGAAATAAACTGCTGCAGACAGGGAGCTAATCCACCGAATGCAGCTGAGCTTAAGAAAGAGCTACATGCTGTATATGGCGAAAATCTGCAGTAGTGAATTGCTCTGGATACCTAAAATTATTTTCAATTTTATAATTGCCCCAACAATCCTGATTTAAAAGCTGTATATGCCTCCCGTACACTCATTGAACCAGCTCCGGTATATATTTTAATCCCTGTTTTTTGTAAGACTGATGCAGCATTCTTCCCTGGACCGTTTCCGGTAATTAATACATCAGCTGCTAAACCGGCAATTGCTCCTGCAGTTTTCGGGCCGGCCCCATGCTCTACAGAATTAATGTCACTATTATTCACTACTTCTACAGTATCCTGTGCCTCATCAAATATAAAAAAGTACTGAGCCCTGCCAAATCGTTCATCAACAGGAGACTCCCAACTATTTCCTTTTGCGGTAATGACAAATTTCATGTTAAACACACCTCACTCTATTTTGAAATTGGCTCATCCTATCAAGGCAAGCGTTTCACTCCATGCTTTTTGCATTTTTTCGGCAATTGCATTGTGACTGAATTCTATAATAGTTTTACCTGCCGTCATGGCCTGGTAAAATATCTCATCATAAGGAATCTCAACCAGAACCGGTATGCCTTCCGATTTTAAAAAATCTCGAATATCCTCTGCTATTTCTCTATTCAAATCTACTTTATTAATAATACAACCGGCTGGTATATTAAATTTCTTTACCAGCTCATACACTCTTTTAAGATCATGAAATCCAGCCATTGTTGCCTCTGTGACCAAAACAGTAAGTGCTGCTCCTGATAATGATGAGATGACAGGGCATCCTATTCCGGGAGCTCCGTCAATAAGGATGATTTCAGCTCCCAGCCGTTCAGCAATCAACCTAGCCTCTTTTTTTACTTTTGCTACAAGCTTTCCAGAGTTATCGGCTCCAATTCCAAGCTTTGCATGAATCATTCGGCCCTGGGTTTTTATGGTAGAATCATACCACTTCCCAGTAAATCTATCATGCATCTGAATAGCCAATGAAGGGCACACTTCAGTACAATAACCGCACCCCTCACAATGAATCGGCAGCACTGAATAGATTGAATCATTCTCTACAATTGCATCAAAATGACACACAGAAGCACATATTCCGCATCCAATACATAACGATTTATCGATTGAGGCTGCAAATCCTCCATAAAAATCATGCTCAATTCTAAAATCAGGTTTCAGTAAAAGATGCAGATCTGCAGCATCCACATCACAATCAGCAGTTACTATTTCAGGACCGGCCAGCATTGCAAATGAGGCAGTTATCGATGTTTTCCCCGTACCGCCCTTTCCCGATATCACTACTATTTCTTTCATTTATTTACCCTGAAACTCCGCAATATAGGAGGCTATTTTATCCAGCTCTCGTTGAACTTCAGGAAATTTCTGATACACAAGTTCTCCATTTGAACATAATTCAGCAATTTCACGTTGATGGGGAATTTGTGCAATTAGGGGTAGATCATTTGCCTTGCAGAAGTCATGCACCGCATTATCCCCTATCCCCGCCCTATTTATAACAACTGCCACACATTTATCCAGACTTTTTGCTGTCTCCACAGCTAGTGATATATCATGCAGACCAAACGGGGTTGGTTCTGTTACGAGAATTATCAGGTCAGAATTAAGCATCACCTCAATAACAGGGCACGACGTGCCAGGCGGGGAATCGAACAGTATAAGCTCTCCTTTTGAAAAGGTATGCGAAACAAAAAAAATTGTCTGTTTAATAAGCGGGACGGCCTGCTCTTCTCCCAGCAGCAAGCGACTCTCTACATATGATAGATTTTTATGGGTAGAGTGAGACAATTCCCCCATTTGTACCGGCTGCATCGTTAGTGCTCCTGTTGGGCAAAGTCCTGTACAGGCATAGCAGGCATGACACAATTGAGGAATAACCAGTATCTCCCTACCCAGTTTCAAGATTGCATTAAATGCACATACCTGCTGACATTTCCCGCACAACTGACAGGTTTCCGCATCCCAGACGGGAATATCTTTATAGATAGGCAGCATGCTGGAATGATCAGGTTTGATAAACAATGCAGAATCCGGCTCTTCTACATCAAGGTCTACAAGGACAACCGGTTCTTTCTCAGCGATATATGAGGCAAGATTAACCGACAGGGTTGTTTTCCCTGTTCCCCCTTTTCCACTGGCAACTGCAACTTTCATCTTTTATTAAGCTTCTCCAGAACATATCCAAATTTTCAGTGATCACAGGCATTACTGCCGCTTATTAAATTTCCTGCTTCATAATCCAGAACCAATTTTGAAGGATCTTCCACTCCAGCGCCCATTACAACTGAAATATTATTCTCTTTGAACAGGGTTTGTGCTTTCACTCCCATCCCGCCGGCTATAACAGTATGAACCCCTAAACCCACAAGAAATCTTGGATAGGTCCCAGGTTGATGCTCCGGCGGCTCAATATAATACTCCTGTACTATCTCTCCATTTTCCATAGCAATAATTGCAAACGTCTCACAATGTCCAAAATGCGAACATGCTTTTTTATTCTCTGTTGGCACAGCAAATATTTTTTTCATCCTTAGTATCTCCCTGTTTTGTCAAATTTATTCAGTATTTTTTTTAAGTTGATGTTCTTTCAAACTTCAAAAAATAAACTGCTTAGGACTCATCAGTCATGGTTTCAAACTGCTTCTCTAATTCATTCAAATGCTGTTTCATGAGATTAATCTCATTTTCCAGAAACTCTTTTTTTTGAGCCATAGTCAGCTTATTAGGAGAATTATTTTCATAACCTCTCGGTCTCCAGGCTGGCCTAAAACCAGACTGAGAATTACGCCTGTGCCTAAATCCTGCTCTTCTCCCGCCCATTCCGGAATTCATAAACCCCGGCTGATCAAATCCATTGCAGAAACCTGAACCTCTTCCGGTTCCTGGTCCCAATCCCTCTGGTCCTATTCCATTTCCTCTTGGCATAACTCACCTCCTGTGGTGACGGCCATGTTGACGACAACAGGAACCATGGCCAAATCCCCCTGCCAGATCAATTAAATTTGAAGAACTGCACGAAGGACAGATTGTAATATCTTCTTCAAATTTTGTTTTGATCATATGTCCACAATCATGACATTGCATTATGTTTCCACGAAAATGCACCTGTCCACCCTCAATTTGGAGACGCTTCCCTTCAATTATGAATATAGCCATCTTCTTCCTTGCAGCCTCTATAAGCCTGGTAAAAGTCGGTCGGGAAATCTCCATCTCCTGAGCCGCTTCATTATGATCCATTCCTTGATAATCTGCTAATCTGAGAGCTTCAAACTCATCCAGACCTAACAATTCAGGTTTTAGATTTCTCCCGGGAATACCCATAGGTTTAAAATCTGAAAATAATGGCGGCTCGTAAACTAAACGATCTTTTTTTGGTCGTGACATAATACATCCTTATAATTATATTTATAATGAACTATGGTTCATAAGTCAAGAGGTTTTTGGTTTTTTTTGAACGGATTCTGTTCAAGTGTTATAAAATTAATTTTGAAATTGTCTCAGGTTTTTTATAAAAAGCTGACTCTTCGATTTGAATTATCAAGCTAAAGTTCAGAGAGACTGGTTGCAGCTTTAACCATATACTGCTTAAATTGCTGCTTTTCCTCTTGCGAAAAACCTTTCATCATCTCAGCTTCAACATTATTCCAGGCCTCACGAATAGCGGGAATAAATGATTCTCCCTTTGCCGTGAGGGTTAGCAGGACAACTCGGTCATCTTCCTTACTTCTGGCTCGATTGATTAATCCATCACGCTGCATTCCCTTGACCATACGTGAGACTGCAGGGAGCTTTACATTGAGAATTGAAGCAGTTTCAACCTGTTTTATCGGACCAAATCTCGAGACGACATCAAGCAGCCATGCCTGACCCGGATTTATTCCCAGATCTTCCATCATAGTATAACCAGTATCTTTTGCACGCTTACTGATATGAAGAAGCATATGATAAAACTGATAACCCATAGCACTCACCTTATATTAACCTGTTAACATAGTTAATTTTAGCATAGAACCAGAGAGACAGCAAGTCTAACGGGATAATATTGTCTAACGGGATAAGATACGGAACAGTTTTTTCAGAGTATCCAGATCAAGCTTATCCCAGGGGTTTGGATCAAGAGGAAAAGGGGTAACAAACATCCAATCATAATGAGTCTTCATTATCCATTTTACATCGTGTTTTTTAAATTTTTTACCCATTACCAAACACCCTCTCTCCGGACCTTCATCACTGGCCTGCTGTGAATAATCAGAATCAGTTAAAGCCTCTGTTGTGGTTGGATAGGAATCTTTTTCCCAGGTTATAAAAATATCAGCTATATTAGCATCATACCACCGATGATTAATGGAGAGGCCAGGGTTCATTACTACCAGTCCCGAGCGAAAAGATTTTGCATAGTCTCTAACTTCAGCATAGTAATCCTGTACTTTTGGGTCAAAACCTCTTGCCATTTCGTCAAAAAATATCCCATCTATCATCGGGTAGAACCGATACCACAAATCAACATCCTGCTTAATATTGATAATGGGGTACTGCGGCAAACTAATGGCAGAAGCCATGCCCGCATATTTAGTTGAGACATACCCAATAATCGTGATCCCAGCATCCTTCAATGCGATAAATGCTTTCTTAAAAACCGGATCCATCTCGTTACCGGGACCGCTGGCCGGATTTACTATAGCAATAACCGGAACTTTGGGATATTTATTTCTGCATTCTATAAGTTTGTGCCAATCATACACCCCGTGGGGTTCCATATCCCCCAGTTTTTCTGCCTCAGCTTTGGTATATTGAATATATGGATCCGGGTAAATATACAGTGGAACAATTATCCCTTTTTTATTCATCATCACTTATCCTTTTTTTCTTTAAAATTCTCATTTACTCATTTTTGTCTACCATGAACATACTGCACCATCAGCACGTGGATCTGTTCCGCCGAAGAGAGTATTTTCATGATTCTTAATAATTATCTGACCTCTGCCGAAAGAACTCCCCTTTTCATACAGTTCAATTTCATGTCCTGCATTAGCAAGATGTTCTATCATACCATGGTTAATCCCTTTTTCAAGCACTATTTTTCTGCCTTCAGTCCATTGCCACCGGGGAGCATCAAGAGCTGCCTGTGGATTCATGGAAAAATTTATCATGTTCATTACTACCTGCATATGTCCCTGGGGCTGCATAAAACCTCCCATAACTCCAAAAGGTCCGACGGCTTCACCAGCTTTTGATAAAAATCCCGGAATAATGGTATGGTATGTTTTCTTTCCCGGCTGCAGATAATTAGCATGGGATGAATCCAAGGAAAAGGTATGCCCGCGATTCTGTAAAGCAACTCCAGTTCCCGGAACGACTATACCACTGCCGAACCCCATATAATTACTCTGAATAAAGGAAACCATGGTACCCCCGGAATCTGCTGCAGCAAGATATACGGTTCCACCCTGCGGAAGCTGAAAAGGTTTAGGAGTATCTGCCTGTAAACCTATCTTGCTGCTGCGCAGTTTTGCATAGTTATCACTAAGCAGATAGTTCTGGGGAAATTTCATGTAATCAGAATCGGTTATATATGCCAGGCCATCTGTAAAGGCCGCTTTCATCGCTTCAATTTGCATATGAACAATCTGGTTTTTGGTCATTTTTTCAAGATCAAACTCATCAGCAATTCTCAGAGCCATTAAAGCTATAATTCCCTGGCCATTAGGCGGGATTTCCCAAACTGTATACCCGTTATAATCAACAGATACAGGCTTAACCCATTCAGGAGAATAATTGCTCAAGTCGTCTTTTCTCAGATAACCGCCATTCCCTGCAGATGCAGAATCGATTGCTTCTGCTAAATTACCTGAATAAAAATCAGCAGAACCTGTTTTACCAATTTCTGACAATGTTTTTGCATGATCATGGAGCTTCCAGACATCTCCGGCTTTAGGGGTTACCCCATTCTTTGTAAATACCCGGAACCACTCATCAAACAATCCGGGGTATTTACTTCGTTCTTTGCTATAATATTCTGCTGCTTTTTCCCAATAATAGGCAACCACTGGTGTTACCGCAAACCCCTCTTCAGCATACCTGACCGCCGGTTTCATAAGTTCTTCGAAAGGCAGCCTGCCAAAACGCTTACTCAAGGCAGCCCATCCTGCAGGAGTCCCGGGAACAGTTACAGGAGTCCATCCCAGCTTCGGCATTGCTAAAATACCATCAGCAGCAAGTTTTTCTGCTGATATTCCCCTAGGTGCAGGGCCGGAAGCATTCAGCCCGTAAATTTCATTATTGTGCCACACAATTGCAAAAGCATCACTGCCTATGCCATTGGATGTAGGTTCCACAACGGTTAGACATGCTGCAGTCGCTATCGCTGCATCAACTGCATTTCCACCGATTTTTAATATTTCCAGACCCGCCTGCGCTGCTATATGCTGTGAAGTAGCTACCATACCATTTCTTGCAGAAGCTACGGTTCTTCTTGAATCTGAAGGATAATCCTGCAAAGCCTCAGAACTAATCATGTTATTCATCTGATAAAATCCTTCCCTTCCCCATTTCCCTTAGCACAGCCCTTTTGTGGGCATCCTGACAGCCATTCCAATCTTTGTCCCGATTTTCAGATTTATACCTCTGCGTCATCCAATGGACATCTTCAGCACTTTTTTCAAGAGATTTTTCAGCACTGGCGATTATTTCTTTGAAAAAATCACTTTGCTGATCCCGGGTCAGTGCATCACCGGCCATTTCCAGCACAGCAGGCAGATGATGAAGACAAATACTTTTAGAGCGGCTAAACGCATTTCTAAATTCATCATCATTACCCAGCAAATGAACCAAAGTAAAAGCATATCGGTTAAGGGTTTTCTTCATACTTTCACATATCAGGCAGCCTTTATCCCGTTTGAGCAATATTTTTTTCATCTCCACTATATGCTTTCCCGATTTCCTGGCTGATTCCACCCTACTAAGTTTTTTCATGACGGGTTTCAGCATTTCCATTGTTTCTAATAGATGTGTATGCGCCACCAAACTCATAGGTTGAGGTTTTTCAGCCTGTGCCAAATCGGCATAATGCTCTGGACAAAACCCGGTAGAATTCACCTTCACACGAGTTTCAGGATTCATGACAGAACTTCCCAGATAATATTCAATAAAACGCTTTTCAGCCTTCTCCATAAGAGAACAGATTAGACACTCTGTATTTTCCTGTAATGCATCCCATACGGGGATTGTCTCGAGTTTGTATTTCATGCAGGTATCTCCTGGGCAATATGGTACTGATAAACTGTATTCTAGTCAAATATAGGTTTTCTCATTATAATCTGAAACGAAGACGGTGGGATTCTACCAAGTAGAAATCGACAGAAGATAAGGATTTATCAGCATCCTGGCGACTAAAGAAATAAAATCATTTTTTTTGTTCGAATAACTCTTTTGGTAAAATGGATTTATCAACTATATAACCCACCGTCTTCGTTTCAGATTATTCTCATTAAGGGAATATGTTATAATCCTGTTATGAAAAATTACTATGCAATGAATGATACACAAACCTTAAATAATCTCAAAACAAATAACGAAGCAGGACTTTCAAATGATGAAGTTAAGCAAAGATTAGCTAAGTATGGATTAAATGCTCTAGTAAAGAAAAAAGCACACGGCATCCCCTATAAAATAGCTGCACAATTCAAGGATTTTCTTATTATTGTCCTGATTGCTGCCGCCGTAGTCTCTATGTTGGCAGGAGAAATTGTTGATGGAATAATTATTGCTGCAATTGTCCTGATAAACGGAATGCTGGGATTTATTCAGGAGTATCGGGCAGATAAAGCCCTGGATACACTTAAGAAAATGGCTTCACCTTTTGCATCAGTTCTTCGGGATGGGCAAATTGAACAGATTAAGTCTGATGCACTCGTCCCCGGAGATATTGTTATTCTTGATACCGGATCTTCTGTCCCGGCTGATCTTCGTTTAATTGAGACAATAAATCTGCAAATACAGGAGTCGGCACTGACTGGTGAATCGACACCGGTTGAAAAAGATTCATCAATGAAATTCAATGAATCAACAGGAGTAGCTGACCGAAAAAACTGCGCCTTTATGGGAACACTGGTTACCTATGGAAGAGGTACAGGAGTAGTAACCGGAACAGGTATGAATACGGAGATTGGTAATATTGCCGGCATGCTGTCTGAGGCTCCGGAGGAACAAACACCTCTTCAAAAAAAGTTAGCATCGCTGGGAAAGCTTCTTGGTATTTTATGCCTGTCTATCTGTATTGTTATCGCAATAATAGGAATTATTCGTGGTGAGGATCTTTTTGAGGTGTTTATGACCGCAGTAAGTCTTGCTGTTGCGGCTATTCCTGAGGGGCTTCCTGCCGTGGTAACGGTTATTCTTGCTCTCGGTATGCAGCAGATGGTAAAGAAAAATGCTATCATAAAACGACTGAGTGCAGTGGAAACTCTTGGCGGAACTACGGTCATTTGTTCTGACAAAACAGGAACTCTGACTCGAAATGAGATGACCGTCACAAAGATATTCACAGACAACTCCTCTATTTCTGTTACAGGAAATGGGTATGATCCTGATGGACAATTTATCCGTGAGGGTACGGATGACCGTGATAGTACGGTTAGCCGTGATAGCCAAACGGAAACCCAATATACATCTCCTACTCTGGAAAAATTACTTTTAGCGGGAGTGCTCTGTAACGATGCCGCTTACAACCCTGAAGAGAAATCAATAACCGGAGATCCTACCGAAGGATGTTTGACTGTTTTAGGACATAAATTTGGTATTCATAAAAATACTGCCTCTAAGCAGTTTCCAAGAATCGCCGAACTGCCTTTTGATTCGGTAAGAAAGCTGATGTCCACTCTGCACAGTACAGATGAGAACTCAATTATGTACACAAAAGGGGCTCCCGACATGCTCCTCCCCCGATGCAGTCATATCGAAATAGATGGTAAAATAGAACCTCTTACAGCTTCAGGAAGAAGACATTTATTGGAAGTGCAGGAAAAACTTTCAGCCGAGGCCTTAAGAGTACTGGGATCAGCATACACAACCATGGATAGAGCAAAAAGAACAATTACTCCCGAGGATGAGCAAAAACTTATTTTCCTCGGGTTCACCGGTGCAATCGATCCTCCCCGTGACGAGGCAAAAAAGGCAATCGGAATATGCCGGAAAGCAGGTATCCGCATTGTCATGATAACCGGGGATCATAAGACAACCGCTACTGCAATAG
>Ga0307988_1000355_pt1 | contig 32815 bp, 18 predicted proteins | sample EllFjometagen183_FD_203166 | JGI IMG/M metagenome (GOLD analysis project Ga0307988, IMG submission 203166) | Marine microbial communities from Ellis Fjord, Antarctic Ocean - #183 | ecosystem: Environmental > Aquatic > Marine > Unclassified | place: Southern Ocean | collected 2014-10-08 | reverse complement strand
TCACTAAGATACGTATTTGCTTGCAAATTTATAAACTCATTAAAAGATGTTATGAGCTGGTTATCAACATTGTAACTTGTTTTTAAGGTTTGACTAAGTAATTGCGATTCACTGGATTGGTTGGTATGCAATAATAACGCCCTCGCCTCTCTCGATGTAAGTGACAATACCGCATTAAGATCCATCATTTGTAACAATAATTCATTGTCTTCGCTCGATGTAAGTTTGAACACAGCCTTAATGCAATTAATTTGCCACAATAATTCACTTACATCTCTCAACCTGAAAAATGGGAATAATGTAAACATGAGAGGTGATGAAGACTACTCAGGCTTAGATGCAAGAGCAAACCCAAATCTGTTTTGCATTCAGGTTGATAATGTTGTTGCAGCATCAGGATATCAGTTCTGGTTTACAGATGCTACAGCGAGTTTTTCCGAAAATTGTGAAACAAGCGCTGTGGAAGATCTTTTGTTGGAGGCAGAAATAAAAGTTTTTCCCAATCCGGCGGGAAGAAAGTTTAAAGTTCAGAGTTCAAAGTTTAGAGTTGAAGATGCTGTTATTGAACTGTATGATTTGAATGGTGGAAAACTTTTTGAAAAACGCATCCCACATGGATCAGAAAATATTGAAATTGATGTGAGCCGTTTGCAAACTGGAATGTATTTCTGTAAAATAAGTACTGATAGAAAATCAATAACAAAAAAACTAATCATTCAAAAATAGCCGGAACCGGAAGTTAAGACCAGATGACAAAAACTTCAGTCTTTCGACTTCTGACTTTAAAAACAAACATCATGAAAAAACTATTATTCTTAATTTTCACTTCATTTAGCATTTTTACTTTTTTACATGCGCAGGAATTTGCCGATTTTGAATTTACAGGAACAAATAAGGGAAGCGGGATATTTACTAAATCTGCCTTGTCAAATTTTACCTGGGAAGCTGTTGGAACAATATATGGTTCCCTTCAAATTCTCAACAACGAAGAATTTAATGACGGAAATCAATTTGAAAACATATTCGGACAAGCAAATAATGCAGAGAATATACGCATGCAGATTTATCCAAACGGACCTGGCACCGATGGGACTCCCATTTTATCAAAAGCCAGATTGACCTTTAATTTCGACCAAATAACACCAATAGAAAAATGGGGATTTTGTGTGGTTGATATTGATGTGGAGCATTGTTTAATTTCTGCAATTGATGAATTCGACAATGAAGTAAACGTTGAGAAAATTAACGAATGGCTTTTTGAACTCTTTGATACAGACACCATTGACGATGGTCTGAATATTCCGAAATGGGATTCAACAAATGCGGCTCTGCTGGGAGCAGACACAGAAGAAGATTATGTGGTTTATGACAGCCTTGTGATTGGTGGTTTACCTTCGAGCGAAGCGGCAGCAGCATTTTTTATGCCCGATATTCCATTAAAATCGCTGATTATTGATTTCGAGAACCTTCAACAAACGCATCTTACATCCTTTCATTTTTACATAGCATCACTCCCATCCGACGATGCAACTCTATACAGCATTCAAATTAACGGCGAAGAGCTGCCAGATTTTAATTCAACAACTTTAAATTATAACCTTGAATTACCAATTGGAACAACTATCGTTCCCACCCTTTTTGCTACCTCAACAGATTCGGCTGCAAGTGTTGAAATTACGCAGGCTCCTGAACTCCCCGGAACAGCAAGCATTCTGATAACTGCGGAAGATGACGAAACACAACAAACGTATTCAATAACATTTACTGTTACACCAAACAACGACGCAAGTTTGAGCAGTATTTTTATCAGCAATCAAATTATTGAAGGTTTTAACACCGACACTTTAGATTATGCCGTTGAACAATCAACCGGAACAACACCCATTCCAACAATTACAGCAACTCTTACCGATACAAATGCCACAATCGAAATAACTCAAACTCTCCAACTTCCGGGCACAGCAACAATTCTAATAACTGCCGAAGATGGAATAACACAAAAAACCTACACAATTGAATTTACAATACCAACAAGCATACTTGATATGAACTTAATAAATGAAATTATGCTTTTCCCGAATCCGACAGAAAATAAGCTTAAAATTCAAGGTTTAAAGTTCAAATTTGAAAATACCTCTATTGAAATTTATAATTTGAACGGAAGAAAATTGCTTGAACAGGAAATTTCGGCAGGTGTTGAAACAGCAGAAATTGATGTAAGTAATTTGCAAAGTGGTGTATATTACTGCAAAATATCAGGCAATAATAAGCAAGTCGTAAAAAAGTGGATTAAACATTAATAATCTCTGATAGAATAGGAACCTATTTTTTGCAAACAGAGATGACATCTTTATTCACAGACAATAAAAAGATGTCATCCATTTTTTAATGTTACTAATTGGAATACTGATTATGTTACCTGAAAATAGTAAATTGGAATTCCCCACACCCAAAAAATGTGCTAAATTTGTAATTCCTGCAACAAAAATCAATGAGCAAACGTCACATTTCATTAAAAGATTTAGCAAAAGAATTGGTAGTTTCAATTTCAACGGTTTCGCGTGCATTAAAAAACCACCCCGATATTAGTACTGAATTGACTGAAAAAATCCAGAAACTTGCTAAAGAACGGAATTACACACCCAACCCACTTGCAATGGGTTTGCTTCGGCAACAAACAAAAATGATTGGAGTAATTGTTCCCGATATAGTTACTCATTTTTATTCATCGATAATTTCCGGAATTGAAGAAGTTGCTAAAAAACATGGCTACTTTATTGTAATTGCATCGTCGAATGAATCGCTTAAAAAAGAAGTTGAATCGGTTGAAAATTTATTAAAATCACGGGTTGAAGGTTTTATTGTTTGCATTAGCCATGAAAGCAATAATTTTGAACATTTTGAAAAATTAAACACCAATGAGATTCCCCTTGTTTTTTTCGATCGAATTCCCGAAACCGTGGAAGCACCATCTGTTACAGCCGATGGAATTGATGCTGCAAAAAAAATAGTTCACCATTTTTTTGAAAACGGGTGTAAACGAATTGCGTACATTTCCGGTCCCAGGTATTTAAATATTTCTAAAAACCGAAAAGTCGGATATCTCGAAGGATTAAAAGAGTGCGGATTGAAATTCGACCCTCAATTTTTAGTCGAATGCAATCTGAGTACCGTAGATGCAACTCGTGCAACCCATCAACTACTTACGAATAAAATTCTTCCGGATGCTATTTTCGGATTAAACGATACAATAGCATTCGCAGCCATGAAAGAGATAAAAAAACATGACTTAAAAATTCCGGATGATATTGCATTGGTTGGCTTTACTGACGAATTTCACTCAACGGTTGTGGAACCTACTTTAACTTCAATAACTCATCCCACTTTAAAAATGGGGCAAGAAACCGCGAATTTGTTTTTTCAACTTTTAGAAAAAGGGAATAGTTTCAATAAGCAAGTTGTTTTAAAAACAGAGCTTGTGATACGCGAATCATCGTTAAAAACGAAAAGAAGGGCGACACTTAAATCGTAACATTCTCAATTCTGTTCCTACTTAAAAACAACCTTTGTCGCATTGCAATTTTATCCGATAACAAACATGTAAGCTGCAAATTATTCTCACACTTTAGCTTATAATTTTACTAAATAAATGTGCCAACTAACCATTTAATTAATTTATACCCAATAACAAAAACGTGTTTAAAAAGAATTTATTCGAATCTCAATATTGTTCACACCCGGATTTAATTGGATTGTTCCAAACGAGAGATTCACCCTTTCCCCATTAACACTTACCATTGCATTTGACGAAAATTGTGTCCAAAATTCCCCAACCATATTTGCAGGAAGTTCAATAGTAAATTCAGTTAATCTGTTATTCACTTTTTTATATTCACCCTTTATTTGTCCTTTTATTGTGGGAACTGTAATTGAGCTGTTTTTCAGGTTTCCCATTTGAGGTTTAATCGTTGCTACATCAAAACCTGGAGTTTTAGGTTGAATTCCCCACAAATAGCGCGGAACAATGTTTGCCGGAGCAGCTCCCCAGGCATGATTCCAATCGGAATTGGGTTTATATTTCATGTCCCACGCTTCCATCGAAATTGTGGAGCCTACTTTTATCATATTATACCAACTTCGGTCGTGTGTTGCTGTCATTAATTCCAATGCATAATCGGCTGCCCCTGCGTTGTAAAGTGCTTCCATTAAAAACTGTGCGCCATAAACGCTGCAACCCATTCCCCTTGTTTTTATGTAATCAGCCACACTTTTTTTGTACGTTTCAGGCACAACATCAAAAGCCAGTGGTAGCATATTTGCATGAATGGAACCATGATCAGTTTCAATCCCATCATTATAATATCCACCCTCCTTGTTAAAGAGTTTTTCGTTGATGGATTTTTTCACTTTTGCTGCTCGCATTTTAAAATCCAGTTCTTCTTGCGGTTTGTTTAATACGCGAGCAAACTCAGCCATAATTTTCATATTCTGATAGTAGAAACTATTAATTACTGTATTGATTGGTTTAAATACAAAACCGTCGCGTTCTCCTTGTGCCCAGTCTTTTGGCAGTTTCCAGCCTGTATCTTTTTGTGCAGGCGGCCAGTCAACAATGTCGCGCACCCGCTGTGTTGTATCAGCAAATCCTAATTTTGCCATAAATTCACCATTGTGTTTTGGTGAAGAAGTACTTATTAAACCATCTTCGTATTCAAGCTCCATCAACGTTTTGTGTTTTAAAGGCTCGTAATATTTATTAATAAGTTCGGTGTTTCCTGTGTACATATAATCCTGATAAAAAAGTAAGGCAACGTGCAATTGCCACTCGGTTGGCCAGGTTGGAAAATCCATAAAATACTCGATAGTTTTACGAGCGATGGAATATTCATTATCAACTGTATAATGGCTCAATTGATTCAGGTAAGCATCTGCTTCATAAGGAATTCTTTCGCGATCTCCATCTACATAATAACCGGCAAAAGTGGTTGCTTTTATAGAGTATTTGCACATCTCCCAAACCTGATTTAGAATATCGTTAGAACTGGAAAACGAACTTGTATTGTAATCGAAATAATTAAAATAAGCCACTTGAGTTAAATCTTCAGCTTTTAAATTGCCTGCTCCTTCAATTTCAACATAACGGAATGGTAAAATTACCGGAAAAGTGTCGGGCAGCGCAACTGCCATTGATTTTGTATTTCGTTCGTCAACTTTTAATTCAATTTGATATTCAGTTTTCTCTGGAATAACCTTTAGTTTTACTTCCTGATAACGAATTGTTCCACCCGGTTTCTTATCAATTTTTTCGTCTAATAATTTTTCACCCAAACGAACGGTTAATGTTTCAGATTTTTTTACTGAATAATTAATATTCAGCGTTCCAAAAGCATCTAAACCAAAATCGGCGAAATAGCTTCCATCAGAATTCTTTTTGAAATCTTTAGGTTTTATTTTTTCTATCTGAAAATAATTATGAGATGTTAGTTTTTCACCAAAAGTACCAGTGGTAAATTGCTGCGGTTCAGAATATTCTGAAAGCCGGTTGTCTTTATCAAAAATCCGTACTTTCCAAAAATATGTGGTATTAACTTTTAATGGTTCACCGCCAAATTCAACATCGCTTGATTTGTTACTACGCGTGTTTCCACTGTCCCAAACATTACCAATATTATTATCGACATTAGCCTTATTGGAAGCTACCAGAACCTGATATGCTTTTTGAACAACAGCTTCGGTTGGTACAATCCAGCTAAATTCCGGTTTGCTATCAATAATCTTTGTGTACTGAGGTTGACGAATATATTCAACTGTTAAACCTGTTGGAATTCCGGAATAAGGATCGGCAAATTTTTGTCCCAACTCATCATTTTTATTTCTAAATTCAAGAAGAATATTTTGATATTCAGGATTGTTTGCGAGATTGTTTATCTCTTTCGGATCATCCTTTAAATTATAAAATTCCTCAGCGGATTTATCGTTGATGTAGCGCATGTATTTCCATTCGTTAGTGCGCACTCCTTCGCTTGGAGGAATGTTTTCAAACTCCCAAAGATGTTCAATTAAAATGGTGTCACGACTGAGCGAATTTTGTTTTCCGGAAACAATTGGCACCAAACTTTTCCCTTGATAAGTTTCGGGAACGGCTATTCCTGCCAAATCCAAAATTGTTGCCGGCACATCAATATTTAATGCCATGTCTTCAATATCCTGATGTTTTTTCACCCGAGGATCATATACAATTAACGGCACCCGAATTGAATTATCGTACATCAACCATTTCCCTGAAATCTGACGTTCGCCAAGAAAGAAACCATTGTCGCCCATTAGAATAATAACCGTGTTTTTATCCAAACCCTTTTCCGTCAGTTTCTTTCTTATTTTGGTGATTTCAAGGTCGATACCGTTAATCATACGATAATAACCTTTTGTGCTGTGTTGATATTTTTCGGGCGTATCGTCTTTCCAATACCAGCGCACGCGGTTAAATCCATCTTGTACGGGTTTTGGCAATGCATTAAAATATTTGTCTTCTGCCAAATCGGGTCCCGGCAAATCCATATTCTGATATAGTTTATCAGGTTCATCCTGCCAAAAATATTGTAAAGGAGCATTGTCGTGTGCATGTGGTGCACTAAAACTTAATGAAAGTGAAAATGGTTTATCAGTCGGTGCATTCTCAATAAAATCTAACGCTTTTTGACCAGTATAACGGGTTAAATGAACCGTGTCTTCACCCAGTGTTTTGTAATAATATCCGCGATAATCAGGGAATCTTCCGTTGCGATCATAGTCTTCAATCACATCAAACATTTTTTCCTTTCCTGAAAAATTCACTCCAAATTTGCCATAGAAACCTGTAAAATATCCAGCATCTTTTAACAGTTTCGGATAGGCAACTTCCATAAATTCACTTCGAATTGCACCTGTTTGAAAAGTGTATTTATGGGTGCGTTCGTGAACACCACTAAAAATACTGGAGCGACTCGCTGAACAGATTGGAGTAGTTACAACAGCTTGCGAAAAATATACCCCGCTTTCAGCCAGTTTATCCATTTCTGGCGTTTGAATGATCTCGTTTCCTGCATAACCCAAAGCACTCCAACGTTGATCGTCGGTAAGAATGAAAATGATATTGGGTCTTTCAGAAGTTTCTTTCGCTTTGTTTAAGCATGTTGCTTTTTGTGAATTTCCCAAAAGGAAAAGCAATAAAAACAATACCACTGATACTTTTTGTTTCATTATTTTTATGTTTGAAAATTCGTAACTAAATTAACCATATTTTTAATGAGCTGATTGTCGTAAACATCAAAATTATCATTGGTGGCTCTTTTCAATAAATCTAAACACTGATAAAGTGATGCTCCTGCCCTTCCCCAGCACGATGGACATTCATCGCAACCACCATCATCGGGATAAACATTGATAAACTGATCCAGCGATTTAACGACTTTATTAACTTCTGCAATTTTTTTATTTTGGTCATCCTCCATAATTAAAATCGCCGTTACAGCTTAACATGATTTACGCAATTTTGACGCGCCAGTATTAACAAAGTCTCTCATTTTAACAATTTAACTGATATCCCTTATATCGAACGCAAATTACAATAGTTAATCAACCAAACGATTAGGTTTATTCCATTTTATTTTGGCCACAAAAACACTCCCGTCACTTCCATATTTCTCAACTCCTTCCGGTTGCATCCATTCCGAAACGGTTACCCATGTTTCATTAGAACTAACATCACATACTCCAAAATTTCCAAGCCGGGCACCTCGTTCAGGAACTAAAATTTGTTCAGTTTCACGAATTACACAAAGTTTATCCGTATTAACCTGAGCAATAAACAATGGAGCACGATGACGAAAAACATGGTCGTTGTTCGCACCTCGGCGAGTATAAACCAAAAACAAACCTTCACTGTGAGTTACCCAATGTTGTTGTGTATTGTAGCTTCCAAGTTCAGTTCCATCGTCAAATTCCCAGGGAATATATTTTTCAAAATTTAAACCATCCTTACTTTTTGCAATAAAACCTCTTTTATCGTTTCTGATGGTCAAAAAATACTCACCGTTAAATTTAGTAAGTGATGGTTCGCCCAAACCGCGTGTGTCATCATTCAGTTCCAATTCTGTCCCATTGCTGAGATATTCTAAAGTTGTTCCATTAAACGAACATTTACAAACCGTAACACGTGAGTTTTTACCCACTGGTCGAAACGAAACAGGCAACAAAATAGTGCCATCCTCCAAATCATATCGCTGAACACATCCCGCACCCGAATTATAAAACTTTTCATCATCGGGCATTTTAAGTTTTTGCCAGTTATCCCATTTCCCTGTTTTGGTATTGTAAATAGAATAAGAGGTGTGCCGAGACCGCGGATTGGTTACTTTCCAGTCTGCTGTGTAAACTACTGTGTGTCCTGTTCCTAATAAAGTTTTTGTTGCAGAATGCCATTTTGGCCAAAAATCACTCACTGCAACCGGACGTTCTACACCATCGATAACCTCATAGCGAGGTGCCATTGTTTTTAAGTTTTCAGGCTTTGTCCAATCTTTTGACAAATTATCGGTGTATAATCCAAACATTCCGTAAAAAACATCACTTCCCGACAAATCCAAATTGTTCATGGTCATAACTACCCTTGGATTATTATTCAAACCTAAATTGGGTACTATCCCCGCCCGAGGATGACACCAGCATTTTTTGCCATCGAATAATTTCGTCGGAACATTTATTTCAAGCAAAAATTCTAACTCTTCTTTTTGAAAACTTAATAATAATGGAACTAAAACCAACGAAATACTACCTATTAACGAAGATTTTAGAAACGCTCTTCTGTTGTACGAATTAGGTGATATTTTCTTTTTGTTGGTCATGTCTATCTATTAAAATAAAATGTTCCTTCGGGTAATTGAACTTCAATAAAATCTGAACCGGAACTAAGTATTTCAACTGAAGTATCAAACTGAACAGAACCCATTCCAATACCTGCTAATTTTACTTTTGCTCCCAATGAAATTATTGCCCCTTCTGTATCTTTCGCATAAATTGAAATTGGATTATCAGATTCAAAACCTAAGTTACCTGAAGAAAAATGAATCCCATTTCGCACAAAGTAAAATGAATTTGAGCTTCCAACTTTTCGGGCTAAACAAAACTCACCCTGAAAATTTAATCCATTTGAATTTATTTCATTTTCCGCCGGAGCTTCAAATATATAATCAACAACGTTTCCCTGCGAAATTGTACAAGCATTAAAATCTTCATCCTGAATTCGAATAAAATCAGCTTTTGAATTGGTGGAATTATGTGGAAATAATATTGTTGCCATATTTTTATTTCCTTCATCATTTACATTATAAACCGACTCTAAACGATTATGCTCCGGATAACCCGGATAACGATCTGGCACTGCCGATTGCGATTTTTCAATGTTTATTTCTTCTGGAGGAGTAACATAATAGAAAATTAGTTTTGCACCGTTTACTGTTGGATAATGGTCGATTGCTGCCGTATATTCCTCTTTGGAAGTAATCTCAGAAATTGTGGTTTGGTTTGCCGGATGCAAATAGTTTTTCACCTGGTCACCAACCGATGCTTGCACTTCATCGAATAAAACAAAATAGCCTTTTGCGTCATCGCCGGAATGAACTAAAATCAAGTCACGGTTATGTTTTTCGCTTAATGCCGAACCAGCCGAACCAACAGCAAAATCAAATCCTTCACTTGTAAATCCTTCAACAATTCCACCTCCAACGCGCGCCTTATGATTTTCGCCATTTATTGTTAATGTATTATTCAATTCGGCGGAACGAGTTGGTTCTCCCAAACGACCTCCATTTACCAATAATCTGTTTCCATAACCCGACAATGCCAGGCCATTTACTTCGTTATGAGTGTGCCATTCGTCTTGCGATTTAATATTGTATAATACTGCATGCAATCCATTGGGGTCATCCGCCTTTTCCCGAAAAAAAGCTCCTCCGTTTTCATATAATTTACTGGATGGAACAACAGGTTCTGGAAGTTCCTGTTTTGGTAAAATATAAGTTAGAATATGTCCGATTGCAGGAGTTCCTTCGTGAAACCAGGCAGCGTAAGCGGCAGCTTCCATATCGAAATTCACAACACGGCGATGTAACATGTCGTTGCTAATCCCCTGAGTAGGAAGCATGTCACCAAAAATAGCCATCTCCTTTGAACAGTTTACACTCGAACCAAAAAGCCAACGTTGAAATTTCTGAATTTGTTCGTTGTTATAATAGCGGTTGTCGATTCCGGTAAATTCCAAAACATCCATATAACCCGATTTTGAAACCCGGCTATTACCTCCTCCAACTCGTTCCCATGCATAATGATTAGTAACCGAGCTCACTCCGTCGGGTGTAATTTGATGTAATATTCCATCATAATAATCATCGTCAGGAGTTATTCGATCGCCTTTGTAAATATCCCAGGTTCCATGTGTCCCATATCTTGCATCAACCCAGGATCCTTCTCGGGCAATTTTAAAAATCTGGTCTTCAATTACATTCTCACAAGCCTGAATATCTTCGTACGATAGTGCATCGTAAACAATATCGAGAGCTAAAATTGCCACAAAAAAAGAGCCCATGTTTGGAACAACTCCACCCCAGTCGCTACCATCTTTTACCTCCAATTTTGAATACTGCTCTACAATTGCATTTTTTACACGAATTGCGTGTAATTCGGCATTATCCCAATCTAAAATATATGCCAAAGCAGCGGCTCCAATATAATATTGAAGATCGTAGGCACTGGTTTTGCTCCCATTGTTTGAACGCTCCAAAGCATTCTCCTTCATCCCTTTCCAGGGTTCCTTCGAAGCCTTTTCGCGTAAGGCTGTAAATTGATCTTTTTTTACTATTAAAAAAGGATGATGCGTTTCTTTCTGTGAATTATCGGGAATTTCATCACTTGGTTTATCTTTTTCACATCCGGAAATTCCAATTAAAATAAACGATATTAAACAAAAAAGTTTTAACACATTCTTCATAATTATTCAACTATTTTACGGGTTCACTTAACAACCAAATTAACGGATTTCGTATGGGCAAATTCCGTAGAACTTCACCTGTTTTCGGATATCCTTCCAGTTTTTGCCATGTAGAAATGAATTCCTGGTTATCGTAAGCTTTTCCCGCAAAAAGTAAAAACGGATGCCGCACCGGCCATTCGTCGTAATACATTACATCGGGTTTGTAAGGCCAACTCGATTTATCTTTTACATACGGAAACAAAAACTCTGCACCCAATTTCATGTTTTTCCCGTCGGGTGTTGAAAATTCATACAAATTATCGTTTTCTACCGATAAGATTTCAGCACAAGTCATAAAAGCATCGAGATTAAAAAGCGAATATCCGTAGGGTTTTGTACGAACTACCTCCAACGGAAATGAACCATCTTCACCCATTTGATTTGGCAGCAGAATAGTTTTAAACCGGTTTCGGCACAATTCCAAAACTTCAGTATTTTCAGTCAAACGTGCAAAAGCGCCAACCTGCATTACCCAACAAGTGCCATGATTATTTTTGGCATTCATTTCATCAATTCCATACTGATGAGTTGTTAACCAGGTAACAAATTCGCCGAACCAGTTTTTAATTTCAGTTAAAGACTTTTGCGGAATAGCGTTATTGTTTTCCAGAATCTCGATTGAACGCGCAACTTCAACCAAATGAATAGCATCGATAATTCCAATTCCCCGCCCGGTTACCCGACCTTTTATAGCCTGAACATAATTGAGACTGGAATTCATCCGGGTTTCAGAATTTACAAACCAGGCTTCCAAATGTTTTAGTGTGGCTTCTGCAAATTTGTTGTCTCCCGTTAATAAATATGCTGATGTTTGCATTCCCACAATTTGGCTCAATCGAATCATTGCCAAACGATGAGCAACAAAATTTTCAGGGTTGGTTTGTCCATCTTTACGAATATACTGTCCCTCCGGATTTTCAGGATCGAGCCACCAATAATCTCCTTCAGAATAAAAATCGTGTTTGTTACCTACACTACGTTCGCAGACGGAGGCAGTCACCGAAACAGGTAAACTATCAAGATAGTTTGTTGCTTTTTCAACAATATAATTCTGTTCTTTCTCTGAAACAAAAGGAACTTCTGACTTTTTATTGGAACAGGCAAAAAAAATAAATATTGATAAAAGTAGAATGCCATTTTTAATTTGAGATATCTTCATAAACAATAATCTTATAAGAATTTAACCACAGAGAACACGGAGAATACTGAGTTTAAATCTATTTATTTTACTTGAGTAATTACAACCTGATTTTTCCCTTTTAATTTTGGATTTTTTACTTCGAGAACAATACGTGTAATTGCATCCCAATATCTTTTTAAACCTTTGTCAGTTACTTCAATTATTTCTATTTTTGGTGAGAGAGCTTTTGAGTTGTATTTCATCTCCATTGTAAATCCATCTCCTTCAAGAGTTAAAATTCCATCTGATTTTTCCGAGACTTTACAAGCTGTTACAAAATTTAGGCTGGTTGGCTCGTCTGCCACTTCCCTTAACTCATAATTATCTGAAATGGTGAATTTTTTGCCTCTATCCAATCGGTAACTTCTCACCCACTTTTCAACTTTTGCTTCATCGGTGTAAGCATTTGCAATATCGGTTGAAAAGATTGCTTTTTTAGCATCAGCAGTAAAGGATGAATTTTTAGCTACAAATTCCCTTCCCTGCATTTGATCAACACCATTAATTTTTGGCAACTGATGATAACCAGATTGCATGGTCCATATTTCGTAACGTTGGCTACTGAACGTTTTTGCTGTGTAAGTTTCGCGACCAACATCAACTAAACAAGGTTTTCCATCGAAATACAAAACACAGGTTCCCAAATCGTTATGATTATGACTTTCGGCGTTGTGCCCACCTTTTGCAGCAAAAAAGAATCCATCTGTTGAACCGGCTTTGTCGCGGGCACCAGCTGCTTGTAACTGTGGCAACCAAAAATCACTGATTAATGCATCTTCGGCCGGAGCATTTGCAATTTCATCTAAATGCATCAATTGCATAATTTGCTCGTCGATTTTACCGCCAGGAGTCTCTTTTCCCCAATCTTGCTTTTTTGCTAAGAATGCTCCAAACTTTTGCATAATCGGGTCTTGAATATCTTTCCCATAACTGTAAACTATTTGCGGACGACCACCTGTTGTAGCGTCGGCATCTGCGAAATTTATAAAATAGGGATAACTAATGTAAGCCTTGTAAATAAAATTTCCCATGTTTTGTATCAACTGATTGTCGTAAACATCAAATTTGCCATTCGTTGCTCTTTTCAACAAATCGAGACACTGATACAACGATGCTCCTGCCCTTCCCCAGTATGATGGACCTTCGTCGCAACCACCATCATCTGGATAATCATTAACAAACTGATCCAGCGATTTAACGACTTTATTAACTCCCTCAATTTTTTTATTTTGGTCGTCTTCCATTATTAAAATCGCTGTTAACATATTATGGTTGGTCCACGGATTCCAATTATTTACAGAACGACTACCATCTAATCCCATCCACCAAAAGTCGATGCGCTCATAATACGGGATTATTGCTTTGTACATAATCTCATCTTTTAAGCGGGTAGAAATTAATGGGTGAATTTTATCAAATTCATCCTTAAACAAATACCATGTCCACGAAAGAATATTCGCAATTTCGCCAACTCCCAAATCAATTGATGGCTTTTTAATATCCGGCAATCCTTTTGGCGCTGGCAAATGTGCTGACCAACCCCACCACGTTTGTTCGCCGTAATACCAAACTCCGTTTACAATCTGGTCAATAAACCGACCTTTCCCTTCGGCCAATTCGCCCATTACCAACGCCATTAATTTAGCACGCGGAGCCGCATATTTCGCTTGCAGTCTATCACCCGAACGAATAATTTCAATATAATCTGTTGCTTTTATAACCGGCCAATCGTAGTCATTTGCTTCTTCTGCTTCAGTCACATATTGATTTCTAAGATCATCCGTCAGATTATTCCAAAAATCGCGGTCTTTGTAAGTTGGGAAATCAAGGTCAGCAAAATCTTTTACAAGTGCATTTGAAATGCTAATTTCCTTCGCCTCTTTTTGAAGTACGTCTCTTTTTTCTTTTGAAAAACCGCTAATTGTAAATGTGCTTAGCAGAAAAAGAACAAATAATTTTTGCATGATTATTAGTTTTAATTGAATTATTGGTATTTATAATTTACAAAATTTAATCAATTCAACTCTCCCTCTTCTCCTTCTCTTCGCGAAGAGAGGGACGATTATATCGTAGATGTAATCAGGGTGAGTCACAAATATGGTTTTTACATTTTTCCAATATAAAATTTAATTTTCTAAATATTTAAGCTGAATGCGATTTAATGCGGGCAATTCGAAAACAGCAACATTTATTTTTTCTTGTTGAATTAATTTTCCGATGAAAATTTGTTCCTCTTTTGTATTTACAGTTCTTAATACTGCCTTATCTTTTTCATCATTTGCTACAGGAATAGTTAATATAAATGGCTGCTCTGCATCTATTTCAAATCCATTTGATATGTGCTTTATAAAAACCGATCCTCGTTTTTTGGGGATTTCAATTATAAAATATCCTGCATCGAACAATGTTCCGTTTTCCAATAAAATTGAGCCCAATTTTTTACCAATAATTGAATAACAGCCAACACTTCCTTTAAAGACTCTATTGTTAAAATTGTTTTCAGAGTCTGGATTTTCATCATTATAAATAAAATCGTGTCGATTATTTTTTGATTGTACATGAATTCCAACAAAACCCGGATTCTCTTTTTCAGGAGAAAAATATTCGATGTTATTCACCGACTGTCCTTCCGACTGATTAAAAGCATCAACAATTGCCACAAAAGGTTTTGTTCGTGCTTCGCCTTTTTGACGAACAACCAGAGTTGGAAGCGGTTTGTGGTACAATTCTTCGGGGACCGATTTCTCGTTAATTGCTCTTGAATAAGGCGCTTCAACTGTAAAAACTTCACGGTCGGAATACCCTTTCATCCAGAAATTCACATTTAATTTTTCACCCAAAATTGACGGCATTTTAAAGTGTGCAATAAAATTGTCACCGACTTTTGCTACCCTTTTATTTTTGAAATAATTATAACCAGCCAAATCTCCTTTTTCCGACGAAAGTTCATCTGTTTCTATTGTTGAAATTTCACTCCCAGAAAAATCAGTCAAAACAATTGGTTTCCCCTGACTGTGAAAAAGGTACTCATGTTTTTTGTCGTTTCCATCGTTTCTGGCAGAACGAAAAATATCGATAAAATATCCAGAGTTTTCACTTGTTCGGATTGTTCCTGAAACTCTTTGTTGTGTCGCATCGGTTGAAGGCTCATTAAAAGTTACATCAGAGAAAGTATAATCGCTGTTTAAAGGATTCTGACTTTCAGTTGAAGGATAAATTGAGTTCACTTTAAACGCCTGACTTCCACGCATATTTCTGTAATCTGAAACTCCATCAACTATAACCGTATTATGCGCTGCAAACCGGCTGTAATAATCGCGGTGATCTTCGGTCCAGTAACTAACACCAGCCGCACAATCGGGTGCAATTACCATTCCTTTGGCAAACAATTCTATGTTAACTCCATTTGTATGCGAATGATTTCCCAACGAAGCATTTTTTGAAATCATCATTCCGTTTTCCAAACTGTTGCCATTTCGCTGAACCACCCAACTTACATTAGGAGCATAAAAAGTTGGGTTTATCAACTCGGAAAAAGATTCAGCCGCTGGAACATCCATTAAATCTTCTACATAAAAAAAGAGCTGAAAAAGTGAGTTAATTTTATCGCGATTGTAAGCCTCATCTTCCATAAATCGTTTCAATTGTTTTGTAATCAGCGCTTCTTTTTCAGACTTTCCGTATTTTCGATATTGGCTAACAAGCAGCTCCAGTGCATTAAACCGAATCTGAGAATGTTTAGCATCGCCATAAGCTACTGTAAATCCGTTAGGAAATAAATACTGAAAAATTACAAGATTTGCCTTTTCAATAATCGGAAATTTCTCTATAAGATTATTGTTTAAGGTATTGTCCATGAGGCTAAATATTTCCAACATATCATTTCCAACTAACATGTTATAACCAGCCACTTCTGGCCAGATTCCAGTTTTCTGATCATAATTTTTAACAACATCTTTTAATGCTTTTTGCTTGAATGAGTTTTGATTCAGCACCTGATCGATATAATATTGTTGTCCTTTTTCATTTTCATAAAAATCGTCATCTTCCAGAGCCAGAGCTATGTATGTAATATAAAGTGCCTGCATTAGATTCCAATTATTATCGGGCACACCATAGCTTATTTCCTGATCTGCCCATTTTTGAAATACTGATTGAATCATTTTTAGATTGGCATTTTCTTCTTGCAAAAAAGAATACAAAAAATCGTAACAAATAACAAGATGTTCAGCTATACGTTCATGAATTACCTCGAAAGTTTGAAGCCCCATTAAAAGTTTATTTTTATGGTCTTCAAAAGTTAATGGTGCTTCGCGATAATACATGCCTTCCATATATTTCATAAAAATATCGCGGGCAAAAACTGCATATTTTTTCTCTCCCGTTAACCAGTATAAAAATGCCGCTTCCTCGGCGAGTGTTACTATGCGTTCATTAATACGTTCAATTATGTGTCCTGTTTCAGAAGGTTTTACCCACTCCCACGGACTACCCTCTTTTTTGCCATTTTGAAGATACAAACCGCGTTCATCGTCCATATAAGGTTTAATATCTTCCAACTCCGGACGTAAATAATCGGTTGCCCAATCTCGTGAACCTGAAAAACGAACTGTTGGAACCGGAGCTTCTCCTTCGCCATGAGAAAAGTCCATTCCATTAACAAACACTTTCGTGTATTTAGTTTTCCAGTACATTTGAAGTCGGGAGACAATCCATTCAGGATCGGTTTTATGACGCTCTACAAAAGGTTCGACATGAATTTTCAGGTCGCTAATAAATTCACTTGTACTTTTAGATTTTTCTAATTGAAGTAAAAAAGATTCCTTTTGTTCGTTGGTTACGTATATTTCTGGATGGGATTGACTCCATCCGTTAACATCAAAAAAGAAAATTACAAAAACCATTAATAAAATTCTTAACCGCATTTTAAAACCAAACTTGTAATTCATTTTATTTTTTATTGAAATTATTTAACCTTTGTAGGTTTCTCAAAATCGCTATTCATTTCGTAAGGTAACTTCCAAATATTCCCACCGAAATCACCAAAATAGAGTTCCGATTTGCTGAATTCGTGCGAATGTCCATCAGCCCAAAAGAAGGAAAACGGAGCTTTGTAATTTACGGGTCGGCGAACATAAGCGTGGCTTTGTTCACTTTTTCTTGTGAGTTTTTTTACCCGTTTCCATTTTTTTCCATTATCTTTTGAATGCCAAACAGCCAATTCTCCACCAACTCCCCATTTTTGCGAACCCGGTTCAGTTGGCCCAATTATTTTCCATTCAGTATCTGAAATATATAAACTTCCCATATCGTAATTATGATCAGATTCAGTAATTACGAAAGTTTGCCAGTTTTGTCCATTCCATTTCGTAATGCACCATTCATAAGGCGAACTAACCGGGCCAGGTTCGTGACCATTGCTTCTAATATGTAAACAAACCGGATATCCATTAGAATCAAATCCCATATCTTTCAGATAAACATTTTTACCCTGCAAGTTATAATCTACAGCTCTGGCCGGAGAATCGAGTTGAGTAATTGGCAATTGCAAATTAACTCCCTCAACATTCGTCCAGGTTTTACCAAAATCGGATGACTGAATGTAATACAAATCTGTCCGTTTATCAACAACTCCGTTGGGATGGCGATTAAAAAAAGTTCCGACCACTTTGTTATTGTACACATTACTTGTTTGATAATGTCCCGATTTTTCGCCCTTATTAACCGGAATTGCAGCGAGCATTTTATCCTCTGTCCAGATTAAACCATCTGTACTTATTTCGAAATACAATTGGCGAACACCGGTATATTTAGTAAAAAAGTGAAAGAACCCAAAATTGGTTTTCCAGGGTTGTGGGTAAGTAAACTCTTCTTCCGAGAGAATTTCAAATTCATTAATATTAAATGGTTTTTTACTTTTTAATTTAAAACCTGGTCGGGCTCTTCCACGTCCGCTAATAAAAACCCGAATGTAACCCTCATCGTCTATCATTATTGAAGGATTATCGTGTGGGTCGTTTACACCCTGTTTGTCGTAAACTACAGTTGGTTTTGAAACCAAGCCTGTTTTATGGTCAAATTCGCCAATCATACAAAGCAAATATCTTTCTTCCTCGGATGATGTTCCACCAAAAACAAAAAAGGTTTTATCTACTTCTTTAGCATAAATAGCTAACGGAACATGTTTGGCGGTATAAGTTCCGAGAGGACCGGAGTATTTGTCGCCATACTCATATTTCTGGTTCAGTTCAAACCAGATTGGACGGTAACCATCGATTTTTTTGTTGTTGAGAGATTGAGCGTTTAGAAAAAATGTATAGATGACAAGAGTTGTAAGCAGTAATATTCGTTTCATAGTTTTCATTTGAGTTATCCTCTTCTGTCAGTTTGAGAACCTACCTAATTTTTATTGGGTAGAATAAAGTAATGACAGATTGCTTCAGTCATCGTCGTCGAAATGACAAAATGTATTATCTGGTTAATTTTATAATTACAGTTTTTCCAGCATCTCCTTCCTGTGGGAGTGTAATCTTTATTTTTGTTTTCCCAATTCCCGAAGTTGCAAAATCTCCGGAATAATCTCCATTTATAATTAGTTTTATTTTCGACAATTTCTGAGTTGGATCGGAAACAGAAATCTGAATTCCACTATCTGATTTTTTTATCATTAACAAGCAAGGTTGATCAACTTCAATGCCGCCAAAAATCTCTGATTTTCCTGCTTCGTAAAAAACAATTCCCGCAATTGAACCATCTTCTGAAACAACTTCTTGCATGTTCTTTTCATTTGTAATTTTGAAAGGAAGTTCGGTTTCCATTGTTTCCAAATCTGCCCTTTTGGCATTTGGAACTAAAATGTATTCATAAGAATCGTTTACAGGATTTATACCATGCTCGAACCAAAGTTTAAAGATGTTTGCTTTAATCGTTTCGTCGGATAAAAGTATTGTAACATCGGTCCATTTTCCTTTAACCTCATCAGTCTTTAAATTCATTTTTTCAGGTTTAGGGAAGAAATAGCCAATATTATCGTGCAAAATCCATTTAAATTCGCTTTCCATTTTTTCCAATTCAAATTCGTTATTAAAATAAGTTTGATTTACCGAAGTTGTAACTGGTAAACCTGTTGCAGAATTTATACCGACACCCAAACAAACAATTTTATTGTAGAACATAAACCACGATTTTTTTGCTGATAAACCAAGTCTGTTGTAGTCGAGAACAGCGATTCCGTTTTCACCATCAGAAACACCTCCCACAAAATCGGATTGAATACGGTAACCACGAGCGGTTAAAACCGGCAAAGGATCATCGTCTTGTAAAGTTGTTGTTCCCGGAACTTTTTTCCAATCCCAGAAGGGAAAGATATTTTTGTACTCTTTGCCGGATTGATAAAGATAAGTTGCACCGTCTCCCAGATAATATCCCTGTAAGTTTTCAGAGTTGCAAGATTCTGAACCAATTACTCTTTCAGAAGCCATTTTTACTGAGAAATAATAATCAGGTGTACGTTGAATTTGAATATCGGAACGCCAGAAATGTTTATTTCCAATCAGATTTTCGTATTGATTTGCTTTTTGATAATCTATTGCAAAGTCCGGATCTAAACTCTGCATCTTCACAAAACTTTTCGAGAGACTTTCAGCTTTTGTTTGGGGACGGTCGGGTCCAATTTGTCGCCCACAGGCACTGATATCCATTTCATTTTTCCATGTAACCCATTGCTGTCCTTCCAAAAGGTAGTTACGAAGAATCTCGACTTTGTTTTCGTCGAATTTATAAGGCGTTTTCCTTAAAATTGAAATCCATTTAATCATATCGCCAACATACGAAAGTCCATAATTCCCGAATTGTAATTGCGGTCCGTGCTGATGGTACGACCAATCTGGTTGCACACCCTCACCTAAACTTACGATCAACTCCTCCTGTATGGATTCGCTAGCCTTTTTCACCAAAGTAAGATCTCTGTTTAGCAATGAAGTGAACAACACATTTCCCGACTGCCAGACTTTATTTTGCCCGCTTCTGCCAATCTCGCAACGATTTAAAATTGGCATTGCTTTTTGCAATTGTTTAGCTGAAAGTTCCGGTTCCATTAAAATCAATATTGGATTTAATAGCATCGGCGTTCCAATTACCGGATGCCACCAATTCGGGCTTTGAAAATCGTTACTCAGCCAGTGGTTTAAGGCTGCATGAATTTTTATCGAAACTTCTTTGTTTTGATAGAGTTCGCTGGCTGGATTTTGATATGCTTTGGCCAAATCTAATAATCTACTTAAATGGATTCGCGGCGACCAGGAACCTCTGGTTTTACTTGGATAATCGATGTCGGGCCAGGTACCATCGTTATTTAAATCGTTATAAGATTGACTTACTTCTTCTAAATTTATATCATCATTTAAAAGATTGGTTAATATGTTTTGGTGTAATTGCTGAAGTTCTTCGGGGTAGTTTTGGCTGGATTCGAATATTTTTGAGGTTTTGGGTTGGGTACAACTAAATCCTGATAAAATCAGTGTGATTAGAAATAGGTTTTTAACGTTCATAATATTTAAATTTTTACTCTAATTCCGTATTGATTAGCGGCTCATGCAAGTTTGATCCTTTTTTAATCTGAGCTGGATGAGCCTGTTTTTACAGTCGGTTCCTAAACCCCGGGATAAATACCAGGGCTACATATAGAATACTTCTACGGAGTATTTTTGGTAAACTCAAGTTTTGCCTTTTCGCTATTTGAGTAAGGTATTGTGATATTCCATTTACCTTTTCCCTCATCCAATACCTTCATTTTTACGATATCCAAATCTTTCGAAACAGTTTCTATTTTTAATTTAGATGCTTCTTTATTAAAAGGAACAAGCAACCACACAAAGGTTTTGGCCGATTCAATTTCTGTTGAATAAATGGATGTTACGTTTGGTTCGAATTTATTATACTCTTCGCTATACCAACCTTGAATTTCAGGCTTTTCTTGTCCCTTTACAAAGTCAATTTTCCAATCTGATTTTCCAATTGGAATGATTTTAAGGTTTCCCTTTTCATTTTTAGTTGAAACAGTTCCTTCATCATTTTTTTCGACTTTACAGTCAGGATGCCAGTGCCAGATAGTTTCGATTTTACGTGGAGTTTTTGTTTCTATTTTATCCACTACAATCCAGAATTCTCCACGCACATACATCAGCGAACGATTGTGTTTTACATCTTCCAAATCGTAATATTTATCGAACGAATTCCATGCATAATCAAACTCCGGAGTTATTTTATAATGACTCTCAGAAAGTGGTTTCTCTGTAACTCTTACATCCGGTTTCTGTCCTTTACCATCAATTAAAATAGAATTATGCCCTTGAGTCCCTTTTGCATATCCGCGAAATTTCTGAGCAACTTCACCGGTGTATGCAAACCGGCCGGCATCGACCAATAAATCGCGCCCAAAAGCCGAAATTGAAATGTGCATTTTATCATTATGTTGGTGACCACTTCCCCACGGGCCAACATCGAAAAACGACCAGTGCGCATCTTTGTCATAACCATTTCTTGAAATTAATTGACCCGCCCAGGGGTAAAAATACGACGGCCCATCTTTTGGTTTAGTTCCCAATTCACCATTTGTTGCTATATATTCCCATTCTGGGTTATTATACGTTTTCGCTCCTTTCAGAATCAACTTCACATCACTTCCACGATCGCCATCGTTATTTAAAATCCGATTTCCATCAGGACGAACGGCTCGTGCAATGTAGCTATACATTTTCTGAATGGTTTTGTCAAAAAAATCGGGAAGCAAATAATTGGCACGATCGCAAATTTCCTTAAAAAGCACAAAATTATTCATGGCTACATTATGATAATGAGAAGTAAGTTCGGTTTGTGTTCCATCGGGGTAGACCTGTCCTTTCATACTTTCACTTATGGTTTTAGCAGAATAAGCAAGCCACTCCTTCGATTTTTTGTATTCCGGGAAATTGGTTGCTACAGTTGCCAGTGCAGAAATTTCCATAGTCAGCCAGTTGTTTCCTCCATGAAAATTTCTGTTGTAATGTGCATGGTCGGGTAAACTACTTAGGATTAAAAGTTGGGTTGCCGGAGATAAATGACTGCTGTTTAACAAGCCATAAAAAATTCGAGACCACACTTTTAAACGAAAACTAACTTCCAATCCGCGCCAAACAGAAGTACTGCTTTTTACTCCCGGATAAGGCATACTTTTAATTATAAAATCGCGCAGAAACAAATCGATATATTCAGCGTATTTTGGATTTCCGGTTTCAAAATATACAGCAAATACACGGTTTATCTGACTGTGGCGATTGGAAAGCCAGGCCCATTCACGGTCATTATTGAGTCCTTTATAATACCAGTCGCGATGGCCATCGTCTCCCCACGGAACTTCGCCGCGCACATTCTGCACGATGAACACATTTTTTAAAGTTGTGTCGGCTTCGGCAATAGTTTTATCTGATTTATCAGGTTGTTGTCTACGAAGATATTCAGCGGTATTTCCGTTTCTGTAATAGTTTAAAAGTTCGGCACATGCTGCAATTTGATTACCCGACTTATAAGCTGCATTTACTTTTTCTAATCCCAGATATTCAAGATTCAATTGTTGGAGCATGGTTTCCATCGTTTCGGGGTAGGCTTTGCAAACATCTTCAACAGTAGTTATTTCGCACCAGGTTTGAGCAGAAGTTATTCCTGTAAAATAGATAAAAAGGATGATTAGGAATAGGTGTTTTATTTTCATTATCAATATTTTTATTGTCATTTCTATTTCCGGCTCATGCATCTTCCAGACTTTTAAAATCTTTGCTGGATGAGCCTGTTTAAACTCGGTTTCTTTACCCGGGATAAATCCCGGGGCTACAAATATTTAACTCCTACGGAGTTTCCTATTTAAGTTATTTCTTATTTGGTTCATGCAATGATTGTGCTAATTTGAACGTGCATAAATGAGCCTTGTTTTGTTACGCTTTTCAAGCCCTTTTCCAAAGTATGTGCTTATAATTATCTAGTTTGAATTATTCGTTTTAGTTATTTTTCAATATCTCGTTTACGTTTTAAAGCTTCTAAAAAGTAATAATCGGCATAATTAATTGGCACATCAATTTCAGCATTATGTGGAATACTTCCAACGGAATGCATTAAAAGGAAAAATCCATTTTCGCCAAGCTTTGCCCGATACGCATCACTTGCCAGTGAATTCATTATTTCATCGGCTTTTACTTTGTATTTATTATTATTTGTATGAATAGACATTTCGTAGAGGGCACTCGCCATAACTGCCGCAGAAGAAGCATCGCGGAGCTCGTTTGGAATATTAGGAGCATTAAAATCCCAGTAAGGAATTCGGTCTTTGGGTAAGTTCGGATGATTGTCGACAAAAGCATAAGCTTTTTGTGCCTGCTCCAAATATTTAATGTTTCCTGTTTCGCGATACGCTACCACAAAACCATAAATAGCCCACGATTGTCCGCGTGCCCAAGTAGATTCATGTGCAAATCCCTGGGCAGTATGTTTGTTAAACACAGAGCCGTCTTTTAGACTGTAATCGATCACATGCCAGGTGCTATTATCCGGCCTAAAATGATGTTTTAATGTTTGCTTGGCATGGGAAACAGCAATATTGTAAAAACTTGAATCGCCCGAAAGTTCGGTTGCCTTAAACAATAGTTCCAGGTTCATCATGTTATCAATAATTACCGGGCACTCCCAACCGCGTTCCGATTGCCAGCCATTATCAACATTCCACGATTGTAAGATTCCGGCAGTCGATCGAAATCGAGTGGACAAAGATTTTGCTGCCTGAATAACAACATCTTTATAAGCATTATTGTCACTTAATCTTAAACCATTTCCATAACTACATCCAATCATAAATCCAACATCGTGGTGCCAGGTAAGGTATTGCACCGTGTCGAGCGCCTCAGAGTATTTTTCGCCAAAGGCTTTCCATTTGGTATCACCCGTTAAATCGTACAACTGCCACATGCTACCCGAGAAAAAACCGGAAGTCCAGTCCTGCGGATTTATATACCTGATTTTCCCATCTATGTAATTTCGCGGGTTGAGCACTCTGCCAGAGTCTTCAATGGCTTTAGTTTGCAGTCCATATTGCGCTACTGCAAAATCAATGTTTTCGTGAATAAAATCCGGTTTTGATATTTGTTTACTTTGACAAGCAAATACAAAAATAACAACTGTTAAAATTACAGTCAATTTAATAAGTTCTCTCATACTATTGTTTTTCTAATTTGTACAAATACAGCTGATTGGGCCCGGGCCACGGTTTTTGGCGTGGTCTGTCACGATTTCGATTTATAGTTTCCCACTTTAAAATGTATCGGAAATTTTCATCTTCTGTTTTTCCAATATCTCCGGAAGTTTGAATTAATAAACCGGGGAAATCGCCTTCAATTTCGAGGTCGGTACCAAATGGATCGGGTTTTAATACTTTCCCAATAGCTTCAAATTTATTATTCAATAATATTGTGCCGTTTCCATATTTTATGTGCCAGAAATCTATTTCATAATTTTCGTCGCGTTTGTTAAAACCTTTTATTCTGACTTCACTATTTATACTTCCGTTACCTTCAAAAACCCAACGATAATCCCAATCTGTAACTTGTTTATAAATCCACTTTTCATTTTGAATTTGGGCAGTATAAAACTGAATATTCCCAATTGAATCATATTTGTGATAAGCAAAAACAGGATTGTTTTGTTCATCTAAAACCAATTTTGCAGCAAGGTTAATAATTCCTCCTTTGGGTGGAATTGGATCAACAATAAGCAACTTTTTGTCGAGAGTTGCGGGCAATTCAAATTCTTCACCAAAAGCATTGTACCAACGTTTTAAATCCGGACTTTTCATGTAAGATAAGTCGTGATTGGTTGAACAATCCGGTGTATCGCGCCAGACCCAATACATATGATACCAACCATCTTTCATTATCGCAGGTTGAGTTTGATAGGCATTCATTAATCCCTGGCCATCGGTAAGCGGAACATCCAACATTCGCGACCAGGATTTGGTTTCACACGAATAAACGTTGTAAATCTCGTTGCCATTTCCACTACCACCATCTCGATAATGATACAATAATTCGCCTTCTTTGGTGAGCATAAAATGTGGATAAGTTGTTCTTTTTTCTTCGGTACCCACCATTTCAAAAACCTGTTCTAAAGTTGAAATATCGTTTGCTTCGGTACTTCGAAAATACGTAATGGGATGTACATGGACATTTCCTGACAAGTGGATAAAACCTTCTTTATCGATTCCAATTGTTACAAAATTATGACTATCCCAGCCCAGAACTGTACTTGTGCCGCCTGCTTCATTTCTTGTTGTTGGAGGAATAATATGCAATTCAAACTCCTCTTCATCTAAATTTCGTTGTCCAACTACCATATTTCGGTTGGCATTGTAGTAGGTAATGTACTGGCGATTTTCGTGAGTGTATAGACAAAACCCAACGGGATGCCCAGCCCAAACAGAGTCTATTCTTATGGTTTGTTCGATGGATTCGGTTTTGTTGGTTTCGTCGATTATTATAGGATCAGTGGGCTGTTTTGGGGTACATCCAAAAATGGTGAGGATTAGGATTGAAATAAGTAATAGTTGAGTTTTCATAATTTTATTTTTTCTTGTAAAATATCGTCTCATGTGCGGTGCATGTTATGCCGGTTTTTCTATTTAATTCTGTGGATGCACCTTATTCTCTTTGATATTTTGATCCCCCGGTTAAAACCTGGGGTCAATTATATCTATCTCCTGCGGAGTTTTATTGAATTCATTTTTTCAACACTAAACCGCTTTTTTTAGATTCAAATTCAAATGAATAATTATTTCCATTTTTTGAAAATTCAACAAAAACATTTCCTGAATTGTCTTTCCTTAATTCTTTTGTTGAAGCAATTTGTTTTGCCTCATCCACATTTTTAACGGGTAAAATAATTGTAGCTGCTATGGTTTTGTTTTCTACTGATTTTATTTCAGTATCAAAATAATCGACCCAGAAAAAATCGTTGGTGGCATTAATAAATTGCGAAGCATGTTTCCCTGATTTTATTTCGAGATTTTCCGATGCTACCGGAATTAATGCCATTTTCCCTTTTTCGCCTTCCAGAAAAACAAAATCATCGTAAATTTCAAAATCTACACCCGGATGAAAACGGACATCAATTTCTGAGCCCGGATTTGCTTCCACTTCATCAAGCAAAACAGTTATTCCCGGTTTCTCCAAAATAACATGCCTTTTCCACTCTTTTAATTCGTTATTAGGATAAGCTTTTGTAGGATTCATTTTAACGTAATCGCGAGCTACAGAAGTTCTGAATTCTTCAACCTCCCCACCAACTCCGGGAATCCATTCTTGCTTTCTGAGTTTAGCAGAGATCTGTTTTTCGCCATTAACAAAAACAACGTTGTGTCCAATGCTCGAAGCCTGTGGATAATCGAACCGCATATCATCAAAATACTTTTCATCGTACGAACCTTTTCTTCCAATATCCTGAATAAAATATTCGCCATGCCAGTAAACTACAAAATGTCCAATGTCGAGATGTCCGTGATGGGGATCATCATTCATCCCGGCTTTTCCAGCCACCAGAACTTTTGCATGATCCGTAAAATCGCTTCGCAAAACCCACCAATCTATGGTACGAAAATGTTTGGAAGGATTTTTAGGTGGCACGGCAGTAAATTCAGGTTTTGGCCAGATAATATCGAAGATATCGTTGCCTTCACCCAATAAATTATATCTGTACCAGGCCGCTTCTTTGTTATTGGTTTCAACTGCTAATTTGTTTAAAAGATGAGTACTTCCAATTAACGAACTGCCACCGGAATCTTCAAAATTAAGCGACCGTTTTCCGGGAAGGGAAATGTGAAGAGGAAAAGTAGCCGGATTTTTTTTTAGTCGTTCATTTTCAAAAAGATTGTATTTCGCGTTTGTCAATCGTTTTAAAGCATCGGCAAAAAACGTTGAAGTATGCACTCCGTAATTCCAGTAACCACCGCCTTCCTGCCAGCCACCATCTTCTCCCAATTCGTTAAACATGCTGTTAATCCGGTTGTACGATTCGGCCACAATATCGGTTAGTTGAGGATGCTCGGTAAGCAAAACCAATCCGGTTAAACCAACACCCGAATTACAAACCCCGCACCAGTTACAACGATACGCAGTTGCCCACCAATGAAATTTGTAATCGCCCCGAACGCGGGTCACAACTTTTTCTAATAATGCTCCCCGAATCCGGTCGCGTTGGGCTGAATTTAATGCCGGATACAACCAATCGTAAACGGCTGCCATCATTCGCCCAGCGTCGCCATTGTAATGGTCGAAATTAAAATTCACCTGATCATCATCGACATTCCAAGGCATTATTCGTGAATAAATAATTGGAAATTCGTGTGCACGACGGGTCCATGTTGTGAGGTCGCAAAATGCATCGGCAAATTCAAACGCTTTATCGGCATATTTTTGTTCACCTGTCATTTGAAAAAGAAAAGCGAGATGAAAAGCATGGCTTTGCATGCTAGTATAATATTGTCCATATTTCCGATCGGTGTCGTATTCAGTCCATCCTGCGCGCGTATTTTTGCCCTGAATTGGAATATTTTTATCTACCGGCAAATGAAGCCACATTTGCGCCTCAGCCTCGAGTTTTCTAAAAATATCACTACTCTCCTGATCGTTTATAATACGACTCAAAAGCTCTGGCTTTTCTTCCTCTGTGAAATACAAATACGGGTGTTTCAAGGATGAAATATCGATGGCCTTATCGATGTCGGATTTTGAGAGTTGTGCGGAAGAAATTACTGGAACCGATAAAATAATCAAGATGATTGTTAGAAGTTGAAATAGTTGTTTCATATCGAAATGGTTAAGATTTTCATTTAAATAATTTTTCTATTTGCGGTTTATGGATTGGTATTTTTCCAAACTTGGCAATGTGGATGAACCTTTTAAAAATTCTTATTCTTTGATCCCCCGACTTTAGTCGGGGGTTATTTATAATTAACTACATTGTAGTTTACCATTCGTTTAAGGTTTTATTCAAAAAATGCCCTTCCTGTGTTGCATCAGAAGGCACTAAAATAACTTCGAACGATTCCTTTGTATTTGCCGGAATTTCGCATTCGAAACCTACGATTATTGTTCCGGGGTTTTCGGCATCGTAATTATTAGTTGGCACCGTACTCCAGGTAAACATTTCAATATTATTCGGACCCTGAACTTTTAGTTTTAGAACTTTTCCATTATCGATTAAAGTTGCCTCATTATTTCCTAATGTTACATTTGAATAAGTTACCATTTGCCAACGAACTGTTGCCGGATTATCCAATGTTTCAAATTCGTCTCTTATTATTGTATATTTTAAATCTTTAAGTGCAACTCCGCGCGTGGCGGTTTTTAGCTGGCCATTATAAACTCCTGAAATATCAGATATCGAAAACATAAAATCTTCTTCATCGGAATAACGGTCAATTTTTGCATAACCACCAACTCGTTGCTGTTCATTGTCAACAATTAAAACATTGTGCGAATAGGTGTTCATTCTGAAAATTGTCCAACGCTCAGCATCCTGATCTTTCCCGAAAATACTCATCCCAAGCGATTCCAACGATTCATAATTCTGACTTCCCAAATCGGTTGCCCAACGTCTGCCATCTGCTTCCATAATAAATGATCCAACATCCATGTGTCCATGATTTACAGATGGAGAACCTGCTTTAAAACCAAGATAAACGGCTTTAGAATCGGTCCAGCTTGAGCGCATCATTGCCACCGGATTTGGTCCCTGCCCAGTCCAGAATTTCTCACTTGGTTCGGTAATATTATTAAGAGGAATATTTTTACCCCAAATCATGATGGCCGGCAAATCACGAATTCCCTTAAAATCATCGAAATTAGAAATCTCCAAAAATTTCTTTTCTGACCATAAAACAGAGGGATCATTGGTTTTTTCAGCAAACCAAAACATAGCAGGTTTTAAATTTGTACCGGTTCCGCAATCGGCCCAGGTGAAATTTCCGCCGGTTGGTGTAATCATGTGTTTCAAAAAATGGCCGGTTTCAATAAAGCCCGGAGTTGAACTCAATCCACGATCGTTGCCCAAAGCTTTTTCAACCGCACTTAAAAACAGGATATTAAAACCTGAACCATATCCCCAATATCCATATCCTTCGGGATAAACTCCATCAGGTTGGTAGGCTTCCATTGCAATTGGAATTGATTGAAAGGCCCGATCAATAATTTCTTCAGCAACATCCGGAAAATCTTCCTGAATGGCCAGCGCACCATATACCATTCCGGCATTGCAAACCTGATTCCAATTATTTTCAGAGGTCAACCACCAATGAGTTCCATTTAAGGACTCATTTAATCCAAACATCAAAATTGCACTTTGTGCCTCCAAACGAGCCCGTTCCGATAAGTCTTCATAAAGCCAGTCGTAACCAATTGCAACTGCCATTGTCATTTCAGCCACATCTAAAAAATGTGAAGGATTCCAATCGCTAAAACGAGAAACTGCCAATATCTCTTCATCCGCTCTTTTCAGGAATTTTTCGTCACCTGTCATTCGGTATGAATAGGAAAGGAAAAATATTCGTTTTAATGCTTCACGCGAAGTAGAAAGTAATCTTCGACCAATCATTACCCGTTCTAAAACAGGCTTGCCAATCAAATCGTTACTTTTCTCTAAGATAGCAAAATGCATTTTTTCCCATGTTTCATCAGAGGAAATCAAGTCGTGAATTTGTTGTTCTTCTCCCTTAAGAAGTAAAATTCTTGGGTGGCCGGCTTCTGATAAATCTGGTCCGGATGGTGTTTCATTTTTGTTGCATGAAAAGGTTAAAAGCAGGATAATGATGAATGTTAGTTTTTTTTGTAATCGCATTGTAATATTTTTCTTAATCAAAATTTTCATTTGCGGCACATGCAACAGTTCTTTTCACTGAAACGGTTGTGGATGTGCCCTTCTTTTTCCGATTTTTTTACCCCCGACTAAAGTCGAGGGCAATAAATATTTTACTCCATTGGAGTTTTGATTCATAAATCAACAGTTACACTACTTCCAGCATAATTGCCTTCTGGTAAATCAATTGTTATTTCACTTACTTTTCCCTTTTCATTCCAAACCGCTTTAAAATTCTCTCCGGTTTTTTCAATTTTTGTCGAAAGAGTAAGTAGCATTTTTCCTAATTCCCGATTAGGATCAGAAACTGTTATTTTCATTCCATCACCTTGTTGCGCATGTAATATTACAATTCCCGGAGTTTCGCAACGAAGCTTTAAATTTTCGATTATCTGAACTTCTCCTGCCTTATAAAATACTGACTGACACATTCTTAAACCAGAATGTTTTACTGCCTGAATTTCAGGAGTATTTGAAATGATTGTTACATTGTTTTTGGAATTATCTTGCTCCAGTTTTTCCACTGAAGTAGCAGGAACAACAATGTATTCGTAAGATTCATCACTTGGACTTTCGCCGTGGTCGAGCCAAAGTTTAAACACATCCAATTTTATTTCATCTTTTGGCGAATCTGATTGTTTATTAATTAACCACCACGAACCGGTGGCTTCGCTGTTTTTAATATTCACATCTGATGATTCAGGAAAAACATATCCAATCCCATCCTGAAAAACCCAATCCACATTTTCAAATTTATTTTCTCCTTTTGCAATAACTGATATTTTATTACCTGATGAAATGGTAACATCGTCGCGGAGAAGACATTGGTTTAAAGTTGTAACAACCGGAAGGTCTCTTTTGCACGATATTCCTGCTCCCAAACAAACATACTCATCGTCGAAAAAGAACCATGCTTTTCTTGCAATTAAAGGGTCGTGCGGACTTCTGAAATCAAATGCAGCTGCACCATATTTTCCATCTGTTGCAGCACCTACAAATTCAGTACTTCCAAGTTTTTGAATTTCGTTAGCAGGTGGCATTTCCGGTTTTTGCAATACAGTTGTTCCCGGTATTTTCTGGTAATCGAAAACCGGTGCTATGTCGTAATATTCATCTCCCGTTACCGAAATATGATTTGTGCCATCGCCACGATGATGATTAAACAAAGCTTCGCTGTTATACGGCTGCTCCATGTTATGTGTGCGGGTTGAATACAATCGTACTGAAGTAAACCAATTGGGACGTTGAAAAGAAAAATGCTCGGAATGCCAATAAAAAGTAGCGTGCGAAGTGGTTGGTTTAATTCCCATATTTCGAATGTCTGCAATTTCCTGAATTTCGTTTCTGCGATAATCAGACGTACTTAACAATTTCTCTGCTGTTTTTGCGCTATAAGCATGCAATGTTCCTTCTCTGCTTATACTTCTGTTTTTTGCACCAGCATCGGGATACTTTCCAAAAACCGCAGTTTTACAAATCCCATCCAAAAAATAATTTATTAGCTGTTCCAGTTTTCCATCTGAAAAAGAATACTGGGTACCGGTTGTATAAACTGCCCACTCAACAAAAGCATCGGCGTAACCTAATCCGTATGAAAGTGTGTTATTCACGCCATCAACTCTGTGATGAAAACTATTGTCGTACTGAATTCCGCGGCCACCCATTTCGCGGTTTGAGAATCCTGTGGGAATGTGCCTGAATCCATAACCATATTTTGCCCCAACCCATTCTGAAAATTTAATCTCGCTTTCAATAATCCTGACCACTTTGTTAAAAGTTTCATCATCGCCTAAAAAGAGCATATTTTTTGCCTGAATTCCTGCAATTTTTATACGGTCGCCACCAGGGCGAGCACCCGGTGCATCCACATGTGCCCGTGCAATAATTGGCTGTGCTTTCTCAACCAATTCTTTTGGTAAATCGTCACCTATAATAAGCATTAATGTAACCAAACCATTGGTTGTACCAATTTGGTTATGCCACCAGTTGTCACAGAAATAATCGTTATCGACCCAATTTTTCAGTGCCAGTTCGATGGTCTCTTTTACATTTTTCTTTTTATAATATTTCGATGATTTGGTTTTATAAACACGGGCCAGCAATATCATATTTGCATAGTGATTTCTATGTTCAAATCCGGTTCGCGACACATCCTCGTAATTGATTCCCGGCCAGGTTCCATTTTCTTTTATTGAACTAACTAAGTCGTCAATTCTGCTGTCGTCAATTTCGGATTGCATTAAAGAAGAGACCACACGTTTTTTGATAATATCAATATCAGAATTGGAACTTTGCCCTTTGCTGGCCGAAATCAAAAAAGACAGAATAATTATTATTTGAATTAAGTACTTCATTTTCAGTTAGTTTTAAGTAATGCTATAATATCGGTTTAAGGTATTAAAGTTATCAATTAGCTGGTCGTTTATTTTTCCAAAGTTTAAAATCGTCCCAATATATTTGCAAAGTTTTTCCCTTGCTTTTCATATAATCTATCAGTTGTTTTGATGTGTATAACTTAATCGGATTAAATTCTGTTACACCGTCCGGGTTTGGATCTTCTGTATTATGTGTAATTCGAGTGAGATCGAATATCACATCCTTTTTCTCTCCATCAGGTTCGATCGTCATATAAAATCGTCCATTCT
>Ga0307988_1000354_pt1 | contig 32888 bp, 27 predicted proteins | sample EllFjometagen183_FD_203166 | JGI IMG/M metagenome (GOLD analysis project Ga0307988, IMG submission 203166) | Marine microbial communities from Ellis Fjord, Antarctic Ocean - #183 | ecosystem: Environmental > Aquatic > Marine > Unclassified | place: Southern Ocean | collected 2014-10-08 | reverse complement strand
AACTAAAGATTGCATTAGTTCATGAGAAAATAGCAAATAGCAGAAATGACTTCCTGCAGAAACAATCAACAGATATCATCAAAAACCACGATGTCATCTGTGTAGAGAGTCTGCAGGTAAAGGAAATGATGCAGAACCATAGACTTGCTAAGTCTATAGCGGATGCCTCATGGTCAAAGTTCATATCAATGCTTGAATACAAAGCCAATTGGTATGGCAGGACCATACAAAGAGTTCCTAAGAATTTCCCAAGCACCCAGATCTGTTCACAATGTGGAAATCAGATTAAAGAAGCCAAGGAACTTAACGTGAGGGAGTGGGAATGTCCTGTGTGCTGTTCACACCATGACAGGGACAAAAATGCCAGTATAAATATCCTGATAGAAGGACTGTTTCTTCTGTCGGGCAAGAAAAGAACCGCAGGGACTGCGGGGATAGCCTGGGTTAGCTTAGACCACGGTAGGTCTATCGACCAGGAATCCTGCCAATTCATTGGCGGGTAGTTCAACACTTCGAGAAACGATACCCGTGCTTTGAAAACTAATTTCGCTACCCCAAGTCAGCAACGAGTGAACATTAGTTTTTGAGCACACATTAACTCATTATTTTTTGGGAACACACAAGGGTACCGATATCAGTGTTTTTTACTCAAATCGAATAAAATTCAACGAATTTTATATTTGTTAACATTTTATTTACAATTACTGAAGATTTTAAGGGTAAAATATATATTAGTAAAATAGATATGGAGATTAATTATGGATAATAACAGTAACAATATTAAATTTGAATATGAAAACGAACCGGTAACAAGAAGCAAGGCAGAAACAAAAGCCGGAAGAATCATGCTGATTGTATTAGTATCGGTATTATGCCTAGCAATAGGTGTTTCTGCTGGTATAGCAGGTGTGGGATACTTCCTTGCTGTCAACGATGTTGACGTGCAATCCTTATTAAGCGGTGATTATACTGCGCCGGAACCGGTTGTTGGAGTACAGGATGTTGAAAAGATAATAGAAAATGAGGTTGTTAAACGGATTGAAGTAATTGACAGCTCAACAGAATCACCTGTGGCTGCTATAGCTGAGAAAGTTATTCCTTCAATTGTCAGTATTAGGATAACCTATCCATATACTAATTATTTCTTTAATATGGAAAGAGAAGGAGCCGGAGAAGGCTCAGGAATAATAATTGATGAAGATGGATATATACTGACTAATAATCATGTTATTGAGTCAGCTCTTAATGGAATTTCAAACGAATTGCTTGAATCAGCAACTATAACAGTTTATGTAGCTGACCGAACAGATGAACCATTTACGGCAGTAGTTGTTGGGCGTGACACTATAACAGATTTAGCGCTTTTAAAAATAGAAGCAAATAACCTTGTTTCAATAGATATCGGAGATTCTGATGCCATTGATGTCGGAGACTTGGCTGTTGCTATAGGAAATCCCGGGGGGATGATGTACATGGGTTCAGTAACGTCCGGGATAATCAGCGGACTTAACCGAGAGCTTTTTGATGAGGGAACTGCAGTAGGTAATGGAGAAAACCTTAAGCTTATTCAAACCGATGCAGCTATAAATCCTGGTAACAGTGGAGGAGCTTTAGTTGATTCTTCAGGGTCACTTATTGGTATTAACACTTTGAAGATAGTCAGTGAAGGATATGAAGGTCTTGGCTTTGCTATTCCTGTTAATAAGGCAATGGAAATTGTCAACGAACTTCGTGACCAGGGATATATAAGTCGCGGCAAACCAAATCTGGGAATAACAGTTTCTCCGGAATATGATGAAGCTGCAGCTGATGAAGCAGATACACCTCAGGGAGTTATGATTGTTACTATCGGAGCCCTTACACCCGCTGAAAAAGCAGGTCTTAAGATTGATGATATTATCACAAAAATTAATGGAGTACGTATAACGACATTTGATGAGCTTGTTACTGAAAAAGAAAAGTACCTTCCCGGTGATGAGGTCATTATCACTGTCTACAGAACCAGCCCCTCAGAAACTGAAGCGGGTGGACGGTATTTCGATTTACCACTGATACTCGGAGAAGCAAATTATTGATGAACAAGAATAAAGTAAATTCAATTCTAGATTTATTTGAAGCAGAATACGGGGAAGCAGAATGCACCCTTGATTATGTAAATCCGTTGCACTTGATGATCGCTACACAACTTGCTGCACAGTGCACGGATGCCAGGGTGAATATGGTGACCCCTGCTTTATATGCAAGATACAGTACCGCTGAGGACTTTATGAATGCAGATAGAGAAGTTCTTGAAGGATTGATACGGTCTACAGGATTTTTTAGAAATAAGGCTAAAAATATAATTGGCTGCTGTACTATGCTTGTAAAAGATTTTAACAATGAAATACCTCAGAATATGAATGATCTGTTAAAGCTTCCGGGGGTAGGAAGGAAAACTGCCAATCTTGTTCTTGGTGATGCTTTTAATATTCCAGGGATTGTGATAGATACTCATGCAGGTCGTCTTGCACGTCGCTTAGGATTTACTAAAGAAACAGACCCTGCAAAAGTAGAAAAGGATTTAATGGAATTAATACCTGAAGACAAATGGATAATTCTAGGGCATTGGTTTGTTGCACATGGTAGAGCAGTATGCAATTCGAGAACCCCTAAATGCGAATCCTGTTCTTTCGCCCCTCTATGTGATTACTATAAAGCAATTTAATAATGAACATTAACAAGAATTCACTTGGAGTATAAGGCTCTAGAGTAACTCTGTTATTGAGGGTATAAAGATACATGATTGAATAGAGTTACGAACAAAATGTAGTAGAAATTAAAATCAGCCCACAAAATTAGCCGCAAAAAAAAAGACACACAGTTGTGTGTCCTTAAATTTCAGATTTAAGTCTTAAGCTCTGTTCACTTTATTGGAGCGAAGACAGCCTGTGCAGACTTTTGCGGTCCTGATGGTGCCATTGTCATTAATTTTGACTTTTCTGATATTTGGCTTCCAGCTACGGTTAGTTCTCCTTAGTGAGTGGGACACATTATGTCCGAAAACCGTTGCTTTTTCACATACTTCACACTTTGCCATTCCGAGCACCTCCTTTAACGGGCCAGTTACATTAAAATAGTACGCATTTCTTAACACGCTACGACATTTTAACAGATATATTATTAATAGGCAAGTACTTATTGGAAGATTTTCTGTTATAATTGTACCAGCAATAAGTTCGGTGTTGATTTTACTATGTAATGTATGTATAATTATAAACCGAAAATACACACACAGTTGGATTCGGCGGAAGGTGCCTAAAAGGTCTTCGTTGAAGACGAAAACTGTGGAGGAAATAACAGGAGGAAAAACATGGCAGTTGTATCAATGAAACAGCTTTTGGAAGCAGGCGTTCATTTCGGACATCAGACAAGAAGATGGAACCCAAAGATGGCGGAGTATATCTTCACCGAGAGAAACGGAATCTACATTATCGATCTACAGAAAACGGTAAAAAAGATTGAAGAAGCGTATGCCTTTGTAAGGGATACGGTAATGAACGGCGGGGAAGTTCTTTTCGTAGGAACGAAAAAACAGGCCCAGGATTCCGTAAAGGAAGAAGCCGAAAGATGCGGTATGTATTATGTTAAGTCAAGATGGCTTGGTGGAATGCTTACAAATTATAAGACAATCAAATTCAGAATAGCACGTCTTAAAGAACTTTACGTGATGGAAGAAGATGGAACATTCGATCTTCTCCCCAAAAAAGAAGTTATCAAACTGCGTCACCAAATGCAGAAACTTGAAACTAATCTTGGCGGAATCAAAGATATGCATGGTGTTCCGGATGTACTCTTTATAGTAGATCCAAAGAAGGAAAGAAATGCAATTCTTGAAGCACGCAAGCTCAAGATACCGGTTGTAGCAATTGTAGACACAAACTGTGATCCGGATGAAGTTGATTATATTATTCCGGGTAACGATGATGCTATAAGAGCGGTCAAATTGATATCATCGGTAATAGCAAATGCAGTTATCGAAGCAAACCAGGGCGAACAATTCGGCGAAGCAAAAGAAGCTCCTGCTCAGGAAGTTGCTGAAACTCCGACAGTAGAAGCAGTTAAAGCTACACCAGTAGAAGCAGTTAAAGCTACACCAGTAGAAGCAGTTGAAACTCCGGCAGTAGAAGTAGTTAAGGCTCCGGCAGTAGAAGTAGTTAAAGCTCCAGTAGTAGAAGCAGTTAAAGCAACACCAGTAGAAGTTGTTGAAACTCCAGTAGTAGAAGCTGTTGAAACTCCAGTAGTAGAAGCTGTTGAAACTCCGGTAGTAGAAACTGTTGAACCAGTAGTTGTCGAAGAACCGGTTGTAGAAGCAGCTAAAAAAGCAGCTAAAAAAGTTGTTAAAGTAGTAATTGAAAAACCTGAAGTAAAAGCAGAAGAAGCTGTAGTTGAAACTGTAGCAGAAACTTCTGAAACTAAATAAATATATAGTTATTAAGGAGGACATAATATATGATAAAAGCAGCTGATGTTAAAGCATTAAGAGATAAAACCGGAGCAGGCATGATGGACTGCAAAAAAGCGCTTGTTGAAGCAAAAGGCGACTTGGAAAAAGCTAATGAACTTCTAAGAGAAAAGGGAATATCCACTGCAGCTAAAAAATCAGGGAGAATTGCAGCAGAAGGTATTGTAACATCTTACATTCACGGATCAGGAAGAATAGGTGTTCTACTTGAAGTTAATATTGAAACTGACTTTGCAGCAAAGAATGAAGACTTCCAACAGTTTGCAAGAGATATCGCAATGCAGATAGCCGCTATGAAACCTCAGTACGTAAGGCGTGAAGATGTACCGGCTGAGTTCGTAGAAAAAGAAAAAGCTATTCTTAAGTCACAGGCCATAAATGAAGGGAAACCTGAAAAGATTGTTGACAAAATTATCGAAGGTAGAATTGATAAGTTCTTCAAACAGATATGTCTGACAGAACAGCCTTTCATAAAAGATTCTGATAAAACTGTGACACAACTCACAACAGAATTAATCGCAAAAATTGGCGAGAACGTTAAAATCAGGAGATTTACCCGTTATGAAATGGGTGAAGGCCTTGAAAAAAGAAATGAAAATTTTGCTGATGAAGTACAGAAAACAATGGGCAAATAAATCAAACATTAAGGGGTGCGTATTGCACCCTTTTTTTTACCTATACGGCAGTTTGGAAAGCAGGTAATTTTTATGAGTAAAGCAAAATATAAAAGAATTCTACTAAAACTAAGCGGAGAAGCCCTTGCCGGTGAGAAAGGGTTTGGAATTGATTCAAAAACCGTTATTGAAATAGTTGAAAGTATTGAGACAGTTTATAAACTTGGTGTTCAGATAGCAATTGTGGTAGGTGCAGGAAATTTCTGGAGAGGCCGTGACGGTCAGGGAATGGACAGATCTACTGCAGACCATATGGGAATGCTTGGAACTGTTATTAATTCTCTTGCTCTTCAGGATGCAATTGAAAAGCATGATATACCAACAAGAGTAATGACAGCAATACCGATGGACAGGATTGCTGAACCATATATTAAGAGAAAAGCTGTATCTCATCTTCAAAATAATGAGATAGTAATTTTTGCATGCGGAACAGGTAATCCATTCTTCTCAACTGATACCGGAGCTGCTCTTCGGGCTGCTGAAATAGATGCTGATATTATACTCTTTGCAAAAAATATTGATGGCATATATTCTGCAGATCCTAATAAATACCCGGATGCGGTTAAATATGACACAATTTCCTATCATGAAGTTTTAATGAAGAAGCTTGCAGCAATCGATCTGACAGCTACATCCCTTTGCCTTGATAATGAGATTCCTTCTCTTTTGTTCGCATTAGAGGAACCATCCAACATAGTTGATGCAGTTATGGGAAAAAGTACCGGTACATTCATTGAAAAATGAGTTGCTCCTAATTTAACATTATGAGATAATGTTATTAAATTCCATAAGGAGGTAAGCCATGCAGTATCAAGGCGAATATAGTGAGTACAGAGAAGAGATGGATTTATCCATTGAATTATTTAAAGAGCATCTGAGCACAATTAGGGCAGGAAGAGCGAATCCCGCTATTTTAAATGGGATAATGGTAGACTATTACGGAGTAAAAACCCCAATAAACCAAATTGGTAATATATCCGTTCATGATGCCAGAATGATTGTTATACAACCATGGGATTCAAGTATTCTAGGAGATGTCGAAAAAGCAATTTTGGCTTCAAACATAGGTATCCACCCATCAAATGACGGCAAATTAATAAGACTAGCTTTCCCTATGCTCTCTGAAGAGCGTAGAAAAGAGATTGTGAAAAAAATCAAAACTCATGGGGAAGAAGGCAAAGTAAAAATCCGTGCAATCAGAAGACATGCAATAGATGAGTATAAAAAGCAGGAAAAAGCAAGTGATATAACTGAAGATGATCTTAAAGATATCGAAAAAGATATACAGGAACTGACAGATAATCACATCAAGGGTATTGATAGAATTGTTAAGGATAAAGAAGATGAGGTCACAGAAGTCTAATTTAGCTTGTTAATTTCAATTTAATACTAACATAAAATTTTTCAAACACCGGAAATGATAATTATCATCCGGTGTTTTTACGTAAAAAGACTTCCTATCCTCGAATTTCTGAAGGTTGTAGGGTTTTGTGGTGGAGGTAAGGAATATTTGTGGTGTGAGCTATTTATAAATGGCATAGGATTTGGTATTATAATACAAGACACTGTAAAAGGGAGTAATACAATTTTTTCAAAAAAAGATGATAAGAGAATACCTGTACTACCAAATCATATTGCTTTATTTATGGATGGCAATGGGAGATGGGCTAAACGCAGGGGTTTGCCTCGAAGTGCAGGGCACAGAGCCGGAGCAAATACTATAAAAAAACTTGTGGAAGATTGTGATGAAATCGGTCTTAAGTATTTAACTGCATATACTTTTTCTACAGAAAATTGGAAAAGAACTGAAAAAGAAATCAATAATATTATGGTTCTCATTAGAGAGTTTTTGGCTTATACTGATGAGCAGTTGCGTGATTCTAATGTCAGGATAAAGTTTATTGGTCTTAGAAACAGACTCGATAAAGATATCCAAATTGATATGGAGAGAACTGAAGTAAGTACAGCGAATAAGACAGGGTTAACATTTATTATTGCACTTGATTATGGGTCTCGTAATGAGATTACAGAAGCGGTAAAGAGTATTTCACGAAAATGTCTTGCGGGAGAAATTGATGTCAACTCAATAAATGAGGAGACTGTTGCCAGTCATCTTTTCACAACTGGAATACCGGACCCTGACCTGATGATAAGATCCAGCGGAGAAAAAAGAATGTCCAACTATCTGCTATGGCAGGCATCTTATTCCGAATTATGGTTTTCGGATGTGCTGTGGCCTGATTTTTCACTTAAACATTTGCTTAGGGCTGTCAGAGAGTATAATAATCGTAACAGACGATTCGGGGGAGCTAAATAATGAAAACAAGAGTATTGGCGGGGCTGACAGTCTTTTTACTGGCTGTTTTAATGTTTACACTACCGATAACATATTTTTACATTATCTTTCTTTTACTTGCAGTCATATGCTGTTATGAATTCATGCATATGCTTGAGATATCAGGATTTACTCCGATGAAAAAAATAGCTTATATCTGGACAGTTCTGTATGTAGTTGTAATATATAACTTTGAACATGGTATATTTTGGAGTAAAAACGCTCTCGGGGGACAGGATTATTTATTAGCCATAGCATTTTTATGTATGGCTCTTTTGATTGGTACAGTTTTTTCCCGTGGACGAAAACATGATTTTAAGAGCTTTGCGTATACTTTGGCCGGTTGCATCTATTCAGTTGTATTACTTGGATTTGCAGTAGGAATAATTGAAATGGAAATGGGGAAATGGCTGCTTGCATATGTTGTGCTGGGTGCTGTAGCAACAGACACCTTTGCATATTTTACAGGATGCTTTTTAGGTAAAAGAAAGATTCTGCCTGAAGTTAGTCCTAAGAAAACAATTGAAGGAAGCATAGGTGGGTACATTGGGTGTGCAGTGGTTATTGTGGGTTTTAGTTTCATAATGAAATCAATAACCGGAGTAATGCCAGCAACATGGAAAATAGTTGTTATAGCACTTACAGCTGGAATCTACGCTCAAATCGGAGATTGGTGTGCTTCATTCATTAAGAGGCATTTTAAAATTAAAGATTTTGGCAAACTAATTCCGGGGCATGGAGGTTTACTTGACAGACTGGACAGTATAATTTTCTTAGCACCTTTACTGTTCCTGATATTTGTTATTTAATACAAAAATAATTATTAAAGAAGAATATGTCGTCAGGCATTTTAAGTTAGCTTATGGATTTAGGATAAACTAGGGAGAAATTTATGACCAAGGTATGCATACTGGGTGCAACCGGTTCAATTGGAGAACAGACACTGCAGGTATGCCGCGAAGCGGGATATAAAGTTGTTGCTGTTGCTGCAAATACAGATTGTGAAGATCTTTTAAAGGTGTGCAGGGAATTTTCGCCCGCACATGTGGCTCTGTATGACTCAAAAGCGTATGAAATCTTTTTAGGGTATGGATGTTGTTCCAACACATATAAAGGTGCTGAGGGGATTCTGGAGCTTATAAGGAACAGCCATGCAGATATAGTCGTGAACAGTATTGTAGGCAGTGCAGGAATTTTACCTACACTAGAAGCAATAAAGCACGCGAAGAGACTGGCTCTTGCAAATAAAGAGACTCTTGTAGCAGCCGGTGAATTGGTTATGAAGTCGGCAGTTGAAAACAACTGTGAAATTATACCAGTAGACAGCGAACACTCTGCAATATTTCAATGTATGCAGGGCAATAAAGAAAACCAGGTAAAAAGTATCGTTCTAACTGCATCAGGAGGTCCTTTCAGAGATTATTCGAAAGAGATGTTAAAAGATGTAACTCTGGAAATGGCTCTAAAACACCCAAATTGGGTAATGGGAAGCAAAATAACAATCGATAGTGCAACTATGATGAACAAAGGACTTGAGGTTATAGAAGCAAAATGGCTATTTAGTCTTGAGTACAATCAAATTAAGGTAGCGATACATCCAAAAAGTATTGTTCATTCTATGGTTGAGTTTGTCGATAATAGTCTTATAGCTCAGCTGGGGGCTCCTGATATGAGAGTGCCGATACAGTATGCATTAACATATCCCGATAGAATAAGGAACGAATTCAACTCTCTTGACGTCTTTAAAATGGGAAGTCTTGAATTTAATAAACCTGACTTAAAAACTTTCAGATGCCTGAAACTCGCATATGAGGCTGGAAGAATTGGTGGAACAATGCCTTGTGCTATGAATGCTGCCAACGAAGAAGCGGTAAAAATGTTTCTAGAGGGTAAAATAAAATTTGTAGAGATAGCTGCAATAATTGAAAATGTAATGGAAAAGCATACAGTCATGGCAGCTGACAATATTGAAAACATATTAGAATGTGATAAGAAAGCCAGAATGGCTGTAAACGGAGGATAAAAATTGAATATACTTATAGCGGTGCTAGCACTTAGCATCATAATATTGATACATGAACTCGGGCATTTTATTGCGGCAAAAGCAGTGGGGATACGTGTGCTGGAATTTGCGCTATTCATGGGACCTAAACTATTCAGTTTTGAAAGAAACGGGACAACATACAGCATAAGAGCAATCCCAATAGGCGGATTTATCAGTATGGAAGGCGAAGAAAAAGAGGTTGATAGTGAAACCTCATATTCCGGTATGCCTGCTTGGAAAAAAATCATTGCAGTGGCAGCCGGACCTACAGCTAATTTTATATTTGCATTATTAATTTTATTTATACTTTTCCTATCTTCAGGTTATGCATTAGATACAAATACAGTCCTAGATGCCAATGGACCCGCTTATCAGGTAGGTATGAGAGATGGCGATAAATTAGTATCAATTGATGGGCGCAGGGTATATGATCCGCTTGATTTAACGATTTTACTATATACAAGTGATAATACTCCGATTGATTTGATATATGAATCTGATGGTGAAAAGATAACAGTTCCTGTAGTTCCGGAGATGGCAGGGGGGATCAGATACAAAATTAATTTCTTTCCTCTTGAAGAGAGTAATATTGTTGGCGAATTATCAGATGAATCCAATGGTTATTTAGCAGGGCTGAGGGTAGGCGATAAAATTGTTAAGATAAATGGTATTGATGTTGCTGATAGAGTTGAAATTGATAATGTAATGCAAACAACCAACGGAGGAGATATTGAAATAGATGTCCTGCGAAATGGTGAAGATTTGTCTTTAGCTTTTGCTTCAGTAAAAATGGAAGACCCTGAATATTACAATCTTGGAATATATTACAGTGGCTCAAAAACAAATATTTGGACTGCATTTAAACATAGTGTGAAATTTTCATTATCTACTCTAAGAGCAGTTTTAATGTCAATAACCTGGGTTATTACAGGTGCTGTAAAATTCAGCGAAATGATGGGACCTGTTGGGATTGTAACTACAATCGGTGAAACCCTTAAGCAAGACTCTTTCAGATTATTTATTATTAACCTTGCCAATATGATGGCCTTTATCAGCCTCAATCTTGGGCTTATGAACCTGATACCTTTCCCTGCGCTAGATGGTAGCAAAATTGTTATCCATACCATAGAGGGAATTCGCAGAAAACCCTTCCCAATGGAAAAAACAGCATGGATTACCATAGCCGGATTTGTACTTTTAATGGCATTGCTGTTATTTGCCACTTTCAATGATATAGTTAGGTTGTTCGGAGCATGATGAAAAGAAAAATGAAAAAAGAAATAATGGTAGGCGACGTATCTGTAGGCGGAGGAAAGCCTGTAGCAATTCAATCTATGACAAATACAGATACCCGAGATGCTTTAGCCACCATAGCTCAGATAAAAAGTCTCGAGGACGTTGGTTGCGACATTATAAGAGTTTCATTTTTTGATAAACAGTGTGTCGAGAATATTGGCGTTCTTAAAAAGGAAACAACCATACCAATAGTTGCAGATATACACTATGACCACAGAATTGCAGTCGGATGCATAGAAGCGGGGATTGATAAAATTAGAATTAATCCCGGAAATATTGGGAATGCAGAAAAGGTTAAGGAAATTGTTAAGGCTGCCACAGAAAGAAATACTCCTATAAGAGTAGGGGTAAATGCAGGCTCATTAAGACCGGAACTTTATGATAAGTACGGAGGACCGACTGTTGAAGCCATGATGGAAGATCTTGACAGGCAGGTCGCTATGATAGAAGACCTTGGTTATACAAATTTGATTATTGCGGCAAAATCATCTGATATGGATAAAATGATAGAGGTTAACCGTCTTATGGACAGTAAATATGATTATCCGATACATATCGGGCTTACTGAAGCCGGAACTGTATTTTCAGGAACAATAAAAACATCAGCAGCTCTTGGGATACTTCTTTATGAAGGAATTGGTGATACAATTCGATATTCATTGACAGGGGATCCGATAAAAGAAGTTGAAGCGGCAAAGGTTCTTTTAAGAACGATGGGACTTAATAAAAAAGGTATAAATATTATCTCGTGCCCTACCTGCGGGAGGACAAAAGTTGATATAATAAATATAGCCTCAGAAATAGAGAAGAGAACTTCAGATATTGAGACAGCTCTCAATGTAGCTATTATGGGATGTGGGGTTAACGGTCCTAATGAAGCGCGGCATGCTGATTTAGGGATGGCCGGGGGTGACGGCAAGGCACTGTTGTTTAAAAAAGGTAAAATTGTTAAAACTGTAAGAGAAGAAGAGGCTTTGGATGAGCTTTTACACATGATAAATGAAATGACCCGGGGGGACTGATGGATTCAGCATCAAAGTTAATGCAAAAGATAAAAATTAAAAGCGCTAAGATAAACAGGCTCAGCAAGCAGGTAACAGTTGAGCTTAATTCGAATGACTATTTAAAACTCAATGAAGAGAAGGAACTTTCAGAACATTTTAAAACGCATTTTGGAACTGATAACCTACGAGTTCAATGTGTTGTAAATAAGGAAATTGCAGTTGAGGATGATGTTATAGAAGATATCATTGACAGAATGATTGAGCACTGTCCGACACTCACCCCATACAAAGAAAAAATTTCGATGGAAATAACTAATGATTCTATATATATTAGCTTTCCTGATGTATGCGCACAGCTTCTTAAAGCCACGGATTCAATCAGACATATAACAGAATATATGACGAATTGTGTTGGGGTTTCTTCAACTATCAGCTGCAGAATGATCGAAAATGGAAACGCTAAAGACGAATATATCAAGATAAAAGAAAAACTCAGTAATAAACTTGCCAAAGAAAACAAAGATATAAAAATAACGGACTGGAAGCCTCGACCTGAAGCCAAAAAAGTTAATAAATATGCCCGTAAAAGAACAGCAGAAGTCGTGAAAATAGCAGATCTGAAAGAAGGGTATGACAGAGTTGCCTTTGAATGTGAAGTTATTGATACTGAAACCAAAATACTTAAAAGTGGAAAGCGACTTGTAATATTCGATGTAACTGATTACACCTCCTCTGTTTCTTGTAAGATTTTTACTACTGAAGAAGAGGCTCTTGAATATAAATCTTTAATAAAAGAAGGCGCAACTCTTGAAATTGAGGGTCGTTATGAGTATGACTCCTTTTCAAAGGAGTATTCTGTACGTGTCCGGAAAATTGATGAATGTGAGCCTATAAAATCAGCTAGGACAGATACCGCAGAAAATAAGAGAGTAGAATTACATCTGCATACAAAAATGAGCTCAAAAGATGGTTTTATAGAACCGGGTAAATTATTTAGAAATCTAGCGGACTGGGGTCATAAAGCGGTAGCTATAACAGATCATGGAGTGGTCCAGGCTTTTCCTGATGTATTTGAGCAAGCAGAAAAATATGGTATCAAAGCACTATATGGTGTTGAAGGATATCTGATAAATGACGGCAGGGCCGCAATGTATAATCCTGATGACAGTTTGGTTATTCAAAAAACACTTATTGCAGTAAATAGCAACGGGGAAATTACAGTTGCAGATATAAATGATATTTCTAATACCCGAATTTCAAATCTCAATGATTTTAATTCAGAAGAGGCACTTGTTCTTTATGTATCTGATAGTAATGACAGTGGTGCATCACAGCTTGGTGAAATCGGGCATAAAATAATTGATCTAAAACATTTGACAGATAGACTTGCAAACGGCAAATGGATACATCTTGAAAAAGCATTTGAAGCAACATTCGCATATGCATCTGAGATATGGAATACTATTTTAAAAGCAGCAGAAAAACATGATTTAAAAAAACTCAATGAACTATGTGTTGTGGCAGCAGATGTAGCTATAGAAAAGAAAATGAAGCAGTACCATGTTATTATTCTAGCTAAGAATAAGGCAGGCTTAAAAAATCTTTATGAACTGATATCATATTCGCATATTAATTTCTTCTATAAAAAACCAAGAATTCCTAAAAGTGTACTTGATGCAAAAAGACTCAATCTTATCATCGGAAGTGCCTGTGAGGCAGGGGAAGTCTACAGAGCGGTAGTCGCCGGTACTGAGGACAAAGCACTGGAAGAGACAGCTGCGTTTTATGATTATCTTGAGATACAACCTGTTGGCAACAATGACTTCATGGTAAGAGACAGCATCGTGAAATCTGAGGATGACATACAGGAATTCAATAAAAAAGTAGATAATCTGGGGCTGAGTTTGGATATACCTGTGGCAGCTACATGTGATGCGCATTTCTTTTCAGAAGAAGATGCACTATATCGTAAGATTATAATGCACGGTATGAAATTCAAGGATGTTGAATTCCAGGCACCATTATTTGTAAAAACAACTACTGAAATGCTCGAAGAATTCTCATATTTAGGTAAGGATAGGGCATATAAAGCTGTTGTGGAAGTGCCTGCAGCGATTGCGGACAGCATTGATAAACTTATACCAATTCCGCAGGAAACATATGCACCGTCAATTGAAGGTTCAGATGATGAACTTAGAAAAATTTGCAAAGACAGACTCGCTGAAATTTATGGTGATAATCCACATGAAAAGATAATTGCTAGAATTAACAAGGAGCTTGATTCAATAATAAACAATGGTTTTTCTGTAATGTATATAATTTCTCAGAAACTTGCTTTTAAGTCTCTTGAAGATGGATATTTGGTCGGCTCCAGGGGCTCTGTAGGATCATCATTTGCTGCATTTCTTACAAGGATTTCTGAAGTGAATCCATTGGAAGCACACTATATCTGCAATAACTGTTTTAATATTGAATTTGCAGATTCATCAATATATGACTGTGGAATCGATATGCCTGATAAAAAATGTCCTCTATGTGGCAGTGATTATGGTAAGGATGGTTTTGATATTCCATTTGAAACTTTCCTTGGTTTTGATGGTGATAAAATGCCTGACATAGACCAAAATTTCTCTGGAGAATACCAAGCCACCGCCCATAAATATGTTGAGGAACTATTTGGATCAGATCACGTGTTTAAAGCAGGGACCATTTCTACCTTTGCTGATAAAACTGCCAAAGGATTTGTAAGAGGATATCTTGAAGATAAGGGCATGCAGTTTAATAGTGCAGAATTAAAAAGACTTGTTAAGGGCCTGAACGGGGTAAAACGCACTACGGGACAGCATCCTGGTGGCATGGTTGTACTACCTCAAGGCTATTCCATACACGATTTCACACCGGTGCAAAGACCTGCAAATGATCAGTCCTCAGACACTATAACAACTCACTTTGATTTTAACTCTATGCATGACACTTTACTGAAGCTAGATATTCTGGGTCATGATGATCCAACAGTAATAAAAATGCTTGAAGATCAAACCGGAGTAAAAGCAAGTGATGTAGATATAAAGGATAAAAAAATAATGTCGCTGTTCAATGGGGTAGAGGCTTTGAATCCAGTTGAGGATATCGGTTGTGATCTGGGTGTACTGGGAATTCCTGAATTTGGAACCAAATTTGTTCGAGGTATGTTAAGAACAGCAGTACCGAAATCAATATCTGATTTAATTAAACTCTCAGGTCTATCACATGGTACAAACGTGTGGAACAATAATGCTGAGGAGCTTATTAAAGCCGGTACAGCAACACTACAGGAAGTTATAAGTATCAGAGATAATATCATGCTGTATCTCATACATCATGGAATTAATTCGAAAATGGCCTTTGAAATAACTGAAAAGGTACGTAAAAAATTCGGCAAACTGGAAGCTAAACACGAAAAAATAATGCTTGGTCATGATGTGCCGCAGTGGTATGTTGATTCCTGTAAAAAGATTGAGTACATGTTTCCAAAAGCCCATGCATCTGCTTATGTAATAATGGCACTTAGAATTGCATGGTATAAAATTTATTATCCAAAAGAGTATTACACAGCGTATTTCACAATAAGGGCAGATGAGTTTGAAGTAAATGCTATGGGTGGCAGTATCGAAGAATGCCGAAGAAATATGATGAATCTGAAGATGACTAATAATAAAATGTCTGCAAGGGAACAAAATATATATACAATTCTTGAAATTGTGGTTGAAATGCTGGCGCGGGGTATTAAATTCAATCCGGTTGATATAACAATTTCATTAGCTGATAGATTTGTCGCTGAAGCAGATGGAATTCGTATACCATTATCTGCTGTAACAGGTATCGGAGAAAAAGCTGCTTATAATGCAATTTCAGAACGGGTAAAAGAACCATATAAAACAGTTGATGATTTAAAAAACAGAGGGAAACTGACTAAAACATCTATTGAAAATCTAAGAGAAATTGGAGCTTTGGGGGATTTGCCTGAAAGTTCCCAATTCAGCTTTTTTGACTAATATACAGAAATTGCATAAAATATAAAATAACACAACATATTGTGTTGATTCACTGTTAAAACCACAAGATATTATTGTAATAGAGTGTCTAATATGATATGTTAAATTCAGCGGGAAAGTATTGCTCTGCGATGTTGTTCCCGGGTCGTATATGATATCAGAAAAAATGCGGCTTTTTACGAAAGCGAAATATACATTAAGTACACATGATGAAATGACAAGATATAAATAATGTAAAGGAAGTTTCGGTTTCATGAAAGTCAGACTCGAAAATCTAACTAAAGAATTTGAAGAAGTCACAGCAGTAAACAAAGCTACTATTGAATTTGCAGAAGGTCAATTAACAGGATTACTTGGACCTTCAGGCTGTGGAAAATCTACTACTCTGTATCTTATTGCAGGCTTGTTTAGGGCTACATCAGGAGCTATCTATTTTGATGATGAAGATGTAACTAAACTTATGCCTGAAAAAAGGGGAATAGGGCTTGTTTTTCAGAATTATGCACTTTATCCGCATATGACTGCAGAACAAAACATAATGTTTCCTTTATTGAATAAAAAGGTGCCAAAGAAAGAAGCCAAAAAGAAAGCTAAAAAAATGGCTGAACTGGTACATATTGAGGATCTTCTTAACAGAAAACCTGGCCAGATGTCCGGAGGACAGCAACAAAGAGTTGCAATAGCCCGTGCACTTGTTAAAGAACCAAGGATACTTCTTTTAGATGAACCTCTGTCAAATCTTGATGCACGACTCCGTCTTGAGATGAGAGAAGAAATAAAAAGGATACAACGGGAAACCGGGGTAACCACTATTTTTGTAACTCATGATCAGGAGGAAGCCATGAGTATATCCGACCAAATAGTTATTATGAAAGACGGCTTTTTACAGCAGGTTGCATCTCCAAGAGATATGTATGATAACCCTGTTAATCAGTTTGTGGCAAAATTCCTTGGTAATCCACCGATTAACCTGATTACCTCAAAAATTGTTGGTGGCAAAATTAATGTAAATGGATTAGAGTTCGATGCTAAGGGATTGGATGATATGGATGTTATTATTGGTATTCGGCCGGAGGCTTTTAATTTAGATGCAAATAGTCCTGTTAAGGTTGAAGTTCAAGCGTTTGAATACTTTGGCAGGGAAACAATGCTGTTTGTGTATCTTGATAATACGATGAGCAGAGTCCTTGTCGACTCAGATTTCCCGGTGGAAAAAGGCGACTCTGTAGGTTTAACACTCAGGAATAATGATATGTTATTGTTTGATATGGAAGGACAGAGGATAAATGTTTGAACCTAAATGGAAAACAACATTAAAGGCTTTGCTTTATCTGTCACCAGCGTTGATAATAATCGCCACTTTTGTTATATATCCGATGTTCCGTTCAGTTTGGATAAGCTTTTTCAAAGATTACAATATCTTTAAACATACAGGTACAGGTTTTGGACTAGATAATTATAAAGAAGTACTGACGGACGGACGGTTCATCCTTGCGTTAAAAAACACTTCTATATATACAATAGTTGTGGTGCCAATATCAATGGCGCTTGCATTGGTTACTGCAGTGTTACTGAATAACAAGATGAAGGGAATGAAGTTTTTTGAAACACTATATTTCCTACCATACATAACAAATCTTATAGCTATTGGTCTAGCTTTTCAGTTTATATTCAATTCAACATATGGAGTTTTGAACAAAGTACTCGGTGTATTCGGTATAGATACCATTATGTGGCTAAACGACCCTAAATATTCACTGCCTGCGTTGATTATTTTTGGGATTTGGTCCGGTCTGGCATTTAAGATAGTGGTATTTCTAGCTGGAATCCAGGGTATTAACAAGCAGTATTATCAGGCGGCTAGAATTGACGGCACTTCGCGTTGGCGCACTTTTACAAAAATTACAATGCCACTGCTTTCGCCCATGATTTTTTATATAGGGATAATCTCTTTTATAGGAGCATTAAAAACATATGTTCAGGTTGTAGGATTATACGGTAATAACCCGGGACCTGCAGATACTGCAATGACTATTGTTTATTATGTGTATGACAAGTTCTATGGAGCCAACGAACCGCCCATTGCAGCTGCTGCTAGTGTAATATTGTTTTTAATAATTCTGATATTTACATTTATTCAGCTTAAGATTAGTAAAAAAAGAGTTCAGTATTAGGGAGAAATTATGAAGACAGTTTCTAAAATAATAATATATATATTACTGGCAGCAGGTGCTATTGTTATGCTGTTTCCCTTTTTCTGGATGATTACAGGGAGTCTTAAAACATATAGCGAAATTACAGCATCACCGATTGTTTGGTGGCCAAAAGTAGTTCAATGGAACAATTATGCTACAGCGTTAGACTATGCGCCTTTTGACAAGTATTTTGTCAATACGGTATTAGTCTCAACAATAAGTACACTATGTGTACTTGTAACATCAATTTTTGCTGCATTTGCATTTTCACGTTTGAAATTTAAGGGCAGAGATTTGATATTCTCGATACTGCTTGCGACACTTATGATACCAAGTCAGATTCTGATTATAACGAACTATGTTACGGTAGCGGTACGAATGCATCTGATGGACACCATGCTGGCACTAATTATTCCGTATACAGCGAGTATATTTTACATATATCTGCTTAGAGAGTTCTTTAACCAAATTCCGGAGCAGCTGTATTTAGCAGCGAAAGTGGATGGTACTTCAGACTGGCGTTATTTGTGGAAGATAATGGTTCCCAATTCTAAGAATGCGCTTATTACCATTGGTCTGTTCAGCTTTATTGCATCATGGAATTCATACATCTGGCCGTTACTGGTAACCAATACAGATACTAAGAGGGTGCTATCTATAGGATTGAAATATTTCAGTGGAGAAGCGGGCACTGATTATCATTTACTGATGGCAGCCGGTACAATAGTTATAATGCCGCTGCTGATAATTTATCTGTTCCTCAGAAGGTACATCATGGAAGGTGTAACAAGAGCAGGAATAAAGGGGTGATACGGATATGGATTCCGTTCATTATAATAGAGTAAGAAGGAGAAAAAAAATGAAAAACAGAAAAATTATAGCATTGCTGTTGGCAGTTTTAATGATCGCATCATTTGCGGCATGTAAAACCGATAGTGGAGATACTACTACACCAACTGACAAACCTATTAATTCAATTGAGCCTGCCAAAGTATGGCCTGAAATACCAGCAGGAACAGTGCTTCAGTTCTGGCACGCAATGGGTGGCGCTAATGGAGATGCACTTCAGCTCGTAGTGGATAAGTTCAACGCTGAAAACACTTTTGGCATAACAGTTGAAGCTACATACCAAGGCGGATATGGCGATTTGCACACTAAAATTGTTGCATCATTGCAGGGTGGAGATATTCCTAATATAGCACAGGCATATGCGAACAATATAATGGTTTATTTGGATTCTGAAGCTATTGTACCGCTTGATGAGTACATATTTGACTCACAGGTAGGCGTTGAAGATTTCAATGATATAGTACAGGGTTATAGAGAAGAAAATAGTAACTATCCTGATGGTATGTTTTATTCTCTTCCTTTCAATAAGTCCACAGAAGTACTTTATTACAACGAAACATTCTTCGATGCCAATAATCTTACTGTTCCAACAACATGGGATGAACTTGCAGAAGTTTCCATGGCAGCTTCCAATATTCTCGGAAAACCTGCCTTTGGATATGATTCACTTTCAAACTTGTTCATAACATGGTCACAACAGGCAGGCAGTGGCTACACAAACAATAATGGCGATGTTTTATTTAATACTCCTGAAGCCAGAGAAGCACTTCAGTTCTTCATAGACGGTATTGAAGGCGGATATTTCCGTACAGCCGGTGAAGACAGATATATGTCAGGTCCTTTTAATGATGAAAATGCTGTTATGTTCATAGGTTCAACATCAGGTTCAGCTTATATCGGCAGTGATACATTTGAATGGAATGCTGCTCAAGTGCCTTTTGGAAAAGAAAAGAAAGTTATCCAACAGGGTTCCAACATGTTTATGCTTAAGTCAAACGAAGCTGAACAGTTAGCTACATTCGAATTCATGAAATTCCTCATGGCTCCTGAAAATACAATTCTCTGGGCTATGAACAGTGGATATCTACCTGTAAGGATGAGTGCTCGTGAACTTCCTGATTATGTTGCATTTGTTGAATCAGGTGTAAATCCAACTAAAGATATTGGAACATCATATGATGGTTCTTGGTATATTTACGATCCAGTTTTTAAAGAAAGTTATAGTGTAAGACAGGCTGTTGACACAGCTGTAGAAGAAGCAGCAACAGGAGTTAAAACTGTTGATCAAGCTATTACAGATGCAGCAGCAAGCCTCGAGTAATCAATTAAGTTAAATTTAAAGGGGAAGGGAATCCTTCCCCTTTTTTTCTTATTAACAATTCATCCGACGGATAGCATGTTAAAATGACATAGTATCCGTGGGATAATTTGTTAAAATTTATAGAAATAGGAAAATAAAATGAAAAAAATTATAGTAATACTGCTTGTTATAATCATGGCTCTGTCTATGATGACAAGTTGTCAGAATTCCAAAACAGGAGACAGTACTGAACCCACAGCCACACCTGTTGTTACACAGGCGCCGGCTCAGATGCCCACACTTCCGGATTTGAATTTTGAAGGATTGAATTTCTTTGAGGATGGTTATGAAATTGTTGAATTCAAAGGTCTAAGTGATGGTGATACGGCAACGTTTGTTGTAAATAAACTTCCGACGGCAACTCGTTTTCTTGCAATTGATACACCTGAAATGAACAGTTCAACTGACGGCCAGCAACCATGGGCAGCTGAAGCCAAACAATATACTCTAAATGCTCTAAAAAATGCTAAAACCATCATACTTGAGATGGATGAAGAAAGCGATATCTTTGACAACTACAGTCGGCTTCTTGCATGGATTTGGGTGGATGGAGAACTTCTTAACTATAAATTAGTTGAAGAGGGACTTGCCTATGTTAAATATCTTTATGGTGATTATAAGTATAATCCTAGCATGATAAAAATAGAATCTGAAACCCAAAAAAAGGATGTTAAAATATGGGGGCAAGAAGATCCTAACTATGATTATGAGAAAAAAGAGCAGGAAGTAACACTTGCTGAAGCTCGAGCTCTTCCAAAAGGATCAAATGTCTTAATTAAAGCAATTGTAACTAATAAAATTGAGAAAAATGCATTTGTTCAAGACGAGACTGGGGCAATATATATTTATGCCAACAGATATAATTATTCTGCATTGGTGGTCGGTAATGAAGTCACTCTATCCGGTAAGGTGACAGAGTATAACGGTTTGTTGGAAATTACCGATGTCAAGGATAAAAAAATAACAGCTATATCAGAGGGAAATACCGTAGCTCCTATAGAAATCACCCTTGATCAGGTGATGGAAGAAAATGAAGCTTTATATGTTAGAGCAACTGGACTTGAAATTACTGGGATAGAAAATACTGATGGAGAAAAAGGATACACTGTTATTGTCAAAAACGGAAATATAGCAGGAGCTGTTAGAGTAGATAAATACCTTAAGCCGTATATAGAAGAATCATTTTTCATCATTGGTAACACAATTGATGTTATAGGAAATGTTGGCCAGTATAATGAGCAGTATTATATTATGATCAGTGGTGAAGATGCAGTATCAGAATAAGAAATTTAGGTAGGGACAATTGATCGAATCGGTAGAATAATTACTAAAAAGACACTTTGATTTTAAATTAAGGTGTCTTTTTGTTTGTATAATTAAGTGTCGTTTAAAGAGTAAGATCTTCCAAGAATTCTGCAAGTTCGCGATAGGGAAATGAATCTGTACCTTTAATAAATGACTTATAAACCATTTCATCATAGGACATATCAACTATTGTGAATATCAGAGAATTACCTGAACCATTTTCATCAGATGGGGAATAGTAGTGGTCAACAAGAATAACATATCGGACATCGGCAGCCTGTGATGTGTACCATGAATAGTCAATAAGGTTGAAATTTTCATAGGCTTCGGCAGGAATGATAGGGTCTAAATCGCTGAATAAAGGTACGACTATCAATATAGCTTTACCTGTCAGTTTGAATGAAGCAGGTACGGGCCGAAGTTCGCCTGATATAGGTTCTGCTCCGTATTTATTTACTGCAGTTGAGGCTTTGATATAGAAGTCATTAACTTTAGCTTGGTTTATTCTTCTTTCAATTTGTAGTGAACAAGATACAGATGAACCTACTAAGAAAAGCAGTGTGCATGCGATTATAATTAGCGATTTAACCGAATATTTTTTGTTTGCTTTTTTCATATGCCGCCTACGTTTTTATAAAATGGATAATTCTTACTACTAATTCAAATACAAAATTATCTTCGAATTAGAAAACTTTTTTAAATATTCTTCTCCGTCTATGTTGGCGTTTTTCTACAAGTTTCCACATAGTCTGAACCTGATGGTTAGTCTCGAGTTCAGGCCCAGTTTCACCAAAGTCCATACCATATTTTATTGCAGTTTCCATTATACTACTCATTAATAGAGCATTTGCTCCGGTTCCCTGATAGTCAGGATGTATGGCTATTAAATAGAGATCTAGTCTGTCGCTTTTTTTCAACGAACGAAGTAAGTGTATAAAACCAAATGGGAATATTTTTCCACCGGCTTTTTGCATAGCTTTTGATAAAGAGGGGATTGTAATGGCAAATCCAATTAATTCACTATCTCTATTAAGAACTACTTTTATGAAATCCTTATTTACAAATCCGAAAAATGTATCAACGTACATTTTTATCTGTCGTTTTGATAATTTGGTTGTTCCAAACAGGGGAGCAAATGATGTGTTATAGAGCTCAAAAACTTTTGGTGCCCAGGGAAGTATGTCTTTTTTACGTTTAAATTCAATAAGTTGATAACCATATTTTTTCTTAACAATGTTTGAGATACGCTCAAATTTTTCAATAGGTTTTTCAGGTACTTTCAATTGAAATTCAAGCCAGTCAACCTCTTTTTCAAAACCCATTTTAAGCATGTGATCTTTATAATAAGGATGGTTATATATGGTGATAAACATATCAAGTTCATCAAAACCTTCTATCAACATTCCCTGGTGATCCATATCAGTAAGGCCAAGGGGACCATGGATGGCGATATAGCCATTCTTTTTTGCCCAGGTAATTGCAGTTTCCATGAGCGTAGAAGAAACTTCATAATCATCTATAAAATCAAAATGGGTAAATCGAACATATTCCTGTTCCCATTTTTTGTTGCTATGATGATTTACCATGACGCCGATTCTACCTACGATTTTGTTGTCTCTGTAAGCCAGATAGAAGACTGCCTCAGAAAAGTCATATGCAGGATTCTTATCTTTTCTTAAAGTATTGACCTCATCCATTATTAGATCCGGAACAAAGTACTCATTGCCTTTATATAAATCATTAACATATTTTACGAATTTTCTTAAACCACGATTATTGGTAACTTCAACTATTTTTAGCATATATCCCCCAATGAATAAATTATAATATTGTGTAATTTTACTATAAATAGAGTGCTTTAGCAAAATTTATGATTAAATAATATTAGCTAGTCATAAATATAATTATCAGCATATTGAGAGCCGAAAAATTATGTGGGATCAACCATGATATAAATAGTATACTAAAGCATCCATTTTCTTGTTTTTGAATTGTCTACTTATCGGTGTAGGTACAGGGTTTGCATTAACTCCAATAGTTTCAAAGTGGAAAAAAGATTAACGGACTTTAAGAAATTTTCAACTGATTAATAGTATATGTATTTACTTATTGCAGGCTTATCGTAATGAAATAACTATGTATGTCCGTTATTTTGTTGTAATATCTAAGGAACAACTTGGATAGTTTTAGCGTTTAACTATTATAAGATTTCGGTAGCATTTAATAATCAGCTGCTGGAGGTTTGTATAAGTGTAAATGAGAAATTTATATGTGGAGGGGACATAATGAAAAAAACAAGTGTTTTATTTGGTATTGCAGCCTTATTGACTTTTATGTTATTGCTGTCAGGGTGCACTGAAAATTATGATGAGCTGCATGAAGAGAATGAAAATCTTAACAATGTAATAGAAGACATGACAGATGAAATTGACCATATGACTGACAAGGTTACAGATTTGGTGTCTGAAGCTGAAGAAAACTGGGGTCTGCTTCAGGAATGCATTGATGAGAAACAGAAAGAGAATGATGAAACCGTAGTAATTGTGGCATCTAAAGAAACGTTTAATGTCGATTCGTGGTCAATGATTGATTCATTTATGCACGATATTACAGGTGATGATAATGAAGATAAAATCAGCCTGTATACATCTGCTGCTAAGGATGAAGCGGGTAATATCATGTGGGATGACGGGCAGTATTTCATGGTTTCTTTATATGACGGTGAAAAAACGTACAATCTGTTTAATGAGCGGGTTCAGATTGGAAGAGTTTATTATTCAATAGCCGACAGTGATGAAACAGGTTTGTTTGTAACAGTATCAACTTATTCGGGTATAAGATTTATTAAGTTTACATATTCAAAGGCAGAAAATTATTTTATGGGCAAAACGCTTTTTAGTACTGAGGGAGTTAATGTTATACATAACACACTACCCTGGGATTGATGTATACAAAACTGATTTAGATTGTTGACATACAGCAACAATAAATAATATAATAACTTCAATATACTAATGCGATGATTGCACAAAGTAAGGTTATTCAATCCAACAGAAATTGGTTTATATGTTGAGAGAACCAGGGCCTTGGGTAATACCGAAATTTCATGCGGGAGCACCGTTTTTGAACAATAGTAGAAAACGGCGGCGAGGGACCGATAACCCTGAGTGTCCGGCATAGCCGGGAAAAAGTGTGGTACCGCGGATATTCCGTCTCTTTATGAGGCGGTTTTTTAATTGACGTACCGCAGATTGCGAAGCAATTGAGGAACGTCAATGTGCCCTGAAAACTAATTTCACGACCCAGGTATGAAACGAATGAATATTAGTTTTGGCACACCTTAATGAAAACATACCGCAGATTGCGAAGCAATTGAGGAACGTCAATGTGCCCTGAAAACTAATTTCACGACCCAGGTATGAAACGAATGAATATTAGTTTTGGCACACCTTAATGAAAACGTACCGCAGATTGCGAAGCAATTGAGGAACATCAATGGATTGCGAAGCAATTGAGGATGTGTGTACAGGATGGTTATTTTTCTACAAATCATTGGATGATGTAGTTTGCTCATTGAAATGATGCAGGCAATAATATAAAATTGAAGTGAGGTATTTGTTTATGACTATTTGGAATCCCAAGTATGAATGTATGAATGAGGATGAAAAGCGAGAGCTACAGGGTATTCGATTACATGAAACTGTCGAACACGTTTATAAGAATGTCGATTTTTACAGAAAAAAGATGGATAGCATGGGAATACTTCCCGGTGATATCAAGAGTATTGATAATTTAAAGGATCTTCCATTTACATATAAGACAGACCTTAGGGAGCACTATCCATACGGATTGTTTGCAGTACCCATGAAAGATGTTGTCAGAATTCATGCATCAAGTGGTACAACAGGTAAAAGAACAGTCGTAGGGTATACAAGAGAAGATCTCGATGTTTGGGCAGAAGTTTGTGCAAGAACAGTCAGCGCATGCGGAGCAACTAAAGATGATATATTGCAAAATGCATATGGGTATGGGCTTTTTACAGGAGGCCTTGGGATACATTATGGCGGAGAAAAAATCGGCATGTCTGTAATTCCAATTTCCGGAGGTAATACCCGTCGACAGTTGGAATTGATGCAGGATTTCCAATCCACTGTTATATCGTGTACACCGTCGTATGCACTATACCTTGCTGAAGTTATAGAAGAATCTGGTATTGACCGTTCAAAGATAAAATTAAAAGCAGGTATTTTTGGTGCTGAACCATGGAGCGAACAGATGCGTAATGATATTGAAAGACGTCTGGGCGTACTGGCAATTGATATATATGGACTCAGCGAAATTATCGGCCCCGGAGTATCTCAGGAATGTCCAAAAAAATGTGGCCTGCATATTAATGATGATCATTTTGTGCCTGAAATTATAGATCCGGATACAGAGCGAGTTCTTGATTATGGCGAAAAGGGTGAAATAGTATTCACTACTATCACGAAAAAAGCACTTCCATTGCTAAGATACAGAACCAGAGATATTTCGCGTCTTGACAACACTCCATGTGCTTGTGGCCGTACATCCTACAGGATGGAAAAAGTTACAGGCAGGACAGATGATATGCTTATTATCCGCGGAGTCAATGTATTTCCTACACAGATTGAAAGTGTATTGCTGGAACTTGGTGAAACAGCACCACACTATCAGTTGATTGTTACAAAAGCAGGAACTATGGATGCACTTGAAGTGCAGGTCGAAATGACCGATTCTCTTTTCTCTGATGAAGTGAAAAAGATTGAAGACCTTGAAAAGAAACTCAAATTCAATATAGAAAGCACACTGGCCATTAGTGCAAAAGTCACACTAGTCGAACCAAAGACTATTGCAAGAAGCGAAGGAAAGGCCCAAAGGGTCATAGATAACAGGAATTTATAAGGAGGAAATGTCAATGTTGGTTAAACAAATATCCGTTTTTCTTGAAAATAAAGAGGGAAGGGTGGCTCAGGTCACTCAGATTCTAAGCGATTCTAAAATAAATATAAGAGCGCTTTCCATAGCCGATACCACTGAGTTCGGTATTCTCAGACTCATTGTTGATAAACCTGAGAAAGCAGAAGAAGCTCTTAAAGAAGAAGGTTTTACAGTTAGTATTACTGAAGTCATAGCAATATCCATTGAAGATGCGCCAGGTGGTCTTGCTAAGGCCCTTGAGCTGCTTCATGAGAATAAAATCAGTGTAGAGTACATTTATGCATTTATCTCAAAGACAAGCCACAGAGCAAATGTTATTCTCAGAGTGGAAAGTTGTGAAAGAGCAATAGAAAGTCTGGAAACAGGCGGATTCCTAGTTCTTACTGCAAATGAAGTATATGACCAATAAGGGGGATATTCTTTGATAGCTGAAATTATTGCTGTTGGCACAGAACTGCTGATGGGGCAAATCAATAACACAAATGCGCGGTATATATCTGCAAGGTTTCCTGATGCAGACGTTTATGTTTATTATCATACTGTTGTGGGGGATAACCCCGGCAGATTATCTGCTTGTCTGAATCATGCTCTTGAAAGAGCTGATGTAGTTATTACAACCGGTGGTCTTGGTCCTACTCAAGATGATCTGACAAAGGAAACTATTTCTAAAGCATTGAGACTTGAATTGATTCCCGATAAAGAAACGCTAGAGGGAATTCACAGGTTTTTTAAGGAACGGGGACGTGTCGCAGCTCCTAATAACGAAAAACAGGGATACTTTCCCAAAGGTGCTTTGATTCTTCGTAATGATAATGGAACAGCACCTGGGTGTTTGATAGAAAAAGATGGAAAAATAATTATAATGATGCCGGGTCCACCATGGGAGATGGAACCCATGTTTGAAAAATCTGTACTTCCTTATTTTATGAAAGATGCAAGAAGCAAGCTTTATTCTGTTTATCTTCGTATGTTCGGTATAGGAGAGTCTTCGATGGAAGACATTATAAATGATTTGGTAACTGAACAGAGTAATCCTACAATTGCCCCATATGCTAAACGGGGTGAGATTACTCTTAGAATAACAGCTAAATATAATCCTGGTGAAGATGATCCCAAAAAGATAATTGCCCCGGTTCTTGATGAAATCAATAAAAGACTGGGTGAATATATTTATTCATATAAGAATGAAGAACTTAATGAAAAAGTTGCAAATATGCTTATAGAAAGAAACTGTAAAATTGCCTTAGCAGAGTCATGTACCGGAGGAATGCTTACATCCATGCTTACGGATATTCCCGGTATTTCTGCAGTATTGGATAGAAGTGTTGTTACTTATTCTTATGAAGCTAAGATCAGTGAACTGGGTGTCAGAGCAGACTCTTTGGAGAAACATGGAGCTGTCAGTAAAGATGTTGCTGAAGAAATGGCACAGGGGATACGAAAAAGTGCCGGTTCTGATATTGGGATAGGAATTACAGGCATTGCAGGACCCGAAGGGGGAACGGATGATAAGCCCGTAGGTCTCGTTTATGTTGCTCTTGCAGACAAAGAGGGCACAGTGGTTAAAAAATTGAATCTGTGGGGCGACAGAGACAGAATAAGACATTCTACATGTCTCAATGCACTCGATATGATAAGAAAAAATTTAAATAAGGCTAAAGCGGGGGTAAATTGATTGTCAAATAAGGCCAGCTTTAGAAGCACGGCAACAATGATAATGCTAGCTGTCATGCTCAGTAGGGTGCTGGGCTTTTTCAGGACGGCATTAATTCCTGCTAGAATGGGTGGATTCAGCGATGTAGCTGATGCTTATAATGCTGCATTCCAAATACCTGATCTTATGTATGGTCTTTTGGTTGGTGGAGCTATAGCAGCTTCGTTAATACCAATGCTAACAGGATATGTTGAAAAGGGTAGAGAAAAAGAAGGCTGGAAAGTTGTTGGGACCTATATAAATGTCATGATGATTGTGATGTTTTTTCTAGTTATTTTGGGAGTTGTATTTGCTCCGCAATTGATGCAACTAATTGCAAAAGGATTTAAAAACTCTCCGCCTGAAAAAATGGAACTTGCAGTTCGGCTTACCAGGATACTCATGCCAATATCATTCTTTATGATGCTATCGGGATTTTGCAACGGTATTATGAACTCATATTCTCGGTTTGCTGTTGCAGCATTTGGGCCATGTGTTTATAACTTTGCAACTGTAATCAGCATATTGCTTTTCAGTAACTCCAATGTATCTGAAAATTACGGAGCGGATAAGGTCGTTCTGGGAATTGTCATATGTTCTATACTGTACTTTTTACTTCAGTTTGCATATACAGCGAGACATTTAAAGCATTATAGACCTCAGCTTGAGACTAAGCATGTTGATTTCAGGAAAATGATAAATCTTGCATTGCCGACACTGCTTACTTCAGCTTTTATACAAATAAATTATATTGTTTCAAAATATTTTGCATCTTTTTTCGAAAAGGGAAGTTTCAGTGCATTGGAAGTAGCGGGTAAGACCTGGCAAATGCCATTGGGAATTATCGCCCAGGCAGTAGGTGTTGCTATATTGCCATCACTTTCAGCGTTATATGCTTTTAAAAAGTTTGGAGAACTTGAGGATAAATTGAATTCCGCTTTAAGATTTGTCTTATTTCTTGCTGTCCCATCAGCAATGGGTCTGGCTATTATCAGCAAACCGACAATTCAGCTACTTTTCAATTGGGGTGAACTCACTGAAACCGGCGTTATTTTGGCGGGGTCTATGTTGACATTTTATTCAGTTTCGGTTGTAACCCAATCAGTAAATACAATAATGAACAGAGCTTATTATTCTACAAAGAACTCAGTTCTTCCACTAGTTGCAGGTAGCATAGGAATTGTAGTTAATTTCGGGCTGGCATATTTTATAACAAGGGTAACAGACATAGGAGCTGCCGGAGTCGCATTGGCATATTCTATAGCTTCTGTTTTTATTACCGTTGCTTTGCTTCTTCTTTTTAATAAAAGAATTAAAGGATTTAAGTTTATAAGCAGTCCGGGATTCATTCTTAAAACTATTGGTTCAGTAATTGTGATGGGGCTTATCGTGTTTATTTCGGATAGATTGGCTATGCCGGCACTTTTTGGTGAAACAATTTTTGAGATATCTAAACTTAATCAGGTTTTCTGGATTCTGCTAGATGTAACCGTGGGTATTATTGCTTACGGCTTAGTATCTTACTCATTGAAAATTGATGAAATGAGACAGATAACACATGGTGTTTTAGGAAAATTGAAATCAATTGTCAATAATTGACAATAATATTTGCGATTAGTATTGACAAGTCAAATTCTCTGGACTATAATTAAAACAAGAACAAATGTTCGTTTTGGAGGTTTAATAATGGATAAGAAAAAGGCGCTTGATATGGCTCTTCTACAGATAGAAAAACAATTTGGAAAAGGCGCGGTCATGAAATTAGGGCAAAACCCTATGGCCCAGATAGACAGCATTCCTACAGGTGCGTTATCACTTGATGTGGCGTTGGGAGTAGGTGGAGTTCCGCGTGGTAGAATTATTGAACTTTACGGACCTGAATCATCAGGTAAAACCACGGTTTCTCTTCATATGATAGCTGAAGCACAGAAACTGGGAGGAGAGGCTGCATTTATAGATGCTGAGCATGCTCTTGATCCTTATTATGCTAAAAAACTGGGAGTTAATATAGATGACCTTATAGTTGCTCAGCCGGATACCGGAGAACAGGCACTTGAAATAACAGAGGCATTGGTTAGAAGTGGTGCAATAGACATTATAGTTATAGACTCAGTAGCAGCATTAGTACCAAAAGCTGAAATAGATGGTGAAATGGGCGATTCTCATATGGGTCTTCAGGCACGGTTAATGTCTCAGGCTTTAAGAAAGCTTGCAGGAGTAATTAGCAAATCACACACTACAGCCATATTTATTAATCAGCTGAGGGAAAAAATCGGAATTATGTTTGGTAATCCTGAAACAACGCCGGGAGGAAGAGCTTTGAAATTTTATGCATCTGTACGTCTTGATGTTCGTAGAGCAGAAGCAATAAAAGATGGAACAGAAGTGCTTGGTTCAAGAACAAGAGTAAAGGTAGCAAAAAATAAAGTTGCACCACCGTTTAAACGTGCGGAATTTGATATAATGTACGGGACAGGAATCTCTCAGGAAGGTTGTGTACTTGATATGGCCGCAGAAATTGATATAGTCAATAAAAGTGGTTCATGGTATTCATACAGCGACCAGAGAATTGGGCAGGGAAGAGAAAATGCAAAGAGGTATTTTAAAGAAAATCCTGCAGTGATGAAAGAAATTGAAGATAAAGTTAGAGTTCATTACGGTTTAGATGGAGGAAAAGGTGAAGATAGCCCGGATAGCGGAGCTAAATAAAGATTTCCTTGTAATTTTTGAAGACGGCAGCGAATTGCGGCTGTCTGAAGAAGTTTATTTCACTTGCTCTGTATACGAAAAAGAGGAAATGTCCGATTCAGAGATAGAGAATATCCTTTTTAAGGAAAAAGTGACTGAAGGACTAATAATTTGCAAAAAATATCTTGCCGGTGGGCTTAAACCAAGACGCCGGCTTTTTGTGTACATGGAAAGCAAAGGTTTTAAAAAGAAAGTTTCTGAGGAAGTTATTTCTATTCTTGAAAAAGAAAATTATCTCAATGATTTTAAATATGCCTTAAAAAGGGTAAAAAGAAAAATGATTGTTTCGCCGGTTTCAGCCAAAATGATGATAGATTATCTAGAAAATGAAGGATTAGATCATGATATTGCGAAAAAAGCAGTTAAAAAACATGGTATTAATGATAATATAACAGCCGTGAAAATAGCTGAAAAGAAATTAAAAACAACTAAAGGGAATAAACGCAAAACTGCGTTATATCTGGCATCAAAAGGTTTTGATGAAGAAATAATATTTGAAGTATTAGGAATGGAGAGACTATGGAACGTGTGATGATAATATCACTTGGGTGTCCAAAGAATACAGTAGATAGTGAAATTATGTCTGCAGTTGCAGAAAATTCTGGATATGAAATTACAACAGATGCTCTGACTGCTGATATTGCTATTGTAAACACATGTGCTTTTATTGCGCCTGCTGTTGAGGAGGCAATATCAACTATACTAAAGACAGCTGAATTAAAGGAAAATGGATCACTAAAAAAACTTATAGTGGCAGGATGCCTTACTGAACGATATAGAGAGAAAGTATTAAATGAGATACCTGAAGTAGACCTTTGCATAGGTATTGATGGTATTCCGTTGATTGGCAAATTTCTAAAAGAGAATAAGCAAGGTGTTATTACCGGTGATCTTGATTCTGTTGATTTTTTGAATTTGGACAGGAAATTAAGTGAAGGAGGCGGCACAGCTTATGTTAAAATTTCGGATGGTTGTGATAATACATGTACTTATTGTATGATTCCTTCAATCAGAGGTAAAATGCGAAGTCGGACTATAGAAGACATAAAATCTGAAGTTTTGGGACTTTGTAATGATAAAGGAATCAAAGAAATAATTTTAGTTGCTCAGGATACAACGGCATACGGAATAGATATTTATGGAAAACTGGCATTGTCTGAATTATTAAGAGAATTAGTTAAAATTGAAAAGCTTAAATGGATTAGGATGTTATATTGCTATCCGGAATTAATTACTGATGATCTGATTGATTTATTAGCAACGGAAGAAAAAATGGTAAATTACCTTGATATACCATTTCAACATGCCTCTGATCGTATATTGAAGCTTATGGGTCGTAGCGGAACTCTTCGTGATTATAATAATCTGATTGGTAAATTACGTGAACGTATGCCTGATATTATTATTAGAACAACTTTTATTACAGGATTTCCTGGAGAAAATGATAATGATTTTGAAATTTTACGTTCTTTTATTGAAGAGAGTAAATTTGGCAGAGTCGGAGTTTTTACTTACTATGATGAAGATAAAGCTGCATCATACAAACTTCCGGATAAAATTGAATTTGAAGTGTCATCAGGACGTCGCGACATTCTGATGAGTATACAAAAAGAAGTATCATTTCAGATTAATGAAAAACGTGTTCGAAAAATTTATGATATAATTATTGGCGATGTCTCTGATGACGGTATTTTTTATGAAGGGCGTTCATATGGAGAAGCACCCGAGATAGATGGAATTGTTTATGTGGCATGTGCAGAACCTCTTAAAAAGGGTGATATTGTACCGGTAAAAATACTCGAAGCCAGAGATTATGATTTGATTGGAGAAGCCATCATATGACTCTACCCAATAAAATAACTTTTTTGAGAATATTATTTGTTCCTATATT
>Ga0307988_1000353_pt1 | contig 32951 bp, 34 predicted proteins | sample EllFjometagen183_FD_203166 | JGI IMG/M metagenome (GOLD analysis project Ga0307988, IMG submission 203166) | Marine microbial communities from Ellis Fjord, Antarctic Ocean - #183 | ecosystem: Environmental > Aquatic > Marine > Unclassified | place: Southern Ocean | collected 2014-10-08 | reverse complement strand
AATTGCATAATTATTTATCATCCTTAATGGTTGTAATATATTTATAGTAAAGAAGTTATAATATATTACAGCTAGGAAGATTTTTCAAGAAAAGAATATATATAAATCGTTAAAAGTTAAAGGGTTAGGCTATTTTGCAAGACCCACCTTTTAAACACTAAACTATTACCAAATTAACAAAAAATGGAATCCGGAAATTCTTTCACGGGTTCAGGGTTATAACTAAAAACTTGAATCAACAGTAAATTTTCACTGATTCAAGAGGAAATAATATAAACCAATTAATTTTATCATGGAGAAAACAATGCTTACAATGCGAGAACGAGTTTATGCCTCAATTCGCAGTCAGGGAATGGACATTATTCCTTGGCAGCTTGACTTAACATCAGCGATTCGAGAGAAATTACAGGCATATTATGGAACGGACGATGTCCTGCAGGCAACAGATGACCACTTTGTATGCACAAACATGCACTACCCTACTGAATTACTGAAGGAGGCGCCTACTCCTGAAACAACGTTCGATGAATTCGGAGCCTTATGGGGGAAATCTCAAGTTGACAAAACGATGGGCGACTGGGGTGGATTGATAAGCACCCCGCTTACGGAGCCAACATTGAAAGATTTTTCATTTCCAGATCCTGCCAACTTGTCCTATAGTCATATAGTAGAACTAAGGAAAAAATATCCTGATCGTTTTCTTCTAGTTTACGGACAGAGTATTTTCGAAAGGAGCTGGAGTATTTGCGGATTTGAAAACTACTTTTCATATATTGCAGGAGAGGAAGCTTTTGTTGAAGAGCTTGCCTCAAAACTTGCGGATTATTCATGTGCGGCCACGAAACGGTTGAAAGACCTTGGAGTCGATGGCATTCGCTTTGGAGATGATTTAGGATTTCAAACAAATCTGATGATTCAGCCAAGTAGTTGGAGACGGATATTCAAGAAACACTACAAACGAATCTATCAGGCAGCACATGACATTGGGTTGGTAGTAATGATTCACTCCTGTGGGAATATCACCGAAATCATTCCCGACATGATAGAAATAGGAGTGCAGGTTTTTCACCCATTGCAACCTGAATCCATGGATGTGCGGTATTGTAAGAGAGAATTTGGGAATGATATCTCCTTCTGGGGTGGGTTAGGTAGTCAAAGCACAATCCCCAATGGAACCCCGGAGGATGTTAGGCGGGAGGTGAGGGATAGGCTAGAACTGTTTTCTGATGGTGGTTACATACTGGCGCCAGCAGGTTCCATTCCAACCGAGACTCCAGTCGAGAATGTCATAGCTATCATTGACGAGGCAAGAAAACAGTAATGAAGAAAAATGGAAAAAGAATTTAAAGTTGCAATAATAGAATTTGGTAGCAGAGTTGGGTGTTATGCTAGAGCTTTTCGCGATTCACTGAATTGCCCGCCTCCACCTATAAGGCGCCGATACTGGTTGGGCACTGTATGCGGCACGCTCCTATTTTCAAAAAAGCTAGGGAGCTTATTGAGCATGGGGCAATTGGTAAAGTTACTTCTATGTGTTTTGTTCAGAACTGTCATTACGGCGATGTTTTCTTCCGTTGCTGGCATCGGCGCAGTGAGGTGATTACCTCTCTCTATCTGAAAAAGGCCTCTCACGACTTCGATATTATGCACATGCTGAATGGCGATAACTATGCAGAGTCTGTTTTTGCCTTCCCAAAGCGCTACAAATTTGGCGGTGACAAGCCCAATGACCTGTCCTGAGAGCACTTTGAATCAGCAAGCAACCTCAGTGACACAAGAGTTGATGGGACGCGACAAGTGTGTTTGGGTATTGGGTAATTTGTGTCGAAAAAGTCAATTCCTGCCGCGAATGCGGCTTAGTTCAACTACTTTTCGCGTGTGTTTTTCAGTGATACAATTTTGCGAATATGAATATTTTAATAAAATATTACGCTTTTTTTAGAAAAGTTTTCGCATTTGGTCACAGTAATAACGTACGTTGTCCCATTTTGCGCCGGGTGGGATTCGATGGTCTGGACAGGGAATGTATCCGCCAAGTTTAATAAGCGGCTTCAGCCTTTCTATTTCAGCGTCAACTGCTGCGAAATCTTGTGCGAAAACATTTTTATTCATGCCGCCGACTCCTTTTAGTTCTTTGCCGTATTGTTTGCGCCAGGGAGCGATATTGGCATCCCAGGTGCCGACTTCGATTGGAAACATGGTGTTGACACCATTGTTTATCCATGTCGGAATAAGTGAATCTATCATGCCGTCGCAATCCAGAGAAATTATATTTATATCGTGTTTTTTGAACAAATCCGTAATGCGTTTGTAGTGTGGTCCGCATTTTTCGTCAAATACTGATGGTATTACCAAGGGGCCATTTTTGAAACAGATATCTTCCCAGAAATTAGCATAATCAAATTTTATTCCGGTTTGCAAAACTGTTTCAAGGCATTTATATGTGAGTTTTGCTGAAGTATTAATGATTTCGCCATAAAGTTCAGGATCGTCCGCCCATAAATAGCTGACTCCTGTAACTCCGAGCCAATTACGGATTACTCCCAATAGACTTCCGGCATAGAGTCCCAAAGGTTCCTGTCTGTCATCCTGTTCGCTTTGCAATTCATCCAAACGCTCAAAATCTATTCTGGCTTCGGAAAATTGCAGGCGTGGTAGAAAATGCTCTTCCCAGGATGCCCTGTCTTTGAGTAAATGATCTATTTCTGCTGGAATCGATCCTGCTTCAGGTGCTTCCAGAACTATTACGCCGGATTCATCCCTTACTTTTTTAGAACCGTCCGCCAATTCTTCCATTATCTTCCTTTCAAACGCCGGATTAAGTCCGGTATTACAGCCAAAGTCATTAGCACAACTCCAGCCAAAATCAAAGCCGAGTCTTTCCATCACTGCTGGTGGAGGATTGCTGCCGCTGTGTCCTTCGGCTTCTTCTGCGCTTATATGTCCTTCTTGAATCCATTTGTCAAGAGTTTCATTCCAAAGCCCAAAATGGACCATCGGCATACTGTCATAGTTTTCATAGTTCATTATTGAGTGAAGGCGTTCTCGATTGTTCATGGTCATTTTTCCTGTTTTGGTTTAATTTATTATAAATTTACACTCTTTTTTAGAAAAGTACATGGCTAAAAATGGCAAAAGCATGTATCTTAATAAGATGGAAACAAAAATCATAACAGTAAATAAAATAAGTCCTGATGTTCATATTGCTAATTATACAGCAGTCGAACCGGGAACAGTCTGGGGTCCTCGCAGAATACCTGATTTTGAGCTTATCTTGATTGTGTCTGGGGAATTTAGTTTTTTCAATTGTGATACAAATGAAAAAACAGAACTTAATGAGGGTGAAATTCTTTGTATTCCTCCGGGCGAATATCATGTATTTAAATGCGAAGAAAATTCACAGCATTCGACAATAGCATGTATTCATCTTGAATTATATAAGATAGGAGCTTTCCTGCACAAAGATTATAGTTTATCGCTTTTTCCGCTGCTTATAACAGATGTTAAAGGTGATACCGCAATACATGAACTTTTCAGGAATTGCCGCAATACTTTTGAGGGATTCGGAAAATATCGTCAGGAGATTCTTGATTCCATGGCAAAAGAATTATGGCTGCGGATTACGGAATACTGGGAAGAAGGAAGTGATAAAAAAATATCACCGCGTATGCGCCAAATGACATTATTTTTACAAAAAAACATTGATAAATCACCGACACGACACGATCTGGCGAAAAAATTCAGCATTAGCCCCGAACACATCAATGCCTTATTTAAGAAAGAACTTGGAACCAGTCCAGCTAAATTTTTGAGGCGAATCAAGATTTATCAAGCCTGCCGTTTGTTACGCGAAGATGGTTTAAGTATAAAAGAATGCGCCGATCTTACTGGCTTCTACGATGAATTTCATTTTTCAAAAGCTTTTAAAAAAATCATGGGTGCTTCCCCATCCAAGTTCAAAGGCAAATCATCATAGTATTATATTTAGCTGACGGCACAAGTGTTTAAAAGTTTTAATTATTCCGGAATGAAGGTGTTATGATAAAATTAAAAAATAAAGTTGCTGTTGTTACAGGAGGCGGAAGTGGTATCGGAGCTGGAATTTGTAAACAATTTCGCAGAGAAGGCGCAAAAGTTGCTGTCTGTGATATAAGCAAAGAAAATGCAGATAAAACCATCGACATAAATTTAAAAGGAACTTTTAATGCTTGTCAGGCGACTGTCAGGAGAATGAAGAAGCAGGGAGGCGGAGTAATCCTGAATATGTCATCGCAGTCAGGGAAAAAGGGTAATGCTCAATATGCCGCGTATTGCACGAGTAAGTTTGCAATTACAGGTCTTACCCAATCCCTTGCTGCGGAATTTGCGGGAAATAACATTCGAATCAATGCCCTTTGTCCGGGAGTTGTTTTAACTCCACTATGGGATGTTATGATTGGGGATTATGCAGCGAAACAAAATATGAAAATTGAAGATGTAAAACCATATCTTGAGGGGGAAATTCCTTTGAACCGTTTATGCTCAATAGAAGATATTGCGAAAACCGCAGTATTTTATGCAAGTGATGACGCAACATATAGGAGTTGATGGAGAATTTCTTGGAAACGCTATGGTTTCATCTGATTGAAGAGCCTATGCATGGCTTTGCAGAGCAATGTTTTCTCCATAAAATACAGGCAACGGAAGATAGTTTTGCCAGCATAAATTTGATCAATCCTGCAATTGGATTAAAAACAAAACTATTATGGGATACAAGTACTCTTCCTAATATGATGCAATGGAAAATGCAGGGCTCCGGCACTTACGCTTTAGGACTGGAACCAACAAATGGAACCATCGCCGGCCGCGAAGCAGATATAAAAAATAATAAGGCTCAATTCATCGAACCCGGACAAGAAACAATTTTTAAGATAAAATTGAATTTTCCCAATTAACATAAAGTTATTTTGATATCTTCGAGATTTTCAATGTCTATTTTTCTGGGAATTTGATTTATGTAATTACTTCTTAAGTAGATTAGATCATGTCCGGTTAAATGCTCAGAATTTCGTTTAACACTTGAGTGGAGATGTTTAAAGTCTGGACAAAAAACTTTTACTGATTGGCGGCCTCGGCTAGAGCCTACGTAACAGATGGTATATCAAAAATCAAGCGTTTAAAATACTATTTTTCAAATATTTTTCACTATATCTTGTCCTGTTGACAACCGCCGCCCTAACTAATATTAATAATTTACGCATTACTGCACAACGGGTCTGCATAGGCTTTTTCCTTTCAAAATTGTTTTAATTTGCGGTTTAGCGCATTTTAATTGCGGATATTTCACCTTCATATAGTCGAAAAATAGTTTCGGATCGAGCGAGTTCATGGCGAACATATCATAATGCGTCGGAATCGTGAGTTTCGGTTGAAGAGCTCCGGCTAGGTCGGCCGCCTCCTGATAGGTCATATTGCCAATGCAGTTGTTCTTTAAGCGTTTGGCGTCGCGTCCGTTAATCGGTAGCAACACCAGGTCGAACGACCATTTTTCGAGTTTGGTCTGCAAACCTTCATATATGCAAGAATCACCTGAATGGTAGATGGTCACGCCGTTCCCTTCGAACACATAACCCAGATATGGGTACAGTCCGGTCGTCGAATCGTAATCCAACAGTTCGTGAGCTGCGGCTATCGCAGTGATTTTCACGCCGGCAACTTCGATACTTTCGCCATCATTAAGGCCGGAAACGCAGTTTGCGGCAATCCCGGTATCATTGATAATCGATTTTCTGATTGCTTCGGGCACAATGAATTGCGCTTTTGCCGAGGATGCGGCAATTTTTGGCCATGCCGGGCGGTCGATGTGATCGGCGTGGTCATGCGAACCGGTGACGATAGTGGCGTTGTTAATCTCATCTGGTATTAATGCTGGCGCAATCAGCCGCGCTTTGTCCGGCGTGAGATAGGGATCAATATAAATGACCGTTTCTCCTAGTTTGAGGATAAAACTATGCTGGCCAAGATGACACAGCGCATATTCCCCGCATTTCAGTGTCAGGCTATTAAAACGTTTAATCAAAGTATTTTTCATTGCATCAACTTTCCTCCGTCCACCACTAGGTTTTGCCCGGTTATCCCGTTTGCTGCGGACGACAACAAGAACAGCAATGGCGGTGTAATCTGTTCTTCTGTCAGTAAAAATGGTAATGCCTGGTCACGCAATAGATCGGCCTTATCCTGCTCGGAAACATAGTTTTTTAGTTGTTTTTCAGTCATAATCCAGCCAGGCGAGAGCATATTTACCCGGATCGTTTCCGGGCCCAACTCGCGAGCCAACGCTCGGGTAAAACCTAATAACCCCGCCTTGGCGGAGCTGTAGAGTGTAAATGGTGTCAGTCCAAGCATGTAATTGGTAGTACCCAGATTGACAATCGCCTTTCCGTTTCCCCTGCGCAATCCCGGCAACGCCGCTTGACTTACCAGCAAAGCTGAGCGTAGATTAGTGTCAATAAATTTATCGAACTGTTCAATGGTAGCCTCTTCAAATTTCATTCGACTGTCCATTGCCACATTGTTAACCAGATAGTCGATACGTCCGTTGAACTTAAGCGTTGCATCAACGAATTCGCTAATGTTTTCCGGCTTAACCACGTCGCAAGGACAATAGTGTCCGTGCCCTTCGCACTGAGATTCGACTAACTTACCCTGCGTAGAATCTCTTCCGCAGAAAAACACTTCCGCGCCTTGCTTGACTAGCATCAGCACAAGATGACGACCAATCCCGGAGGTGCCGCCGGTGACTAATGCCACCTTTCCCTTAAATTCTGTATCGTAAAAGTTATTCATAGTACTCTATGGGTTAATGATTACTTTGTTGCGTTCCGGCTGACCCATAACAGCAAGTGCATCATGGATTTTGCTCAACGGAAAACGGTGCGACACAATCAGTTCCGGATCGACCAAATTGCGCTCCATCAGCCGGATTGCGCTCTGCATTGCCAGCGGCGTAGTACCAAAACTGGCATCCATTCTGCCTTCCAGAAAATGGGTTAAACCTCCGTCAAGTTCGAACTTTTCGTGAGTAGTAATGCCAAACACATTCCATTTGGTGCCGCGTCGTCGCAGATCGACCATCAGATTGACTGCCTGAATTGGTCCTGCTGCCTCTATTATCAAATCCGGGCCCCCGGGAATAATATCATAAAGCTGTTCTTTTACATTGCTTGACTTTGCGTCAATCACATGGCTGGCGCCTGTTTTGAGGGCGTTCTGTCGGGCATATTCACTGGCGTCAATCGCAATCAGACGTCCGGCTCCAGCGGCTTTCGCCACCATCATACATAAAAGCCCGATGCCGCCAGTACCGATCACCACGATATCGTCGCCAACTTGCATTTCGCTTTTCTGAATCAGACCTTTCCAGGCACCGGACAGCGGTTCGGTCAGTGCCGCTGCATCAAAACTAATATTCTTCGGTTTATGAAAAAGACAGGTTTGACCAGTGACCATATATTCAGCAAAAGCTCCCGGACGAACATCATCGGGACCGTCGCCGCCGGTGGTGTAGGCGTTTTCACAATAATGCGTGTTGCCATCGCGGCAATACTGACATACGCCACAGTAGCCGGAGGGTTGGCAGATTACCTCGTCGCCTTCTTTGAAGCCACTCACGCCGCGTCCGACCGCAGCAACAATGCCAGACGGTTCATGCCCGGCGATTAGTGGAAACGTTACATTCTTTCGAATGCCAGTGATCGCCTTGTAGTCGGTGGCACAGAAACCACAGGACACGATTTTTACCAACACTTCGTCATCCTTTGGCTGTGGAATTGGAATATCTTCGAGTTCAAGTTTATTAAAATCTTTCAATATTGCTGCTAACATGATTTGCTCCTTAATGTTCTTTTATACAGTAAGAGTAATTCCTTTTTCATTATATGTCAAGATGTGATATAAAAAAACTTGAAATTTTATTATTGAATGATATAATTATATATTATGAGTAAAAAACAATTTATTAGACATCAGCAAATGAAAAACGATACGCTGACGGAAGTTCTGAATGCGATTAGCAAAGGAGCCGCCTGCAAGCGAGAGGTGCAGTCGCATACCGGACTTTCCTGGGGGAAGGTCAGCGAAACCGTCAATCTGTTGCTGGACAAACGGATTATCAATTTCAGCGATGATATCGACAGAGAATCGACTGGATCTGGACGTAAAAGCTCGTATTTTGAGTTTAGCCGGACGGATTTTCTCTGCATGGGTATGGAGTTGCAGCGTCACCGAATAATCACAACGCTTATCAATATTGGCGGAAAAATTATCGGACAAAATTCTAAAGCGCTGAGTAGTGCTCTCGCCCTGGATAATTTACGCCAAAATGTGCGTGCGGCATTCGATGAACAACTCGAACAAAGCAGTATATCAGAAAAAAAAGTCATTGCGCTCTCGTTTTCCCTGACCGGCGCGGTGGACAGTTTGAACCAAATCTGGCTGCAGTCTCCACATGTTCCTGATATCCTGAACTATGATTTTAGTTCTGTTGCCGCTGATTTTCCACATCTTATTCACTTTTCTATAGAACACGATATTCAGACCCGGGCTCGTTCCGTATTGAGCAATGAAAAATGGTTGGATGACAACTTTGTCTTCATGCACATTGGCGGGGGGGTCGGCATGGCGATTCATACCCAGACAGGATTTTTCTGCGGCAGTCGCGGGCTAGCCGGTGAAATCGGTCATATTCCGGTGACGAATGTGCAGTCTGACAATTCTGACCGCCAATGTTCCTGCGGACAGCACAATTGCCTGGAAAGCTTTCTTTCTGATCATGGTCTGCTATCTTTTGCCAAGGAAAAATTTGGCATCGAAGCCAATGATTTGCCAGCATTGTTTGCTGCCGCCACTCCAGAAAATATGGATGCATTCTACAATTACCTTCAGCCATATTTACTGCAGGCGGGCATCATGGCGGCCAATTTGTTTGACCCCGCCACATTGATTATCGGCGGCGAGCTGCTCGAACCCTGGCTACCGCAACTGCAGGAAGAATTTCTTCCGAAATTGCAAGCCCTTGCTTGGATTCATTCGCCGGCACAACTAAAATGTTATCGCATGGATTCATGCGACAGTGCTTTTGGCGTGAGCATCAACGCGATCCCATCGCTAATATCACAGCTTGCTACTGAGATATCCATAAGCTTAAAGGGGAAAATACAAAATGATTGATAAAAAAATTATTGTTGGCATAGGAGAAATGCTTTGGGATGTATTCCCTGAAGGGAAGCAGCTTGGCGGCGCTCCTGTAAATTTTGCTTATCACTGTGGACAACTTGGCGGATTGTCATATCCGGTAAGTTGTATCGGCACAGATAAACTTGGCAATGAAATTAAAACTGTGCTGAACACGCTGGATGTCAATGCTTCTTTCGTGGCGACGGATTCCGTTCACCCGACCGGAACTGTCCAGGTGACGCTCAACAAGGGTAAACCCAGTTATGAAATATGCGAAGGCGTGGCGTGGGATAATATCCCGCATTCTGAAAAACTTATGGAGCTGGCGCGGAAAAGCGATGCGGTATGTTTCGGATCACTGGCTCAGCGCAATGATGTTTCACGCGCTGCAATCCATGCATTTCTTAATGCTATGCGTTTGGATTCATTAAAGATTTTTGATGTTAATCTGCGTCAGACATTCTTCTCAAAGGAAGTAATCGAAAAATCATTGCAACTTTGTAATATTTTAAAACTGAGTGATGAGGAATTACCAGTACTGGCTGAGATGTTCGGCCTAGCCGGATCAGAGCTGGAACAATTGGAACAGCTTCGCGCAAAATTTTGGCTTCAGCTAATTGCCTATACACGCGGCCCTGACGGAAGTCTGCTACTTACGGCAGATGAAGCAGGCGATCATCCCGGATGCCCGGGTAAGGCTGTGGACAGTGTCGGAGCCGGTGATTCATTTACCGCAACGCTTTGCATGGGTTTGCTGAATAAAAAGCCGCTTAACAAGATCAATGATCATGCCAACCGGGTTGGGACATTTGTCTGTCAGCAAGCCGGAGCCACCCCTATATTTCCTGCAAATCTCATATATTGAGAAAAAATCAGCGTAAGAATTTTTCAGGCAAAGCCTTTTTCTTCTGTAGTGAAATTTATAATTCATTCTAGTTAGTTAACAAAAAGACAATTCATATAACATTTAAGTCATTGTTTTTTTAATGTTGGGATCAATTGTCTTCGGACAACTTCGTGACAAAGAGAAGGAGTATAAATACATTTCAAAAAAAGAAAAAGAAATGCTTAAAAAAACTCGTTTCATTTCTATGCTGGAGGTGCGCGACATCGGGGAACTGCTCAAGCATATTGGCGAATCTATTATTGAAAGCGAAATTATTAAGCATAAAAACAAGCCATGGACAGAGCGCGTCGAAGATTATATTGCCGACCATTTGGACGAAAAATTGACCTTAGCGTGTTTAGCTAAATACATAGATCGTTCGCCATCTTTTATCTCTCAAAACTTCCCCAAAGAATTTGGGGTGCCGCTGAAAAGCTATATTCTAAAGCAGAAAATGAAACAAGCAAAAGACATGCTCGAAAATGGTAAATCCGGAATTCGATGTCCGCCCAGTGATACAAACCACCCAAAAAAACATAGCCCTAGCCATAATCAAAGCAAACAAAAAAAACGGTAATTTAATCATAAATAACAGTCAATTAATCCTCGAGTAGATACAAAAATAAACTATATAGATCAAAATACTGTTAGTGCAATATAATCTAAGCTATGGGCTTAAAAAATAGATGCTCCAAAGGTCTCTCATTATATGTATTGATTCAATATTTTAGAACAAATCATATGCCGCGGTTTTGACGAAAATGACGAGGAGAAAAACGACATCTTTTAGTAAATATCCGAGAAAAATACAATGGGTTCTCGAAACCACACTCAGCAGCAATATCAGAAATCCTCCGGTCAGTAGTTAATAATAGATTTTGTGCATGCCGTATTCTCAAATTCATCAAGTAACGGCTTGGTGGTGCGCCGAATGTTCGGCGAAACATATCCGACATATAGGCAGGATTCATGTTGACCGTTTTTGCTGTTGCTCGTAAATCAAACGGTTGATTGTATTTTTTGTTTAGTAATTCTAAAGCAGGCTTGAGACGTTCCGCATTCTCTGGTGCAGGTTGGATTGTTTTCCAATCGTCAGGCATAAAATCTTTGAGCAAACGAAGCAACAATGCTCGTTGTTCAATAAATACTACAGGAGAGGAGCTTTCAATATCTGATATTATATTTTTAAATTCCGCAATATCAGATTTTGATGCTGCATAAAAGGCTTCTGGCTCATATTGCTGGAAAACATCCAGTCCGGGTAAAAATTCAAGCTGAAAATGCATCCATAATAACTGCATTGATACAGGACAGTTATGACTAAATTTATATTGTCCAGGAATTAAATATATATAACCCGGCTCCAAGATTAATTGACCTCTGCAGCCCTCAATCATAGCCTTGCCTCCAAGCACACAATAAAGTCGATTATATTCGTCACTGATCCTTTTAGAATCAGAGTTCCAGTTCTTGTCGCATAAAGTTTCCATTCCGCTTAGTAAGTGTAAACTCATCTCTGGGAAACGAGGATATTTATACTTTTTTGGGTTTTTGTTCATGTTTTCCCTGAAACAGTATATGGTTTTATTGATATTTGTAATATATATTAGCAATATGTTTTATTCAACTAAAATCAACATGGAGATGCTGATAATGTCTTATAAACTTGGTTTGGCAGCACTAAATTTGGAAATGACTGACACTGTACCACGCACAGAATATTCTGTGGAAGCGCATTGGGAACTGATAGAAAAAGTTACCGGCATTAATACGGCAATTATAGACAAGCGCCCAAAAGCGTCGGAGGTTTTCCGCAAAGCATGGGACTATTCTTTCAATTGGAGAACTTGCATCTTCAGCGAAACACTCGCAGGGAAAGGACCCATTACAGATATGGGGCATGCTGTTTATATGGAAAATTCGGAAGGAGAAAGTGATTATCATAATCAGGCCACGCTTGCCTATCCTGATCCAGATGCAGCTTTAAATCTTGATATCCCAACAGTTTACGGCGAATACAGCAAGGACGAAATTATGAAAATGTTTGAAAATTCTTACCGCGAAAATTGTAATGATGTTCCTGATGCTCTAAATATGACTGGAGTATACATCAATCCAATCTCTGGCATGTTGGAAATCTTCGGATGGGATACTTTTCTTATGATGATGGGACTAGATCTCTCCAAATTTAATAAAGTGATGGAAAGTTATTGCATTTGGGCTGAACATTTTTATCGCGGATTCTGTGAAAGCGATGTTCCAGTTTTTATGATGCATGATGATATCTGCTGGACAAGCGGTCCGTTCGCGCCTCCTGAATGGTATCGTTCACAGATATTCCCTTGGTACACAAAGTGGATTAATATGCTCAAAGCTGCTGACAAACGGGTAATTTTTACCTCTGATGGCGATTATAGTTGCTTCTTTGATGATATTGTTAAATGCGGAGCTGAAATGTTAGTAATGGAACCTTGTTGCGACATGCTTGGATTTGCCAAAAAATATGGCAAAACCCACGGCTTTGTAGGTGGAGTAGATGTGCGAGCCTTGCAGGGAAGCAAAGAAGCTATCCGCGAAGAAGTTAAACGTGCGATGGATATTGGCAAAAACTATCCAGGCTATATCTTTTGCGCCGGCAATCACATCCCGCCTAATGTTCCGGTCGATAACGCAATTTATTATAACGATTGCTATATGGAAATGCGCAATCGTTAAATTTGGAGTATGAATAACAAATAAATGCACTCCCGGATATCCCCTGGTTTATGCTAACAAAAAACTCATAGACCGTTGTATTCGTCTAATTTCCGAGTTTGCCAAAATTACTTATGAAGAGGCTTGTTTAGTTCTCCATCAATAATCGCACTAATTTGATCTTCGCTTAAAGTATTACCCTCTATTGCCAGCGAACCATGAACGGTACGAATTCGATTTATGCGACGCAAACGTAGTTCTTGTGGAGAATGCAATGCTGACATACGTCCCAAAACTTCACAAATCTGAGCGACAAGTGAAACAATTTTAGAATTTAATATATACGGTGGATTATAATTTTCATTACTCATAATCCAGCACCTCCTGATTTTAGTTGCAAAGAATATTTATTTATAGAATTAAAGTATTATGGAATCAACACAAATACAAATCGCAAACCTTTATGTTTTTAATAAAAGTTTCGATTTTCCTATACGCTATATCCAAAATAAAAAACGTTTAAATTAATCTACAATTATTGAAATATTATAGCCAATTTAAACCAATAGAATTAAAGATATGTTATTGCAATAAATAGCGATTTTGGTACTAACGTTTTTACTAACTTTTTTGCCCTTTTATTTGAAGTTTTAAAAAAGTTTCCCCTCAAAATCTTGTAAATTTGGCATGGACATGGGCTGAAAGCTCAAACTTATTGAGCTTAAATCCGCCAAATACTTGTATGTTATCATTATGTTGTTTTCACTATTCTCTTTGCGACCGGGAGCTCTCTTTTATTAGCTCCAGAGGGAGTAAAGGTAAGAATAGTGGAAATCCGAAAAATTTGGTGTTACGGTAATAACAGATTTCTTTTCTAAAGACGTTTGAAAAGAAATCGCGGGAAACAAGCAGTGCAAAATACAGGTCACCGTAAGGAAGACCGGACGTTAGATGTCGCTGTTTCCCGCTACCGTGCTCCGCTAAAGACCGTATAGCCATCCAGGTCTTGAAGACCGTATGTGAGGCAAGAAAGGTACAACGGGCACCATTTTAATTATAGTTCAACAACTGGAGGAACGCAAATGAAAAAAGCAGAAAATCAGTCGTTAACAACTTGGAGTGGCCTCGATGTATCTAAAGATACTTTTGATGCTGGAATCTGTTTACTATCCCCAAATAACTCTGAACCTCTTGAATTGGATCAGATACCTGTCAGCTCGTTTCCTCGCACAGAGAAGGGAGTCAAGCTTTTTCATCATTGGAGTTTTATTCAACGTGACAAAGCCGGACTTGAAGGCGGAAACATGCGCATTGTTATGGAATCTACGGGCCGCTATTCTCTTGAGTTAACCCGCTGGCTCAACAAAGAATTACCGTTCACAAAGCCTGCAATCGAAGACCCAAAAGTTATCAGCGATTTCATAAAAAGTCTGAAAGTACGCAATAAAACAGACAAAATCGATGCAGCAGCAATCTCTCGTTACGGGGCAGAACGGAAGCCCAAAGCATTTATTGAAAGGCCTGTGAGTTATCAGTATTTGCGAGAATTAACTCGTCAGCGTACAGCTTTAAGCAGTCAGCTGGTGGCAGCAAGGCTAAGGCTTAAAGAAATGAAGCATTTTAAAGAACTCATAAACATCCAACAAGGTGTTGTTGATTCATTAAAACTGGCTATGGATAAGCTGAAGATAGAATTAAAACGACACATTAATGAAAATAAAGAATTGCGTGAAAGCATTGAATTTGCAACTTCTGTTCCTGGAATTGGAGAACTTACCGCAGCAACAATACTTGCTGAATGTGGCCCTCTTCGTTTTTTCAGCAGTCGACAAATTGGAGCATATAGTGGATTGGCTCCGGCGATACGCCAGTCAGGAACAAGCCTGAATTGTAGTCGAATCAACAAGCGTGGACCATCTGAATTGAGGAGGATATTATATATGGCATCCGTTGTCGGAGTAGAATATAATCCTAAAATGAAAGCCTTTTATTCACGACTGATAAGTAAAGGCAAAAAGCCTATACAAGCTCGCTGTGCGGTCATGCATAAGCTGTTAATATTAGCCAGAACGGTAGTTGTCAATAAAACAAAATATGATAAAAATTATGGTTTAACGTCTTGACAAGAGACATACCATCTAACGTTTTTACGCAACTATATTTCACATGTATTTTTCACCTTTTGCGTAAGGGTGAACTTGACTGTCTCAAAATCTTAGATTGTTTACGTGCGCTGGCAGACATTTTAACACGATTAACGACTTCGCTGCTTTTGTTGCTCATGACAGAGCCTCCTCAAGTTGGTTATTATTTCCCGGCATAAACCGGACTTGAGGATAAGATAAGGGAGAAGAAGATAATTTGCGTGAAAAAGTCAATTCCTGCCGCGAATGCGGCTTAGTTCATTCATCACACGCAGCTTGACTATCTTTAATAATTCGCTAATTTCCATTTTTATTTTATCTCTCATTTATAACTCCATATCTGTTGTAATTTTATGTTAAAGATTAATTGTGATATCCTTTCGTATTTTCAAAAGGAAGCGGAAGGAGTATCTCTAATTAACTTATAAAGTAAATGTGGAAATTCAGCTTTTGATAAATTAAACATTTTAACTCGTTTTTCGTCTAATTCGGGAAGCGAATCACATTCTCCATTAATAAAACTCTGCAAGCGAAATTGTAAATGGTCAAATAGTCCCAATAATGTACTATAGCGAGCTTCTAATGTTTCCCATCCGAAAGGTTTATAATTTTTCAGCCATAAATTTCTATGATAATTTTTCAATCCATTTATTTTATTCGAAACAGCGGGGATGGTTTGTCGGCAGAGCTCGGAAAGTTTCTGATAATCTTTTTTAAGATAAGCTAAAGGAAGCCAATAGTTTTGAAATTGGCTCTGCAGTATGAAAATTAAGAAAAAAATGAAATTGCTTGCAACAGAAAAAATATTATTTGAATCGCCGGATGCTTTGAATGTTTATTGTTACAGTCCGGGCATCACACGGACTGAAACTGGCAGGCTAATCGCTACATTTGATTTGGGCGGTCCCGGAGTTAAAGACTTGCCAGGCGTTAAGAGCACGCATGGTGATTTTGGATTGTGTAATCAGGGCAAGGTTTTTGTTTCGGATGATCACGGCGAAACATGGCGGCATACGGCGGATTTGCCGATGCTTCACGCGAGACCGTTTGTCGCTGGCGATTCACTGTATGTTATCGGACATAACGGTGTTTTGTCGATTGCTCGAAGCGATGACGAAGGCGTGACTTGGAGTGAGGTTGCGGTTTTAGAAGATGCTGAAACTTGGCATCAGGCTCCGTGTGCGATTGATTTTCGGCATGGCAAAGTTTATTTGACTATGGAGGCTCAAATTCCCGGCGCGACCTGGCCGGGGGTGGCTCCGGTTTTGATGAGCGCGGACGTTAACTGCGATTTGCTGCAACGCGAAAACTGGACCTTTTCAAACAAACTGATATTTACTGAGCATGTTAAAGGCGCAACCGCGATTGGTTCGCCATTTTACCAAACCGGAGCACAAAACCCGCAAGGAGAGGACAAGCGTTTTTGTGGAGATCCCTGCTGGTTGGAATCGCATGTTGTCAGGATTTATGATCCGAAACATAATTTTTATGATCCGGAAGACAAAACCGTTTATCTATGGATGCGGGTGCATACGGGAATGACCAATATTGCCGCAATTGCTAAAGGTACAGAAGCGGAAGACGGCAGTTTGATACTGGATACGGCAAAATCTCCCGCTGGTTCGCCAATGATTTATATTCCATGTCCCGGCGGACAAATGAAGTTCCACATTGTTTATGATGAAGTTACAGAACTTTACTGGCTTTTGAGTACGCAGGCAACTGACAGCATGACTCGCCCGCATCTACTCCCGGATGACCGTTACGGTTTGCCGGATAATGAACGCCAGCGTTTGCAGTTGCACTTCTCGAAAAACCTTTTTGACTGGTGTTTCGCTGGAATGGTTGTCGATAGTGGTTCTGCTGGACAAGCGCGCAGTTACGCGAGTATGATTATTGACGGCGATGATTTATGTATTCTTAGTCGTTCTGGCGATCACCGTGCAAAAAGCGCTCACAACGGTAACTTGATAACATTTCACAAAGTCTTAAATTTTAGAGAATTAATCTATTAACCAATAAAACAATTACGGTTCCTATGCATCCAGTGCTTTGACAGCTTGTCAAAAAAGCATATAAGTGGAAAGAAAATGATTACATTTTGCCAAAGCTTGCAGAAAGGTATGAAAATAACCCTGACTATGTGAATAGTGCTGCTATAAAAGTTTTCAAATTTAATGGATTCGAAACAAGTAAAGAGATTGAGGGAGTACAACGCAAAAGGAAAGCAAACATTTACGGTTTCCATTCATTCCGGCATTTATTCGTTTCATTTTGCACCAGTGGCTGTCCATCGCCTGATTTTCACACGGACACAGAAAAAGATTGAGGAGAGAAAAATTTATTTTTGATTTTTTGTCGCTGAATTAAATTAAAGACTGTTGACAAACTTCAAGAAAGGGTTTATAATAACAATGAAACCGTTTCATTAGTTAAGTTTTTAAACAACAAAAAACGAGAATATGAAAGCAGATATAAATACAATTGCCAGAGAGTGTAAAGTTTCTAAGGCGACCGTTTCCCGGGTCTTCACCGGGAAAGCTTCGGTTAGCACTGCGGTAAAAGAAAGGATACTTAAAGTTGCCCGGGAATTGAATTATGCACCTCAACAAGTTGCGGCTCGTGAAGTCATTGCCATTATAGTAAAATCGCTCAATGAAACTGAAGAAGCCGACGGTTTTCGCACTATTTTATTGATTAATCTTGTTGCAGAAATAACACGTTCCGGTTTTTTAGTAAACATTATCGAAGCTAAAGATGCTGATAAAATGTTGGACAGCTATACCAAAGTAGCTATTATTCTTTTGAATGATGCTGATATTTCAGAATATAAAGAAAAGATAAATAAAATGAAAATGCCGCTAATCGCAATTGGTAACATACTTGATAATTGTCATAGTATTTGTTCTGATTATTATACGGAAATTTCATCAGCGGTAGAACACCTTGTTGGGAATGGACACAAAAAAATAGGCATAGTGCTGGATAATCCTATTATTAACGCGGGTAAAGAACGATTACGCGGTTATACTGAAACCATGAAAAAACATGGGCTTCCTCTGATGCCAAGATATAATTATCAGCTTGGTGAACAGTCCTTAATTGAGTTTATGGCTAACATGATGCAGGACAAGCCTACTGCAATGATTATTTGTGGAGAATCAATAATAAATGAGGCCGCATACGCTCTCAATTTATTGCGGGTCAAGGTACCGGATGATTTATCTGTAATATCTTTCGAAAAACGGGATAGTTCACGGTGGTTTTCTCCGCCTCATACAACGATTGATCAAGATATTCGAAAAATGGTGGCGGAATCAATGATTCTCGTTAAAAAAGTTATAGCTATACGTCCAGAGAAAATAATTTGCAAGATGCTTTCCTGTAAGTTAGTTATAAGAAATTCTGTAAAAAATATAAATATCTAAAATAAAAATTAAAACCGCAAACGAAGGAGGCTGAAATGTCTACAATAAAAAGGAATCCCAATAGGAAATGTTCGGAAACAAATATTTTCACGCTCATAGAGCTCCTCGTTGTGATTGGCATCATAGCAATCCTCGCATCAATGCTTTTGCCTGCATTAAATAAAGCACGCGAAAAAGCAAAAAGATCTAGTTGTAAAAATATACTCAAACAGACAGGACTAGCGACATTAATGTATTCCAGTGATTTTGATGGTTTTTTGATTCCCAGTATAACACCATACTTTAAACCTTGGGATGGTGGAGGTTCCGGGGCCAGGGGGTGGCATGAATTGCTTTATCCTTTCGGTGGCCCTCAAAATCTTAATTATGGAGTACATCTTGGAAATGCCGCAACTTATTCCATAGCTCCTCGTACAGGTAAGTTGTTCTGTGTTTCAGAAAACCGAAAGTTCAGTTATACAGACTACAGTATAAATAGTCGTTTACATGGAAGTTCCTATTATCCAGCCAGTGGACACCTCTACGCAACTCACAAAAGCAATATTGCCAGAAGCCCATCTATCGCTATTTCTGTATTAGAAAATGGAAAAGCTGATAATTATAAGACTGAATGGATAAACGGAGATGGAACTTTTGTTGCATTTCGTCATGAAGGACGTTCTAACGTGCTATATCTTGATGGACATGTAGCTGACAAGAAGCCGGAAGAATTACGTCCAAACGGCTCCAATAAAGATGCATTGAGATTGGGCTGGGAAATAAAATAACTTTTATAAATATTAACAAAGGGTTCTCTAAAATGAAATTTTTTCTAACAGTAATAACGCTTGCATTAGCATTGGTCAGACTTGATGCAAAGGAAGATTCACTCAAAATATGGTGGACTTTTGATAAAATTGAAAACAAAAAAATAAATAACCAAACTGAATTTTCTGCTCCCTTGAAAATAAGAAACACAAAATTAGTCTCTGGATATAAAGGGAATGCAATTCTATTTAAAGGAAATAAAAGTTGTGCTTGGAATTCGAATCTTGCCCAGATAATGTCTTTAGCAGACAATAAGCCATTCTCAATATCCTTTTGGATGAAACCGGAAACTATTGAACGTCGAAAAAAGCATGAATTAATCAGTAAAGGGAAAGATCGTGGTCCTGGCTGGCGGCTTTACTTGAGCTATGGGATGTTGACTTTACGTATTGGCGAGAAAGACAATAAAAGTGGGACTCCCGTAATATTGCATACAAATGAAAACAAAATAAAATTTATCCCTGCTAAATGGTATCATGTTTGCATTGTAAAAAACAGCAATGGTATTATTACAATCTATGTAAATGGAACAGAACAGGTAAAAAGCAAGAAGGCAGTAAGCATATATCCGAGCGATAAAATAAGTTTTAGTCTAGGTAATATGTTGGGGCAATATTATCAGTATGAAGGGGAGATTGATGAATTTAAATTTTACAAAAAAGCCCTTACTGCAATAGATATTTTAAAAGAAGCGAATTCTGAAAATATGATATTTGAAAATCTATAGGAGAAAAAATAATGTTGAAACTTTTATTAACGCTACTTATGTCAATAAGCATTTTAAGCAATATGATTGCAGATTCCGCTGGAGAAAATGTAAAATTACAAATAATAAAACAAAAACCTGTAATTGACGGGAAACTGAATGATTTTTGCTGGCAGAATGCAAAATGGTATAAAGGTTTATTCCCCATAAACAAAAAAGGCAATAAAGCAGTTGATACTGAATTTGCACTTTTATACAAGGATAATATTTTATATATTGGAGTAATATGTAACGAGAAAATTGGAGAAAAAATCGTATCGAAAAAGCGAAAAAGAGACGGTAGTGTATATTCGGATGATTCTATAGAATTTATGCTGATTACGCATCAAGATTTACCTCCTGATGAGAAGCTCCTAGAATATATGCATTTCATAGTAAATTCTGATGGCCAAAAATATGATGCAGTACGAAGTTGTGGATTTGCAAATAAAACATGGAATGCTAATTGGAAGGCAAAAACTAAAGTATACAAAAATAAATGGACGCTGGAAGTAGCTATTGACTGCACATCTTTTGATATTAAAAGTAAGAGTCCTGCATGGCATTTTAATATCTGCCGGTCAAAACCTGGTCAAAAGTATGCCAGCTGGGCAAAAGTCAACAGCTTTCATCAAAAAAGGGATTATCCGTTACTTACAAACATCCCCAAAAAACTATTAAATAGTTGTTTTACATTCTCTGATATTTCTTTTGAGCAGAATAACGGCTTGGTAAAACTAAAAACTAACATTACTAATAATGGTACTTATGCAGGAGAAGCTGTTTTTAAATTAGTTACGCTTTCTGATAAAAAAGAGATACAGAATTATTCTTATAACTTTAAAACCTCCCCGGAAAAACAAAATTCAATTTTAATTTCCACAAAGATTAAAAAATCGGGTACTTATCGCATTTTTGGGATAATAAAAGACAACAATGAAAAAGTTTTAAGAACTATCACAAAAACACTTATTATTGCAATTTCTCCTCTAAAAGTGAAAATAATTACCCCTAGCTATCGCAACAATATTTACCATACACAAAAGCTAAGTAATATTGAATTGCTTGCAACGCTTAATCTTAGGAAAAACAAAACATATAAACTAACAGCAACCTTGACTTCCAATCTGAATAAAAATGTAGTCAGTAAGGTATCAGTACCATGTGAAAACAATAAAAGACTTAAAATTTCATTGCCTGTAAAAAATATCAAGTCAGGCACTTACAATCTACACATTGCGCTAATTGAAAACAGTAAAAGGATTGCAGAAAGTAAGCATATTATCAAGAAATTAGCCCAGGCGTCAGGAACAGAAGTACGCATTGACAGGCAAAATAATATAATTGTTAATGGTGAGAAGTTTTTCCCATGGGGATTTATGGGAGCCCGGGCTAATAAGCATTCTTATTTGAAAACGGCAGGCTTCAACACTATTCAATCATATTCTTTTGAGATGATGGATATTGAATCAGCGAAAGCGGAATTGAATAAATGGCACAAAGCTGGAATAAAAGTAATACTCTACCCATACTATAAAACAATTTTCAAAGCTGGACATTTTGTTGGGTCAAGTGCGCCGGGAATATCATCCGAAGGATTAAAGCAAATTAGAACAAGGGTTAAAGCCTTGATGTCACATCCTGCTATTCTTGGCTGGTATCTATGTGATGAGCCGAGAGGTCCTAAAAAGATTAAGGCATTAGAGCAGGTCTACAATTTATTACGAAAAATAGACCCTTATCATCCTTGCTTTGTCCTAAATAATAGTGTAGATGGATGTTTGGATATTCAAAATGCCAGCGACATATTGTATCCGGATATATATCCTAATTTCAAAGAACAAGGTGCTAGTGTTTCTCCATTGAGTATTATTAGTAATTCTATTAAAGCTATTTATCGCGGCAGCAAAAATTATAAACCAGTAATACTTGCGGCTCAAACATTTGACTATGGTGCATATCATTCTCCAGAACTATATCGAGCTCCAAGTTATGATGAAGTGAGAAGCATGGTTTATCTCGCAATAATCAGCAAAACCAAAGGATTAGTTAATTTTAAAATCGGTGACGCTGATTGGCGCCAAAAGGGCTGGCCCGCAAAATCCGCAGGAATTTATGCTACAAAGTCTCTGAGCATTGGAATATTGGAAGGACTTGGCCCGGAAATTAATACTTTGGCGAAAGTTTTCCTTGCTCCAAAGTCAAAAACAAAGGTAAAAATTAAGCATAAAGATATTTTATTTATGACCAGAGAAACGAAAAAAGGCGATCTGTATATTATATGTGTAAATAAGTCATCCAAACAGATAAATGCTGAAATTGGCATCTCTAGTTCTAAAATAAAAAAGTTAAATGTTTTTCCTGAAGCCAGATCAGTTATTGTCCAAAATAATAAATTTCGGGATAGCTTTGCACCTTATGAAGCTCACGTATATACTACCGACTTTCAATTACCCGCAATTAAAACTGTTAAAAATATAAAACAAATAATTAATTCTGCAAATAGATAATAAATGAGGACATATAAATGTTTAATTGGCAAGATCAAGGAATAATACTGCGACCTGACCAAGATTTTGAGCTTAGCTCAATAAATGACGAAGTCGGCAATATTCAAAACTTTACTTCTCCGGCAATCCCGCTTGGTGATGGACGCTGGAGAATCTGGTACTCTGCATATCCGGAAGGAAATTACAAAAGATTCAATATAGCATATGCGGAGGGAGTCCCGGGTAAAAAAATGCAAAAGTATCAAGCATGTTTAAGTCCTGGTGATGCACCGGAAACAATGTTTTCCATTAGCAATTTGCCCGCAGGGTGGCGGCCGATTCAACCAGTATTGATTCGTGTGCCGGACGCAAAATTTAAATTGTACTTTTGGGCACACGCACCCGGAATTGTCAGATATTTGTGCGCGGAAAGTAATGACGGACGAAATTTTAAAGTTATTGATCCTTACAAGCCATGCTTGTATCATCCAAATGACCGTGCAGTCGAGAAAAAAATGAGTGGTACCGAGGGCTTGACTAACGTCAAAAAAACAGAACGACCGGAAGGTGAACCATCTGCTCCTGTGCATTTGATTTGCAATGACGCAACCAATGTCTATCTGCTTCCTGATAATACATTCGAACTGTATACTGTTCAGCTTGTGCCAATATCTGAAAATTCTCCTGCTTATGTAGAACATGATAATCTCAAAGGCATGATCAGAGTTATTGAACGTCGAACAAGTAAAGATGGTTTAAGCTGGAGTAATCCCAAAGTGGTTATTAGACCGGATGCAAAAGATCCGGCTGATTTACAGTTTTATTATTTATCCGTTACTTACTGTAATAATACCAGAATTGGGATTCTGGGACATTACCGGGTAAAAGCTCAAACAATGGATTTTGAATTCTGTTTTTCAAAAGATGGTATAAACTGGGAGCGCCCATACAGAAAGCCATGCTTCCCTCGAAGTCTGCAGCACGATGGTTTATATGGAATTTATGCACCTCACTCTATAGTAAAATACGATTCACTGTACTATTTGTTTTACACTGGCACTAATCAAACTCATAACAAAAAATATAACAAAGGGCAACGAGAGGTAAATATAAGGCTGGCAATAGCTGAAGATATCTCGCTGAATTTTTTAAAAATATGATTAACAACACCAATAATTTAAAGATAGAAAAGAATTATACTAATAGCATTATTGCACCAATTGGCGATAAATGCATTTTAAAACGATACTCGCAGAATCCAATATTGATACCGGAAGATATTCCCTATAGTTCGGCCCAGGTATATAACGCCGGAATCACCAAATTTAACGGCAAGTACGTTATGGTTTTTCGTAATGATTATGATAGGACCAAGGAAGATTATGCTTCTTATGCAGCTGCGGGACTCGGGTTCCCGCCGGTGAAAATTAATATTGGTATTGCTTTCAGTGATGACGGAATAAATTGGGAAGTAGCTCCTGAACCATGTTTCGAGTTGAAAGATGATGATATTTTGCGGGCTTACGATCCGCGTTTGACGGTGATTGAGGGAAGATGTTATATGTGTTTTGCGGTTGATACAAAGCATGGGGTCCGAGGAGGTATCGCGGTTACTGATGATTTCAATAAATTCGAAATCTTGCATATGACGGTACCCGATAATCGCAATATGGTATTGTTCCCGGAAAAAATAAATGGTGAATTTGTTCGGCTTGAACGACCGTTTCCGGTTTATGGACGTGAGGAAGATGAAGCGTTCGATATTTGGATGTCGAGTTCAGCTGACTGTAAATATTGGGGTAATCACCGTTTGTTGCTCGGGGCGGAAAATGTTCCGTTCAGTAACTGCAAGATAGGCCCGGCTGCGCCTCCTGTTAAAACCGCAAAGGGATGGCTGACGACCATACACGCAGTGGAAAAAGTAGATCGTGAAATTTATGCCTGGCACCGGAATTGGAATAAGGTTTATTACGGTGGCATCATGCTCCTGGATTTGGAAGATCCAAGCAAAATTATTGGTATGTGCAATGAGCCTATTCTCAAACCGGAAGAACCTTACGAACTAGAAGGCATGCGCGGAGAAGTTATTTTTCCGGGCGGTATGATTCTGGAGGATTCCGGAGAGGTAAAAATCTATTATGGTGCGGCGGATACAGTGGAATGTCTTGCTACCGCTCATGTTGATGATTTACTGAAACTCTGCGGTGGGTAGGGAGCGAAAAGGTACAGTTCATAGTCAATGTATTTTAGAGTTAATTGTAAAAGTATAAAAAATATGGAATTAATTTTAAATGAAGATGAAGAGAACTTATTTAACCTTAAATCTGTAAAAAAGAGAATTCTTTTAAGTACGTTTAATAGCATTCAAAAGTGGCCTTTCCAAATTTAAAACAAGGAATATACCAGCTACAAAAAATCAAACTTTCTTCGTGTTAATCTTTCCAGAAAAATCTTTTTTTCGAAAAAAATGTTCTTCGCGCTTGATTTTTTTGTTTAATATATTATACGTATATATACGTATAATCTTAAAATCATAAACGGAGGTCGAAATGAGTGACGAAAAGGGAATATCAATTAATGTTCTAAAAGCAAGACGAAAGGCAGCGATAAAAAATTTGACTAGCGCCAAACCTTTTGTCGAAGGTTCTTTAACCAAGATACGCGTGACTTGCGGAAGTCCTAATTGCCATTGCGCCAAAGGCGAAAAACATATTTCTCATATCTTGACCAAGAAAGTAAGAGGTAAATCTAAAAGCGTCTATGTGCCGGTCGACATGGTAGAGGAGGTAGGCAAGTGGGTATTGGAACATCGAAGGATAAAGAAGGAACTCAAGGAAATCTCAGCACTGAGCGAACAGATAATAAAACAGCACGTAAGCACCAAGCAGGCCGTAAACAAAAATCTCAAGCGCCTGAACCAGTCACGGCAGACTTGATAAAAGTTTTACTTGACCACTTCTTTCCCGACTTCAACGAACGCTTGGGAAATATACCGGAACCACGTTGCCCGGAACGAATCATTTATTCAAAAGAGCATCTGCTTTACCTTGGATTGAGCATGTTTCTGTTTCACTGCGGTAGTCGCAGTCAGCTTGAAAGCGAACGGCGGACAATGACTTTTTTTCATAATCTTTTGGTTTTGAGCGGCACAAATGAGGAGCGTGTTGCTACCGCCGAGACAATGAGTTACTTTATGGAAATCATGAATCCGGCTGACTCTTTGGAACTATTGCCTGGTGAAATGACAAAACGCTTGATTTGTTCGCGTGTGCTGGATAAATACCGAAATTCCGACCGGGAATTTCTGATCGCCGTCGACGGCGTTCACCTTTGCACAAAGAAAGGACGGCGTCCGAATGCCGTTTATAAAAAAATTGGTGATGAAACCTCCAGTTACTATTATGCTCTTGAAGCAAAACTTGTTACAAGTAACGGCATGGGATTTTCCCTGGCAACGGTATTTATCGAAAATGAGGAAAACTTCGTCAGCAAGCAGGATTGTGAACTCAAAGCTTTTTATCGTTTGGAGAAAGTTTTGCGGGAACGTTATCCCAGATTACGTATCTGCTTCCTGCTTGATGGACTTTATCCTAACAAAAATGTCCTCGATATTTGTGAAAGAAACCAATGGGGGTATTTTATCACTCTAAAAAACGGAAATCTTCCACTACTTCGCGAAGCAGCGGATAAACAGATCAGATATAACCCAGAGCAATCAGTTGATTATTCACCCGAGCGCGGAGTTTACCAACATCTTTCCTGGGCTCTGAATATGAAACATAAGGGGCGCCGTACTCATTTGTTGATTTGCCAGGAAACAAGAATCACCGAGAATGGAATTGAAACAAAATTCTTTGTCTGGATAACAGATTCCAGACCTGATAAAAATAATGCTGTACAATTAGCAAGGGAGGCTCGCTGCCGATGGAAAATTGAAGAAATGTTTAACATTCAGAAAAACGGGGGATATCGACTGTCGCACAACTACGGAACGATTGGCTTTGCAATGAAAAACTATTACTATCTGTTGCAGATTGCTCATCTGCTACATCAATTAATGATTAGGAGTGATCTGTTTCCGAAGTTGCAGAAAAAATTTATTCTGCAACAATTTGCCCAATGGCCTGCGGAAACAAGAGCATTTTTAGCACTCATGGCGAAGACTACGCTACGGCATTTTCGTACAATAAAGAATTTTGTGCGGAGATTAGCTGAGTCATTCAGAAACCAATTATTTTCTGAACTGGCAATTAATCCAGAGGCTCTCGGGAAAATCCGAATCAGGTTGGATTCGTCCTGAAGCGCTTGTTCCGATGTTGACCAGTTCTATTCCCCCGTTACAATCGAAAAATAATGAAAGCGCAATGCGCCAGTGAGAATCTGTCGCTTTATTTTCACTCAGACACAGAAAAAAATTGAAGGGATAAAAATTTATTCTTGATTTTTTATTGCTGGGAATATACAGTATGAATACAGATACAAATTTAACTATAAACGATGGACCAATGCTTTACGAGGAGGCTTAAAATTATCCTCGGTAGCGCACAGCTTCTCAGCAAAAGACCGGAAATGTTTTTGCTGGTGGGGCATCTTATTACAGCAACGCCAAAGGTTGTTATGTCTGGGATATTGCAGGAAAAAGATTTGTTGACATGACCACCAATGGTATCGGAGCATGTCTGTTGGGATTTGCCGATGAAGATGTAAATAATGCGGTAAAGACATCAATTGACAACGGTAGCATGTCAACATTAAACCCGCCTGACGAGGTAACTTTGGCTCGTAAACTGTGTGAGATTCATTCTTGAAAATTCCATGCGGGCCTGAGAGCTCGGCGGAGTTGAGCTTGAAACTACAGAATCTAACGATATTTTGCGTGTATTTTTTAATGATAGATATTACGTAATCTTATTAATGCAAAAAATAACTGGGTAAATCATGATATGGAATAATGGTTTTTTAGGAGTTGCCTGACTAATTCTTCGTCGTGATTCTTTATGGCGTCGATTATTGCAAGGTGCTTGCTCATTTCGGAAGCACGATATTTGTCCGGATTTTGATAATATTTTTCGTTAGGATTGTTCATTGTTTCGAAATAATCAATTAAGAATGGTTCCAGGCAGTTTAAAAATTTATTGTCAGCAATAGCCAAAAGCTGACGGTGAAACTCAAGATCAAGATGACATAGTTCTGCTAGTTCAGCTTTTCCCATGGCATTAGCTGTATCGCTTAGCTCAAGTATATCCTTATCTGTGACATTTTTTATTAAAAGATGTGTCATTCCAAGGTCGATAATAATACGCATCTCGCAAATCGAGGCATGGTCTTCAGCGTGACGGCAGAAGGGCATATATGGCCCGAAAGGATTAGTCGGTAGAAAATTCTTTATAGTCATTCCTTTACGTGGACGCGATTCGATGATGCCTAAAGTGCGGAAGTATTGCAGTGCTTCACGAATCATGCCGCGACTGACTGAGAAAAGTTCGCAGAATTTAGCCTCGGTAGGTAAACTGTCGCCAATCTTCAAGTCATGCTTGAGAATATAATCCTGCAGGGCTTTTACCGCATTCGCCGTTACTGTTTTATCTGAATCAAAATCCATAATGTTTACCTTAAATAAAAAATTTATGACTTTAATTTAATACAGATATTGACTTTTTCCAGTTAAGAGATATAATTAAAGTTATATTTGTTAAACAAATTAAACAATAGGTAAAAATGAAAGCTTTAAACTGTGAAAACATTGCTGGTGTCTGGTCGGCAACTCCTACTCCCTTTACTAATCAATTAAAATTGGATATTGAAGCTATTCCACGTCTGATTGAACACCATTTGAGGCTCGGAGTCAAAGGACTTTTCCTTGGGGGTACCAGTGGTGAGGGACCGTGGATGAGTGATTCAATGCGCCTTGAACTAGCAAATGAAGTAGTAAAAAGTAACCAGGGGCGCATGTTATTGGCTATGCAGGTAACAGACAATTCAGCTATGCAGGTTATTGAAAATATCAAACGTATTGAAGACAGCGGTGTTGATATAGCGGTAATTGCTCCGCCGTTTTTTCAGTTTAACGCTACTCAAGAATATTTGAAAGATTTATATTTGGAAGTTATTGAAAACAGTTCTTTGCCGGTCGGAGTTTATCATCGTGGTAAACACTCGTCTGTTGAAATCGAAACAGATACACTCGAAGAAATTATCGTGCATCCTAAAGTAGTCATAGTGAAAGACAGTTCCAGCGATCCTGTTGTCAGAAAAATGATTTGTAAGGCTATTGCAAAACGTAAAGATGAGCTTTTTGCTCTTGATGGCGACGAATTCAATAGCGTGCCTTATGTAGAAGCTGGTTACGACGGATTCTTGTTTGGCGGAGCGTGTTTCAATGGCTTTATGGCTAACAAAATTTTGGAATCTGGAAAAGCTGGCGATATAAAGGGGGCTCAAGCCATGCAGGATTATATGAATGGGATAATGACAAAGGTTTTTGGTGGTGAAGGTCTTCCATGCTGGCTGGCTGGTCAAAAACAGATAATGGTCGAACTTGGGATTTTTAACACTCGTAAAACCATCATCAATTACCAGATTACAGACGAATGCATCAAGGCTATAAAAGATGTAGTTGAACAGGAAAAGGCTTGTTTATTGCCATAAATCAGGAGTTTAGGATTATGCGTTACCAGGAAACAGGTGAACTTCACAAAGATTTTCACGGCGCGACTCTGATGTCCGCTAATTATATTGTCAAAAATTATGGCATTGAAGCCTTGCGTGAAATAGTTCTTCATACCGGTACTGAAGTGTATCGTGAGATCAATCAGCGTTTGAAAGCCGGAGATACCAGCGAGTTAATCGGTTTTAAAGAATATTTTCTTAAACGTGAAGGCGGTAAATTCACTATAACTAGACATGATAACGGTCTGTTTGAATTAGTTGTGACAGAATGCCCGATGGAAAAACATCTTAAACGTTTAGGTATGGAAATCAATGAAAATTTTTATTTACTGAACAAGTTCCTCAACGAAGCGCTTTGTCATGATACGCCCTATGAACTTAGTTACGAACGGTTCGATGATGGTGTTACACGCGAATGCCTGACTTTCAGGAAAGGAGGAAATTCTCATGTTGCCAAGTGATCATTTTGTAAGATTTTATAATGAGGTATTCAAGTTTCTCGAAGCTCAAGGTCCTGGACATCTGGAAAAATACTGGCTGGAAATTAGTCGGCATCAGGAATGGCATTGTTTGGAGCTTTTTAAAGAACAAGGCTTACAGGGAATGTATGATTATTGGGAACACATCCGCATAGAGGAAAACTGTGATTTAACTTTAGATTTAAGTGAAGATTGTCTACATTCGACTATGAATAAATGTCCCAGTTTGAGTAAAGTGCTAGATAACGACGCTACCGCTTCCAAACGTTATTGTGATCACTGCGCTGGATGGATTGGCCCGGTGCTTTGTAAAGCAGGATATTATTATATAACAGTAACCGGAGAACCGGATATTCCAACTTGTGACTGGTGGATATATGCGGATGAAGCTAAAGCCCAAGCAAAAATGCAGGAACTCCGAGATAAAAATATTAAATTCAAAAGTTATATTAACTAAATGGAGAAGCAATTATGAACGTATTGGATACATTTTCACTCAAAGGAAAAGTCGCGCTTATAACCGGTGGATCCGGACTTTACGGACGGCAGATCGTAGCTGCTCTGGCAGAATCTGGAGCGGAAACCTATATTGCTTCACGCGGTATCGAAGCTTTGGAGAAAGTTGCTACGGAAGAACAGGCTCGCGGTTTTGAAATTATAGCCTTGAAACTGGATCTTTCCAGCGATGAATCAATACAAGAAGTTCATGATGAAATCATTAAGCGCAGTGGTCGCTTGGATATACTGGTTAATAATGCGGTTACCCGCAATGCCTGCGACGGCTGGGAACAGCCCCTGGAAGAATTCGATAAAAGTTTGCATATCAATGCCTCTGCTCTTTTTAAGATAACTCAGTTATTTGCAGAGGATATGAAAAAACAGCGAAGCGGGTCAATTATCAATATCGGCTCAATGATGGGCATGGTTGGTATTGAAATGGCTAATTATGCCGGAACCGATATGCAAAAGAATCCTTCACCGATTTATTTTTATGAAAAAGGCGGCATGATCAATTTCAGTCGCTGGGCAGCCAGTATACTTGGTCCTTATAATATCAGGGTAAACTGCGTTTCGCCAGGAGGCTTTAATACTCCCGATCAACCCGAGGAATTTGTAAAGCAATACAGTGCCCGCACTCAGTTGGGCCGTATGGCTAATGCTAGCGACCTTAAAGGTATTATTACCTTTCTTGGTTCTGATGCTTCAGAATATATTACCGGAACGAATATTCCAGTTGACGGAGGTTATACAGCAAAATGAAGTTTTCAAAAATGCAACTGGGAACTGTGCAGTTCGGTCTTAATTATGGAGTTTCTAACACCGCGGGCAAGCCCTCATACGAAACAGCCAGAGACATTATTGCTGTAGCTTATGAAGGTGGCATAAACACTCTTGACACTGCCGCCGCGTATGGTAACAGCGAGGAAGTAATCGGCCGCGCGTTAGCTGAATTTGATCTACAGAGTAAAATCCAAATCATTAGCAAGGTGCCGCCAGTCGGACCACAAAATCTTTCCTTGTCAGAAGCGGAAAAATTCATAACTGAATCAGTAGAAAGATCATTAAGCAGATTGCGCGTGGATTCTTTGGATGTTTGTCTATTCCATCAGGAGATGGATATAAAATACATGGATATTTTAAATAAACTAGAAGCTCGCGGTTTAATAAAAGGATGTGGCGTGTCATTGGATAGCGCGGAATACTGCAAAGAAGCACTTGAGAAGAACATTAAATTTATCCAATTGCCATATAATATTCTTGATAAACGTTTTGATGATTTTTTGTCAAAAATATCGAGCAAAGATGTTAAAATTTTTGCTCGGAGCCTTTATTTGCAGGGCTTGTTGCTGATACCCGAAGATCAGATCAAACCGTTTTTACAGGAAGTTATCCCCGCGCGTCGAAAACTTGGGCAACTAGCCAAGTTGTCAGGTATGAGTATGCCAGAGCTTTGTGTACGTTTTGTTTTAAGCAATCATGCAATTACCAGCATTCTAACCGGAGTTGATAATTTATCACAACTGCAAGAAAATTTAGAATTAATAGAAAAAGGTCCTCTTTCCGATGATCTTTATCATGAAATTCAAAAAATAGTTCCAGTTTATCCAGAAGAAATAATCCGACCTGTTAAATGGATATGAAGGCTTTTGTCAAAGCTGCGACCTTTTGATCCTTATCGAGATTCCCGAGTTTATTATCTATTTTGCTGATAATTTCATAAGTCGGCAGCATTTTCCCGTCAGCATTTTTAAAAGATGTTCCTAAAACTTTTTGTGCCTGGTCATATTTGTCCAACATGGATTTATAAGCCGTTCCAGCCTCGGGGACGCTCATTGTTGCCTGTAAGGTCCCCTGTGCCGCTATTTGTTCTGGCATGCCAACATCCATTTGCACCCCCATTGAACCGAGACTTTTAAAAGCCGCGCCCATGGCACTGGTGGTGGTTTTAAATATTTTTACCGCGTGCGTAGTTTGCCCGGTCAACTGCTGAACCCATTTGCCTTGACCAATTTTATTGGCGTAATCCTTAAAAATATTATAACTCGTACCCATGTATTCAGTAGCCTCTGCGGCATTCGTCTTACCAGCTTTGGCCAGCAACGCCCCCTGGTAAGTAAAAGTTGCTAATGCCCCTTCAGCCATTCCCGGGATAGCTGATTGAATATCATAGGACGAACGCGCTATCGCTATAGCATCGTCGCCGTATCTCATCGTATTTTTTTTACTGGCGGCCCCAAGTTTGTCCAGTTCGTCAACAGATACACTAGTGCGTTACACTTTCAATATTTTTATGTTTGTAACAGTGGAGATAGAACTGCTTAAGCTCGGAGGTTAATCTAAGTTGATTTTAATTTCCTGAAAGTATCTGGAATTGTTGCCAATTTAGAAAATAATTGGTTTCTGAATGACTTAACCAACTCTTGCAGAATGTTTTTTTGCGGCTTTGAAAACAGATGAGTAATCTGCAAATAATAGTTTTTCATCGCGCCCCCAATTATTCCGAAAAGTAAACCAGGCTTTCGCCCTGTTAAAACACTCTTAAGGATTCATTACAATTATCGCATTAAGTCATCCTACCTGTATGTCAAAAACATAATTTTACAACAAAGGCATTTATCTGGCTAGTTCTCCAACAAAACACCTTACTCATGTTTGCCTTAAGTATAAATTATATATTTAAAGATTATAACCATACTATACTAATAGATGGTATTGCAACAAATATCAATTTCAGAACTAACTATTTTAATTACTATTTAATCCTCTATTTTGAATTTTTGAAAAATACTGAGCTCAAATTTTGCATGCTTAGGGGCTGAAAGCTCTTGCCGAAAAACGTTTTTAAATTCATTGAAATTTACTCATACAATATACACCGAGTGTGAGATTTTTTCAA
>Ga0307988_1000351_pt1 | contig 33024 bp, 19 predicted proteins | sample EllFjometagen183_FD_203166 | JGI IMG/M metagenome (GOLD analysis project Ga0307988, IMG submission 203166) | Marine microbial communities from Ellis Fjord, Antarctic Ocean - #183 | ecosystem: Environmental > Aquatic > Marine > Unclassified | place: Southern Ocean | collected 2014-10-08 | reverse complement strand
TTTAGTATTTCTCCGTATCATGATCAAACCCTCCTTTTCTGCAAATTTTCATAATAAAATTTTCAATCTGTGTCTTTGCATCAATAGAAGAGGATTTTAGCTTGTAGTCCAGATCACCTAAAAAAATCAATGCTTGATTTAGTTCATTTAAAGAAAAGTTTTCAGATTTTTGAAATGTCTGAAAAACAGGATATGCATTTTTTGGATTGGGTGCCAGAAAAAGATCATTTGCCTTGTTCGCATTTTTCTTTAAATCTTCATTAGATAGATACTGGTCCCTATCTTCCATACTGATCTTTATCTGTTCATCATAATGGATAACTTTTGGAAGAACACTTTGTTTGAACGAATTAAAATTTATATTTTTCAAACTCATTTTATTATTTTTTGAAAATTTTTGTGTAAAACATTTCACCAGAATTAGTTTTCGAAATAGGTTTTCAAAAGATTTTAATATTTGAAGGGGGTGAAATCCTTCATTAAAAAGCGAATCTAAATAAAATAAAGCATTTTTAATATCTTTAGCCATGACAGCATTGGTTAAATTAAAAATAGGGTCTTTTTTATCTCTTTTTACTACAGCTTTTACATCGGCTGTTGAAATTATCTTAGCTTTACCGGAATAGGCAATCAACTTTTCAAGATTCTGAGATAAAATCCCAAGATTAAAACCTGTCAAGTCCACAAGTGTCTTAAAGGCTTGATTATCTATAGTTTTTTCAGACGTTGACAATATCTTGTCTGCAATAGTTTGCAATACTGCTTTTTGCTCATCCTGATCTGCTTTCCTTGCTCCTTGAGCAACAGAGCAGTCAATGATTAAGCCTTTGTCTGCAATTGTCTTATATATTTTTTTTCTTTTGTCTATAAGGGAAGTTGTCAATATCAGGTAATGATTTTTTGGAATTCCCCTTACAATAAAATCCATCAGGCGATCAAGATCTGATGTTGAAAAACTGATATCAGAACTGTTCCTCTGTGTTTGAAACAAAGGGATATTTTTGACTGCCACAACTTTTTTGGATACAAGAAAAGAAAAAGTGGATACCTGTTCAATTATATCCCCCATGGAAACAGTGCCGCCCTCAAGGATTTCAAGAGCAAACTTTTGCTTATCCTTTTCCAGCATAAAACAAGACATGATTTTAAAGGCTTGCTTTACCAGAAAAGATTCACCATAAATTAAAACAAGGCCTGGTATATCCTTTTCTTGAGCAGACTTTAAAAACGCCTCTAAAAGACTATGTTTAATCATATTTTTATTTGGGGTCATAACAAGATCTTGATTGTTTAATTATAAGAATAAGGGAAATCAGAAAAACCATCCCTGCTATTCCCTGTGACATGGAAATAAAATCAAAAATAAAATTCCCTCGAAAATCCCCCCGGAAAAATTCAACAATAGACCGGAACAATGAATAAAGCATTATATAGCTTAAAAACACCATACCATTAAATCTCTTTTTTTTCTGTATCCCCATAAGAATAAAAAATAAAATGAAATTTAACAACACCGAATAAATCTGAGTCGGATGCAAATAAACGCCAAGAGGGGCAAGGCTTTCAGGATTTGTAAACTTTACAGCAAAGGGTAGATCGCAGGCCTTACCATAGCAGCATCCGGCAAAAAAACATCCAAGTCTTCCAACAGCATGGCCCAGGGCTATACCCGGCGCCAGGATGTCCGCCGTTTCCCAGGTGTTGAACCTTTTAATCTTTAGATAGATAAAAGATGCAGCAACTGCTCCAAAAAATCCACCGAAAAAAACCAGCCCTCCATTCCAAATCTTGAAACCATCAATCCAATTATCTTTATAAAAATCAAAATTGATACCTATGTACAAAAGACGAGCTCCTAAAATAGCAGATATCAGTATAACAAAAAAAATATCTGTAATAGCCTGGGCAGAGATACCATGGGGAGCTGCATTTTTTTGAGAAACCCATATGGCTGTGATAAAGCCCAAGGCTACAAAAAAGCCATAGGTGTAAAGATTAAAACTGCCGATATTTATGAGAACAGGATGCATGCGCTTAAAAATCAGGCATTTTATTAAACAGGATATGATAAATCAATATACCCATTCCAATGCTGATGGCGCTGTCGGCAACATTAAATGCCGGCCAATGGGCAGAACCTATATAAAAATCGAGAAAATCCAACACCTTGCCATACCTGAATCTATCAATCAGGTTTCCAATGGCACCGCCAAAAATCAGAGCCAGGCCATAGGAAAGAAAAACATGGTTTGAGGCACATCTTTTGTAAAACCATAAGATAAAAACGGCCACCAGTGATGACATAAAAAGGAAGATAAATTTTCTAATTTCAAGGGAATGGGAAGCCAAAAAGCCAAAGGCACCACCCGGATTAAGGATATGGGTAATATTAAAAAAATTTTCGATCACACTTATGGAATCGTACAGAGAGAGGCTTATTTTAATAATATATTTACTAAGCTGATCAGCAAAGACAACGCCTCCGCTGACCAGACCCAAACGAATCCATATTTTCCCTTGTGGTTTTAAGGACATCAGATTCAATTTACGTGTGACCTTCAGGTTACGTGTGACCATTATGTTATAATATTTTTTTTAACGCTGTTGCGCACCGCACACAGGCAGTGGGATGATCCATGTCCATGCCGATACTTTCATCAAACCGCCAGCAACGATCACACTTTTCCCCTTGGGCCTTTTTGACACTAATGGACAGGCCTTCGATCTCTTTAGCGTGATAAACTGCATCTGCATCACCAAGGGTATCCACAATCACAACACTGGAAACTATAAAAATATCATTAAGGTTTTCTTTTAAGTTTTCAACCACATCTTTTAATGGGGTATCCGGCAATTTAATCTCAAGGGCAGCATCCAAAGGATGACCGATCAATTTTTTAATTCTTGCTTCTTCCAAAGCTTTTGTGACTTCCCCTCTGAGACTTCTGATGTTTTCCCAAATATCTGCCAGTTTTTTATCTTCCCATTCTTCATTTAGTTCAACCATGGAATCCAGATGGATACTTTCTTTATGATCCGATTCTTTGGGCATATGGTGGAAAATCTCATCCGCTGTAAAGGGCAGAATCGGTGCCATGATTTTTACAATGGCATCCAGTATGATAAACATGACTGTCTGGGCATCACGTCTCATTGGATCTGTTGCAGGAGACGTGTACAATCTGTCCTTGATAATATCCAGATAGAATGAGGACAGATCCACAACACAAAAATTATGCAACGTATGATAAATTGTATGGAATTCAAACTTGTCATAGGAGGCAAGTGAACGATCTACTACGTGATGCAGTCTGTGGAGAATAAACCGGTCAAGTTCGGACATTTCTTTTATTGGTCTTAAATCACAGGTAACATCAAAATCTGAAAAATTACCCAGCATGAACCTGCAGGTATTTCTAATACGGCGGTATGCATCTGATAATTGTTTGATAATATTATTGGAGATGCTTATATCTCCCTTATAATCGGCCGAAGCTGCCCAAAGCCTTAAAACATCAGCACCATATTGTTTAATAACCGATTCAGGGGCAACAACATTTCCCACAGACTTGGACATTTTCTTGCCATGTTCATCTACAACAAATCCATGGGTGAGAACAGCTTTATAAGGTGCTTTTCCTGTTCTCCCGACCCCGGTCAGCAAGGAAGAGTGAAACCAACCTCTATGCTGATCACTTCCCTCAAGATACAGATCCGCCGGCCTACAAAGTTCCGGTCTTTCATCCAGGACTGCTGCATGGCTCACACCGGAATCAAACCATACATCAAGGATATTATGATCCTTTGTAAACTCAGTTGAGCTGCATTTCTCACATTTGGCATCTTCCGGCATTAAAAATTTTGCGTCTTTGTCAAACCAGATATCAGAGGAATGTTCCGTGAATAATGCATGTATTTTATCTATAGATTCTCTTGTGACATAGACCTCTTTACAATCTTTGCAATGGAATACCGGGATGGGAACACCCCAGGATCTCTGTCTTGAAAGACACCAGTCAGGGCGGTTTTCTATCATAGAATAAATTCTTTCCCGACCCCAGGACGGAATCCACTGGACATTATTGATTTCATCAAGAGTTTTCTGGCGAAGTCCCATTTTGTCCATGGAGATAAACCATTGTGGCGTTGCCCTGTATATAACCGGTTTTTTACATCGCCAGCAATGGGGATATGAGTGAGACATGTTCTCATTTTTTAATAGTAGATTTAAACTATCAAGTTTTTCATTAATGCTGATATTTGCTTTAAAAATAAATTCACCGGCAAAATACTCCACATCCTTGGAAAACACACCATTATCTTCAATTGGTGAATAACATTCCAAACCATATTTTTTACCCACTATATGATCATCAGTGCCATGTCCCGGGGCTGTATGAACGCATCCGGTACCTGCTTCAATCGTCACATGATCTCCTAAAACAATCAATGAATCCCTATCATATATCGGGTGTTTACATTTTTTATTTTCAAGATCTTTAGGGGAAATCTCTTTAAGAATAGTATAGGTCTCAATTCCAAGGGTTTTCATTACCAGTTCAGCCAGATCCTTTGCAACAATTAAGACTCCTTGATCTTGCGTCTTAACAGCCACATAGACAAAATCCGGGTGAAGAGACACCCCTAAATTGGCTGGAATAGTCCAGGGGGTTGTAGTCCAGATCACCACAAATATATCTTCGCTGACATCCGGCAGGATCTTGGACAGATCATCTTTTACGGGAAACTTCACATAGATGGAAGGAGATGTATGGTCATGATATTCAATCTCTGCTTCTGCAAGGGCGGTCTGGCAGTTACAACACCAGTAGATGGGTTTTTTACCTAAAAACATATCACCGGCCAGTGCAAATTCACCGCATTCTTTGGTGATCCTGGCTTCATAGGGGTAGTTCATTGTCAAATAAGGGTTATCCCATTCCCCCATTACACCAAATCGTTTGAATTCCTCTTTTTGAATTTCAACAAATCTGGCGGCATAGGATCTGCATTCTCGTCTAACCTGAACATCGGTCATTTCTTTTTTCTTTTTTCCCAGCTTTTTATCTACATTGTGTTCAATGGGAAGTCCGTGGCAGTCCCAGCCGGGAACATAGGGGGCATTGTATCCAGTCATTTGGCGGGATCTGACAATAATATCTTTTAAAATTTTATTAATAGCATGTCCCATGTGCAAATGACCATTTGCATAAGGAGGGCCATCATGGAGGATAAATAATTTTTTGTCCTTAGACTGTTCCCTTAATTTTTCATAAATCTTTTTTTCTTCCCACTCTTTTAACTGCTGGGGTTCTCGTTGCGGCAGGTTGGCCTTCATGGCAAATTTTGTTGAAGGCAGGTTCAAAGTTTTTTTATAATCCATTATTCCTCCGGGTTTCGGATCGGTTGATATTCAATAGTTTAGCCTCTTTTTGTACTGCCAAATCATTAAAATGTCAAGAAATAACAAATATTAGCAAGGCTATTTCCTGTAAAAGAATCTTGATATTCTTCTTTATTAAAAAAAGTTGACATAGATGAACTGCTTATTCCTTTTTACATATAACTGAAAATTTCTTTACACAAATTCTAAAGATTGATATTCATTTATAGATAAAAATTTTAAATGTTTCAGATCAGATACCATTCAAACTTAAATTGCATGATGCCAGAAAATCTGGCTGTTTAAGTTGAGTTAAACAAATAGATAAGTACTTGGTCACATAAACTATTATGAACAAAAAAAGCAGTTATAAATTTTGCCCTTTATGCAAAGGGGATTTTGTTAAAAAAAGGCTTATACATCATGAGCCTGAAAGACTTGTATGCAAATCCTGCGAATTTATTTTTTATCTTGATCCAAAACTTGTTGCCTGCACCATAGCAGAAACCATAAACGGAATCGTCCTTCAAAGGCGAAACAAAGAGCCCAAAAAAGGTCATTGGGTTCTTCCCGGAGGATTTGTGGACAGGGGGGAAACCCTTGAAGATGCTGCCAAACGTGAATTTTTTGAAGAAACAGGATTGTACACAAAAATTAACAGCCTGCTTGGCACCTATTCCTATCCAGGAGAAGCAAATATAATAATCGTATACCATAGCGAAATAACAGGAGGCACCATCCAGCCTTGTCATGAATCAATGTCAATTGATGAATTTAAAAAAGATAAAATACCCTGGGATCAACTCGCCTTTGACACAACAAGAAAAGCTTTAAAAAAATATATAGACCCGAATTTAACCCCTTTTGAGAAATAATTTAATCATATATCGATCCGATTTTTCAAAAGGCAATAAGTAATGATATGTTTTTAAATCAAACTCATTTGAAATGGTTGACGTAATCTCTTTTTCTGCATTTTTCCCTTTCATTGCATAAATTGTCCCTTTTTCATTTAAAAAAGGCGCTGCAAATGTCACAAAATCTGAAAGGCTGGTAAAAGCCCGGGATATTACAGCATCATATTTATTTTGATAGACGTTATTTTCATGAAGGTCTTCAACCCTTGCATGGATGGCATCAATATTTTCCAGATGTAAGATTCGTATCACATGTTTTAAGAAGTTGATCTTTTTCCGAGAAGAATCTACCAGGACAACTTTTAATGAAGGATTCATGATTTTAATGGGAATACCTGGGAATCCGCCTCCTGATCCTATATCCATAAGGCAGGTTTCCTTTTCAAAAAACGAAGCTGCCGCAATGGAATCGATAAAATGCTTTTCAGCAATCTGCAAAGGTTTTTTAATGGCAGTAAGATTTATTTTTTTATTCCATGCCATCAACTCTTTTGCATGAAGAATCATCAACTGGGCCTGGTGATCGGAAACCTTGACTCCCAGGTCGTTTGATCCTATTTTTATGCATCTTATTGACTCATGGATTAATTGTTCTGACAAAATATGCACAATCAATACTTTTTACTTGACAAATTAGTTAGTTAAATATATTATTTTTGCTTTCATAAGCTAAGTTTAACTTCGGGTTCACACTAACAAAATCACAATAATTTAGCAATATTTAAATACAGGGAAACCTTTGACAACAATTGCATTCTAAAATTGTTTGAAAAGTAAATTTTATATTCAAAGGATGATTTTAAAATGATCAGAGATCTAGAAAAAGTAAGAAATATTGGAATCAGTGCCCATATTGATTCCGGTAAAACCACACTGACGGAAAGAATTTTATTTTACACTGATAAAATTTATAAAATCAATGAAGTAAGAGGTAAAGATGGCGTTGGTGCTGTCATGGATTCCATGGAACTTGAAAGAGAAAGAGGGATCACAATTGCTTCTGCTGCCACTTATTGTGAATGGGACAAACATAATATCAATATTATTGATACCCCGGGCCATGTTGACTTTACTGTTGAAGTTGAGCGGTCTTTAAGGGTTTTGGACGGTGTTGTGCTGATTCTGTGCTCTGTATCAGGAGTCCAGTCCCAGTCCATTACTGTGGACCAGCAAATGAAACGCTATAAAGTCCCCTGCATTGCCTTTGTAAACAAATGTGACAGATCCGGTGCCAATCCGGCCAAGGTCAGCAGGCAGCTGAGGGATAAGCTTGGCCATAACTCAGTCATAATGCAGCTTCCCATAGGGCTTGAAGACAAACATGAGGGCGTTGTTGATCTTGTTGCCATGAAAGCCTATTATTTTGAAGGGGAAAATGGCGAAATAATTATAACAAAAGATATACCGGCCCAAATGTTGGAAGAGGCTCAAATAGCCCGGGAAGAGATGATCGATGCGGTCTCTCTTTTTTCAGAGGAGCTTACCGATGCTATTCTGGAAGAAAATGACATCACTGAAGAACTGATTATGTCTGCAGTTCGAACAGGAACCATTTCAAGACAGATGACTCCTGTGTTTCTTGGATCTGCATATAAAAATAAAGCTGTTCAGCCTCTGCTGAATGCAGTGATCAGCTATCTTCCCTCCCCCCTTGATATTGAAAATGAAGCCCTTGATATGGATAATAATGAAGAAACTGTTATTCTTGAAAGTAGCTTTGAAAAACCAACTGTGGCCCTTGCATTTAAACTCGAAGATGGACAATATGGTCAGTTGACCTATATCAGGGTCTATCAGGGATGTATTAATAAAGGCGACACATTGGTTAATTCCAGAGATGGGAAAAAATTTCGGGCAGGACGTCTGATCAGAATGCATTCCTCTCAAACTGAAGATGTAGAAGCCATTCCGGCCGGTCATATAGGTGCCATGTTCGGAGTTGACTGCGCTTCCGGTGATACATTTGTATCACCAACAATCAATTACTCCATGCTTGCCATGCATGTCATGGAACCGGTTATCTCTTTGTCCATTGTTCCAAAGGACAACAAAGCTCAGATCAACATGTCAAAGGCTTTAAACCGATTTACCAAGGAAGATCCGACATTCAAAACCCATGTGGATCATGAAACCGGAGATACCATAATTCAGGGTATGGGCGAACTACACCTTGAAGTCTATATTGAAAGGATGAAAAGAGAATACGGCGCAGAAGTTGAAACGGGCAAACCAAGGGTTGCATACAGAGAAACCATTACCAGAAAAGCTCTGTTTAACTATACCCATAAAAAACAGACGGGTGGAGCAGGACAATATGGCCGTATTGCCGGATTTATGGAACCACATGATGATGAATTTGAATTTGTTAATAAAATTACAGGTGGAAGAATCCCCACTCAATATATCCCGGCCTGTAAACAAGGCTTTGAAGGATGCATGGGCAAAGGTCCCAAACTTGATTTCCCTGTTACCGGCATTAAGGTCACTATTGACGATGGTGCATTTCATGCTGTCGACTCTTCTGAAATGGCGTTTAAATCCGCAGCAAGAGGAGCCTTTCTTGAGGCATACAACAAAGCAAAACCTGTGATAAAAGAACCCATCATGAAGGTTGTTATTGAAACACCCAATGAGTTCCAGGGATCCTGCATGGGTCTTATTAACCAGAGAAGAGGTATTATTCAGGGCTCCCAGGAAGAAGGTGTCATGTCTGTGGTGGAATCCCAAGTGCCATTATCTGATATGTTTGGCTTTTCTACCGTTCTCAGATCTGCTACACAGGGAAAAGCCCAGTTTACAATGGAGTTTTCAACATATAAACAGGTACCACTGTCTATTGCAGAAGAAATTGCCAGAAAAAAACTTGAAGAAAAAGCACAAAAAAAATAAGCCATTTATATAAAGAGAGAGGAAACATGTTAAAAAAAGATCTCATTTCTAAAAGCCCGGTTTCAAAAGCAATTGGGATTGAAAACCTAAAACAAGGCAAATTCGGTGCAGTCCTTTCAAGGGCAGGTGTTGGAAAAACCAGTTTTCTTGTTCAGATAGCACTAACTCAATTGTTAAAAGATGAAAAAATACTTCATATCAGCCTTGATGACCCCATTGAAAAAATAAACTTAAGGTATAGCGAAGGATATACAAACCTTGTGGACAGTATAGGATATGTTGACCCCCAGAAAGCCGTCAGACTTTGGGAAGACATCAATCTCAATAAGGTTGGAATCAGCTATAATGAATCCACATTTGATTCAGAAAAAATAAGGGATTATCTTAAAAGCTTCAAAAAAGCAAACCTTGCCTTACCTTGCATCATGATTATTGACGGCTTGGATTTTGATAAAGATGTCTCAGGCATTCTTGAAGAACTTGAAAACTTAAATCATGAATTTTCTATTTTTATCTGGTTCTCCATGAAAAGCCACAGGGAAGAAAAATTGAGTCCGGAAGGATACCCAATCCAGCTTGATACCCATAAAGAAATATTTGACAAAGCCATTTTTCTTCAACCTGTGGAAGATAAAATAGAAGCTGTAATTTTAAAAGACGGTGACAGAACAGATCAAAGATACAGGCTTGATCCTGCTACTATGATGATTGTTGAATAATAAATAAATTCTTGTAATTATCCAATCCCCAAAGGCCGTAAGTCTAACCCAATGACTTACGGTTTTTTTGATTTGTCCTTCTTTTCAATATGCTAAAAAAAATCAGTTTAAATATAAAATCAAAACAATTCATAGAGATGCATTTATTTTTATTTTCAGCCTATGTCACATTCAGGATACCCTCAAGACGATCTCGAATAATCAACTCAGCCTCAGACATGATACGTTCTACGAGTTCAGTACAAGAAGGCAGGTCATAAATCAGTCCCGCAACCATACCACATGACCATGCACCAGAATTTATATCACCGTCCATCATGACCTTTGGATAAACCCCAACCACTTCATCAATAATGTCCTCAAATTTGATATTCTTACCGAGGGATGCCTCTTTTTCCAGCAATTGTTCAACTGCAGCATTATTAAGAACACGCTCAGTATTCTTTAAAGGTCGCATTACAAGGCGGGTATCAATCTCTTTGGCTGCAAGAATGGCTTGCTTTACGTTTTCATGTACAGGTGCCTCTTTTGTTGCAATAAAGCGGGTTCCCATATTTATGCCCTCTGCGCCAAGGGATAGAGACGCAACTAAACTTCGAGCGTCGGCCATGCCACCTGAAGCAACAAATGGAATTTTCAATTCATCCGCTGCCCGCGGCAATAATATCATATTCGGAATATCATCCTCACCAGGATGCCCACCACATTCAAACCCATCCACGGAGACTGCATCGCATCCAATTTTTTCTGCTTTAAGAGCATGACGTACAGAAGTACATTTATGGATAATCTTCACTCCTGCTTCTTTTAATTTTGGCAGGTACTCCTGTGGATTGCGGCCTGCAGTTTCTACAATTTTTACACCATTATCAATAATAGCGTTTATATAACCCTGATAATCAGGCGAACTGACTGTTGGCAGAAATGTCAGATTTACCCCGAATGGTTCATTCGTTATTTCCCGGCATCGTACGATTTCCCCGGCAAGGTCCTTTGGCGTTTTCTGAGTCAAAGCGGTGATAATCCCAAGCCCTCCAGCATTCGATACTGCCGCAGCCAATTCTGCAAAGCTCACATAGTGCATACCGCCTTGAATAATGGGGTGCTTGATGCTAAAGAGTTCTGTTATACGTGTCTTCATAGATCATTCCTCCAAAATCATGAGAGCAGTACTCTCTTTAAAAAGATAGAACTTATTGGAACCATTTCATGATGGATGAAGCTCGGCCTAAAAACAAGTAAAAACATACTTTTTGATTCTCCATAGCCCTCTGTATAGGAATACTAATGAACTATTTTTCAGTCTGGTAAAAGTCATAGATATGATCCTTAACTCCAACAAACCCAATGCACCTAATTTCACCTAAACCCATACAGACTTTTTTTAAATTTTCTTAAAAAAGGATTTGTATTATGCCGATACCAGACCATAAAAATTATCCTTTTTCTTTCCATGTGATAGACATTAAAAAAATTGACCCCTCTCCCTATCAACACCGCAAATATTTTGATGAAGAAAGATTAAGAGAGTTCAGCGCAAGTATTGTACAGGATGGATTGATTGAACCCATTATCGTCCGACTGCAACAAAAAGACAGGTTTCAGCTTATTGTAGGAGAACGAAGGCTCAGAACAATTAAAAATTACACGGATATGACGAATATCCAGCCAAAAATCGTAGTCGTTGATGATCTTCAGGCAAGAAGAAGAAGTTCTGCAGAAAACCTTTTACGAGAAGATTTATCAGTCATAGAAACCATTGAATCAACCCTTGAAATTATTGATGTGGAAATGAGCAAAGAGCCTGAGTATTTGACGGTAGGTAAAACACCCTTGAAAGGGTGGTAAAAGTGCTTAAAAAGTTAGATTCCATATGGGTTAGCAAAAATATGGGCTCTCTGATTTCCAAGGTGACTCTACCGGTTCCACAAATATGTGGAACCGGTAGAGTCAATTTTCAAAAACCTCCCTAAACAGTTGAAATGGAAGTCTTTTCTGGTTCATGATCTACTTTTATTAACCGACATTCCCTCAAAAGTTCAAAAAGCATCTATAAAACACGGTCTGAACAAAGCGCAAACAAAAAAAGGACGATCATCAATACGAATTTTCCACTGAAATTAAAGTCGCATTGATGACACGTCTTGGCATCCCTCTTACTCGTATAGCTCAACGGTTAAATATCCACAGAGAAACTATTTCAAAATATGCTCAAAAAAACAATGAACTTTTCAACAAAATGCTTCAGGATTTTAAAAATGGGTCAAGTACCCTTAATTTAAATATACAGTTTGAACCATTCCAACCAAGCGTATTGTTTCCAAGGATACTATGATGTGGTCAATAAAAACGGACACTTTTCTTAAGCTGCTTTTTTTAATTGCCACAATTTTTCATATCCTTTTGGACTGATATTGCCCAAATAAGAATGCTGTCTTTTATTATTATAAAAAATCTCGATATAATCAAAAATATCTTTTCGAGCTCCTTCTCTTGTTCTGGAATAAGTAAAGAAAACTCTTTCAATTTTCAGGCTTGCAAAAAAATAAAAAGGCCTGTCAAATGTATCTCCAATTAAATGTAATTGGTTCTTGGATAATTTGGTTATGCCTTTTTCCATATATCGTAATTTCTATATCAATTTACCCTCATTCCCTCCTTACCCTTAACTCGGGAAAAACAGATAAGTTTTTTAATAAATTAGGTATTTATACTTATTGACGAACCAATTAGAATTTACTAAATCATCTTAGAGACTTTACAGTCTTGGAACTTAAAATTTCACCATTGATTCCAGATATTGCTTTATAAAGACCTCAAATCTGTATTTGGAGACTTCACAGCAGTAGAGTATTCAAGCTGTAGCTTGTATTTCGGTAAAACCTCGCCAGCTTGAATTTTTTAGGAGGAAAAAATGATATATAGGAAACCCGTTACAACCTGGATTATCTGCCTTGTAATTTTAGTCGGGCTTTCCAGTCTATCCATTGCTGAAGAAAAAGCAATTCCAAGAACAACTTCTGATGACACGGGTATTCTGATAAAGTCACCCGGGACAAAGGTCAGCAAAACTTTGAGCAGCAACAGCAGGCAGCCTGTGTTTTATGCCCAGGGATGGATTTGTGGTGTGGGAGAGCCGTTTAACAAGGTCATGTCTGATATTGTCAATTTAAAATTATATACCCGGCAAATGGAAAAATGGATACAAGCTCTTGAATATGCTCTCAAGCTGTCTGATAAAAATGAATATGGAATATTCTTTCAAAAAACAAAACAATTGTTAAAGGAAAATCTGGTGTCCGGAAAAATCGGCGCAACATTATTAAAACCTCTGAAATACAGTTCGCTTTTAAAAAAAAACAGTTCGCTTTCCAATGCCCTGAACGTCCTTAAACTTCCCCTAACCACTGCCCAAGAAGACTATGAACCTTTTCGAAAAAAACCTCAGACCCTTTTTACTTCAGGAGTAAACCTGTCTGAAAAAAGAAGAATGAAACCTACCAACATTGCTAGTACTGACGGTAAGGAATTGGGGCAAGAACAGGTCTTTCGCATGGGTGACTGCCTTGACTCAGCCAGGATAAACGCTCTGACCGAGGCCTTGTTTCAGACTATAGATGAAGCGGATAAAGCCTTTGCCGCCATTGAAGAAAAAATGGATGCCATTGAGGAGAGAAAAGATCATCAAAGAATATTGCAGGATATAACATCACAGGAACTTTAATATGCTTAATTTTTGTCTAAAACAATTCAGATCTCTTTTTTTACTTCACTTTTTATTGCTCCTGTCATTTACTGCTGTTTTCCCGTCCACCCTTATGGCGAAAGAAGCCGTGCTTCAATCCGATTCCGCCTATGAAACATTATCCAAAGAAGAGCTTGAAAATAAAATTATCAGCCTTGATGGCCGTATAAAGCAGGTTCCATGCTCCAGGCCTCGGGAACTGATGCAGGGCCTAATAGAAATCGGTGATCATTACCGGGCTCTGGTTAAAAAACGGGATAATCTTTACAGCGGAGAATTGGAAAAACAGTTTGAGGGACTCAAGCAGTTTCTTGTAATCAATGACCCTAAAAATAATTTAGTACCGGGGAAATTTGCTGCTGCCTATTATGAGTTGCTCAAAAAAGGAACTGCCCTGGGCGTATTCCGTGATCCTGCCACCCTGACTGGAGACTTGCCAAAAGGTTTCAGAGAGGCAGGCGTTGGCCTTCCTAAAATTGCCACCCATGGCCGGCAATGGATTAACCTTGAAATGTCAGGGCAAGAAGCGCAAGAGGCAAGCGAATGGATGGACAAAGTGTTTTTCAAGGAAGGTCAGACACAGGACCAGTCCGTTGAAAGCATCAACAATGCCTATGACAAAATAGATCAGGGCTGGGGAAAAGCCAGAACAGAATATATTAAAATGCTTTCCACAGATATCTCCGATGCCCAGGCGCTTGCCACAGAACTTGCCGAAAAGCTGACGGAAATGGTCAAGGACTATGAAGAAAAGCGTACCGAGATTCGGTCCATTGCCGATGAACGGGACGAAGCAGGAGAATACCTGTATGAACATTGCATCGGAGAACTGACTATACCCACATCCTGGGTTTCCGTGGAACAGGATTACAACCAGCTTGAGTGGCTTGATAAACGTGCCAGACTTTTTTACGAACCCGGGGCTGAAGGGACAACAGAAGCCCTTCCCGGTATGGGATACCGCTTTTTATCCCCTACAGAGTATCGCTGGGACAAACCAGAACTCAGAGCAAAGGATGCAGCAGCAGCCAAAAAACAGATCGCAATTGAATTTCCACTGCATTTGCCGGAATTCAAATTAAACCAAAATAAATATATGAACCACTACAGTTCAGTGCTGGAGGCCAGGGAAAGATTTGAAGCTGAGGCCAACCGGGCTGTGGGGCAGGAAATTGCGCTCCTGGCTTCCAAATGGATGGGCATAGTGGATCAAAATGCAACGGGCAAGGATCTGACACAATCGATATCTGCAATTTTAGGGGATGATCTCACAAGCTCTCTGTTCCAGGGGATGGGCCTGACCAATTACACCCTGTACACCATGGGAAGTAGCACCCAAAAATTTGCCATGAACACTGTGCTCAAACCTATTGGCGAAACTCTGAATGGTGTTCAGTATGTCCTGACAGGGGACATTGACGGCCTGACCATGTCAGATCGGTTACAGGCCCTTGGCATTATCATCGGAGGTAATGCCAAAAAATTGCCGGAAACCGTCTCAGATATAGGTAAATTCGCTCTGGAAAAAAGTATGCAGGTTATTGGCAATACTACCAAGGCCATTGCCTATTCCGCAAGAAAGGCAGGTACTGACTGTTCTAAACTTACAGGCAGGGCATTGATCCAGTGCCGGGAAAGCCGGCTTGAAGCCAGCCGGGAAGTTCGAAAAGCCTCCACTCAGCTAACAGAAGATGTGACCCAGCTTTCTTTGATGGTATTGGCAAGTAAAATTAATACACCGCTGGATGATGCAGCCCAGGCAATTGCAGAAAAATTATACAAGTCAAGGGTAAAAATTGGCAAGTATATCAAGGCTGCAAAGCAGAAAAAGGCTGCAAAAAAGGCCATGGAACTGGCCGAGAAACTCAAAAAGCTTGATGTAGACAATGCAAAACAGATCAATAAATTTCAAGAAGACCTTACTAATAATCTGAACAAAGTTGATGACCTTGAAAAGAAGATTGCCAGGAATAAAACTTCAACGGACAGCGATTGGGACCAGAAAAACCGCGGGGATCTGACCGATGAAAGCAGGTGGGTAGACCAGTCCGATAAAAATTCAGGCGGATTTAACCAGTATCAAAAAAAAGGGGAGTATGGGTATAAACGATCAAAAGATGCCGTGGAATATGCCCCGGACAACCTTAAAATCAAGGGACAACTGGCAGATGAATACGGGAGCAAGCTAATTGGTGATCTGGATTCACACCATGTGGGAAATGCCAAGGTTCATGACCAGTTTGTAGAAATTAAAACAACAGCCCATCAGGTGAAATATATAGATGTAGATGGTAATGTAAAAACTGCAAGATTGGCCACGAAGGATGGTGTGGCTAAGGTTATTGATAAACTCGAAGAGACCGGGCATGTTGTCCTCGATTCCAGTGAGATCATAAAAACTCAAACTTTTAAAACAATGGATGAGGGGCTTGCAGCTGCCAAAAAACTCAAGGAAACCGGATGGAATTCAACGGTTCGGAAGTACCAGGTGGTTGAGAATATTCCAGAAAACCTACATGGAACAAGATTAAAGACAGACTACGATAAAATAAAACAATTTGACGACCCTGATATTCCGGCAAATAAAAAAATCAGCCGGGCTGAATATGATGAATTGAAAAAAAGTGTTAAAGAACGGTTTGAGGCCGATGAACGAGCTGCCAGAATAATGGATAAAAATAATATTATCCATCTGGACGACACCTGGAGCAATAAAGCGTATAAGCCAAAAGATGGGGGGGGTTACAAGGTAGCTTATATTGATTCTGGTGGTACTTTCAAGATCAATAAGGCACTTCCCGGCTGCGATCTGGAACAGACCACCCATATTTTTCGCAAATCTCTCAGGGATGCCTGGGGGGGGATGGATCCAACTCTAAGCAAATTTTCACAATATTTGGTAGCCACTAAAAAGTACAAGGCGTCTGTAAATAAATATCTTAAAAAACTTAACGGGAATAGTGTGCCTGACAATGTAGAACTTGGAGATATGTATAAGTATACAGATGCCAAAAAATTGGGATATATTCTTGATAATGACCTTCCTATGTTTTTGGGGGATAATTATTTGCCCAATACTGAGTTTACAAAAATGAGTGGTCCTGGTTTTGAAAAAATAAACTCCAATGTGTATGAAAGAAAACTGATTAAATCAAAAGAAAGTGTAAAAAAAAGCATTACAGATATTGAAAATGCAGCTCAGAAAACAAGTGGAAAAGACCCGTCTATCACTCTTAAAAAGAAAAAGCCTGCACCCGTTACCACTACCCAACAAAAAAAAATGAGTGCCAATCTGCTTCTCATTTTTAATAAAAAACGTTGTATGGGTGTAAAAAAACGCTACCTGGCAGGGGAAACCAACGCCAACTTGAAAACGCAATATATTGAGTGTCAGAAATTCTTAAAGGAGAATTAAAATAAAGAAATGGAATGCCTTAAAGTTGAAAATATATCCATACAGATTTTTCTCAAAAGAATCATTGCCGGACAATTAAATACCTGCGCATACCGCTGCTGTCTTTATATGTCTGCTCTGTTACTGGCCTTGAACATCTTTGTAACTGGAAGTCTTGCTCAAGACACTGAATACGTTATTGAAACCCCGTCGGGGTTTGTTAAAAGAAATATGGCCACGAGCAAAGCCAAACTCAAGGAACTTAAAAAAATCTATCTGGAACGATTTGGAAATCTGCCGGATACAGAGTCTGACAGATTTGCATCCGGTGTATTCAATACAGTTAAAGCCCTGGAAATGGTAGATTTGACATGGGTAGTTACAACACCTGGTGACTGGGGCAGCTATATTGACAAGGATCATTTAACAACATATCGTCGCTGGGAGTGTACAAAAAAAGATCAAAACGGCGATTGTATCTATAAACGTGTTCGCGTAGAAATGAGAACTGCGGCTACCCTATATGCTCCTAAAAATCCCTATAATGGTAATATGAGGACCTATGTAAAACTTGACTTCCCTCTGGGCAAGCCCGTCAGGAACTATGTAGTTGCCGCTGATGAGATAACTGCAAAGTTGCTTCATATGCCCCAAAAAGCAGGGCTTAAACTAATAACTTATGGTTATGCTGTAGACGTTAACCCCAACCGCAATAGGCCCTGTTGTAAAACATATAGCAAAAAAGTTAACGAATCCGGTAAATGCCTGACAAGATATCCTTTCAATAGTATCAAAAGGACTGTGATAGTTGACCCAAGGCGTGATCCGCGCATTGCCCGAAAGTTTGGATTCAGCCTCCTGTCTGGAAAAGCCTCTTTCACAGACAACAATGCAGCTATTCAGTTTTATAGACCCGGATCACAAAATATTTATCTGGTGTTTAAGAATTCAGGCCCTGCCATAGCTTCTGAAAATATTTGTGGCAAAGATCGCTGGGGCAAAGATATAAAACAAGTAGCAAAATATAAAAGTAGTGGCATATTAAAAATCCCTGTCAAGGCCCGGGCAATTTCTTTGGAAGGCATAAAACTTGATAATAGTGTGGAGGTTTCCTTTAAAAAAATAAATATTGACCTGCCACAACTAGACCTGTTTTTTCGCCACCCAGGTTCTGTGAGATCATTACCGTTCAAGGTGACCGGAGTTTCTGTCAAATGGGGGGATGCACCTGAAAGAATTGAGAAACGCATCATTGAGGGGGAAATAAAGTCGCGGCTTAAAATTGAATGGAAACCAAAGAAACCCGGTCCTTTTATCATGGATCATAAAGGCAGAATAAAGGATGTTGTTGGTATAGGCGAGGGATATAGGGAATTGTCAATTGGCAAAGGTATGTTCAACTTTACCCAGAAACTGACTGCAAATCGATTCAGAATGATAATGCCGGAAGGGCTTTTGGATGGGGATGGAAAACCCGGCAAAGAGTATCCTCTAATCCTAAAAGTCCATGGCCCTGCTGATCTTAATAAATTTATTGTGGAATGGAGCGGTTTTGATAAAGGAGCATGGAAAGAAAAAACAACTGGATTTGAAAAAGTCAAAGATGACTGGATCAGCCGGAACTCTTTTATTATGCCTTTGAAGAAAAATAAGGAATCTAAAGATACCAGTGCTGACAGAAAATACATTAGGATCAGAGTCATGAATCCAAGATATGAAGGCAAACTCGCTTTTTCCTACTCGCATCTGATCCGCAGGACAGGCCCTGTTATTAAAGGGATAAAACTTTTTGTATCACGGCCGGGCCAGACACCAGAGCCAGATCAATCAATAGACCTTTTTTATCCCAATTTCTTAACCAGAGACACTGTACTTTTGATACCAAAGGCAGTCCTGGCGGATGGATCAGTCAGGGAGCTGGACAAGGTGGGCAAAGATGCCCATGCAACTAGAGTACTGTTGAAGACAGATGCACCTGAAATTATTGAATTGAAAGGCTTACGTGCCGCTGCAAAATTCAGCATGGGAGAGGCTACAGTGACAGCAACTATTGGTGGTTTAGTTCTGGACCCCAATGATAACCTTGAGCTGGGTAAAAAAGCACTGGTATCAGACCCTTTGCGCATATGGGTCAATCAGCTTCGGCTTTCGCGTTTGCTGCCCGCAGTGCGGGGTGGTCCGGAACGGTATATCCTTCGCGTAATTGGACCATCTGATATGTCTAAAAACTATAAGGTGAGCTGGATAGGTAAAAACCAACAATCAGGAAATTTTGAATCTTCAGAGGATGGAACTTTTATGGCCGAATATACTGGAGATGGGCTTGAAAAAATTAAGATTCAAAAAAAAGGAGTGCCTGTGGCCATGCTCTTTGCTTCATCAGCTGGACAGCAGGCTTTGATCCAGATTTATCCCATAACTCCCCCCATTACAATGGTTGAACACAAAGCGGTCGGGGATCTTGAAACATCCACAGAATGCCGCAAAAGACTCATGATGGATGCAGGTTTTATTGCAAAGGTCAGGGGAGGAAATCTTCGCAATGCAGCCAAGGATGCATGTAAAAAAACACGGTTCTCTGATAAAAAAACCAGCAAACTGACCAAAAAACTTAATAAAAAAGGGCAGCAATTGATCACCATTGGAAATTCAGTAACAATTACAGCCCGGGCCGTCTATGCCCCGGCCGATGCTCAATGTGCCTGGACAATTAAAGACGGGGGCGGTCTATCCCTGGGAAAAAAGATCACCCCCTTAACTGACAAAGGATTTTGTACCAACACTTTGTATGGATTTAAAAATGGGTATAACCTAGACGCAAAGGTCTTGGTGGAACTGCGCCATGTAATGGTACCCAAAGCCATGGGCGCCCCCATGGTGACCAATGGAAATGGCCCTGTAAAAGTTTCAAGTTTTAAATATGAGGTAAGAAATTTTAACCAATAAGGAATACGATGAAAACAATTTATAGGATATTTTTACTGGTATTTACAGGAGGAATTTTATCCCTTGCCACTATTGTAATAATACCTTTATTTGCAGGTCCGATACAGCAGGAAGTTGTCCTGGGAAGAGATGAAATAAACGTATTCCCATATTCCCAAAAAAAATTGCTGAAAGGGTTTAAAGATCATGACAATCAGGATATAAAAGATAGATTTGAAACAGGGGATATTACCACAAAAATATTGGATATTAATAATATCCGTGGTCACAATCCTCTGAACACGGATGATCCGGTACTCAATTTTGACGGAAGAGTGTTTGACTCACCCGAAGATTTCAAGGATTGTGTCGACAACAATAAGTGTAACACCTCATCCAGCAGTTCCGAATCCAGCAGTTCCAACAAGCCTTTTGGTGGCTGCGGCGCAAGCAAAATGATCGGGGCGTCAGTGGAAGGAGGGTTGTTTCTATTTAAAAATGGAAGCACGGGTGATTGCGAACATGGGTTGAAAATTTCAATCGGTGATCCAGACCCTGTGCCACCTGCCGGTAAGATCGAGGCTTTCACCGTACTAAACCCGGGATTTGGTTCGCAGGCTGTCGGTACTATACACCTGAAGACCAAGGCAGGATCTGGATTCACTTTGTCAACTCCTCCTGCTGGTGCAACGGCCCTTTCTGCAACTTCCTGGGCTGTAACTCCAGGCACTTACACCATGGTTGTCAAACATTCTCCCACTGGGAACCGATGGCGGTATAAAATTGAATTTGTCGGCAAGCCTCCAATTTATACAGATCCGATTCCTCCCAACACAGTTTACAACTTTACAAGAGTTGGATGGAATATATATGTCCGGACAAAATTATAGAAGATATACAAAAGAGGAATTATATCCATGGGTATGAGAACTGACAGTCCAGTAATATTAAATAGTAGAACAAAAAGTATGGCAAAAACCATATTTCCTGCAGTTTTATTTTTTTTATTTATAGTGTGCTTTGAAATCAAACTTTGCGATGCAAGAGAAATGAAGGCAATGAAACGTATTGCCACTCCAAAAATCCAGATGCTTGATTTGCCGGAAAATGCTAAAAGGGCCGATCAGACAGTACAGGTGGACCGGAATATTATTAAACACGGCATTGACCAGATGACCCGCACCTGGAATTCACCAAAATTCAGCAACATGATTTCAGACAGCTTTTACGACAAAAGCCGCCTCAATATGTCAATGGCAGGTAGTTCACAGTATAATACGACTCTGAAACTGGAAAGTATGGAAAATATCCAGGTGATGGACCAGTATGTTATCACTAATCCGGATGGGAGCCGGGTTAGAGTCTCCAAAGTATCGGCGGTTGCAAGAACCCGCAGTGAGTTTGAAGACTCTTCTGCCGGAAAGGTCTCATCACCTGGGACCAATGAAATTATTTTTGAAGTAAAAGAAAAAATAATCGGGAATCCTGATGAAAGCATTTAAAAACCTTCGAACCCTACCCTTTATAAGCTGTTTGATTTTATCTTTTATCCTGATTCTTCCTTTGATCCTTCAGGCAGCCCATACCAAGATTGATTCTGATTTTTTCAAAGGATGGCATGTTGCAGGAAGAAATAGCATAAACTTTTCTTATTTTGATTCCGGCGGAGATTCGGCCAACAGCTCATATTCCCATAAATTTGGCCAACTCTATAATGACCTTTCCCTGGATTTTGATAAGAAATTCAGTCCCTATCATCAGGTCAGAGGAAATATTGCGGGGCTAGTCAATGATTCCAAATATCGGCATGACCGGAACGGGTTTACCATTGAAAGGTTTAATTTGACCCAGGAGCAAGGGGAAACTGCGCTACCCTACCGCCTTGAACTGGGCGATGTATACAGCTTTTTTACTCCCAGAACAATCCAAAAATCCATAAAAGGAGGGCAGATCGAACTCCAGCCGGGTAAAAAATTTTTAGGTGCCTATAATGCCATTCAGATTCTGGCAGGAGATGGGACTGCAAGGGATTACCGAAATTCAGTGGTTGGGGATACCTATCTTGGTGCTTCCTGGCTTATGCAATGGAGCAAGACCGGGTTTGCCATCAACTATACTGCCAATAGGCGCCAGGCTGATGTCGAGACTAACACTGCTGAACTGGACCAGTCCGTGGTGGGTATGTCAGTGAACCATTTTATGGAAATTTTTAGCCAGCACTTGGAAGTCGATTCCGAGTTCAGCCATTTTAACGGCAATCCTGCCGGTACGGGCAGCAATGCACACAATGTCGAGAATAATGCCAATGCTTTTTTCTTTAAACTGGCCGGTAATAGTAATTTACCCCTGACCTATAATTTCCTGTATGAGGATTATGGCCAGGGATACCAGCCCAAAGGAGCCTCGGTAAGCCAGGACCGGCGCACTATTGATATAAATTCCGGATGGCGATTTGCCACGGGGATTGGGCTGCGGCTCAGACACCAGATATACGAAGACAGCAAAGATACTGCTAATCAGACAGATACAGATGTGTGGGGTATCACTCTTTCAGGTGGGATACCCACTGGTTTGTTCCCGGACCTGAACATGAATCTGGATGCCTTTGTCAACAGCTCCAATGATGAAGGCCTGACCTTTAAAACCCGGAATCGTTCTATCTCGACCTCTTTTAATGCCACCTTGATAAAGGCTCTAACAGGCTCTTTGCAAATGGGATTCCAGGAGACTGAAAATGGGCTAACCGGTGAAAAGACCAACAGAACACATTCGCTTGGTGTCAACCTGGCCCATCCATTGCAATTTGCCGGGTTCATTGGAAGCCTTAATGGTGGAACCACCTTTAGACGAGTCCAGACAACCAATGGCGGTGGCAATGACGAACCAGGATTCAATCTGGCCTTTAATCTTGGAAAAGGGGACCACAATATGGATATGTCCGTTTTTTATCGGGATTACCAGCCCTATGGTAGCGATGATGTGCTAAGCCAGGGGATCAATCTGGCTTATGCCTATACTAAGGGACCCCATTCCATCCGCATGGACAGTAGTATCAACAAGCGTGATCCGGATGTTGCCGAATATACAACTGATTATAAGATCGGTTTTACTTATACGTTCTCTTTTGAGTTTCCAGGAACTCCTGCTGCAACAGGCGCTATGATTTCTGAAAAGAGGCCTTCATTTCCTGATGAAGATGCTGTATTGCCCTATACGGCGACTTATCTTACCGGCCTTACACCCGGCATGCCAATGAGAGCCAGCGGGCCCTGGTTGAAAAAAGCAGGTATTGGCAAGGGAGTGACAACGGGGAATGTACAGGTATTTGAAGTCCGCTTTTTTGATACCATTCATCACCGCCAGCGCCTGGTGCTTGTCAAGGACAGCATGGACATCATTGAAATCAGTGCTGTCGTAATTGATCTCACAAATACGGGATCTCCTGAAACTATTGAACAACTCTATGATGAGCTACGTGCTATCCTTGTAAAACGGTATGGTTCCCCAAGGATTTATGAACAGGGCGAATTCGGATCGGATCTTTTTGCCCAAGTTAATGCCGGGCAATTTATCCGGAACACGGAATGGTTTACCCAGGCTGGAATCCTGAGAATAGGAATCCCACGACGGCTGGACAGGAAAGTTCGAATTGAAGTACAACTGCGTAAAAGTTTTCCAGGGCACAAGGATACCCTCTGGAGTGTAGAGCAGGTCCGTTAGTGTTAAGATGGGAATAGGTATCCAAATCCATAGAATCAAAGTTTGTTCCTGTAAATATTCCTTTCAGGCATAAAAATAAGGTAACATATCCTGCTATCCATATACGAAACGTTTTGGACAGATAACACCATGTTTTTGATGTCTTGAGACAAGCACAATAGCTGTATTTTTCTGAATTTTTAATTAAAACCTGATTCTATATCTTGTGTTGTGATGGAATTAAATTTTGGATGCTCAGGTTATACTATATGAACCAAGAACGTTATAATAAGCCATTCTTTCAAATCCTACTCTATAATATAGAAAATTTATTTTGAGATATTTTTTTCAGATTTGAACAAAAATCAAGTTGCTCTCCAATAAAAAATAATAGAGTCTTAATTTGTCTGAGGATATAATTTCAAGATGCGCCTCAATAGAATCTTTAGTCTCAGATAGTTTGAGATTGTTTTTATCCAACCTGTTTTATTGTTTTAACAATTTTCATATTTTTATTGACAAAAAGAAACTCTCTATCCTAAGTTAAAGTTGCTGAGCAGGACCATCTTCAGCCTTTCACTGAATAGTTACAAATAAATGAACAATTAAAAAGAGAACTCTTTTTAGAATGGACTCGTTATGACAGAAACAGAAGCTCCACAAAGTTTCACTCAAAAAATTAAGGCCCTCAGCCGAAACCAGAAAAGGATCTTCTGTGTTGCCGGAGTAGTAATTATCTATACCCTGATCGGCTTTTTCGCACTGCCTCCAATAGTCAAACTGGTGCTGGAGAAAAAACTGCCCGAGGTTCTGCACCGCCAGGTCACGATAGACAAAATACGACTGAATCCTTATACGCTTACTGCGGAGATCGAGGGGTTTGCCCTACAACGGCATGACACGACAGGCAGTCTGCTTGCTTTTGAACGTGTTTTTGTTAACCTGCAAACGGCCTCCCTGTTCAAAATGGCGTTGATCATCCAATCTGTCGATCTGACCGGTCTGAAAATAAATTTTTCCCGCAACCAAGATCAGACTTTTAGTTTTGCCGACCTTCTATTAAAGAAATCAGAAGAAATACCCCCGTCAGAAGAGGAAGAGGCCACACCCTTTCTTTTTTCGATTAACAATATTACCATCACAAACGGAATAATTGATTTTCATGACATTTTAAAAGGCAAAAAGAACCGAATAACTGAGCTTAGTCTTACTGTGCCATCGATCTCAAACCTTGATTATGAGATTGAAAATTATGTGCAGCCGGCATTTTCCGCCAAGATCAACAACTCAAAGTTCTCCCTGGGAGGGCAAATGAAACCATTTGCCAACTCTCACGAGACATCGATAGATATCAAGATCAACGATATCAACATTCCTGAATACCTTGGATATATCCCAATTGAATCAAAATTAACTCTGAAATCTGCTACCCTTGATATTGATGCCCGGCTTTTATATCTCGACCGGCCGGACAACACCTCCAAATTAGCCTTTACAGGCTTGCTCTCCTTGCGGGACATAGATGTCGTCGACCAACAGGCTAGGAGCTATGTCCGCCTCCCGGATGTCAGAATAACTATGGCCGACTCAAATCTTCTTGAAAAGGAAGTCAACATTGCTAATATTACCATAAAAGGACCGGCAATGGAGCTTGAGCGCTTAACTGATGGAAACATTTTGCCTCTACCTTTACTCACGAATTCAGCTGATCCTGAGCAAAGCCCACAAGAAAAGATAAATAACAAAAAAGGTGGTTCTCCTGTCAGATTAACTATTGCTGAAATTTTAGTTCAGCAAGGCAGCGTGCAGTTTAAGGATACTATGGTCAAGCCTTTTATTACCACCTTGAGTCCGATTGATGTCAAGGTAGTCAATTTTAGCACTATAGAGAAAAAACAAGCTGAGATAGATTTTTCCGTCCAGACCGAAGCCAATGAATCGTTGACCCTAAACGGTAATTTTTCCATCTCACCGCTTGCATTAGATGGCAATGCTACAATAGAGAATATCATGCTCACCAAGTATCTCCCATATCTGCAAAACATTCTGGTCCCTGATCTCACTAATGGCAAAGTTGATATGCAAACCGCCTTTCACTATTCAAAAAAAGATTCAGTTGTCAAAACCAGTCTCAGCGGTCTGGCTCTTACCCTTACCGATTTCACTCTTGAAGATACGACAAATAAAATGAAAATCATGGAGGTGCCGCTTTTTACTGTTCTCGACGCTGATCTGGCATTAGAAGAGAGGTCCCTGATTATCGGCGCGGTTCAGAGTCAAAAGGCAGATATTTTTATAGTTAAAGACAAGAATGGCAATATTAATCTTGAAGAAATAATCAGATCACCAGAAAAGCCACAAGAACCTGTCTCAGACACTGAGCTTGAGAACAACTCGAGTGATAAAACAGTGCAAGCTTGGTCAGTACAATTAAAAACAGCCACGCTTGACCAATATTCCGTCACCTTTAAGGACCATACTCCTGCTGTACCGGCTATCACTAAAATTGATAATTTTGCTCTTCAACTTACAAATATTTCTAATGAAAAAGATAGCACTGGTAATCTTCAGTTTGAGTTAAAGTTAAATGAGACCGGCAAAATCAGCGGCAACGGTACGATTGGCATCATGCCACTTTCCTCCATATTGGCCCTGGATATTAAGAACATTGAGATAAAAAAATTTTCGCCATACATTACCGAACAGTACAATCTCGTTTTAGAAGATGGTGCAGTTGCGATCCAGGGTAACTTTGATCTTCAGCAAGCAGATGGGGGAGGGATTGTTTTTCAGTTTAACGGCAACAGTCAGATATCAAACCTGGCAACCCGGGACACCCTGTTGCGGGAAGAATTGTTGAGTTGGAAAAATCTGGACTTCAATGAACTCCATTTTTCTTCCCAACCACAATCTATCGGGATAAAGGCGATCAACCTTGAAAGTCTTTATGCCAAATTGATCATTGCAGAAGACGGTACTTTGAATCTTGCCACCCTGAAACGCGCCACTAATGCTGATGATAGTCAGGCTAAAACACCTGTAGCTAAGGAAGAAAAACAAACCGGTCAGATAGAAATAGACAATATCATGATCAAAGGCGGTAAGATCGATTTCCTGGACCAGAAGATAAAACCAACCTATGCCGCCTCCCTTGCAGAAATGAATGGCTCGGTGACTGGCCTCTCATCGCTGGAGCAGGCCTTGGCTGATGTGAAAATAACCGGTAAGTTCAATCAGCACGCGCCTTTTAAAATCAGTGGTAAAATGAACCCACTAAAAGAAAAATTGTATGCTGATCTCAATATAGATTTTCACAATATTGACCTGAGCCCCACCTCTCCCTATACCGGCAAATTCATCGGCTATAAGACAGATAAAGGAAAATTGACACTTAATCTGCACTATGTTGTTGATGATAAGAAGATTGAGGCCAAAAATCACGCTTTTCTTGATCAGTTTACCCTTGGGGAAACTGTCGACAGTCCGGACGCGATCAGTCTGCCGGTCAATCTGGCCATTGCGCTGCTCAAAAACCGGAAAGGGGAAATAAACTTAGATATTCCGGTACAGGGCGATCTCAATGATCCGGAGTTCAGTATTGCTGGGATTGTCTTCAAGGTAATTTTTAATTTGATTGCCAAGGCGGCAACTTCACCCTTTGCCCTTCTTAACGCCCTGATCCCTGATGGAGAGGACTTACAGTTCGTGGGCTTTCGTCCCGGCCTGGCAGAGCTGTCTGAAGACGCCCGAACAAATCTATCAAAAATGGCCGAGGTTATGTATGAACGGCCCAGTCTGCGGATGGACATTATCGGCAAAGTCGATCCGCAGGAAGATAGGGGGGCTCTGATACAAATGCGTTTAGATCAGCTTCTGAGGGTACAGAAAATGCAAGACCAGGGCGTTAAAGAAGATGCCCTACCTGAAACCATTGAGATTAGTGATGAGGAATATCCGTATTATCTTACCAAAGCCTTCGAAGCTCTACAGCTTAAAAAGATTAAAGAGGACAAAGAGATAAGCTCTATTGACACAATAAAGAAAAAGAGGCAGCTAAGAGAACAGGTCAAACTGGTGCAGTCCGGAACTGACAAGTCCAATGAGGAACGACTGTCGCTTATCGGCATGATGAAACAGAGATTACGAGAGCAGGTTCGGGTCAGCGACGATGATCTGCGGTTTCTTGCAATCGAAAGGACGAATAACACTCTTGATTTTTTGGTTGAAAATGGGCCAGTCGAATCGGAGAGGTTGTTCGTCATCGAACCGCAAATACCGCCTGCAGACAGTACAGACGGTGATCAGGCAAAGATGCAGGTGGAGATGGTGATCAAGTAAGGAGGATAAACTACGACTTCAAAAAGTAAAAGGCGTAGTCATTATAGAAACCTTAAGAATGTGATCCTCCCCCAATATTGTAGACACTCAGTTAATCAACTTTTATAGTAAATTTTTTAGGGAGAATGGTTGTTTGTTTTAGATAGTAAAAAAGCGAGCAATTTGTCTATAATCGATTAGAATGAGCCCGTGTCTTGTGGCGTCCACCGGTATTTAAAAGACTCAGTCCAGATAAAATTTGGGAACCCCGATATATGGCATACCAGATTTTTCAAAATCGAAATTTCAATTCCATTATATATGCACCGAGAATCATCTCCGGTCATTCTTCCAAATTCTACTCTATAATATATAGATCACATTTTAGCAGATTACAAAAGTTTTGGCTAAAAATTATCAAACCTCTTGCTAACTGATGATTTAAGCATTACACCATATAGGTTATTGATACATTTCCATAAGACGTTTTTCCGCCTTGCTGGTCCCAATCATGACCATTTCATCATGTTCCCTGAGAAGAATCGAGGGTTCGGGGTTGATATTCAATTGTTTCTCTTTACCAATGGCTATTAAGCTGCAGCCTGTTTTTTTCCTGATTTGACTTTCAGCAAGGGATTTGCCGACAAGGGATGAGTGTACAGATATGCGGAAGATGTTCAGGCCCTCTGCAAACATCAGTGTTTTATGGGGTTTTAAAAGATTAATTATGGTATTTGCACCCATGGAAGCATGTGACATGACAAGATCAGCTCCAGCCCTGTGCAGTTTGGAAATATTTCCGTTCATATTTGCCCTGGTGACAATCTGTATATCCGATCTCAGCCGACGGCAATAGATGGTAAGATAAATATTCATGGAGTCATCATGGGTAGTAATAATGACAGAGGTAGCTTCCTGTATACCTGCCCTCTTCAGGGTATCAAGATCTGCGGCATTCCCTTCAATATAATTATTATTTTGAATAAATCTTGCCTTCTTCTCCACAACCTTATAGATAATCTGTCGCTCTTCCAGGATTTCTGCTGCTGCACGCCCCACACGGCCGCCACCCAGTATGAGAACAGAAGCATCTTTTTTTTGATCAGCCCTGTAAATGGAGAAAACTTTGTCATATTTTTTAAACTGTTCTGCCGAGCCTGCAAGCACTAACACAGTCGTGGATTCGATTCGAGTCTCGGGTTGCGGCATTTTAAATTGACCCCTCTCCCAAAGCCCGACAATGGTTACACCGGTTTTTTCTCGCAGATTGCTTTCAATTATAGTTCTCCCCTCAAGCGGTGTCCGCATTGCAGGTGCCTCGGCAATGAGAAGTTCATCAAATTTTCCAATCACATTTGACCCCATACTCCTCCCAAGAGTTCTCCGGGCCAGAGATTCCCCCAGCATCTTCATAAATTGAAACACATAAGTGCTGCCGGCAAGCTGCAGGATATCAATGGAATCTTTTGCCGCTGCATTGGTAACAACAGGTATCGTTTCAGAGATCTCCCTGACTGTAAAGGTTATATTTGTGTTGACCATATCGTCGTTGTTAGCGATCAGCATGGCAGCATTTTCTATGCAAAGGCGTTTATAGGTTTCTGGATCACCCAGATCTCCCACAACCACCTTGTAATTTAAATCATAAAGCTCCAAGGCCCTTGGCAAATCAGGGGCAATAATTGCATACTCATACTCATATTGCTTTAATTTTTCTATTAGGCTTATGGTTATGGGATCAAAACTCGTCAATATAACGTGCCCCTTTGTGTTTTTCGACAATTCCCGGGGAGTCTTAGCCCTTGCCTGGGCTTCAAGCCATGGGGCATAAAAAAATTGAATAAAGGTAAAGGGCAGCATGACCAAAAGAAAAAGAATGCCGGACATGAGTACAAGCATGGAAAAAATCTTTCCTAGATCACTGACAAAGATGATATCACCAAAGCCAAGGGTGGACATCACAGTGAGGGTCCAGTAAAAACCTGTGATCCAGCTATATTCCTTTTCTTCCAAAAGCATTATAAAATGGAATAAAACACTGTATATTCCCACCAGCAATACCAGAACCAAAAGGAATTCAAACAGAAGCTTAAGATTCCTTTTGGTAGTCCGGTTTCTAGTAAAATAAAGAATCTGGGCAGGTAAAAATTTCATATAAAGGAACCTTTCTCTACCTTCATTGGATTAGGACCGCAAATTTTATAATTTCAACGAAATTTCTTGTCTTTTGATCCATCTACTGCGTTGCACCAAAGGCCCGATAGGCAGCCGATTGAACCTTTAATGTGCCTTGTAGTCGAACCAAAATCATGCGCTATTTCTGCTCAATTTATTTCATCATTACCTGTATATGCAAATTCATTTCCTTCATATCCTATTAAACATTCAGTGTTTAAAGATAATTTGCAAAAAATTTGATATGCCCAGTTAATATTTTGTTCTTCTGGAATTTCAACCAATTTCTCCGCATGCGGTCTTGTGGGAATACTTAGATAGGAGATTGAAGGTTTGATTCAACCACTTTTTCCAGGCCTTTAATCTCATCATTCAGGTCTTTAACCAGCATGAAAGGATAAGTAAATGCTTTTTTGCCTTTTGTCAAGAAATAGGTAAAAAGTGTTTACAACTCTAAAAAATATGGATGAATTTGAATACAGGACACCTGTAATCCTTCAGCTCAATTTTTAGAAATATCAGCTCGAAAAGGTTTCAAATACTATAATCTGGGAGCCTGGATTATCATAATCTGAATCTTCAGCTCAGTTTTTAATTAAGCTATATGACCTAAAGTCAATACCAAACCCATCCTTCCACGATAATTTTTATAATATATAAACCCCATTTTAGAAGCTTCTGAAAAATTTCCCCCCAGGATTATCTTGCTTAAACCCATTGTTTGATAAAATTTTCAATGGCTTTATAAATCCTTTTAGCACCCTCCCCTATCAAGATCCCATGACATTCATAATCAAAGATATAATACTCTTTTATTTCAGATCCTATCTGCTCAAATAATTTAAGGGTGCCTTTGGGATTTACCACTGGGTCTTTTCTGGATTGGACAACCAGGGTTGGCTTATTGATATTTTTAAGCTTCGGTTCAAGTTGGTCCATAAGTTTTTCAAGTTGATGAATACCTGCAATAGGATTTCTCGAGTAATTGATATGGGGGTTTTCAGGAGTATTTTCAATAAATTCTTTTGCAATAGTATCCAAATGGATCTTTTTTATCATTGAATTCCAGACATCAATGGCTGGAACAAAATACGACCCTAAGTCCTGAAGCCTCATGGGTGGTGCTACTGCAAAAACAGCCTGAATATCACCCAGTCTTGTGGACAATTCCAAAGCAAGCCCAGCACCCGTTGAAAAACCGCCTACAATTATTTTCCTGCATGAATGTTTTAAGACAACAAAGGCCTCTTCTGCTGATTCTATCCACTGCTCATAACTGGTTTTGGCAAGATCTTCAGGCGCTGTCCCATGCCCTTTCAATCTTGGCACATAAACTGTAAAAGATTTTTCATGCAGATAATGTGCAAATGCTTTCATCTCTTCAGGGGCTGCCATATAGCCATGGATCAAAAGGACGCCTGCACTTTGGGTTTTATGTTTTAAGAATATGGGTCTTCCTATTCTTTTTTTTTTTGATTCTCCTTCAATATAGTGATCATTATAGTCCCGGGAAAAATCCACATTTATCTTTTCTAAAAGTTTGTCTTTCACAAGGCCCATTATTTCATCACAAGATTTTTGAGCAACTTCCTTTAAAAACTTTTCAACCTTTCTTACCGGTTCTACTTCATTGGCCATGACAAGAATTGGGTTTTCAATTCTAATAGTATGAAAATTTGATTTGGTAATAAATTTAGTCTGATCCTTAAATATTTTACCATCTTTAATTTTTATAACATTTGTATTTTCGGCAATGGCAAAAAAATCGGCAAATCGTTTAAACCGGTCATCAGTAAGTAGATGGATTTGGTTTTCATGGAAATTGTCAGATACAAAATATGTTTTGTTGGACGCAAGCCATAAAATTGAAAAATACACTTTACATTTAAATTCATATATATCAATGCCATCTTCTCTGTATGGGAAATGTTTAAGGATACATGCCAGGACATGATCGTAATTAAAACTTGTCATGGAATATACGGCTGACATATAATTTTCCATGATTTTGATGGAAAACGGTTTTATTATCTGCTTTGCATTGATATCATCGTCAAACTTTATTTTCCGCCTGACTGTCAGCAGGCTTTCAATATAGGGATCATTTAAATACCCCTTAATATTAACAGGTTCCCCAAAGCGAATATTGATATCCACATTGGAAAACAACATGCTCCCTTCGGTCATTAATTCGTCCATGACCCTTTTTGAAGGTTCCTTCATCACTATCTGGGCTATTTTGCTTAAAATATTTTCCTTTGGGCTTGCAGGGTAATAGGTTATGTTTACAGGAACTATATGTGTTTCCTGGTTAAGAACCTGTTCAGAATTTTCTATTTCAAAGACATTGACAAGTCTATCAAATTCAGATTCATTCAACTCTTTCATTCTTCTTAAGCGCTCGCGATAAAATTCACTGCGAAGTGCAACAATGGCAGCACCAGTGTGAGGCCGTTTAGCTTCTCTTTCATCGCTAAGAGCAAACTGATCCCTTTTAATCAATTTTTTATTTTTAACCATCATTCCTTCGGGAAAAATAATCCATTGAACATCACCTGACAATAATGTTCTTAATATGAGTTCATCCCTATGGGGATCTTTTGTGGATACAGCACCCAGATTATTTAAGGCACCCTTTAAAACTGGAACATCAAACAATTCTGCAGCAGCAAGGGACCAGATCTCTTTTTTGGTGATATTATGAATGTGAAAGGGGAGGAAAATGGTTTCTATTCTTGTAAAATGATTGGCCGTAAAAATAACAGATCCATCAGGGATATTGTGCTTTCCCGAAATCTTGATGTTTGCCTTTGAAAAGCCTGAAAAAGTCTTAAGTGTATAACTGGATAATTCAAATGCAA
>Ga0307988_1000350_pt1 | contig 33050 bp, 31 predicted proteins | sample EllFjometagen183_FD_203166 | JGI IMG/M metagenome (GOLD analysis project Ga0307988, IMG submission 203166) | Marine microbial communities from Ellis Fjord, Antarctic Ocean - #183 | ecosystem: Environmental > Aquatic > Marine > Unclassified | place: Southern Ocean | collected 2014-10-08 | reverse complement strand
CCCCCACAGATCTTGAGTTTTTATCGCTTCCCAATTTAATTGTTACACCCCATATCGGCGGCAATGCAAAAGAAGCCATTGAAGCCATGGGAAGAAGCGCCATCAAGCATCTTAAAACTTATTTTTTTAAAGGATAAAGGCTAAGCATGTCTTATATTTTTTTGTCCCATGTTTTTGATGCCGATACCCCACTCTATGGCGGCGCAAAAGGATGGGAGTGCATTAAGGACAAAGAAATCCAAAAAGGTGATTCCTGTAATACAAGCCTTTTTAAGCTGCCGGGTCATGCAGGTACCCATGTGGATGCGCCATTGCATTTTATTGAAAATGGAAAGTCACTTGAGGAATATACTGCTGAAAACTGGGTATTTTCAAATCCGGTCCTTATTTTTCTGGAACCTGAAAAAGGCGGGATAATAAAGCCTGAAGATTTAAACGTTTCACAAAGCGATCAAACGGATATGGTTCTTTTTTGTACGCCCTTTGAAAAATGTCGATCCCATGAGATATACTGGAAAGAAAACCCCGGCATCGCTCCTGAAACAGCTGATTATTTATTAGAACAATGCCCGAATTTAAAAATAATCGGCATGAATTTTATTTCAATATCCAGTTTTAAACACAGAGATATCGGAAGGTTGTCCCATAAAGCGTTTTTGGGAAAAGGGATCAGAATTATTGAGGACATGCATTTGTTGCCCCTTCAACCGGATGACCATATTAAACGCGTGATAGTTTTACCCTTAAGAATTACGGCCGGGGACGGGGCTCCCTGCACGGTTATTGCCCAAAAGGAAAAATCATAATGCAGCCGGAAGCCGTTTTTTTTGATTTTGATGGGGTTATCGTGGATTCTGTTGATATAAAGGCAAAGGCCTTTGGCATATTGTTTGAAAGCTATGGCAGCCAGATTCAAAAAAAAGTAATGGCACACCATTTAAATAATGGCGGCATGACACGATCAGAAAAAATTAAATATTATTTTGAGGCCTTTGTGGGCCAGAAAATTTCAGGAAACAAATTGATGACGTATTGTGAAAAATTTTCAAAGATTGTTGAAAAAGAAGTTGTGGCAGCTCCTGAGATTGCCGGGGCAAAAGGTTTTTTACAAAAAGCCTCCAAGATTATTAAATGCTTTATTGTTTCTGCTACTCCTGATGATGAACTGATTCGAATTGTTGAAAAGCGCGACTTAAAAAAATATTTTGTTGAAATCCTGGGCTCCAATCGCTCAAAAACAGAAAATTTAAACTATCTTTTAAAAAAATACAATTTAGCAGGGTCTCATTGCAGATTTTTTGGTGATGCCATAAATGATTATAATGCGGCAAAAAACTGTGGTGTGCCCTTTGTTGGGATTATACCGGGTACAGATGCGCCTCTGTATAAAAAGGCACCTGATATTGATTGGCAAAAAAATTTTAGGGTAACCAATATTTAACATTATTCAAAGGACTCACTCATTATTATGTGAGAGGTAAATATTATCATGAAAGCTAAAATCCGGAATAAATTAAAGAACAAATTGCCATCCATCGGCAGTTGGATGCAGCTGCCTGATCAATCTGTTGCGGAAATTATGGGGAATTCAGGGTATGACTGGATTGCTGTCGATATGGAACATGGCGCGTTTTCAAAAAACAATTTGCCAGGGATTTTTGGTGCCATTGCTTCCGGGGGAGCCGCCCCTTTTGCAAGGGTGGCAATTGCAGATTCAGTCTGCATAAAAGAAGCTTTGGACACCGGTGCAAAGGGATTGATTTTTCCGATGATTGAAACAGGCGACCAGCTTGAAACTGCTGTTTCTAACGCCCTTTATCCGCCACTGGGTAACCGGGGTATTGGATTTTGCAGGGCAAATATGTTTGGAAAAAATTTTAAAGGCTGTTTTGAAAATGAGAATAATCCTATTATTGTAGCGCAGATTGAACATAAAAGGGCGGTTGAAAATATTGATTCCATCCTGTCTGTAAAAGGGCTTGATGCAATAATGATCGGGCCTTATGATTTATCAGGATCCATGGATATGACAGGAGACTTTGAAAACCCTGAGTTTGTTGCGGTTCTCAAAACAATATTTGATAAAGCGGTTGAGCATGGCATTGCAATGGGATTACATGTTGTGGCGCCCCAAAAGCAAAAGTTAAAAGAGAAAATTGATGAAGGATATCAGTTTATCGCCTATGGGATAGATGCTGTTTTCCTTTATAATTCTTCAGAAAATCCAGAAATGAAAAAAAAGGTCAATCAATGATGGAAAATATGAATATTATCGTATTTGGAGGGTCAGGCTTTTTAGGGTCTCATGTCTGTGATAAATTAAGTGACGTTGGACATGATGTGACAATATTTGATATTTCCAGGTCCGGTTATCTGCGGGATGACCAGAAAATGATCGTCGGTGATATCCTTGATGAAGCAAAGGTAAAAGCTGCAGTTAAGGGCAAAGAGATTGTATTTAATTTTGCAGGCATTGCAGATATTGGAGATGCAGACAATCGACCGGTGGATACTGTCAAATACAATATACTGGGGAATACCATACTCCTTGAGGCCTGCTGTGATTCAAAGATCAAACGGTACGTTTTTGCAAGTTCCGCCTATGTATACAGTAATTCCGGCGGGTTTTACAGGTGCAGCAAACAGGCCTGTGAACTTTATATTGAAATGTTTAATAAAAATTATGGACTGGAATATACCATCCTTCGGTATGGATCCTTGTACGGCCCAAGGGCGGGTGCGGATAATGCCATTTTTAGATTTGTTGCCCAGGCATTGGAGGAAAATAAAATCAATTATTACGGCAGCTCTGAAGCCTTGCGTGAATATATACACGTTGAAGATGCAGCCCTGTGCAGTATGGAGATATTAAAACCCGATTACAAGAATCAAAATATTGTATTAACCGGACATCAGGCCATTAAAGTGGGAAATGTTTTAAAAATGATCGCAGAAATGCTTGGCAAGAATATTGAATTTGTATTTGAAAACAATCCAGCTAATAGTCATTATGAAATAACCCCTTATTCATTTAACCCTAGGGTCGGCAAAAAATTAACAACCCCGTTTCATGAAGATCTTGGCCAGGGGATATTGCGTGTTATTGAAGAACAATATCTGGAAAAACATCCTGACCTGCATAAGGAGCAGGGGCTGTTCCTTAAATAATATAACTAGGGTCAGGCTTGCATAGTTGCGTTTAGTGAGCGGTAAACGCAACTATGCAAGCCTGACCCCGAACACATTGGAGAAAAATATGAATATTGTTGCTGTTATCCCCGCCCGTATGGGCTCATCCCGGTTTCCAGGCAAGCCCATGGCTAAAATACATAGTGTTCCAATGATCGGGCATTGTTATCTGCGGACCCGCATGTGTAAAGCGTTGTCACAAACCTACGTGGCAACCTGTGACGAAGAAATTTATGATTATATTGAGTCCATCGGCGGTAAAGCAGTCATGACGTCTGACAGTCATGAAAGAGCCACAGACAGAACTGCCGAGGCCATGCTGGCAATTGAAAAAGTCACAGGAGAAAAGGTTGATATTGTAGTTATGGTGCAGGGTGATGAGCCCATGGTGACTCCACAAATGATTGAGGCATCTATTGATGGCATTCAAAAAGATGATGCGATTAATGTTGTCAATTTAATGGCGCAAATGAAGACAATAAATGAATTTAAAGATCCCAATGAAGTCAAGGTTGTTGTAGATCTTATGATGGATGCCATATATTTTTCCAGGGAGCCTATTCCTTCTATGAAAAAGGGTGTGGATAATGTTCCCATGATGAAACAGGTTTGTATCATACCATTTAGGCGAGAATTTTTATTGAAATTTAATGATATGCCGGAAACCCCTCTTGAAATAATTGAATCTGTTGACATGATGAGAATTATTGAAAATGGAGGAAAGGTCCGCATGGTGAAAATTGAAGACATTTCCTTAAGTGTTGATACGCCTCAGGATCTTGAAAATGTTGTTGAAATGATGGAAAAAGATGAGCTGATGAAATCATACATTTAACTCAACAGGCTAATGAGGTCAGGCTTTCGTAGGTTGCGTTTAGCGCTTGCTAAACGCAACCTACGAAAGCCTGACCCCAGATAAGGAGAATATGGGCATTTATTTAGTTACTGGAGCAGCAGGATTTATCGGAAGTGCTCTTGCAAAAAAGTTATCAGAGATGGGAAACAGGGTTGTAACTATAGACAACCTGTCAACGGGGAATACTGAGAGTATTCCTGAAGGGGTTGAGTTTGTTAAGGGGGATTGTCATGATAAGGCTATATATAAAAAAATCCCCCAATGCAGATATGATGCCATTTTTCATATTGCCGGACAGAGCTCAGGTGAAATCAGTTTTGACGATCCATCCTATGATTTAAGAACAAATACGGAATCAATATTGCATATACTAAATTATGCAATGTCCTCGGGCACAAACAGAATTGTATGTGCGGGTACAATGTCGGTTTATGGAAAAGTGGGGGATTGCCCAATTTCAGAAGATCATTCAACCTTTCCGGAATCCTTTTACGGGGTCGGGAAACTGGCCAGTGAGCATTATTTAAGGATATATGAAAATTATGGTATTCGCTCAACGTCTTTAAGGCTTTTTAATGTATATGGGCCGGGGCAGAATCTTGCAAATATGCGGCAGGGTATGGTGAGTATTTTTATGGGGCAGATGGTTATGAACGGGAAAATACATGTTAAGGGCAGCCCGGACCGGTTCAGGGATCTTGTATATATCGATGATGTTGTGGACGCTTTCCTAAATTGTCTTGATTGTGAAAGCTCGTATGGAAAAATTATTAATATTGGTACGGGTGTTCGAACCACTGTAGGAGAACTCATTGACAAAATGATTATGCTTTATGGGAATGATATCAAAGTAACGTATGAAGGTTCAACGGCCGGTGATGTCCATGGTATCTACGCTGACATTACAAGAGCTCAGCAAAAATTAAACTTTGTACCCAAGATCGATTTGGAAACAGGGTTGTCAAAAATGCTCAAGTGGGTGAGGGGTCAAACAAATAATGCCTGAATGTCGAATCTGTGGCGCCAATGAATCACACCAGAGCGTAAAAGCCGATTTTGTTTACGGCGGAAAGGATTTTCATAACTTCTGGTTTTGTGAAAAGTGTAAGATTATTTATCTTTTCCCCTTTTTATCCATTAAAGAAGAAGCATTTTTTTATAAAAAAGAGTTTGAAAAGTTTATGGATTCAAGATCTGGATCTGAACGCGATTGGTCTGGGGCTGATGAACATGTAAAAACAAATCAGGATCAGGTTATTAGAAGATGGCATTTTCTTGAACCTTATGTGAAAAAAGGATTGGATATTCTCGAGATTGGCTGTTCATCTGGCTTTATGATGAATAAATTCAGGGACTCCGGGATGAATTGCACGGGGATCGAACCTTCAGGAGCATTCCTGCCGTTTTTAAAGAAGAAGGGTCACAAGGCGTTTCCAGATTTAAAGACAATGAAACAGGAAATGCCAAAGCAATTTGATTTAATCGTCCATTTTTTTGTTTTAGAGCATATCAGAGATCCGTTTGCTTTTTTTGAAGAAACATATGCCATGCTTAAACCCGGTGGAAAGATTATCGCTGAAGTCCCCTGCGCCAATGATCCATTGACATCTATGTATAATATTCTCGAATTTGAAAAATTTTACTGGTCCATAGCACACCATTATTATTACAATCCGGAATCGGTGTCATATATTCTTGAAAAATTAGGTTATCAATATGAATTGATCCCTGAACAGCGCTATGACCTGTCAAACCATATGACATGGATGATGGAGGGAAAACCAGGCGGCCAGGGAAAATATGATCACATTTTCACCAGGCAGTTAAATGAAAAATATATGGATGACCTTAAAAGTAAATGGCAGTGTGATACAATGATTGTGGTGATAAATAAATAGTGTTTGAACGAAAACTCACCCATCTGCTGCGTTGCTGCAAAATTATGCCAAATTATAAATCGGGTCTCATGTACTACAGTACATTCCGGTTTCAGAATTTCTTACGCCTTGCATATGGGCAACTTTGTGAGCATAGGCTCCTCTACGAGCTGTCCAAACACGGGTTTTCAGTCAGGCAATCAATCAGGGTTAATTTTAAAAAGGATTATAAATGTTAAAGAAATTAATTAAAAAAATAGTGAATAACGCAGGATATGATCTGATTAACACAAAAGCCATGCCGGAAGTTATTTATAGTTTGGATGACAAATTTAATCCTTTATATAATCTTGCCCAGGATAAATGTCAGATGGCCAATACGGATAATTTTTATAGAAGGCAAAGACACTACACCCTTAATTATTTATTGTGGAGTTTAAAAGTGGATAAGGGTGATTTTTGTGAACTGGGTTGCTGGAGAGGGTTGTCTGCTTATCAGATTGCAAGTCACATGAAATCTTCTGGCAGCAAAAACCTTTTGCATATTTTTGATTCCTTTGAAGGTTTATCAGAATACAAGGATGTTGACATCGTTCAAGGCGTCAAACAGGACTTTGACAAAAGAAGAGAACAGTTCGCGTGCGGCGAGGATATTGTACGTTCAAATTTAAGTGAATTTGATTTTATAAATTATTATAAAGGGTGGATTCCAGAAAGGTTTGATGAGGTTAAGGATAATCAGTTTTCATTTGTTCACATTGATGTTGATTTGTATCAGCCTATTTTCGATTCTTTTGAATTTTTCTATCCAAGGCTGGTGAAAGGCGGCATCATGGTTTTTGATGATTATGGATCAGCCATGTTCCCCGGTGCTAAAAAAGCGGTTGATGAATGCTTAAAAAAACATGACGATTGTTTTTTTTTGCCTCTTCCCTCCGGCCAGGCATTTTTAATTAAAGAATGAGATCGTTTATCCGTGGGTAATAGATGGCAAAGGTAAGAATCAGGAACAATACCCGGAGTGGGAAGAATAATTATGGAAAGATCAATTTTAAAAAAAATGAGCGGTAGTACAAAACTCTCGAATCTTCTTGTCACTAAGGAAGAGCATATTTTGTTGAAAAATTTAAGCGCCTCCTTGCCGGATATTATTTTAAATGACCGGCAGATCTGTGATTTTGAGTTGCTGACAACGGGTGTTTTTTCTCCTTTAAAGGGGTTTATGAAACATATCGATTATGCGTCTGTCCTGGACCGCATGCGTCTTGAAACAGGAGAAATCTGGCCTGTACCTGTTTGTCTGGATATTCCTGAAAGCCTTGCTATTAAATTGGAAATTGGCCAGTCCGTGGTCCTGAGAGACCCGGAGGGTTTTCTTCTTGGGATTATGAATGTTGAAGATATCTGGCCCCTGGATATCGAGAAAGAAGCAATGGCTGTTTATAATACCCTGGATAAATCTCATCCCGGTGTTAACTATCTTTATAATAAATCAGGCAAATATTATATCGGAGGTGTTGTTCAAGCCCTGAATCTTCCCATACACCCTGATTTCAAACAGATACGGAATACGCCAGCCGAAGTTAGAGAAAAATTTTCCAAGCTTGGCTGGAAACGGATTGTAGGGTTCCAGACCCGGCAACCCCTCCACAGGAATCATTTCGAAATGACCATACAGGCGATGCAGAAGGCCCGGGCAAACCTTCTTCTTTTGCCCATAGCCGGTGTTACAAAACCCGGAGATTTTGATCATTTCACCCGGATGCGCTGTTACCAGAAAGTTGCAGCACATTATCCCCCTGATTCCTATGTATTAAACCTGCTGCCCCTGGCCATGCGGATGGCCGGCCCCCGAGAAGCCATCCTCCACATGATCATAGGAAGAAATTTCGGCTGTACCCATTTTGTCATCGGCCATGATCATGCATCGCCGGGCAACGGCAGCAGTGATAAACCCTTTTATCAATATGATGAGGCAATAAAACTTGCCGGCAATGTCCATAAAGAGATAGGGGTTGAAATCATCACGTTTGAAGAGATGGTTTATCTTCCCTTTGAGGATGAATATAAAATTGCCACGGAAGTCCCCAAAAATACAGATACCATCTCCTTTACCGGAACGGATATCCAGAAAAGAATCCGATCCGGCAAAAAAGTACCGGACTGGGCCACTTTTCCCGAAGTGATCCAAGAGCTTCAGAAATCGTATCCTCCGCCTTTAAAACAGGGATTTACCATTTTCTGCACGGGACTTTCCGGTGCCGGCAAATCCACTATTGCCAAAGTCCTTCATTCAAAATTCCTTGAAATTGGGACCAGGCCAGTCACCCTTCTGGATGGTGACATTGTCCGAAGACATCTTTCTTCTGAACTCAATTTTTCCAAGGAACACAGGGATATAAATGTAAAAAGGATTGGTTTTGTAGCGGCTGAAATTACAAAAAACAGGGGAATTGCCATCTGCGCTCCCATAGCACCCTATGAAAAAACTAGAACCCGGATCAGGGAATCCATTGAAGCTCATGGCGGTTTTTTTGAAATCCACATCTCCACCCCCATCGAGGAATGTGAAAAAAGGGACAGGAAAGGGATGTATGCCAAAGCAAGGGCAGGTCTTTTAAAGGGGTTTACCGGTGTGGATGATCCATATGAAGAGCCTGTAAACCCAGAGCTTAACATTGACACTACAAGCCTGACACCGGATGAGGCTGCCCAGGAAGTCTTGCTTTACATCAGTCGGAAAGGGTTTATTTAAAGCAGACAATTTTCAGAGATCTCGTATAGATAATATTGGGAAAAAAGATATGAATATAATAAAAGAAATTTTCAGGGAAATAAAGCAATGGGTGCTTGGTATTTTTGCTCTTCTTCCGGGAAGAATCGGAAGATTCTTACGATATCTGGTTTTTTCTCCTTTTTTTAAAAAATGTGGGAAAAAAGTGTCATTTTCTCCCCATATTGTTGTTCAGGGGTTCAGAAATATCAGCATGGGAAATAATATAACGGCCGGTTCCTATCTGCGGTTATACGCAAAGGGAAATGATAATGAAGAAATCATCATCGGGAACCATGTTGCTTTTAATGATAATGTCATGGTGAATGCGGATTTTGGAGGGTATATCTCCATCGGTAATAATGTAGCCATAGGCCCGAATGTTGTCTTTCGAGCAAGTAACCATAAATATGGGAAAAAAGATGTACTGATTAATAAACAGGGGCATCAAAAGGGGAGAATAATAATAGAGGATGATGTCTGGATATCTGCAAACGTGGTGGTTTTACCGGATGTTACTATAAAAAAGGGTGCGGTTGTTGCGGCAGGCGCAGTTGTTACAAAGGATGTTGAAGCATATAAAGTGGTAGGAGGGATACCGGCAGTAAACATTTCCGAGAGAAAATAAGATGTTAAACATTATTATTTCACATAAATTAACAAATAAATTATTCGGGAAACTTTTGATTGCCGGGGAAACATATTCATTTATTTCATTTCGGGATCTATCGAAAAGTGAAATCGCCACGGCCAGGAAATATAATGTACAAAGACATTTATTAACCAGTTTAAATGCTGAAAGAGTAAAAGATTTTTTTTGTGAACTTGATACCTTCTGGGATAATTTAATAACACCTTTTGACAAACATCATCCTTTTTGGCGAAATGTTTTTTCAACAAAAATGCAGGAATGGGAAAAATCACCTGTTTATCTTATCTTAGTATTATATTCTCTGTTAAATTCAGGATCTCCAGGATCTCCAGGACATCAGGAAAAATCAAAACTCATTATCATTTGCAACAGCATTGAAGAGAGTATCGTTTGTCAACAATGGGGTGGTTTTCATGGCTGGGAGGTTTTAGATAATTATTTTGGCAGCTATCCAAAATTCATTGTAAGAACTTTACAGGAATCGAAAAATAGTTTTAATTTTTTAATTGTTGCCTTAAAATTAATTGTTAAAAAGATTTTTTCATCAAAAGCGGATCTCGATACAAACACAAAAAAATCAAAGGTTTTAATTTCCACCTTATTTTATGAAAATTGTTTTGTTAACGGTCAGTATACAGATCATTTTTTTGGAGAACTTGAGCAATTGCTTAAAAAAAATGATTATGAAACTGAGTATCTGGCAGCTCCGCTTGGGAATTATTTTAAAACTGTCAACAAGGCCCGGAAAAGAAAGTCTTTTTATATCCCCTATTCAATGATCTCATGGCTGGATGTGGCAAGAATACTGGGCTCATTGTTAAAGAAAAAAAAATATATAAAAAAAGCCATTTTTAAAAAAACTGATTTTTCAGCATTAATTAAATGGAGTATGAGGCGAAATATCAGTTTTTTTAATTGCGACGCTGAGGTCTTTTATTTAGCTGTTAAAAAATTGTGTAAAAATAAAAGCTATGATAAATTAATTCAATTGTATGAAGGTAATATTACTGAAAAAGCATCCATACAGGCCTTTAAAAAATTCAATCGAGGTAAAAAAATACTGGGTTATAGTTTTGCTGTTGTTTATCCTTTAAATTTGAAAATACACAGGACATCCAAAGAAAGTTCTTGTGCTCCTTGTCCCGACCTTTTGGTTACCAGCGGAATGGAAACAAAAAAACTGCTGTCCAATTGCGGGGATTATGAAAATATAAACATATTATCCGGTTGTTCTTTGCGTGAATTTCCTAATATTAATGTATCTGAAACCTTAGAAGATGGTGCTGATAATACTATTTTAATTGCACTTGATGGTACCTGGTCCAGTGTATCGTTTTTGGACTGGATACTGTTAAACTTTAAACAGCTTAAAGACAATTATAAGATCGTGTTAAGAGGGCATCCAAGCGTACCAGTTGAAGGCTTATTATCTCAATGTGTAAATAATAAGCTGCCCTCAAATTTTCAAATCTCATCAGGAACACTTGAGGATGATCTATCAAGATGTTTTTGCGTGATTTACAGACAAAGTTCCGTTGGGCTGCAGGCCTTAATGAGCGCAATTCCAGTGATTCAATTGAATATTGATTCCCCATTAAACGGGGACCCCATAGAAAATTTACATGATTGCAAATGGGTTGTTGATAATATGGATGATTTAAATATATCGTTAAAAAAAATAACCTCTTTACAGATTGATGAGAAAAAATCTGGAATGATAAAGGCAAAACAATATTCTGCCAAATATTTTACCCCTCCGGATCATGAGACCTTAAACTCTTTTTTAAATTAAAATATACGATTATGGAAAAAACCTATTCAAGTAATGATTTAACACTGATTATCCCAACCAAGGACCGCCCGGATAAAATCAGGGATTTGTTAGACAGCATTGTCACACAAAGTGTTCAGTGCAAAAGGATCATCATTGTTGATGGTGGGAAAAGTATTGAAGAGATTGTGCTTTCATATCAAAGCCTTCCAATCGAATATTATCCCTGCCATCCGCCGGGACAGATCAGGCAGAGAAATCTTGCAATGACCAAACTGGAAGATGAAGATAAACTGGTGGCCCTTTTTGATGACGATCTTGTTTTAATGCCGGATGCTATAAGACACATGATTGATATGTGGAATAATGTTGAAAGTCAGACAGCCGGCATTTCGTTTAATATTATCAATAATCCGCCGTTTAAACATAATTTGCTTAAATATCTTACGGGCATGAGCCATAAAAATATGGGAACAATCCTTCCCTCTGGATACAATGTGCCGATTTCTCCCACCAAAAAAAATATTAAAACCCAATGGCTTTGCGGCGGTGCGACCGTTTGGAAAAAAAGTATCCTGGAAGAACATATAAACAATGAAGTCCAGTCCAGATGGGCGATTTGCGAAGATATTATTTTCAGTTATCCGCTTTCCAAAAAATACCCCTTGTATGTATGCTCGGATGCAAAGGTCCGCCATGAACATGTGTACGATCATAATGCAAAAGTAGATCACAAATATTATGGCCGCACGGCTACTTTGTGGAGGCTGCATTTTGTTGAGTTAAACCAAACCCTTTCTAAAAAATTATTTTTTTATATGATTTTTGTTCAGATTTTCATCAGGCTTTGTACTGCTGGAGTGTTTTTTAAAAAATCAGAATTTGATTACGCGTGCGGTCAAATATCAGCCCTTAATATGGCAATAAAGGTATTCATAAAAAAGAAAAAAATAATTAGTGTTTTGGAAGAAGATTTTTAAATCTTGATTTTAAAAAGGAAACTATCCTTTAAAGAATATCCAGACTGCTTAAAACAAGGCAGATTTTTTTTATTCAGGCATTGCATATGAAAATAGCTATAACAGGCGGAACCGGTTTTATCGGGGAAAAATTAGTTTTAAAACACCTGGAAAAAGGTGATTCAGTAAGGGTGTTGACCCGAAAATCCGGTAAGGATTCCGGACTGCCAAAAGAGGTTGAGATCCATAATGGGGATTTGAATGGAAAATCAGACCCTTTAATTTCTTTTGTAAATAATTCAGATATTTTGTACCATTGCGCTGCAGAACTCAATAACCCGAAGTTAATGCATCTTACACATATAAAAGGAACAAAAAAATTATTGGATGCTGCCTCCGGAAAAATAGGGCGCTGGGTGCAATTAAGCAGTGTGGGAGTTTACGGGTCCCATAGAAAGGGTATTATTGATGAAACCATCAAGATTAATCCTGTAGGTGAGTATGAAGTGACAAAAGCCGGGTCAGATGAAATCATTATGGATGCTGGCTTGAAAAATAAAATTGAGTATTCTATCCTTCGGCCCTCAAATATTTTTGGACCCACCATGAAAAACAGGTCTTTATTCCAATTGATAAAAATGATTGACCGGCAATTGTTTTTTTTTGTCGGCAGACCCGGGGCATCGGCAAATTATATTCATGTGGATAATGTGGTTGACGCCTTGATAAAATGCGGAAAGAAAAAGGCTTCACTTAACCAAATTTTTAATATTTCAGATTATATGGTAATGGAAGATTTTATTGCAATTATTGCAAATAAATTAAATAAAAAAGAACCGAATTTCAGGCTACCGGAAAATATAGTACGATTGACAGCAGGGTTGGCAGCTATATTATCCAGAGTGTTTGCCAAAATCCCTTTAACCCCGGCAAGGGTTGATGCACTCACGCTGAGATCTTCATATTCTATTGAAAGAATAACAAATAAACTGGGTTATTCACATGGGAAAACAATGGAACAGGGATTAGAAGAGATGGTGAAAACCTATAAAACAAAATGAGAAAACAGGGTTTATCTGTGAATAAAAACATAAAGATTTGTAGAGTCTCCACGGTCGCATATTATGTGACAAATCATATCAAACCGATTGCTGAGCACTTGCGAGATAAAGGCATTAAAGTTGTTTTGATATGCTCCTATGGGCCTGAAATACACCAGATAAATCTGGGGTCCGGCCTGTCCTATGAAGAGATTGAAATAGCCCGCCAGGTTGATCCTAAGAAAGATATTATAACTTTATTTAAATTGATCAGGGCCTTTAAAAAACATAAATTTGATATTGTTCATTCCACAACCCCGAAAGGGGGATTGTTATCATGTGTCGCCGCTTTTTTAGTGGGGGTGCCAGTGAGACTCCACACCTGGACCGGGCAGCCATGGGTTACATTAAGGGGACCTAAAAAGCTGGTAACCATGTTTGCTGATATACTGATTGGTCTTCTTTGTACCAAATGTTATGCAGACAGTCCAAGTCAGCGCGATTTTTTGATCCAAAAAAAAATAATTCGCTCTAAAAATATTAAGGTTATTCATAAAGGGTCACTTTCAGGGGTTGATATTGAAAAATTTCAGCCTCAAATATTGAATTCATCTGACAAAGATATTCTAAAAAAAGAGATAGGACTGTCAAAAAAATCAAAAATAATTACCTTTATCGGACGTATAAACAAAGACAAAGGAATCATAGAGCTTATATCTGCATTCAAAAAAACCTTGGAAAAAGGATATGATATTGATCTTTTATTGATAGGGCCTCTGGATCAGGACAGTGAAGGGTATGGGTTTGTGAATCTGAAAGAATATATTAAAGATTGTTCAAGGATTCATTATGTCGGATATCAGAAGCAACCTGAAGATTACCTGGCTATTTCAGATATCTTTTGCCTGCCAAGTTATAGGGAAGGGTTTGGAACAACTGTGATTGAAGCTGCCGCCATGGGGATACCCTCTGTGGGTACAAAAATAAACGGCCTTGTGGATGCCATTGTGGATGGAGAAACAGGCATATTGGTAGAATTGAAAAGTGTTGAAGGTTTAGTTTCTGCTTTCAGGCGGTTACTTGATAATCCTAAAGATATAGAAAACATGGGGAAAAAGGCCAGATTAAGGTGTGTTGAGAATTTTGACCGAAAAGTAATCAATGATTTGTTGACCCAAGAATATTTGAATATTTTAAATGCAGATTAAGATAAGCTTTTCCCATTGTGATATTTTTGTCTAACCTTAATAGTAGTTTTCGCCGATTTTGTCCGGCAAATTACAAACCTGATCCCAGATGAAATAATTTGACAGATAAAAAAAATAGGACTATTATAGGTATAATTATCAGCCTAAAAAGGATACAATTATGCAAATAAAAAACTACTTATCTTCTACTCAACTTTCAAAAAAAACTGCAGCCACACTCAATTCATTGGAGAATGGGGAAACTGACAAATTAATCATTTTGAAAAATAATTCTCCAAAGGCAATCCTTATGTCATTTGAATCCTATGAGGCAATGGAAGAAGAGATGGAAGATCTTCGCCTGACAGCTCTTGCACTGTCCAGGATTCAAAATTTTAGTCCCCAAGAAATTATCACCCACAAAGAAATGATGGATAAATATGTAAAATGATTTGGGAAATCGTTTACCATAAAGATGTAGATGGAGACCTTGAAAGAGTGGGGCCTTCTGCTGCAAGAAGAATCATTTTTACAATTAATGAAAAACTCACCAAAGCACCTGAAAAATTTGGAGCACCATTATCAAACAATCTTAAGAATTTTCGAAAACTAAGAATCGGCGATTTCAGAGTCGTCTATCAGGTGTTCAATAAAAAAGTAATTGTTTTTGTTTTAGCTGTAGGCCCGAGAAGGGACAAAGAGATATATAGAGCAGCTTCAAAACGAATTTAATATCAAAGAATCTGAAAGAAATGATGGCCTTCTCTATGGCCATTAAGATATCCCGCCAATAAGCATAGTTTCGCAAGATCGTAATAAATCCTATAAAAATCTCAATACTCAATACATCTAAGTGACCAAAACATTTATGTTGATAAGGATTGAAGCAGGCTGCCCTTCATTCCTTGCCAGATTCTTTTGTTGTAAATGATAGAATGTTTCATCTTTTGAATGCAAAATCTTGGCTTGATAAGTATCATAAAAAGTATTATATATAGTATTATTAATATCTATTTTAGATTGAAAAATGAGGTTTATTATGAATACTATAACAGCCAATCAACTCAAAACAAAAGGTGTTACCGCTATCCAGGAAAATATTTCAAAACATCATGAGTTGGTTATTACAGTTCGAGGTAAAGAAAAATTTGTAGTAATGGATATGAAGCATTATAATTATCTAAGAGAATGTGAGCTTGATGCTGCATTACACCAGGCAAAAGCTGATTATCAAAATGGAAACTATATCACAGAAAATGTTGAAGCCCATGTCAAAAGAATTACAAAGTGACATATAAACTCATCTACACAAATAGTTATATTAAACGGGCTTCAAAATTTGCTAAAAAACATCCTGATTTAGTATCTCAATATGGAAAAACGCTAAAACTTTTGGAGATAGATCCGAACCATTCCTCTTTGCGACTTCATCCACTAAAAGGAAAATTAAAAGATCTGTATTCGGTTTCTGTTAATATATCATATAGAATTACGCTTGAGTTTTTTATTACAGAAAAAGAAATTATTTTGGTGAGTGTTGGACGTCATGATGAAGTTTATTAGTCGCTATATTGCTTCAGCTAATAAAAAATAGTTCAACTTTGGTTACAGATTTTTTATGAGAGGCCCAATATAAGTCGACCTATGCACGGGCCAATATCTTAAATGGTTTGATAGCCTTTAAAGCATCTGCTTCTGCCTGTTTTACCCTGTACAAATCCCATCGGAGCTGTAAATTGACCCAAAAATCTTCTGACATTTCGAAAAATTTTGCCAACCGCAATGCAGTGCTTGGTGTCACGCCACGTCTTTTATTTATGATCTCGTTAACACGCTGATAAGGAACGTGGATGGCTTTTGCCAATTCTCGCTGGGTCATACCCATAGGGATTAAAAATTCTTCAAGAAGCATCTCCCCGGGATGAGTCGGCTCTCTGTTTGTCGGTATACGTATCATGTTCACCTCTTATATTTTAATGGTAGTCAACGATTTTTACCAGATTTGCATATCCATCTTTCCAAATAAAACAGATTCTAAATTGATTGTTTATTCTAATACTATGTTCCATTTTTCTATCTCCGGATAATGATTCAAATCGATTGCCTGGTGGAATTTTTAATTCCTCTAAATTTATTATTGAATCAATTTGATCTAATTTCCTGACAGCAACCCTCCAAAGATTTTTCGGACAAGTCTTTCTCGCATCTTTTGTATTTTTGCCATTGAATATATCTTCTGCCCCTTTATCTTTAAATGAACTGATCATGAAAACATGATAGCACGGAACCCATGCTATTTCAATTGTTATTATACTCCTACCATTCGGAATATAAGGTCATTTGACCAGCGTCATCTATAATACCCACACGTAAAAAAATATTTATCGTTGATCAGTCATTATATATTTGCAGGTCTCAATCCGGCCATGCCCTCTCCTCAGTTTCATATTCAGCAATTTGGAAACCTTCTTGAAAGGATTTCATGAAATAGTTGATTCCATAAAACCGGAATCAGCTTGGATTATTGCTCCAGTTGATGAACCATTTGAAATAAAGAAGGGAATTGTTGTTTGCTCGACAAAGCATTTGGGCTTGGCGTAATTATCCTGAACACAAACATTACCGGTCCCATCCATTAGATTTTAATTGTCCTATGTAAATTTTGATGGGACAGCAGGTGCAAAATCATTTAGTTGGAAAGATACCCGGCCTGATCATTTGTTAATGCTGCCAAAGATGAAGTCAACTTTTGGTACTCAAAATGATAAAATAAATATTTTTGCTCTCCAGATATCAGGTCATCCTGAATATCATATACGATTTGAAGGTCCACCAATCTTTCTTTAAATGCCTTTAATGCGAGCATCATACGTTCTTTAAGGATTTTGATCTGCTGGGTCTGAATCCTTATTTTTTTTTCAACCCATTGTATCTGGCGGTAAAGTAAAGTTATCTGATTAGTGATTCCTATTTCAGCTTGTTTCACCCTCACTTTTGCTTTTTTAAATCTCATTTTAGCCTGACGATAATTTTCTTTTGGATCCAATGGATAGAAAGGATATATAAAAAGAATACCGGCTTGATATTCTGTCTCTTCCAGATTGTTAGCACTGCCAAAAGAAGGCCCATGACCCTTTTTGTTGATATTGACATACAGATCAACCTGGGGAAGGTATTGATTTTTTGAAACAGCCAGCAGTAGTTTTTCTTTTTTCAGGTTTGTATTTAGGAGGGCCAGTTCTTTGTTTTTGTCCTTTGCAAGAAAAATCAGGTCATCTAATGGTTCCAGGATATCATTCGTTTGAAACATACTGATAACCTTTATTTCCTCTATTGTGTTTAAAAGGGTTTTGAGAGTTTGCAAGCTGGCTTCGAAAGCGGTCATAGTTGAAAAGACCTGCTCTTTTGATTCATTGACCTTAATTTGGGCTGACAGGACATCAATTTCAGGTATCATGCCCAATCCAAGCTTTGATTTTAAATTTTCCAGCAGCTGCGTGTTGATGTCAAGTATCTCCTGGTATATATATTTTTCTTTTTGTCTTAAATCAGTCTGATAAAATGCAGTTTCGACCATTGCGATAAGATTTATTTGGGACTGATTTAAAAAATCTTTTTGAATATCACGATTAAATCGGCTTTCTTTAATCGATGCAAACGCAGGTCCCACAACGCCGTCTTTTAACAGATGATGTCTGTATAACAAGTTGATTTCCGTATAATAATTGTCCCTGGAAGCGACAACCATGCTATCTGTAAAAGATTCAAGGGAAAATCCTGGTCCAAACCTGTAATTTGTAAATTCTGAGTGAAGAGAGGAATAATCATATCTTCCATAATTAAATGAGGCTGACAGCTCTCCTCCCAAAGGAATCTTCTGGAAAATACCGGTTGTATAATGTTGATTTTCTGTTTCCAGGTCAGACGTATTTGGATTGTCTTCCCAGCGTGTATAGGAAGAATCCAGGTTAAGAATTGGAATATACTCTGCCAGTTTCTTTTTTATTTCAGATTTTCGAATTCCAAGTTCCAAGCGGTTCAGGCGGATTTCAGGATTATTTTTAAGGGCAAGTTTAACTGCCTCAAGCAGAGTCAACTCCAGGGAAAAACAATCTGGCGGCCACAAAATCAGGAGTATCAATATCCAGAAGGCCGGTTTTATTCGATTGTATACATTTTTTATCATCACAAATGAATATTATCCTTGGTAAGCCTGCCTTTAATTCGAAGCACTCTCTTAAACATCAAGGTTGCTATACGCTCATCTTCAACGATTATGCTCGCTTCTGCAGAAAATCCAGGCTTTACCTCATACCGGTTTCCAAACACGATCATATGGTAAGGCTTTTCAAGTATAAGTGTGACAGGATAATAATTTTCTTTTAAAGCTTGTGAACCATTTATAAAACTATTTATTTTTTCTCCCATCCCAATACTTGAGGAAGGTCCTCCAGCGGTGCTGTCAATCCCTGTAGTTAAAACTTTGGCATTGAAAAGCTTATATTCTCCTTTTGGAAAAGGTTTTATAGTTACACGGGCTTTTTGCCCGGTTTTTACTAAGGGAAAATCTTTTTCTGAAATCTGACACTCAATAAGATATTCATCGGTTCCTCCAATTTTTAAAACAACCTCGCCTTTGAAAACTGCCCTGCCTTCAAGGTGTTTGGTATCGTAAGTCATAATGATCCCGGAAATAGGTGCTGTAACTTTGGTCAACATGAGTTTTTTCATCACAGCTTCCAATTTTTTCTCTTCTGTTATGAATGCCTTTTGGGTTGTAATGAGTTCCTGCCTTAAAATATCAACCTCTTTCTTGCGGGCTAAAGCGTTTCTAAGCACAGCTCGCTGTCTTGCCAGTTTTGCCCGGGCCGTATCCATTTGATCCTTGTCATATTTATTCATTAAAAGTGCCAACCTGTCTTTGGCAAGTTCTAAATCAGTTAAGAATAGTATTCTCTGGTGGAAGCTGTTATCCAGTTCTTGTTGGGAAACTAATTTTAATGAAAATGCTTTTTCCATTCTGTCAAAATCAAGGTTTGCTTTTTCAAGTTTTTGATAGGCCCTCTTGACACTAAGCTGTCCAAGGCTTATTTCTTCCGCTTTCGGTCCTCTTTCCATGATTCTGAATCCGGCCTCTGCCTCGTTTAAAGCAGCATCTGCCTCGGCAATGGTACTTGATACGTTCACTTGTCTGATAGCAATGTTCTGTTTTGTTTTAGTAATGGTATTTTTTATTTCAGCTATTTTCTGCAGGCTTGATTCTGTTTCCAGTTTTCTTTCCCTGTCTTCCAGAGTAAAGAGTAAATTTCCTTTTTTTATTTTATCGCCCTCATTTACAACCATGGTTTTAATCAAACCGTCTATTTTTGGTTTGACATCTATCCATGAAGCGCAGATAACTTTGCCTTCCCCTTTTGCTGTAATATCCATCCTGAAAAACCAGAATAAAATTAAAATCAGGGTAAACAGCAGGGCCAATAATATTATAAATATCCGCAAGATATGATCAATAAAGGCAAATTGAAGCTTGATTCTCATTTGTTCTCTTTTATCCTTTTGGCTGTAATATGTTTTGATAAAGCCTGTAATAGTCACCCTTGCTTTTAAAAAGTGTGTGATGTGAGCCCTTTTCCACAATTTTACCCTTGTCCAGAACAATTATTATGTCTGCATCCCTCACCATTGAAAGACTGTGTGTAACCATAAAAACAGTTCGTCCCTTAAAGATATTTTTTAGGGCATCCTGGATCATGCCCTGGGTGGTCAGGTCAACACTGCTTAATGCTTCGTCAAGAATCAGGATTGGCCTGTTTAGTAAAATGATTCTAGCCAAAGCAATTCGCTGTCTTTCCCCACCGGAAAGGGTTTCTCCTTTCTCACCTACCAGGGTTTCATAACCATCTGGTAGTTTTGATACAAAATCATGTACATTTGCAGCCTTTGCAGCTTCAATCACACTGGTTTGGGAAAATCCTTTTTTCCAACAGATGATGTTATCAAAAATAGTGCCTGTAAATATAAATGGCGTCTGCATCATCACACCGATCTGTGCCCGTAAAAAATTAAGGGACATCTCTTTGATATCAATTCCATCAATTTTGATACACCCTTCACCCGGATCATAAAACCGGGGAATGAGACTGATAAGCGTTGATTTGCCTGATCCTGTCTGACCAACTATGCCTACTTTTGAACCTGCCGGGATGTTCAAATTGATTTTATTTAATGAAAGCTGATTGTCGGTATTATATCCAAAACAGACATTTGAAAAATTAATATCGCCTTTTATTTTTGTAGGTTTTACAGGGTTTGCAGGATTTTCAATTTCAGGTTCTATATCATATATTTCATAGAACCTTTTTGTATAGACAAGGGCTTCCTGAATCGGCACTAAAAGCCCCACCATATCTGTCAACGGATTATAAAGATATGCGATAAAAGTGGTAAAAGCGATTAGCTCCCCTACAGTCATTTGCCCTTTGATGACAAGCGTTGCACCAAACCAGGAGTAAAGCATTGTTCCCCCTGCTGTAGCAATCCCTCCAAGCAGCCCCTGGATATTGCTGATCACTCTCATTTCCATATTTTTTTTTCTGAATTCAAGCAGTAATAATTTTATCCGGTTTAAAATTCGATTCTCAATATTTAAAGCCTGGATTTCCCTGATGCCTGTAAAGGATTCATAATTTTTAGCAGAAAGCTCTGCTCTTTTTTCAGCAACAATTCGGGCATATCTTCGGACGATTTTAGACAGCACAAAAAATGAGAATGCCAGCCATGGCAATGTAACACCTGCTATTAATGCCAGTTTCCAGTTCATGAAACAAACAATTATGGGGACTATGCTTAAATAAAGTAGATTTGTTACACTCCTGTTTAAAATATCAATGAGTATCCGCCTGGACTGGGCAGCATCCAGGAATCTTGACAGGACTTCAGCTATTTCACGTGAATCAAAAAAAGAAAAAGACAGTTTTTGTAAATGCCTGAAAAATTTAAGCTCAATATCATAGGACATGGTATGCTGGATATAGGAAATATAATAGCTTCTTATGGACGAGAATAAAGATCTGAAACCCGTTAATATAAAGGTCGCACCAAGTATAACATAAAGCAATGAATCGTCCTGTCTTAACATAACATCATCAATCATCATTTTGGTTAGCCAGGGATAGGGCAATGATAAAAGTGTCAAAATAAGACCGGTAAAAATAAATACTAAAATATTTTTTCCGTAGGGTCTAAGTAGGGCTGAAAATTTTATAATGTTTTGGTATGATGATTTTGTGGGCCGGGAATATATCATAATCAATCCACAATATTAATAAGCCGGGCTGAATTTTTAGTTTTTTGGTATCGAGTAAAGATTCTTTCTGCAATTTTTAAAATCTCACAGTCATCAAGCCCTAATAATACATCATTATACATCACAACAATATTATTTTTACTCACAATAACAAATTTGCTTTTTACAGGTCTTTCCTCTCCTTTACTATTTTTAAAGATATCGGTTCCCAAAATTTTGCGATAATTTTTAATATAATCTTCTGTACAATTGATGATATCTATTATACTGTCCGCCGCATCTTGAGTGCTCTTGATAAAATATTTTGATTCAATCGAAAACAAATAAGGAACAAATTTTTTATTGTTCAAAACAATTAAACTAATACTTGCCATTTCAAGATGTTTAAAAGAAACCGTTAAAGTTTGCCTGTGTGTTATTTTCGATATAACCAGGTTTTTATTGCCGATATCTAAATCTTGCCAAATCTGAGATTGTGTATATTTGCTGTGGCTATCATTGCTATAGGTTAAATCCAATCGGCTCAAGTCACCAACTGTTTGAAAATCATATACGTTATTTAAAATTTCTTTGTAGTTTGTTTTGTCATAAGACTTTGCTGAATAGGTCTCAGGATATGTAATCATAGATGTGTCAATGGGTGGATAATTCAAAATACTCCATATTTTTTCATTTCCGTATTTATGGTAATGGTAACTTATAAATTTTTCCCCTTGAGAATAAATCATTTTAAATGGTGGAAAAGATCTCATCAATTCATGCATCTTTTGTCCATTATTTCTGTATGTTGTAGTATTTATATTTTGATTTTTAACCAAAGGGAACATCTCAATAATTGAATTGTTAATTTTTAAATATTTCCCTATCCTTTTTTCAATAAAGATTGCATGCCCCTCAATAGTAGATAGAAAGGCATGTATTCCGTCAGTGCTATTAATTTTTCTAAGTTTATCAATTAAGCTAATATTTTGATCCTGTAGAGCATGAACTAATTCATGAGCAATGTTCATTTTAGCAATGTCCATTGCATATTTGTTGTCAATTCCAAATATTCTGAGAACGGCAGGTATTCTTTGGGGAAGGAGATATAACTTTTGATCACATTTAGCATAGAAACCCAATATCATTTTTGCCAATAATCTGTTCTGAGTTGAATTTATATTTTCAGATGATATATCAGTATTGTTTTTTATTTTTTGTTGATACTCTCGAAGTAAGAGTGTTTCAGCTTTTTCTGTACTTATTAGATGAATTGTTGGTTTTTTTAAAAATTTTTTCCCTGCTATTTTCTCGATAATTGGTATTAAATCATTTACTATTTGGGAAGCTTCTTTTTTTTTATAAACAGTTTTTCCATCTTTTAGAATTTCATATACTTTTTTTAGATTATTATTTGCCTCATTACTTTCTGAGGTTGCTTTTTTATTACAACCATTAATAATTATAATTATAACTAAAAGAAAAGTCCAAATATGTCTTTTTTGATTTGCTCCCATGAAAAACCCCTAATAAAATATAAAATACTGAAATAATAAGTTTGCAATAATTTATTTGATATGAGACTCGTGCAGAAAATTATTAACACCAATATGTGTACGATAAGAATAAATTGTTATAATTTCTGCAAGAGCCCCAATATGAATAAGTAATTTATACATTATTCGAATTTTGAATACTCACTTTGTCCAGTAAATCCAAAGTCTATCGCTATTATCTCTCACCGGGCCCTATAAAGCCTAAATGGCAAGGTGCACAAAATGATTCGGCTATTCCAAGCCACCCAGTTTGAGATGGGGCAATCCTTGCCATCTGACCTGGGTTATAAAAATCCACAAGTCCCTGGGCCTGATCTGATAAGCTCGACCCACCGCCTGGACCAACGCTACCACCTGCAACTGTACCACCAAAGCCATTACTTGTAGGGTCACCTGAGTCTACGGCGTTGGAACCATTTGGCCCTATACCTGTTGCACCACCACATGCCCCGCCACATGCCCCACCATACATACCTTTGGATTGAAGGTTGTTATTGATTTTTACTTCTTCAATTTTTAAATTCAATTTTCTTTTCATAATTTTGTCCTTTTTGTAAGGATGTTATAATTTAATTGTTCAGGTTTTGTTTTTTCTTCAGTCCATTGGAACCACCTCCTTTCTTCAGTAGGAGTTGCAAGTTTTGCTCATTGGCAAAAACCTTTGGCAATACACAAAGTCATACAAATTTTTTGTCTAAATATTCTTTAATAATTGATTTAAAAAAGAATTGTTCAAAACTACAGTTTTTTGCAGTGGAAAAAATATCATTCTCACCTTGGGCAGCATCTGCAGCACACCCACCAGAACAGAAAGCTTCGATATCGCAACTTTTGCAACCGGGAATATTACCAGTAACCCTTTGAACTAAGTTTAGGTATTCTTTTGTTTTAAATATGGCATGAAAGTTTTCAATATTTCCCATTTTGGTTTTCAAAGTCCCACAAGGGAAGATATCCCCATTTGGGTATATGCATACCTCTTCTCCTGACACTGCATTGCAATATACCCCCAGGGTTTTTAACCCTAAAAGAGCATTCAAAGGGAACATGAGCATTCCAAAACTGACATCCACTCCTAATTTTATTGCATACAAAACAGCATTTTTTATTACTTTGGCTTTTTCCTCAGTCGGGGCAGTATCCAGACCTTGTTTTGATTCCATACACATACTTTGAAGTGATAAAGAAATTGAAGCGTTATAACTGTAGTTTTTATCTGCAATATAGGTAATCAAATCTTTTAAATTGTTATAATTATGATCCCCAATTGTCGCCGATATGGCCACATTGCAATTCGAAGAAATCAGGGTCTCTAAATTCTTGTTAATTGTTGAAAATGACCCTTTACCCGATTTGAATGTTCGGTAGGTATCATGAACCTTGTGCAATCCATCTATGCTAACGGAGATATTAACTGTATTTAAAGCTAATTTTTGAGCAATATTTTTTGTTACAATTGTTCCGTTGGTATTGAGAATATATTCAACATTGATATCGTTTTTCAAATAATCCACATACTCAAAAACTTGTTCGACTACAGGCCAGTTTAGAAGTGCTTCTCCACCAAAAAATCTGATTTGACAATGTTTACGATTAAATCGTTTTTGGAGATCAAAAAATAAAGTCAACGCCTTTTTGGCTATGGGCCAATTCATTTGTTCTTTTTGAGTGGGATCAATATAACAATAATCACATACCATATTGCACAAATTTGACATATTAAGACGTAACTTGCTTACTAATTGACCTTTTTCGATTTGTTCCAGATCAAGATTTCGATAACTTTGATTCGTTTCCTGTGCATTATCAAATAAGATTAACTGTTTGTCATACAACTTGGTTATTATGAGATTGGAATCATTAGAATCATACAATTCTGACACTTCATTTATAGTAGAACCGTTTTTGAACTGTTCAATTATAAGCATGATATCAGGTGTTGCTTTCAGACTCTGTCCATAAAACGCATTGTATAGTAAAACGTTAGAGGAGCCTTTAATTACTCGCAAATTTTTTGAAACTTGAAGTCTTGCCACTTGAGTTTGCGGATATTTTTGTTGCCATTCTTGTTCCACCTCATCTACAGACCGGTTATAAAATTCTTGAAATCGAGTTTTAAAAGTACTGTCCAGTCCGACGGCTGCTACACAGTTCATAAAATATTTTTCACCTTTCAGGTTGATAAGATATGAAACAAAGCTATGAGACTGGCGATAGCAAATATTTTCTCTTACTTTTGAATTATCTAAATCAAAAAAACTTTGTCTTGCTAACAATTCTAACTCACTGAAATCATAAATTTTTTTTTGACTACAAATTAAACAGAACGATTTTTCTAAATTGGGTTTGCTGAAATATTCGCACAGCCCCTCTTCAAGCCATATAGGAAGTTGACACGCCATACAGCCAAGAAAAATATGTACGAGTTCATGGGCCATTCCCATAAATAATCCTTGACTTTTGACATCGAGTTGCATGATTTTTTGTTGATCAATAATCATTAGATTACTGCTATAAACAAATGCATCAGCCCAATCAGGTGCAGTAGTAGGCCCCCAGAACTTTTGAAATTCATCTCGTTCTTTACAGATATAGATTATTATTTTTTTATCATTTTGAAAAATTTGATTAATAGGCAAAAAGAGTTTTAGACAAATGGAATGGTAAACCTTTTCCATAAAATCGGAAAACCCCCTTGCCTGACAATCAACACAGTCTGAATAAAGAGTTAAAAAATGTTTTGTTCTAAACTGTTTGATACAGTTCATATCAACTTTACTTTTTAGCCATTCAAAGTCTTCGTTGATAGAATCGGAAATCAAAAAATTTAAATGTAAGAGTTGTGCGATTGATTTAGGCAATTCATGATTATTATATTCTGAGAATAACGTAGATAATAGTATCTGTTTTTTCCTTAAACCATTTAAGACGGAAAGAAGAATATTGGAAGATTTTATCGCAGTTGATGAAAGCCTGTTGATTAACAGCTCCTCTTTTTCATCGTTTTTTCTTAAAACCAGATTTTTGGACAGTGAGACCTTTTGATTTGCCATATGAGAATGATAAGATGTATTTTTCATGAATTTATAATCTTAACCTGCAATTGTCCCGAGAGGCAGCTAAATACTTCTGCCCCTTGGTCGATTTTAATAAATCTTCAAATTCCCTGTCTAACAAACCATAAAGAAATGCATCTTGGTATTTTCCTTTTTGGAAATATCTTTTCTTTAAAATCGCTTCTTTTGTAAAACCCATATCTTTTTGTAAAGCTTCTGCTTCTTTGGCATATTCCAATACACGTCCATATACCTTATGCATGCCAAGTTGATGAAATGCGTGTAGAAGAATTAGGAATGCGGCTTCGGCTCCGAAAAACATATTCCGCTTGTTTTTTTCCCCAACCATTGTGTGAATTTCAAGATTTCGGTCTTCCATGTTGATTCTGCTTAAATAAATTCTGCCAATGGGGTCTTTTTTCTTGTTTTCAATAATATAATCATGTCTATCCGTTGCAGTTATGTTCTGCCTTAATATATGTTCCATTTCAGAGGGCGAGTTGACAGGTAATTCATCATAGTATTTCAATAATTCTTTGTCTTGCCACCATTGAATGATCTTAGGTAAATCTGACATTACCATTTGCCTTAAATTAACAGTTCTTCCCTTAATCATATTTGCTAACGTCCTTTCTGAATAATGAAAAAATGTTCGTATCGAAATATTTATTATCTCTGAATACATGTTCTCGTAGGAGACCTTCCTGTGAGAAATCGGATTTTTTAATGGTTTGAATTTCAAATTTTAAAATCTGAAGAATGTAAGATTCAATTTTAATAAGGTTCAACTCATTAAAAATCATGGAAGTTAAAACTTGAATAGCATCAACTGAATATAAAAATTTACAGCCTTTTTCAGTCATTTTAAATGATATTGAGCATGAGCGATTTTTCCAATTAATGTTATAGTAAGAGCAAATTCCAAGAAGGTTGCTTGCTTTGCCCTCAATAACAAAATCACCCTTCCAGGCAAAATAGCTATGGAAATTATCATAAAGTTCATCCCATAAAACAAATGATTTAATAAACTTAAACAGATACAATTCTTCTTTTTCATGCTCTTCCCACAAACTCCATAGATCAGCTTTTTCCAGCCGTCTTAGCAGCACCTCTTTTCCGATGAGCATAATGATCCCTTTAATTTATAACAGTTGAAAGTTTGTTAACAATTTCTTTAACTGTATTGAATTCCATCAGCACATCTTCATCGATTTCAATATTGAACTTATTTTCAATAGCCATCACAATATTGATAACATCCAGAGAATCTGCACCTAAGTCTTCCTGAATTGAGGTGTCGCCTTTGATAGATCGTTGTGGCACATCAAGTTCTTTAGCAATAATTTTAATAATTTTGATTTTTAATTCTTCCATTTTTTCACCACTAAAACTGCATTGCTGCCACCAAATCCAAATGAATTAGATATGGCATGGTTTATTGTTTTAAGCCTGGCTTTTCCAGGAACATAATCAAGATCGCATTCAGTATCAGGGTTTTGATAATTTGAGGTTGGATGAATAACATCATTTTCTACACTCAAGGCTGTAGCTACAACCTCCATGGCGGATGAAGCACCCATTGCATGACCGAGCATGGACTTTGTTGAGCTGACAGGGATGTCATAAGCATATTTGCCAAACACTTTTTTTATGGCTTTTGTTTCAACTTGGTCATTTAGTTTGGTCGCTGTTCCGTGTGCATTGATATAATCAATTTGGCTGGCCTTGATTCCTGCATCATGCAAAGCAAGTTGAATTGCTTTGGCTTGTCCTTCTTTTGCAGGGGATGTCAGATGGTGGGCATCACAGTTTGAACCAAAGCCAATGATTTCTGCATAAATTTTCCTGTTATGTCGGGTCGCAAAATCCAAAGATTCCAGGACAATTGCTGCAGCTCCCTCTGCCAGGACAAAGCCGGTTCTATATTTGTCAAAAGGTTTTACTGCGTTTTTTGTATTTTCTTTTGAAAGAACACCTAAAATATCCCAAGCTTTCAAAATTTTTGGTGTGATTGGTGCTTCTGTCCCACCACAGATGATACAATTTAAGTTTTCTGACCTTATTTCCCGGAAGGCCATACCAATGGCATTTGCTCCAGACGAACAAGCTGTGTTGACAGTTATGTTCAAACCTCTGAGATTTAGTTGCATAGCAATTTGTGCCGCTGCAGCATTATTCATTATGCGTGGAATTGTAAATGCATTCATGCCTGGACCAGAATCGGGATCAGAATCTGGAATCAGGTGATTATCCCAAGTTGAGATACCGCCGATTCCTGTTCCAAAAATAACCCCGGTATTTTCCTTAGGATTTGTGTTGAAATCGCCTCCGCTGTCCAGCCATGCATTTTTTACAGCAATAGTTGCGAATTGGCAAAAACGATCCATACGTCGCAATTGCCTTGAACTAAAAAAAGATTCCATGTTTAAATCGAGAATCTGCCCTGCAAAATGACAATTTAAATGGTTTAAACAACAACTTTTAATTAAACTCACACCAGAATGCCCACAAATTAAAGCCTGCCAATAGGCCTCAGGATTATTTCCAAGAGAAGATACGATTCCTATTCCGGTAATGACGACTCGCATTTCATAAATCCTTAGATATTTGAGAGCTATATGAGTTCTCTTTAATGGATTTCTTTGGTGCATCAAGTTCTTTTGAAATAATCGTAAAAATTTCTTGAGTCAATTTTTCCATTTTTTCATCATCACAACTTTTTTGTTGCCACCAAATCCAAATGAATTCGATATGGCATATATTAGTTGTGCTTAATTAAAGATTGCCAATACGTTTCCTGCATATTCCACGAGGAGATGTCCTGTCCATTACAGTGATGACGGTCCGCATTTAGTAGTTCAGAAGAGTTCCTTAGAAATTCATGATTTTCCGAGAGTAATTCTATTTTTTTATCGCAAAAAAAAGATATAGTCAAGTAGGCTAAGCCCCTAATTTTGATGAAAACAATGTTTTTTTAATAGACTTTTATTTTTTATTAATATCGGCATTTACTAACGTGAAAAATATTCGTTTGATTTGAAAAGTTTGTAGCATGTTTTTTTTTGGAAAAACTAACAAATTATTATGGAATAGATAAATTTAACTCATTTTTATTCAAAATTCAGGGTTACTCTACTTGAAATCGCTTTTGTTTTTTTGTATGATCCTATCCATTGTATTGAATCTCTTCTCTATAATTTCTATTCCATCACGTCGAATTCTATTCTTTCCAATTATGTATTGCTCAGGAAAGATCTTGGGAATCAGGGGGGCCTTTTTACAATTTTAATTAAGGAGTTCAAAATGAAAAAAATAAAAACATTTTCGATTATGGTATTAATCAGTTTGTTATTCTTAAGTTTTTGTCAGCCGTTGATGGCGAGCAGTGGAAAGATAAATATTAACACGGGTACTAAAAAAGAACTTATAACATTTAAACATGTTGGTGATAAAATTGCGGACAGAATCATAGAATACCGTAAAGCACATCCATTTGAAAAACCCGAAGATATTATGAAAGTGAAAGGAGTGGGGCAAAAGGTTTTTAATGCTAACAAGCAGGTGATAACTGTTAAGGATGAGTAAAAATAAAGAATCAGCGAGACTCCCCCTGGTTCCCAATCTTTAATTAGCAACCATCAAAAATCTGTTGCTTGATATAGGGTATTTTAGTATTATTATCTGAACCATGCTGTAATGCACAGCATGGTTTTTTTGTAGTTATAGATTTAAAAAGGAGAATCAGGCTTTGAGCGTTTCTAAATTATATTCGAGAAAATTGTTTGGAATCATTACCCTTTTTGCGGTTTTGATCAGTACAGGTGTAAATGTTGGGCTTTATATTGGCATTGACTGGCTGTCTGCAAATCTTTCAAATGATTTAGGAAATAAAACAGGAGAGGAAATCATATCCTGGGCATTGAATAATTTAGAATTGATATCCAACAATTTTTATATATGGGTTTTGCCTGGTGTAACAGGTGCTTTTTTATTGTGCGGGTGGTTGTTATGGATCATTTTAAGACCTTCTATGGTAAACGCCATTGCCCAGGGGAAGGTTCAAAAAGAGGGAGCCGGAGCCTCTTCTAAAGGGAAATTGAAAAAGGATTTTGTGGATCAAAAAATCGAGCAGGACCGGAAACGTCGGTTATTTCTGCATAGTTTGTCTATACTGCAACGGGATGGAAGGCTTTTGGATTTTTTTGATGAGGATTTAAGCGTTTATGATGATGAACAGATTGGGGCTACGGTTCGAAGCATCCAGGAAGACTGCAAAAAAACTATAAAAAAATATATTGATGTAAGACCAGTGCTGGATGCTGAAGAAGGTGAAACTATAAAGATTGAGCCAGGTTTTGATATTGATGCTATAAAGCTTGTTGGCAATGTCTCGGGAGAGCCTCCCTTTGAGGGTGTCTTGAAACACCGGGGATGGAAAGCCGGGAAAAAAGAAATTCCCAAATTGTCCGCCATCCAGGATTCGGGGATTATTGTTCCTGCAGAAGTTGAAATACAAAATTGAGAGTGGGGTCAGGCTTGCATAGTTGCGTTATTGAAAAATAACGCAACTATGCAAGCCTGACCCCAAATAGAGTTACGCAACTATGCAAGCCTGACCCCATTTGCTTTTTTAAGGAGAGACATTGGATTTTCAAGATAAACAATATGTTATTGGAATCGATCTGGGAACAACAAATTCTGCTGTTTCCTATGTTGATGTGTCAGCTTTAAAAGATGACAAGTTAACGGGGGGAAAACATGTTGAGAAAAAAAGCCGGGTTAAAGTCTTTAATGTCCCCCAGTTGACTGGACACGGCGAGTTTACAAAGAATCCGGTTTTGCCTTCATTTTTATATATTCCGGGTAAATATGATATTTCAAAAGAAGTATTGAAACACCCGTGGAAAAAAAGACAGGATCTTTTTGCCGGTGGCTTTGCCCGGGATCATGGTTCCAAAATACCATCCAGGCTCGTGTCTTCGGCAAAAAGCTGGCTGTGCAATGATCAAGCTGACAGACGAGCCAAAATATTGCCCTGGGGATCTGAAGGTTTTGAAAAAATATCCCCTGTCACAGCCACATCAGAATATCTTCTTCATATCAGAAATGCGTGGAATCATTTTGTAAAAGATGAGGATAAATTTCTTGAAAATCAATTTGTGGTGATCACAGTTCCGGCATCCTTTAATGAAGCGGCAAGAGATTTAACAATGGAGGCTGTTGAAAAAGCAGGATTCTCATCTTCAATAGTCCTTCTTGAAGAACCTTTGGCAGCATTTTACAGCTGGTTGATCAATCATGAAGATGATTGGCAGAACCATGTAAAACCAGATGACCTGATATTGGTGTGTGATGTGGGTGGGGGCACCACTGATTTTAGTTTAATTGTTCTTAAAGAGTCAGACGGAACACCCCGATTTGAAAGAATTGCCGTGGGAGATCATTTAATCCTTGGCGGAGACAATATTGATCTGGCTTTGGCCAGAAAAGTAGCATCAAAGTTTAAGGCAGGGACTCAATTAACTTCTGATAAATGGAAGACTTTGTGCCACCGGTGCAGGGAAGCAAAAGAAAAAATACTGGATAATAAAGAATCCTCTGTCAGGATAACTATAAAAGGCGAAGGCAGGTCTTTGATTGCCGGCACCCTTGCTGCAGATCTGACAAAACAGGAGGTTGAAACCATATTGCTGGATGACTTCTACCCATACGTTGAATCCATAGAGATAGATAGCTTGAAGATTGACAAAGGTAAAGAGATCACAGATTTTGGACTTCCCTTTGAAAAAGAGTCAGCTATAACCCGGCATATTATAAGGTTTCTGGAACATCATAGAGAAAACGTTCAAAAAAATCTTTCAAAAGACCCCATACCTGATTTTATCTTATTTAATGGTGGAACGCTTAAACCCATTCTTGCCCAGGAAAGAATACGCAAAGCCATTGGAAAATGGTTTGGGTCAATAGATTCTGAATTGCCTCAGATTCTTGAGAACCAGAATCCTGAATTGGCTGTCGGGCTTGGCGCCTCATATTATGGCCTTGTAAAACAGGGACAAGGTGTTCGAGTGGGCAGCGGTAGTCCCAGAAGCTATTATATAGGCGTTTCTATTAAAGAAGAAAAAGCTTTAAAAGCAGTGTGTGTGGTGGAAAGAGGTTTGGATGAAGGCTCTGTCATTGATCTTCCCCAAATGAAATATGAAGTCAGAGCAAATGAACCGGTCAGTTTTGATATCTATCATTCAAGTTATCGATCTGGAGATACTGCGGGAAGTGTAGTTAACATTGATGATTCTTTTTCTTCAATGGCACCGATCCAGACCATTATTCGTTTCGGAAAAAGCGGCCGGAGAAAAATTATTCCTGTGACAATCGGGGCGGAATATACAGAGATGGGAACACTTTCCATGTATTGTAATTCAGGGGTAAGTGACCATAGATGGAAATTGCAGTTCCAGTTGAGAGACCAGAAAACACAGATAGGGTGCAAAGAAACAGAAGTCTATGATGATCAACTTATAACAGATGCCTGCCACAGGATACATAGAGTGTTTACAGATGAGTCTGACGAGGATGATGACCTTCAAAGCATAGTTAAACGGTTAGAAGAAATAATGGCACAGAAAAAGATAAACTGGCCTTTATCTTTTTTGCGCAGGATTGCAGACAAATTGATAGAACTTGAAGCTACAAGAACATATTCTGCTGCCCAAGAGGCAAGATGGCTCAACCTTACAGGTTTCTGTATGCGCCCTGGATTTGGAGATGCCTTTGATAAAGAGCGCGCAAAAAAAATATGGAAGATTTATCTTGGCGGTTTAAAGTTTGAAAAAATAATCCAAAACAGGC